>Ga0074045_10003750_pt1 | contig 13635 bp, 10 predicted proteins | sample BogForMeECP23OM2_FD_94442 | JGI IMG/M metagenome (GOLD analysis project Ga0074045, IMG submission 94442) | Bog forest soil microbial communities from Calvert Island, British Columbia, Canada - Bog Forest MetaG ECP23OM2 | ecosystem: Environmental > Terrestrial > Soil > Wetlands ... | reverse complement strand
CAGGCTGCATAGCCACCCAGCGCATACTCCTCGAAAATGTTTCCGGGCAACTGTTCGCGTCGGATGAAAGCAGCCGCGCGGTCTGGAAACCAGGACGATTCTCCCGCACCGAATCTCCAATCCGCGTTGAAAACAACATACGTGCGGCTCGAAACATAGTCGACAATGTGCAGCAGAGCGATCCCACAGAAGACGACTGTCACAAGGATCGCCGTGGCCTCGGGCACGCGAACTAGCGGTCGCGTGGTTTTTTCCGTCTCAGCGGTGGAACTAGCGCTGCCATTACTAACAATGAAGCACTCACTCAGCAAGGGCCCGCCAAGTGTGGCGACTGTAATGACGAACAGACCCATGTAGCGCGCATGGGCCAGTCCGGAATAAAGTGCGACCAAAACAATGAGTGCGGCCCCAGGCTGCCGTTTCCAGAAGAAAAGCCCGACCAGAATGACCGCGATCAATAACAACCAGGTGAACCCATTCTCCATGTGGCGAAGGTCGATGAGTTGGTACAGCAACGAGCGAGAAACCGGCACTCCCTGGAACTCGCCGATGAAACTGTTGCTGTTGAGTCTTCCCTGAGCAGGTGCTGCGAGTCCCGATAAGGTGAGCGAAGCGACATAAATTCTCGGGCCCCACGGATTCACTAACGTGGCAATTCCGCACGCCGCAAGCCAGGGCCATACTTTCTTCAGCCGGGGAACTACGTCCTGTTGCCGCTTTGCAAACAACAAATCCAAGACCTCAATCAGCAAGTAGGCACCGATGGCCCCCAGTCCTGCGATGAAGCCCGGGTGGAGATTGACCCAGAACAACATGACCACCGGCAACAGCCAGGGCCGGGAACGGGTTCCGCGATGGTAAGCCCAGAGTTCGCCAAGAAAGAACGCGAAGAACACAGTACTGAAGAGGTCAGCCCGCGGAGCAGTGCGAGCAGCAATGGACTGAACCGCAAGGATCGCCAGTACCGCGCTGCCGATATCTCCCCGGCGAACAAGATAGGCCGCCACCGCCAGACACGCCAACGCACAAAACCAACTCAGGCCGCCATAGCCGAACGCGCAGTACGCCAGGTAAAGCAGCACACCCGCAAACGGCGGATAAACCCAGGGTTTTCCCGCTGAGGTAAACGATAGAACATCCGTGCGCGGAATTTGGTGGTGCTGAACTACGTAGCGTCCCGTGGCAAGGTGCCAACCCATGTCGTAGTCGGCAACCGTATGCAAGCCGGCGCAAAGAGCACTGAGCAGCACCAACAGAATGAAAATCGACTTAACAACGGGATACGCTTTCTCTTGGGAAAATCCCATACGCAAAAACAGTTTTCTAGGTGATTGTATGATTGATCGGATAGTACCCTATTCCCTAAGCAGATGAGAATCCAATATGCCTCAACCGACTAAGGTTTGTGCGGAATGAGTGTGGCCCCCCTCCCTCCTGCCTCCGATAGAAACCGAACCTGGTCGACATGCACGGCAGACTGGTTTCGGGAGAGGCCCTGGTTCTTAATTCTTTCGGCGGTTGCCTTAACCTACGCGTTCCTTGCGGGCTTGCGGACCGTCAGTGACTACGACATATTCTGGCAACTGGCCACTGGACGTTGGGTTGCGCAACATCACACCACCTTCTCGACTGACGTTTTCTCCTACACTGCGCAGGGTCAGCCATGGATCTACCCGATTGGATCAGGATTGCTTTTCTATGCTGCATTTCTTCTGGGAGGGTACGTCCTGCTTTCATGGTTGGGTGCAATCGTATGCGTCGGCACTATCGCTTTACTACTTCGGAGTGGTTCCGCGATCACCGCTGCGCTCGCCGTCATCGCTGTTTCAGCAATCGCGGCCCGCACCGCTCCTCGCGCCGACATGTTCACCGTTCTCTTGTTCGCTGCTTTCCTGAGCATCCTCTGGGAACAGTACGAAAACGGCACCGGCAAACTGTGGAAGTTGCCGCTTTTGATGGTGGCCTGGGTAAACCTGCATCTCGGCTTCCTCGCTGGACTAGCACTAACTGGTCTCTACGCGGCAGCGGAAGCAATACGGTTGCTCGACGGAAAACAGAGGCAGCGTGCCGAGGAGCGTCTCAAAGCCGCGCTTCCCTGGCTAGTGGGAACTTTGTTCGCAACCCTGGTGAATCCCTGGGGATTGGGTACCTACCGGGCGATCCTCAGGCAGGAAGCGGCAATGTCCGTCCACTCCGAGCGCATCACGGAGTGGGCCCGCATTTCGCTCACATCGGCGAGTGTGCAACAGGCTTTGTCCCTTCGCGATCCGGCGAGTGCGGGCGAGTGGTTGTTGTTGGCTGGCGCCGTCATTGCGATTGTGGCTGTGTTTCGCCGACAATGGTCGGCCGCCTTGTTACTCGCGGGCACGGTCTGGATGGCGATGCAGCATGTTCGCTTCCTGGCGTTGTTGGCATGCGTTGTCGTGGTCGTAGGAGGCGCAGTCTTAGGTCCGGCGCTGGAGGCCGCAGGGTCGCGGATCCGCGACAGGCGGCTGTATACCATTCTGGGGGGAGGCGTAGCCGCGGCGCTCATCCTGCTTGCCGGGCTCCGCTCGATTGACCTTGTCAGCAATCGCTATTACCGGACAGGCACCGAAATCGATTCCTTCGGCTCGGGTCTCTCGTGGTGGTTCCCCGAGGGCGCGATCGCCTTCATTGAGCGCGAACACTTTCCTCGTGAAGTCTTTAACGGCTATGAGGCAGGTGGCTTCCTGATTTGGAGGCTCGGGTCCAGCTATCGCGACTACATTGACGGACGCGCCATTCCCTTTGGTCCCGAGTTGTTCAGTCATCTGCAGCAGATACTACAGTCGCCGCCCGATTCACCGCAGTGGCGGAACGAGGCTGATGCCCTCGGCATTAACACGGTTGTATTGTCGCTCGCGCGCTACAACGGGTTGAAATTCGTTGGATCCGTGCTTCCGCAATACTGCAATAGCGAAACCTGGCGCCCTGTGTACCTTGACGAAGTTTCCGCGGTCTTTGTGCGTCGACTGCCGCAGACGCAGGCATTGATCGAACAATTTCAGGTCGATTGCGCAACCGCGCCGCTTCCCCCAGCTACTACTTCCCGCAATCAGGAGGCGGAATTCAACCGCTGGGCCAATGCCGCTTCCGTGCTTCTCGCTCTTCACCGCAACCAGGAGGCAGCAACTGCCAGTGCTCGGGCGCTCTCCCTCTACAGCGATAGCGCGGCGCTTTGGTACGTGCGGGGACAGGCCCTGCTGTTGACGGATCACCCTCGCGAAGCAGAACTAGCACTACTGCAGTCCGCTGCGCTCGAGGTCAATGTAGCTACCTGGTACCAGCTTGCAGATCTCTATCGCAAGGAGCGTCGTTTCCCTGCTGCCATCGACGCCTTGGAGCGGCTGACGGTGATCTCGCCCAATCCGGCAGAAATTATGATGGCGCTCGGCTACACCTATCTCGAATCTGGGCGTCCCAAGGACGCCCTGGAAGCATTCGACAGAACCGAGAAAGCGTTGCCTGCGGAAAGCAGTCCGGCCCGGGCTGAAGTGAACAACGGTCGGGCACTCGCATGGAACATGGTCGGCAATTTGGGGAAGGCAACCCTTTTTGAAGAGAAGGCCACTGCCCTCGCGCCTCAGACCGCAAACTATTGGAACCAACTGGCGCAGTTCTACGATCGTCAGGGACGAACAATAGATGCTCAGAAGGCCCGCGAACAAGCCTCGGGGCTCATCAGCGGCCGGGAACCGTAATTAGGTTTTCTGCGCATGGGTGCTTACTCGAGCATGCTGGGAAACCCCGCCTACACGCGAGTTAGTCAAACTTGCGCCAATTGCACAGGGTTGGAGCATTATCGTAAGGCAAGGCCAGGCGAAGTTCCTGATCGGCGGCGGGTCGGTCATAGCGATGCAAGAGGAAACCGTAATTGAGATGTAACAGTCGGTCCTGTGGGTTTTGCGTGATGGCCCACTCATATTCGGCGACTATCTCCGGATAGTCGGTTGTTCCCTCGGCCTCGCTTTTCACCCGTAGGACCTCTTCGGAGTGGTTGAGTTGGTTTGTAAACGGAGGCCGCCCCAGCTCTCCGAGAACGAGGCCCGCGACCCGTAAGCGATCATAAGGCGTAAATGCAAGTAGACGCTCACACTCTTCCTGGGAGGCAACATCAGCGCTCACGGCACTGCGCCGCAAGTCGGCCGGCAGCGTGCTGTCAATCTGGCCGAAGAGGACACGCGCAAGCAGGTAGTTCCCACGTGGATTCATATGCACGTGGTCATAGAAGAGTTCCCTGCCCGGGACCTCATGCGCACTCTCGCCAGCAAAAACGGCGGCCGCATCAACTACGCCGACGCCCGGACCAGTTCCCGCTAGGGCCCGAATAATTTCATTCAATCTGCTATCCGCGCGAAACCGAAGCGTATCAAGATCCTTAGCGCGCACGAAGCGCTCTTTGGCCTCCGCAAAATCACCGAGAGCCCACAGACAACGAGCAATGCGAAACTGGAGTTCGGCATACTGAGGATCGATATCTGCTGCCGAGAGGTATAGCTTCAGGGCCTCAGCGTACGATCCCGCGCTCTCGAAATCAGCACCACGCTGGACTAACTGCTCAAAGGAATGCAGCTCATTTTCTCGAATGCCCTCGCGATGCAGTGAAGCGAACGGAGCACAATCCTTTAAGTTCGCAGCTGCTGTGCTGATCACGACTTGAGCTCCCGAGCGGCGGGCGACTGCGACGATATCGCGCAAGTTGGTTGCGAAATTCTCATACACAGGCCTCATCTGTGGGGAATCGGCGCGGACCTGCCGGTCTAGAAACATTTCCATGCCACGCCACCCGGGCGTGTTCTTCTGGCTGGCACTAGTGACCTTCCCAACGAGCTGACCCAACCTGGTGGAATTGAGGAAGATTCGGGCGCGGATGGCGGGCAGGCTCAAGTCCCACGGAGTTAACACCGTTCCCGGACCAAAAGGGCCGACAACTTCGGTGTTGCCAGCGTAGATGATAAAAAGGTCGGGCTGGTAGTGTACCAAGTCCTTTACCATGGGCAGCAACGCATGCGAGTTGATAGCGGTAATGCCGGTATTGATAACCTCGAACTTTTCCGACGGGTAGTGCTCCCGGAGCATCGTCTCCAGGTATCTGCCAAATCCGTAGGTGGGATCGGGATCCCCAAAGGCGACCGATTCGCCCAACACAAAAATCCTGTAGGTTCCCGGCGCCTTTCTTGCGGGAATCACGAACGGTCGCGGTGCCCGGGACATGCCCGGCGGGAAAAAGGGCGCGGCGAAAAACTGGTTGTCGCAATAAGCAGACTGGCCATGGTCTGTGCAGGGGCGCGTCGTGCTGGTTGAAGTTCCAACTCCGCAGATGCGCAGTGCTACCTCTGCGACCGCGAGCAGTAACACCGGTGCCAGAATAGTAGTCGCCGAAACGGCCAACCACAGGCGCCAGCGACGGCCGCGAGGCTTCGGGACTGCCTCCGTGATTTGCGGGTCTAAAGCTAGAGTCATTACTGTTCTCGGCACGGCACTACCTTTGACGGTAGTCGTGATATTTAGGATATTCTCTGCTTTTTTGTTTGTCGTTTTGCTGCGTAGAAGGACCTCAACCCTCCCACCGGGGTCAACTGGCAATCCGCATGCCATTGTTCGCAGTTGACTAAGTTATTGTTAATCAACGTGTTCAGCGCGAGCCCAGATGACATTGCGGCACTCACCCAAGGGTCAAAACACGCGCTCTGTGAGGCGAAACGCTCGATTTCGAATTGGCTGCCGGGCGGAAATCTGAAGGCAGGATCTTGCGCTTCTTTTGTGGATACGACGGCTAGTGGCGATAGCTAACTTGCTCCCGTCGCGGCCGTGAAATGGGCTTCCCAGTATTCACGCCGGGCGATGAGAAGTGGAATCAACATCGATGCCGGACAAGTCTTAAAAATTGCCATACATCATCTGCGCGGCGCTCGGGCCTCGCGACAGGGTGACAATCCAGACGAAAAGCAGGGTCAGCACATAGAGCGGCGGGAGCCAGAACCATCGCCAACGGGCCAATAGCACCGCCGGTCCGCTGCATGAGCCTGCTGGCGCGGATTGAGCGTCATCCCCTTCCGTCGAATGGCGGCTGAGCCCGTCGATGGTGAACAGCACAATCGCGTAGCCCACGGCTAGCGCGAGAACCAGCAAGTAGAGACTGCCGGTCAGAAAGTGGACCCGATAGGTTGATGGCGACAGAATCGCCGCCAGCATTTGACGCGCTTGGTGCAGAGAGTTGGCACGGAAGAAAATCCATCCTAGACTTACGAAACTGATCGTGGAAACCCACGAGAGCATAGTCCATGGAATTCTGGGGGGCGTCCAGTCGAACCTGCGCTCCAACCCTTCCACTTGTCGGTGCAAGAGGAGAAGCAACCCGTGATAGGTGCCCCACAAGAGAAACAGGATGCTTGCCCTGTGCCACAATCCAAACAGAACCATGGCAATCAGCAAACTTAGATTTCGCCACCACGCTTCACGGCGCAGGCGCATCATCGGGAAGAAGACGTAGTCGCGAATCCAGAAAGAAAGAGACATATGCCAGCGGGTCCAGAAGATCGACGGGCTAGTCGATTCGAACGGCCGGGCGAAATTTTCGGGGATGGTAAAGCCTAGCGCCTGGGCTGCACCAATGGCGATGTGCGAGTACCCAGCGAAGTCGAAGAACAGCTGCAGGCCGTAGCCGAATGCGAGGCACCAGACGTCCGGACCGCTCCAGTTAGCAACGCGATCGAAGCCTGAAATGATGCCATCGCCGGCCAGAATTCCCTGCCCCAACAATTTGCCCAGTTGCATCATGAGCACGCCGGTGGCGATGCGCCGGCACCCACGCGCGATGTCACTCCAGCGCGTGGTGCTCTCTGAACGGATTTGCGGAAGCATCTCGGACAGGCGACAGATTGGCCCGGAGATAGTAACAGGGAAGAAAACCAGATAGAGCGCAAATTCGAAGAATGACGGCTCGAGGTCGTCGCCCTGATAAACGTCAAACAGGTAGCTCATCGCCTGGAAAGTCCAGAACGAAATGCCCAGGGGCAACGCGAGGTGGGCGAAACGCTGCAATGATGAGAATGGGAGACGAACCGCTGCTTCCGGCAGGTACTTAAAGGTACTTAGCAGCGCCAGATTCAGAAAAATTCCGATCGATAGAATTACGCCAGAACGCTTTCCGCGAAGCCATTTTCCTAAAAGATAGTTCATCACCGTGGAGGCAATGAGCACGGCGGCAAACCAGACTCCCCACGTCAGATAGAGCGCATAGCTTGCGATCAGGATGGTAGCCTGCCTGATTGGCCGCGAGCGGACCTTCGCCAAGATCACGGCGCACAGCAGGAATGCCAGAACGTACGAGATGATTCGAAACAAATTTCCTCCCCGCGCGTTTGAGATCGAGTTGACTGCCAGCGCTGCAACGTCTTGTGGCGAATTCTATTCGAGGCCGGCGAGGCAAGAATAAATGGGGCGCGCAGGCCGTTACAAGAACACAGATGTGCTCCTGCTGCGCTTTCTCCTACGCTACACTAATGTGTGATCCGATACCGTAATCTCATCGAAGCGCTCGATGCGGCTCCCGGCGAGCGTCCGTTCGTCACGGCTTGGGTCAACGAAGACGAACAAGAGACAGTCACATTTGCCGAGTTCCGCCGTCGCGCCCGTCTGCATGCCGGAGTGCTCCGCGCTAATGGCGTGACCGGCGGGGATCGGGTGATCATCATCGTGCCGCAGGGCATTCTGGCGATGACCGTCTTCGTTGGAGCGATGATGCTCGGCGCGCTACCAGCATTGATCGCTTACCCCAATGACAAGGTCGAGCCCTCCAAGTACCGATTCGGAGTGGCAGGAGTGACGGCCAACCTGAAGGCCAAGGTTGTCGTCATTGACGAAGAGTTTCCCGATGAAATACTCGGGCATGTGTCGCTGGGCGAGGAGACGAGCCTGCTTCGAGTTGGCAACGGCACCGGCCTCTTCGGGCGCGAGGAATTCCTCGCTTCTCCGGATCAATGCGATGGCGTGGCGTTCATCCAGCATTCAGCGGGCACAACTGGACTGCAGAAGGGTGTGGCGCTAACGCACGCCGCCGTATTGCGTCAACTGGCACATCTTTCGGAAGGGCTGAAGATCGACAGTGCGACAGACCGGATTTACAGCTGGCTGCCTCTTTATCATGACATGGGCCTGATCGGCTGCTTCATGCTTCCGATGGCATACCACGTACCAGTAGTCATGCAGTCGCCGCTCGACTGGGTAATGCATCCTGAGACCATGCTGCAGGTCATCAGCGAGCATAAGTGCACGCTCGCGTGGTTGCCTAACTTTGCTTTTCAGTTCGTTCCTCGCCGCACACGGCCGAACCGGCGTGCGCGGTATGATCTGTCTTCTGTTCGTATAATTATCAATTCTGCTGAGCCAGTCCGTACGAGCAGCATGCAGGAATTCCAGAGCGCATTCGCCGCAACTGGACTGAAAGCTAGCGCTCTGCAAAGCTCCTACGGCACGGCGGAGAATGTCCTTGCCATAACTCTGTCGGATATCGATAGACCTTCTGGCCCCTCGCGCATTTGGGCCGATGGCAAAGAGTTTCGGAGTTCGCATCGCGTCGTACCTGTAGCGGAAGGGACCGCGGGTTCGGTCTGCTTCACTTCATCCGGCCGTTTGTTGCCCAATCACGAGATCCGCATCGTGTCAGATACGGGCGCTCCTCTCGGGGAAAGTCAGGCCGGCGAAATTCTTCTTAAGAGCGATTGCTTGTTCGACGGTTATTACAACCGCGCAGACCTCACGGCAAAAGCGATCGTGGATGGTTGGTACTGCACGGGCGATCTGGGCTTCCGTGTGGACGAGGAACTTTATGTGGTCGGAAGGAAGAAGGACCTTATCATCGTTGGCGGGGAAAATCTCTACCCGCAGGATATCGAGGAAATCGCTGCCAGCCACCCCGCCGTCCATGATGGCCGAGTCATCGCGATGGGTGTGTTCAATCCGGATTTAGGGACGGAAGAAATTGTCATAGTTGCAGAGGTGGAGAGCGAAGACTTGCTCGCGAATAGTGTCGAGATCGAGCGGGAGATTCGCGGCCAGGTCATCGCAGCCCTCGGAGCGAGTGTTGGAACAGTTTTTCTGAAGCCCCCAAAGTGGATTGTGAAGAGCACGGCTGGGAAACCGGCACGATCCGCGACCTTCGAGAAGTTACAAAAAGAACATCCGGAACTTAACGCCGAATAAAGGCCGCTGTGTGCATATCTGAGAAGCAAGCGGATTCCTGGAAGGAGAACCAGTAGAGATGACGGAAGAAGCAAAACAAATGATCGAATACATCCTCCGGCGAATTCGCAAACCGACGCTGGTGATTGACGAGACCACACCACTCGTCTCGTCCGGGTTGGTGGACTCCATGGCACTTGGAGACGTGGTACTAGAGCTCGAAGACCTGACCAACACGCGCATCCCTCCCGGCGCGATCAAACCCAAAGACCTGGACACGGTGGCTAAGATGTTTGCGACCGCGCAGCGGGTTGGAAAGCCGCGAAAATAGCTTGCTCGTATACGGCAGGATCGTTGCCGCGAAGATGGGCAACCGTCTATTTCTTGCTCAGGGCTAGTGATGAGCGTGCGCGATGCGCCATTCATCAATCCCCTGTTCGGCTTGGGCAACTTGCTGCGGCGTAAGCAATTTTCTTAATTCTTGCGCGCTGCTGGCACTTTCCTTCACCGTATCCTGCGCTAAAACTAACCACTTGTAGGCGGATATGAGACCTGTCTCATTGCTCCGATCCGAGGCGAGCAAAAGCCCAAGGCGATATTGCGCCTCGGCAATGCCAAAATTCGCCGCGGGTTCGTAATATTTCCTGGCGGAAGCCGCATCGACCGGACCGCCTTCTCCCCTCTCGAACAATTTCGCGAGAAGAAATTCGGCATAAGGGTGGCCGCGGTCGGCCGCTGGTGTCAGCCAATGTTGCGCTTCTTGCATATCTTGCGGAACACCCTGCCCAAGGAAATATCGCGCACCCAATCCAAATTCGCCCTCGCGCTGTCCCTGGTCGGCAGCCTTTCTGTACCAGATGACAGCTTGCGAATAGTCGACGTGGCCGAACTTCGGATCGACGAAAATGTCGCCGAGTTCGGCTTGCGCCGTCGCATCCCCTAGTCCGGCAGCTTTTCTGAACCAGACAATAGCGGCATCGACATTGCCGACATGTTCTGCGCGTAGATCCAACCTTGCCAATTCGAGCATCGCCGGAACCGAACCCTGCTCCGCAGCTTTCGTGAGCCAGACGGTGGCTTGGTCGTCATCCTTCGGCAGTCCTTCGCCGCGATGGTATAAGGCTGCGAGATTAAGCTGCGCGGTTACGTCTCCTTCGTCAGCCGCGCTGCGGAACCAAGTCGCTGCCTTAGCGGCGTCTTTCGGAACGCCATCGCCGGTGGAGTACATCAGCGCAAGGTTAGTGGCCGCGTCGCTCGATCCGTGTTGTGCCGCTCTGGTGTACCAGGAGACGGCTTGTGATTTGTCCGGCGACAACCCGAAGCCCGACTGGCAGAAGATCCCCATGGCTTCTTCAGCCGCCACAAAGCCGCGATTCGCAGCGTCCTGTAACAGACGAAGAGCCTCCACTTCATTCGTCTTTAGTAAAGTGCCTGCATGATAGGCGAGCGCCAAGGTCGTTTCAGACTCGGGATCGCCAGCCAGCGCCTTAGTTTCCAACGGCTCCAGATCGGGGAGGGTCAAGTCTCGGGCTTTGGCGAGAAGGTCATAAGCGGTTGCCGTGTGCGCTCGCCCCGATGACGGTTGCGCACTTGGCGGCGGCGCGATATCCGAAGACTTGGCCGTTGAACGGTTCGATCTTTCGTCTGCTCCAGGGGCAAATGGCTGGATATCCGCCGCGGGGTTGGCGCCTTTGCTTGCCGGAACTGGAGACACTTCTCCAGTTGCAACCGTGATGATGAACTTGTTTCCGACGTACGTCTCCTGGTGATTCTGCGCTGCCTTCAGGTCGATCACCACTCTCGCGATAGGAGGAACAACGCTGAATTCGGAAGCCCTCACAGCGAGAACGGATCGCTGGTTCACCGTCAAGCGCTGCCCTGGATGAGCCAGTTCACATTCTGGAAAATCAAATATCAGGCGGTCCGGATGCTCGGCGATGCTCACTGTCGCCTGCACGGGCTTGGTAAACATCACCTCCACATCAATACCTTCAGCGTGTTCAGCAACAGAAATGTCAGTAATTACGGAATTCGAATTGTGCGATCCGGGACCAGCCGTATTTTGGGAAATACCAGGGAGCGTGGCCGAGCTGACCAAAAGGAGAACAATCGATACTGCTGATCCAATACGCATTGCTGCCAGGACTCCGCGCTTACCAACTTTGTGCCGCGCATGCCGCTTTCGTAATCTTATCGGTTATGCGCTCTGGCGTGGCAATCCGAACAGAGCGTGATCAGGTTTTCTTCTGAATCTGATCCCGCGTGGCTGCGGAATTCCTTGTGGTGCACTTCAAGATTCGACATGGAGCCACAGAATTGACACCGCCAACCGTCGCGTCGGAGGATTTCCTGGCGCAGAGTTTCGTACATCAAGAGATCCAGCCGCGTGGGTGCAACTTTGGGCAGCCACACTCTTAGGACGCCTTCTCACTAATGTTTTTGAGGAAAGTCCGCCGCTGTTCGCCGGGCAAGAACTTGTAGTAGCGTGAGATCGAATTGAGGAGGATCTCCGGGTCGCCATCGTCCAGGTGTGCCCCTGCAAGAAAATCGGCGCATATCATCTCTAGACAGTAACCGCGCGACTTATCGGTGCCGAGCATCAAGGCTGCCGTCTCGATTGCCTGCTCAATGATCGGGATCTGGCTCTTGTAAACTTTGAAATAGATCAACTCCGACGGTTCCTCTTCCCTTCCCGTCAGTTCTTTTTCTACTTCCCGCCGGAAGTCTTCCTTCGGCAGCTCCCGAGCTTTGTGCAACCAGGTTGCACAATCGAAGTCCTGACCATCGCGGCGCGCGATTTTGGCTAACTCCAGTCCCTTCGTCCAGCCCACTTCCCTCAGGTCCCTTCGCGCCTGCGGCGGTAGATGCTCATGAATCGACATCAGGTAGTACGCCTTCCTTCTTGATTCCGGAAACCGCCTCGATAGAAACTCATCGAACGACTTCAAGTTCTCCAGCCGCCAGTACTGTCCAGCCCGCACCTCGCACAGATACCGACCCAGTTCGACGAACCGTGTGTCCCGTTCGGCTTCTTTCTGCTTTTCCCACGCCAGAATCTCATCGATCTTGGTGAGGACAAACAGCGCACGCTTGCGATTCAGCTTCGGCGGCATCGGCGGATACCTAGTAAACAAGTTCGTCAAACAGACCAAGATCAACTCCCGGCTTGCGCACGAGGCCAGCTTCGACCAAATCGGGCTTGTCGAGGCAGAGCCCGATGAAGGGGCAGGTTGTACAAGGATTCTGGGGAAAGCGAATCCCGCTATGCGGCAGGAAGAGCCCGGACTCGATCCGTCGGACCGTGTCATCGACCAGAGTGGCGAACTCCTGCCGCTGCTCGTCTGAAATCGTAGCTCGCAGGTATTGAACCTCAACCAGCCGCTTGCGGACAAAGACGACCTGGGCCACTTCGTCGATCCCAGTCATCCAGGAGTAGCAGACGAGTTGGGGATCCAGTGCGGAAATCCCGGCCGGTTCTTCTGAGTATCGTGCCGAGGTGGTCTTCCATTCCAGAACGCAGGGTGTGCCGTCGAGTTCACCAATCGCGTCGATGTAGGCAACGAAACTGTTGCCAGAGCCCAAAGTGCGATTGAACTGAATCTGCTGTGTGGAACGAGGTTTTCGAATGTGAACCCGTCCGTCCTGGGCAAAGCGTTCGAGCAACTGGACGCCTTGTTGCAGCATGCGATCCCAGGTGTCGTTGCCCGAGTAGGCGAGACGCATGTCCTTGCAAACGCTCCACTGCTCGAACAGCACTGCCGCCGGATCTTCCCGACGAAACAGGGCGGCGACGGCCTGTTCGAACGTTCGACCAAAGAGCATGGGTGCGCGAGTGTCTTTCTCATGCCAACCGTCGAGATAGCGGTGACGGTAGCGGCGGGGACAGCTGAGATACTGGCTGATCTGGGTGTAGGAGTAGTTCATCGGGAGGCCTCCGCGGTATTGGAGCGAGAAGCCCTCGATATTGGAGTTGCAGACAGTTCTTCCCACTGGCTGGCCGGAGCAAAACCGTCGAGGTTGATGAGCGAGATGCCGTTGATCACGGTGTGGCTGATCTTGACGACGCCGCGGAGTCCGGGCAAAGCCTTCTCGTCGACCTGTTCGTGGGCCAGAAGTTCCGGGTCGTAGAGGAAATCGCGCAGGAACCAGCCCAGCTTCCACATTGCCTTTTGTGTGCAGAACAAACGACCGACGATGGGCTGCCCGACCAACGTGCGGGGTTCGAGGATGGAGAGTCGGAGGACGTAGTACGGTTTGTGGGCATGCCAGCGGAACTGGGCGCCATCAACGCGCACGAGATAGACTCCGTTGGGAATCTCCGGGCGAGAATCGCAGGCCGTTTCGGCGAGGCCAGGGACTTGGCGTTTCATGCGACCACCTCCTGTTTTGGGTGCGGGTAGCTGTTGAGTTGGCAGAGCAGAGCGTTTCGGT
>Ga0074045_10003749_pt1 | contig 13638 bp, 13 predicted proteins | sample BogForMeECP23OM2_FD_94442 | JGI IMG/M metagenome (GOLD analysis project Ga0074045, IMG submission 94442) | Bog forest soil microbial communities from Calvert Island, British Columbia, Canada - Bog Forest MetaG ECP23OM2 | ecosystem: Environmental > Terrestrial > Soil > Wetlands ... | reverse complement strand
GGCGAATCTTGGCGGCAGCGCGGCAGCTTGCGCGCCTCCGAATCTCGGCACGGTTGCGCTCGCTTGCTTGATCGATCCGCTGTTGAGCGTTGCGCCGAACCAGAAGTCTGGTTATACGTTTGCCGGCGCGGGCGCCATCGTCGGCGGTGGCACGATCAACAACGTGTATACGGTCAGCGCAGTTCCCCAGGGTATCGGCACGACTGGTCAGCGTGGTTTCTACTCTGACGAAACCGGTGTGATTCGGTATTCTTTGGACGGCACTGTGCCAACGAACGCCAGCTCACCCTTGCAGTAAGCTGAAACGATTCATGCATTCCTCGAAGGGGAGCCTCACGGCTCCCCTTTTTATTTGGCACAGGAGGTGTAGAGATGAGGCGAGATTCAGAGTCAGCAGACTGGGTCGCAATGACGGGTGCGTTAGATCCTTTTTCCACATTTACCCTCGTGTTACCGATTTCCGGCCCAAATCATGGCGCGAGGTTTACACTGAGGGTCGGGGATAGCGGCTGTCCCTTGCGAATCCCTTCCGCCATCGCTCCCGACTCCGTCGAGATCTTCCGTCAATGCCTCCGCGAAATTGCTGCAACGTTCACAACGTTCACGACTGTCACTGTTGTCCTAGGGTTAGCGCTTCCCTGCCCGGTATTGTCGCTCAGGTGCCGATGCCAAGCGGAGCTACTCCTCGCCCGTGAGTAACCATTCCAGTGACCTATCAAATTCTCGACTGATCGCGAGCAGGACCTCCGGCCGGACTTCCTTGCGTCCCCATATCGACTGCAGCCCGTCCGCAGGTTTTCTCTGAACCTGGATGGCGCCAACTCCGGAAAGCAAATCATGTCGAGACATCCAAGGTGATCGGCGGGGGTAGGCACTTCAACTCATAAAACACCATCACTAGACGCAGATTTCTCGGAAAAAGGTTTCGGTTCAGACCCTTCATCTTGGTGAATGCTGCTCATCCCCTTTGATCAGGGTGCCGAGCTATGAGACACGAACGCCACTTCACTCCTCGAGTGCGGCGCCTCCGAAAACCGGCCGGCCGCCCAGGGACGTGTAGAAACCGTAGAACGCCATCGTGGCCATCAGCAGAATCCCGGCCAGACTGAGGCCCGCATACCAGACAGACCCCTGGGTCGTCAGGGGAAAGCTCCCCAGGAACTCCCTGAAGAAGAAGCTTGCCACCACAGCAAGCAGACCGAAGCGGATCAACAGAAACACGGTCAGACCAGTTGAGATCAGCCCTGTCACCACAACGACGGAAGTCAACGGCTCCGCCGATGGCGGGCGGAAAAACGTAATCAAAAGAATACATACGATCGCTGCCGCCCATTCCTTGCGCAGCAAGACCCGGAGAAGGAACAGGACAAACAGAAACACAAACGAGATAAAAAGCGAAAGGATCAAGTTGTTCGATAGATCAGCAATGATCGTACGGGCACCGAGAAACTGCCACTGCGGACCCGCATATGGCTTTGGCGGAGGATAGCCGAGCCAGGAGGGCACATACCATCCCAGTCTTACGAAAGTGATCGAAAACGCTCCCAAAAGACAACCGGCAAGTACATCTCGTCCCACCAATGGATCCCGAAAGCCTCCCGCGAGCACGCGGCTCCAGGAGACAAGCGTAGCAGGCCAGCGGCGGCGCACATACGGCTCCATGGCTATGTAGAGAACCCAGAAGAAACAGGAGAAGGAAATCCCGAAGCTCAAAAACATGAAGATTTGCCCGAATTCGTCGAAGCTAGAGATGTGATGCGCGCCAAACGACCAACTCACCGCCCACACCGCAAAAACAAAACTTGCAACGTGTCCAGCTCCACCGCGATCGCCCCGGCCCAGGCGCAGGTTCCGCCGAGCGAATAGCACGCCGCCCACCAGCATCGAAAGCATCAGAACAATGGCAATCACTCCAGCCGCCTGTTCGCCCTCAGTCGGCCGGTACAGCTGCGTACGTTGGGGGATGGTCCACGGCCCAATCAACTCGAAGTAAATGGGCTTCCCCCGGTATGCCGCAGCCTCAATCCGCATGGGGATATCGGGGTGCTCGGCGAGCGTCCCGGTCCACGCGGCGCGCGCGTCGCTATAAAAAGGTGGCGTCCACATCGGCTGTGCTTCCGGCCACTTGGAAGGATCCAGACCCGCGGCAGAAAGCAGCGGCGCCCAGTCTGGTAACGGTGCGGCGCCCGCCTCCGCCTGCTTCTCAACCTGCGGAGGAACTGCAACAAACTGAGTAAGGCGACCGAGGGGATTAAGCTTGACCAGCGTCATCCCGGAGACATCCAACGGCGGGTCGTCCGTCCATACTGTCCCCAACATAGGTTCGTCCTGGGAAGAGTTATTGGTAACGAGAGGGCGGGGGCTGCCGCGATACCAAAACACCATCGCCCCGGTATCGAGATTGTCCCAGCGCGTCTTCGACTTGTCGTGTTCCGTGATGTAGCGCAGAAACTCCTTCCCCTCGTAGAATCCCATCGCGGTATCCACCGGCGGCTCCGAATAACCGAAACTCTTCAGAATCTCCCGCGCGTGTCCGGCGAGCTCCTCCGGCGGTTTTTCGAGTGGCACCCGCCGGTAGAGTTTGGCTTGCGCACTGAACAAAACCGCGGCGATGACCAACACAAAGATTCCTGCCAGCACAGCCCAAGCCACCGCAGGGCGCAGGCCTTCGGTCTTTCCCGAAGCAGCGACCATCTCGGGCGACGGCGTTTCACCGGCGGCGAGTGCGGCAGCGAGCGGATCGCCTCCCGGCATTGCGGCTGCCACTTGCAACGCCGAAGCGGGACGTTTCGCTGGATCTTTCTCCAGGCAGCGCAGAATCACGCGCTCGATGAGCGGGTCCAGCTCTTTCACGAAGTACGACGGTACGGTTGGCGCGCTCTTATCGCGCAGGCGAGCCATCTCTTCGCTTGAGGAAGCGTCAAACGGACGCTTGCCGGTGAATATTTCGTAGAGAACAAGGCCGAGCGCATAGAGATCGCTCTTGGGCGATAATTCCCCACCCGCGAATTGTTCGGGCGACATGTAGGCGGGCGTGCCGGCGCGCGCCTCACGGCCTCCGATATCAGCCGCTAGCCCGGCAAGTCCGAAATCCGTGATACGCACGCGGCCGCGCCCGTCCAGCATGATGTTCGCGGGCTTCAGATCACGATGAATGATGCCGTGCTCGTGCGCGGCGGCGAGGCCCGCGCACAACTGTCGCGCGATTTCGACGGCTTTGTCCGGCGGCAACCTGCCGATGCGGCGCATCAGCGAAGAAAGATCTTCGCCGTCCACAAATTCCATGGTCAGAAAAGTGTGTGTGAAGGTTTTGCCGGCGCGGTCGGTCTCGCTGATTTCGCCGATATCGAACACGCGGCAGACGTTCGGATGCGAAACTTGACGCGCCAGACGAACTTCGCGCGTGAATCGCTCGAGCGCCTGTTCTGACTGTGCCACTGACCGTGGCAGGAATTTCAACGCCACCGTTTGGCCGAGCTTTAAGTCTTCCGCGCGATAGACTTCGCCCATTCCGCCTTTGCCAAGCGGAGAAACAATGCGGTACCGATCGGCGAGCGTGGTCCCGGGAACGTAACGTGCTTCGTAGCCGTAGGAGGAAGAAGAAATCCGGGGACTGGGAGAGGGACCACGCTTGGGGGGAGTGGTCTTAGCCTCGAGAGTGGCCGCGCCGCCGCTTTCCACCGCGCTGCCGCACGAAGGGCAAAAGCGCGCTGTGCCAGGGACTTCACTTTCGCAGGCAGGGCAATTCATGATTGCAGCGGAGTATATCACTGCCCACTTCCAAGCTCAGGTTCTGTTGAGCGATTACCTCGAGAAACGCGTTTCCGGATAGTGGAAGAGGCCGGCCGTTGCACGTAATATCCAGTGCGCGTGAAACGCACGCAGTCGAGGGGATGAGAACATTAGGACTTGGAGATTTCGACCAAGATTTTCTTTAGGTTTACAGCTTCTATGCAGACTGCGTGGTGGGCCGCCTCCACTTTTTCTCTGAAGGGGTGATTCTCTGGCCACTTTTCGTACTCTTCCTGCATAGCGTCGAGCCGATCGTGGATTGCGTTTATCTCCTGCAATAGGAGATTACGAGACTGTTTTCTGGGATCCTCCATTTTGTGCCCCCCCGGCAGAGCATATCTCTACATAGACGATTCAGCCAGTCTCGGAGAGGCGGCCCTCGCCTATCTCCACTCCTTCCAGTCTTATTCGTCGAGAAGATTGGTTGGAGTGGGCGTTCGGCGTCCTGCGAGAAGAGGCAGTGGTGAGCTGGTCGTAGTCGCGCGTCCGATTCAGCACTGAGACTTAGCACTGAGACTTATCGTGGTCATCGCTCGGGAGTTCCTTCGTTTATACCTCCGGTCACTTTCCCGCGAATCAGATCCCCGAAGTCGTCCATTTTTTCTCCAAGTAGATTCAGTTTGCGTGCTAAGCCCTGAATTTCAGATTCGGAGCGCCGGTTGACGTCGTAGTCGAGCTCACTGCGCACTCGATCCTTCCTGTCCTGCCTGTTCTGGCTCATCATAATGACCGGAGCCTGGATAGCCGCAAGCAACGAGAGGATTAAGTTCAACAGAATAAATGGATAGGGATCCCAAGCCGAACGACCTAAACCTACGTTGAGAACCGTGTAAATGGCGGCAGCCGCGGCAAATCCGAGAATGAAAGTCCAGGATCCCCCAAATCGGACAACGTCGTCGGCAATTCGCTCGGGGAAGGTGGACTTTTCCTCGATCATTTCATTCGCATTTCGCATGGCACGAATGCGCACAAGTTGCTGCGAGGCATGAAACTGGCGTCCCAGCACGGTCAACATGTCCATACCCGCGTGCGGCTTGCGCTGCAAAAGAACCGCAATATCGCCCCGGCTGACCACTATGCAGCTCGTATCTTCGAGGGCAATCGCATTGGTCTGATGAGGTGTCTTCTCCAGCATCGATGCGAATCCAAAAAATTCGCCATGAGCTGGCTCATCCACCACGACCTCCTGCTGGTCCTCGTCTACTGTCGTGATACGGACCCGACCGGATACCATAACGTAGGCTTGCCCTCCTGGGTCACCCATCTTGTAGATACGTTGTCGCTGGACAAACTTCTTGAGCTCAACTTGCCCCGCCAAGACGGCTGTCTCGTCTTCGTCGAGCAAAGCAAATAGGGGCACGTGCTTCAATACGTCAGGGTTGCATGCCATCGGTCACCTCAACCACTCGAATGAATCGCCTCCAACTCCTGCAAGCAGTCCAACAGATCGAACAAGGCAAGCCAGCGCACGAAGCTGTTTTTAGATCGAACTTCTCTTCCAGTTCCCACGGCCTCGGCACCCAGCTTTGATCGGTGATTAACGCATTATAAAAGGGTGCCTGCTTGAAGTAGATTTTGATCGTTCGCATCAACGTCTACAACAAGGAGCACCCTCATAAATGACGCCAAGTATATTGGATGGATTACATCAGGCAACGATCTCGGTGGCCGTTCGGAATTCGAGGGGGAATCTGGTGACGGAGGCCATTGTCGAAACGAAAACGGAGACGATTCTTCAGCTTGTTCGCGGCCTGTGCGGCAGTTTGTAGAAGGTCTTGGCCATTCGCGGGCTCGACCGTAACCACAACCATAATTTGAAAAATATCTTCTAGGGCGCAGCCGCCTGGGCGTGCCTCCTGCGCCACTCCTCTCTTGCTTCCCGCAGTTGAATGACGAAAACTTCGCGCGGTGGTTTCCGAGATTCGCCTCGGGGCTGCACATCGATCGTGCAGCTTTTCCGAATCGCAATAGCTCTGCGTCGGTCATATTCCGAAGGCGCGACCGAAGATCTTCGATATTGAAACTATCGGCGTTGATGCCCGGCATTCATCAACCTCGTTTAAATAAATCGTGTCTCCCGACCGCCTGTGAATACTTCGGATTCTTCACCTTTAGCCATCCGGTGCCGTTCGACTTATAAATACTGCGCTTTTTTTGCAGACGATGCCTTCCAAATCCCTGGCGCAAATCTCTTCGAAAAATGCCACGCCCTGAGTTTGGATGTGTTGGCCATAGATGATTCTAGTGAAAAGACTTTTCTCGATGATTTGATGTAATCGTTGTTTGCGCTCAATCAGCGGCAGGCCGCGCAGATCGTGGCCGTCGAGGAATACCAAATCAAACGCGTAGAAGACTGGTTTGCTCTTTCGGGAAAACAGTTGATTGAATTGACTGACGCCGCACGAATCGAGGCAGACGATCTCACCGTCGAGAATCGTGTTCTGTACAGGTAATTTGTCGAGGGATTGTTTCAGAGACTCGAACGACTCGAAGCGATTCAGGTTCCGCGAAATCAGTTTGCATTCGCTGTTCTCAATGTAGGCGAGGGCGCGAAAGCCATCATGTTTCAGTTCAAAGATGTAGTCGGGATCGTCGAACGCTTTAGCGATGCGGGTGAGGCGCATCGGTTGGATCCGAGGGAGCACTCCTTATTATTTCATGGGTACTGTCGATTTTGCTGGTGGGCGTTAAGCATCGCAGCCAGCTCATCGAGGTCCGTCAGCGCCGTATTTCGGAGGCACTATGCTCAAACTGTTTTACCTTGGAATTCTTGGGTGTAAGAGCGTTCACTTCATCGAATCCAGGCACGGCAGCGCAGCAATCTTCGCTTCCGGCGTTTCGAAGCTCCTGGTTCCGCTCTGGTCTTTCATGGACAGAAACACCCAATCGCTCTTTGCCTCTGCCGTCCTGCTGAACTCGAATACGATTTTTTCGTTCTCTCCGCGTTTGTAGCTCATTGTCCGTAGCACCACGGGATACATTTCTTTCGTCACGTCTTCCGCCGGTGAGCCGCACCACGCGATCAAGTTTTCCGGGATCACTTCTAGTGTCGCTTGTTCCCGCCGCTTCTCCCCTGCGTTTCTGGCCCGCTCGGACATGCGCGTCACTACCGTGACTACCGCCATCATTCCGAAAATCGCTCCTGCAACAATCAACCACACGCGCTTCGTGCGTTTCAGGAACTCCGCAAACTCCATCATCGTCCCAGACGCGCCGGTCTGGCTGATTTCCGGCGCAACCACCTTTTGCGCCGTTTGTGTCTGCTTCGAGGCGGTCTCTTCCGTCCCTGAAGACTCCGTAGCCGCTGTCGGGCTTCGCAGCGAATCCGGTCCGGTTATCTCGATCGGTTCGTCCGAATACGCGGGTTCCTGCTGTTTCGTCTCCTTCATACTTTTCCTGCCTTTCGGGCTGTACTCTAATCATCGCCCTCTGCGCTATTCGCAGCTCCATATTCTTGCCTTCTTATTGCGAGACAGTAACTCGAACGTCCTTCCTCGGCACAGGCAAAATCACCAAAACCCCCAATAAAAAGTGCGAGTTCTAGGCCTCAGGGAAGTCGTACTTGGAGAGTGGGGAAGGTACCAGCAAAACCGTATGCCAGCGCAACATTAATAATAGGGTCCTGCCCCGCGTCTTCCCACGAGAAGGATGGTACCCGTTCGGGAACCCAAATCATGTCGAGACGTTTACATTGAGCGTCGGGGGTACGGGCGTCCCTTGCAAATCCCGCCATCCCTCCCGACTCCCGTCGAGATCTTCCGTCGAATTCCTCCGCGAAATTGCTGCAACGTCCACAATGTTCACAACGTTCACGACCGTCACCGTTGTCCTAGGCTTAGCGCTTCCCTGCCCGGCATTGTCGCTCAGGTGCCGATGCCAATCGGAGCTACTCCTCGCCCGGGACTAACCATTCCAGAGACTTACCAGATTCTCGGCTGATCGCGAGCAGGACTTCCGTTCCGCCTTCGTTGGCTTTTGTGCGTTGGCTCGATGTCGGCAAAACCGTATGCCAGCGCAACATTAATAATAGGGTGCTGCCCCGCGTCCCGGGGAGCAGGATAGTACCAATTCCGGAACGCAAATCAGATCGTTTACCTTCGCACGGACTTTCCCACGCCAATTCCCCACATTACCTCGACAAAAAGACCAGATCCCGACAAGCTCAAAAACGTCAACTAGAAGAATCTTATAGACTTACCTGAGTTCGTTTTGTAATTTTCGATGTCTTTGAGTTGGTGGGGGCCCGGCATGTCATAATAGCATCGCGACATTATATCTGGATCCTCTCTCCACACACCAACCTTATTTTATATATGCAATATATCTTATTAGTTACTAGAGCGTGCCCCGCCAGCAGCGCTCACAGATGTAGGTGACCGGGGTCACTGCGCTTCATCCCAACTCTGTGCTCTGGTCTACTCAGTTTTATGGGTACCCCGTCCCTGCAGGCGAATGTCGGATATCCTCTCGACCGACGATGACAATCTGCTCATAACGCCGCGGCGGCCACATTTCGATTCATCGGACAAGAGGGTGAGCAACAAGGTACCACCTTGGCACTCGATGAGATGCCTTCGCGGCAGACTCCGCAGCTTACGTAAGGACGCCGGCGCCTCGGACTGAGTCCTCCATGAGCACGAGCAGAAGCGATGTTCTCTTTGTGTTTCCGCCTGCCCCTGGGAATGCAGGATCATTCAAGAATCATCTCGGTGTAGCGTACCTGCGCGCGGCGCTCGCCCGCGACGGCATGGCGACTGCCCAGTATCTCAACGCGAATCCCGGTACGATCGATTCAGTTGCAGCGGACATCCTTCAGTACAACTCTCCTATCGTCGGTTTCACCGTCTACGATTCCAACGCCGGGTTGTGCATTGCTCTAGCCCAAAGCATCAAGCGACGAAAGCCTGAAACGCAAATCGTGCTCGGCGGGCCGACGGCAACCTTCAATGCGCGGCCCTTGATGGAAAGGCACGCGGTCATCGATGCCTGTGTCATATGGGAGGCCGAAGAAACAGCAGCACACATCTTTGCGAAGTTGCTTGGCGGTGGTGGTCTCGATGAGGCTCAGCCGGGAGTCGTTTTCCGAAGAGGCAGAGAGGTGGTGTGCACGGCATTGCCGCCGCTCGTTGGCACAAGTCAACCAGGAGTTCAGTGCGCGTTGGACAGCACTCCGTCACCCTACCTTTCGGGAATTCTGGCCGACGGTCAGGAGGGTGTACTGACCGGTCGGGGCTGCACGCATCATTGCCAATACTGTTGTTTTGCCACGCTGGGCAGAATGTCTCTTCGTCTGCATTCCATTGAAAGGGTGGTAGCGGAACTGGAATGCATTGCAAAACACCAGAAATGCACAGGAAGACCGTTTCCGGTTCCTATCCAGGATGATGCGTTCACGCTACTGCCGCCGCGTGCCAAAGCCCTATGCCAGGCGATCGCGGATCGCAAATTCAATCTTAGTCTTTCCTGCATGACTCGCGCCGACACAGTCGATGAGGAATTGATAAAGCTGATGCGGGAGGCGGGCTTCGAGAGCATCTCGTTCGGACTGGAGAGTGCAGTGCCCTCTGTCTTGCGCGCCACTGGCAAAGTCCGTCCCCCCGATTGGCGTGACCCGGATTTGGCGCCGGAGAGGCAGTTTCTAGAACGGATCAGGAACAGCGTTCTATTGGCGAAGAAATACGGATTTAGAGTGGGCGTGAGCATAATGTTGGGTTTGCCAACAGAAACACCAATCGATGGTGCCGTAACTCTTCGTTTCGTGAAGGAACTCGCTGTTGACCACTACGCGCACAATTTCTTGTGGGTATTTCCCGGCACGCCCCTGTGGACAACACACGACAAGTATCGAATCGGATGCACCATCGACAAAACTGGTCTGGCCGAAACCACTGAGTATCCTTACGACGTCAAATCGCTGAAACCTGGCCCGAATTGCTCAATGAAAGACGACGCACAATTCGTTCGGCTATTGGCAACAGATGCGCTTTACGGCTGTGAGGCATCGTCAACAGCAGGAAAAGGAATAAGTGCTGTGATCCTCGAGGCAGTGGAGCTGTCGCCGAAAATAACTGAATGGCTGCGGGGAATTCTCACTATTGGTGGTATGGTCATTCAAGTCTATCCCGTGATGAAGCGGAGCGAACGGTGGATAAGGTTTTATCGGGATCGCAGTGTGTTGCATGAGCATCTGGTTCCCGTCCAACACTACATTCAGGTCCAACCGAAAATAAGGAAAAGGAATAGGAAGCAGGACGGCAATGATGAAGGTTGGGAGGTCATGTGTGCCGGCGTTGATGACTACCTTTCGCACAGCCCCACTCTACGGTCGATCTGGACATCGACAGGTGCGGCCCCGCTTGTGGCCTGGTCGAAAGGCCAAGAGACATTGGCGAGTGTATGCGAGATATGTAAGTATCTACAGCAAACGGATGAACTGGGCCTCTCGACGGGTCGAATCGAGGTAGAAGATTCACCTTCCCCTTTGCAGCGAATGCCTGTCCCGCCGCAAGTGAAGTACGCAGGCCGCTGGCTTCGAGGAAAAGCTCCGTGCTTATCGCTGACCCGAATTGAGGTTTCTGGCTTCGGGGAAATACGCAGCTGCCGCCAGGGTGAACCCATTGGCAAGGTCGGAGACTCCCGAGAAGCCCTGTCAAGGCGATTGGCCAAACTAGCAAGGGCGGTGGAGCAACGACGGGGGTGTGCAAAGTGTCAGAACAGGCACTGTCCGCGATGTCCATTTCCCGGATTGAGCGATCGGAGGTATTGCCAAATAATGACTGGGCGAGAGCGATCTCTACGGGTGCTCAACTGGGTTGGGGTATATTCCCGACTACCACTGCTTTTGGTGCGTCACTGCGTTAGTTGATCTGGGAAGCGTGAAAATGGGCAGTAGAAAGCAAGACTGAGGAGGCCCTAATGAAAACGAAACGTAACGTTCAGGCCTTGGTGCGCAAACGAGCGGGCAAGGATGCGGTAATTATCCTTAACAAAATCGATAAAATGCTTAAGCGGGGCATTGCTCGCAAGAAGATTGAAAGCGCGTTGGCCAAGGAGCTCATCGCACACGTGAAGAAGCACAAATCGTATCTTGACAGACCTGCTGGGGTGAGGATCTCCTAAATTATCGACTTTCTTGGGGAAGATCGAGCGTCCTAAGCATTTGGACATATCGTGGGTCATCGCGGAGGGACGTGAGCAGCAGATCGGTCTTGATGAGGCTGAGGCCAGCATCGTGCTGCCTGTATGCGCGGTTCAGCCAATCGAAGGCCTGATTCACTTCTCTGCGATAAGCGTAAACTTCCGCAATCTGATAGGCGTTACGACTTCCATTTTGTGAGATCAAACCTGCCAGGACGGCATCCGATTCCTGGTGTCGTCCAAGATCGTGGTAGGCAAGTGCCATTCCAAGGTCGTGCTCCCAACCTGCCGGTTCTTTTTCCATCTCGGTCAGGGCTTCCCGGGGGCGTCGCTGCATGAGGTAAACCTCGCCCCGAGTTTCATGGGCCCCGAACTCGTTGGGATTGAGATCAAGAGCTTTTGTGAGGGCGACAAGTGATTCATCGTAACGGCCCATGTCTCGCAAGTACTGTGCGAGCTGCCGGTATCGTCCGGGCATGAGCGGATCGAGAGCGACAGCATGATTTGAAAGCTGAACGGCCTCGTCCTTGCGGCCCAAACAGCTAGCGATAAGGGCGCCTGCGTCTAGATTGCTGGCGTCTCCCGGGGCAAGCTCCAGTGCTCTTTTCAGAGTTAACTCCGCGGCTGGGCAATTCAACTCCGCGAATACTTGAATGATGCTGAGAATACGGTACCCGTCAGCCAGATTTGAATCCAACTCGATAGCCAGTTCGATGTCGCGCCGTGCGTTTTCTATCGCTTCAGAGCGTTCGGTCCATGCCATTACACCGGAATTTGCCGTGAGGCTGGCCCGCAAGGCGTACGCCGCGGCGTAACGCGGATCGGCCTGGATTGCCTTATTTACATATTCTAGAGCCTTTTGTTGAGATGCTTTGTCCACCCTGCCGGCAAAATTCTTAGCTTGCAAGAAGTCCTGATAGGCCTCGGGGCTGGCCGTTCGGGATTTCGGCAGTATGGCCGGAGACTTTCCTGGAAGCAGTTTGAGTTGCAGGGCGGAAGTCACGGCTTTCGCGATATCATCCTGCACCGTAAGGACGTCATTTGAATCACGGTCGTAGGAGTCCGACCAGAGATGGAAGCCGTCGTCCGCTTTAATAAGCTGTGCGGTGATGCGAACTCGTGCTCCGTCCCTTCGGACGCTGCCTTCAAGGACGTTTTCTACGTTGAGCTTCTGTCGAATGACTTGAAGGTCTTCGTTTTTCCCTTTGAACTGAAATGCCGAGGTTCTCGCCACCACTCTCAGATTCGGGATCTTGGCGAGATCGTTTAGGATTTCCTCTGCCAATCCGTCTGAGAAGTACTCTTGATCGTGGCCAGGACTCAGATCGGCAAACGGCAGTACAGCAATCGAAGCTGTGGTCGCCGGGTGAGCGGCCCTTTGGACCGACCTGTGCCACAGGTCGGCCATGATTACCGCAACAACTAGGCTCCCAGCACTCAGCAGCACGAGCATCCTTCGATGTGGCGACACCTGTCGCTTAAACTGCTCGCCGTAGCTCTCGCTCCTAGATGAACGGAATCCCGAATCGTTCTGCAGCCGGTGCAGATCAATCGCTAGTTCCTTCGCGGACTGATAGCGGTTCTCGGGTTCTCTTTCGAGGCACTTGGCGATGATGCGCGCCAGTTCTGCAGACAGTCTGGGATTGCGCGAGGTTGCCGGAGTTGGCGAACTGCGCAGAATAGCGTTGATCAGTTCAGACCGCTCTGTGGCTGCGAATGGACGCAAACCTGTAGCCATTTCGTAGAGGACGATCCCGGCGGCGTGAATGTCCGTCCGGGCGTCGATCTCTCCACCGAGCACTTGCTCCGGCGCCATGTAGGGTAGTGTTCCGGCGATAGCGTGGGTCTCGCTAAGAGTCTCAGACGCAGGGTTCTCCCGTCCGGGGAGGCGAAGCTTCGCGAGGCCGAAGTCCAGAATCTTCAAGCGGCCGTCACTGTTCAGAAGAAGGTTGCCGGGTTTGAGGTCGCGATGAACAACAGAGTGTTCATGCGCTGCGGACAATCCTTCGGCAAGTTGTGTGCCGAGAGCAATGACGTCTTTTTCTGGCAGCGAGCCTTCGGCGAGTCTATTGGCCAGCGTCTTGCCCTGGATGAACTCCATGACCAGGAAGTCGCGTCCGTCGTGCGTTTCAAAGTCATGAATGGTGGCAATGTTCGGATGGTTCAGCTTCGAAAGAGCGAATGCTTCGTTGCGGAATCGCTTGCGGGAGTGGTCGTCGGCGATGATGCCGGGATTGAGGACCTTGATCGCCACCTCGCGGTCGAGGTGAGCGTCGTAACCGCGGTAAACAACACCCATGCCCCCGCTGCCGATTCGTTCCAGAATGCGGTAGTGGCCGAACTCAAGTCCGATGAGCGAGTCTTGGACGGTGGCCGGGCCTGACATGGGAAGTTCTCCTTCCCACACTAACCCTCTGCGGTGAATCATAGGATTGCGCCGATACCAAGTCAATGTAAGTGTGGACAGGTATCAGATCCTGTCCGGCTCCTCAGCGGTCTCTCAATGGGAATTGTGAGATACGCCTGGCTACCCGCAGAGGGTCCCAGAAAGGGCGATTGCGTATCCCCTGCAGACAGGATGGTGCCATCTCCGGTACGGAAATCATGTCGAGACGTTTACATTGAGCGTCGGGGGTACGGGCTGTCCCTTGCGTATCCCCTTCCCCACCATCGCTCCCGCCCCCGTCGAGATCTTCCGCCGAATGCCTC
>Ga0074045_10003747_pt1 | contig 13642 bp, 15 predicted proteins | sample BogForMeECP23OM2_FD_94442 | JGI IMG/M metagenome (GOLD analysis project Ga0074045, IMG submission 94442) | Bog forest soil microbial communities from Calvert Island, British Columbia, Canada - Bog Forest MetaG ECP23OM2 | ecosystem: Environmental > Terrestrial > Soil > Wetlands ... | reverse complement strand
GTCCTCCAGGACCCGCGTCAGCGCGCCGGCCTTGAGCATCGAGGAGACCTGGTCCTCGACGAGGTAGGCCAGGCCCAGGCCGGCCAAGGCGCAATCGAGCACGCTCTGCTCGTCATCAAGGATGAGCGGTCCGTCCACGCCGACCTCGACCTTGCGCCGGCCCTGTTCGAATTCCCACTTGTAGATCGTTCCCGCAGTGGGCAGCCTGAAGTTGATGCAGCGGTGGACACCGAGATCGCGCGGCGTGCGCGGAGGCCGGTGCGCGGCAAAGTAAGCCGGAGTGCCTACCACGGCCATCCGCAGCGGGCCGGTCACGGGCACGGCGACCACGTCCTTCTCGAGTGACTCGCCAAGCCGAATGCCGGCATCGAAGCGTTGCGCCACGATGTCGGTCAGGGCGGAGTCGACGAGCACTTCGACGACGACTTCGGGATAGCTCTTGACGAATTGCGCCAGGACGGGCGCGACCACCATTCGCGAAGCGGTTCTCGACGCGGTGATCCGGACGCGTCCCGAGGGCCGGCCGAGCAGCCGCCCCAGATCCTCGAGGGCGCCGGATATTTCCTCGAGCGCCGGGCGCAGGCGCGCGAGCAAACGTTCGCCAGCCTGGGTGGTCGAAACGCTGCGTGTGCTGCGCGCCAGGAGCTGGATATGCAGGCGCTCCTCGAGGCGCCGCATGGTATGGCTGAGCGCCGATGGCGACACTCCCAGCCGCGCCGCGGCCCGGGTGAAGCTGCGTTCCTCGGCTACGACGGCGAATGCCGCCAGGCTGCCCCAGTCTTCCCGGTCCATTGCTGATAAATTCTCAATACCTCATGCGCATTCTACGTCTTTATCCCGGGAGTCGAAACGCCGATCATGCACCGTATTGCTTCGTCTCAATCTTCGCGGAGGAAACATGAACAAGCGCAGGCTTGGCAACAGTGGTCTGGAGGTTTCGGCCATCGGGCTCGGCTGCATGGGCCTTAGTTTCGGCTATGGGCCCGCGGTCGATAAACAGCGTGGAATTGCGCTTATCCGCGCCGCCTTCGAACGCGGCGTCACGTTCTTCGACAGCGCCGAGGTCTATGGCCCGTTCAAGAACGAGGAGCTCGTCGGCGAGGCCCTGGCCCCGGTGCGCGACAAGGTGGTGATCGCGACCAAGTTCGGCTTCGATATCGACCCGGCAAGCGGCCGGCAGGGGGGCCTGAACAGCCGTCCCGAGCACGTCAGGGAGGTGGCCGTGGCTTCGCTCAAGCGCCTGAAGACCGATGTCATCGATCTTTTCTATCAGCATCGGGTTGATCCGAACGTGCCCATCGAAGAGGTCGCCGGTGCGGTCAAGGATCTGATCGGCGAGGGTAAGATCAGGCACTTCGGGCTCTCCGAGGCTGGCGTGCAGACGATCCGACGCGCGCACGCCGTGCAGCCGGTCACCGCGGTGCAGAGCGAATACTCGTTGTGGTGGCGGGAACCGGAGACGGAGCTCCTGCCTGCGCTCGAGGAACTGGGCATCGGCTTCGTTCCGTTCAGCCCGCTGGGCAAGGGCTTTCTGACCGGAGCCATCAACGAGAGCACGACCTTCGACAGCGCCGACTTCCGCAACATCGTGCCGCGTTTCACGCCGGAGGCCCGCAGGGCGAACCGCGGACTGGTCGACCTGCTCGCCGAGATCGCCGCCCGGAAGCAGGTGACCCCTGCCCAGATCGCCATCGCCTGGCTCCTGGCCCAGAAGCCGTGGATCGTTCCGATACCCGGCACCACGAAGCTCGATCGCCTCGACGAGAACATCGGCGCGGCCCGGGTCGGCATCACGCCCGCGGAGCTCGAAAGCCTCGACATCGCCGTGGCGAAAATTCCGGTGCAGGGGGCACGTTATCCTGAACACTTGCAACGCCTGGTAGGTCGCTGAGCGATCGCGGCCATCAGCGCAGCCAAGCGTCGCTCAACAGCGCGGGAGACGTAGCATGCGGGTCGGCATTCTGGGTTCGGGGTTGATGGGCGGCAAGCTTGGCACGATCTTCGCGCGAGCCGGACACGAGGTGACCTTCAGCTACGCGCGAAGCGAGCAGAAGCTCAAGGCGTTGGCGCGCGACGCCGGGGACAAGGCGCGCTACGGCAAACCGCGCCAGGCCGCAGAGGCGGATGCGGTGTTGCTCGCCGTGCATTGGTCGCGCGTTGACGAGGTGCTCGATCAGGCGGGAAATCTGCCGCGCAGGGTGGTCGTGACCTGCTCCCTGCCGATGAACGACGACGACAGCGATCTCGTCATAGGTCACGCGGCATCGGGCGCGGAGGAGCTGCAGAAGAAAATACCGAAGGCCCAGGTCGTGGCAGCCTTCAATACCGTGCCCAGCGAAGTGCTGCCCGGCGTATACGCGGCACGGCGCCGAGCCAGGCGACCGAGCATGGTCTGCTGCGGCCGACCACGCGGCCGCCAAGGAGCTCGCCGCCGAGCTCGCTCGCGACGTGGGATTCACGCCCGTGGATGCCGGTCCGCTGCGCATCGCGCGCTATGTCGAACCGTTCGCCCTCCTGGTCGCCCAGCTCGCATACAGCGGAGCGGACGGTCCCGAGCTCGCCTATCGGTTCGAACGGTTGGGCTAGCCGGATGGCGTTGAACTATTGCGCTGCCTGCAGCTGTGCGCCGTAGTACGGCTTGGCCAGCCGCAGCAGCACGTCGTAATACGCGCGCACGGTCTCCACGAACACAACTGCCTGGCCGCCGCGGGCGGTCCCGTAGCGGGTCTGATCGGCCGTATCGGTCTGGGCGAGCAGGGGCAGGGTTTTCTTGAGGTCGCTCCACGAGTCGGGATTGAGCTTGCGGCGGGCCGCCAGGATGCGTGCGTCCTCGAGGTGGCCGATGCCGATATTGAACGCGGCCAGCGCAATCCAGGTCCGGTCGGGCTCGGTGATGTGCTGGGGCAGAGACCGCTTCAGGTCGGCGAGATAGCGGGCGCCGGCGACGATGCTCTGGCGCGGGTCGAGCCGATCGTCGACCTGCAGGCGCCGGGCGGTTTCCTCGGTGAGCATCATCATGCCGCGCACGTTGGTCGCGCTCGTCGCCTGCGGATTCCAGTGCGATTCCTGGTAGGCGATCGCGGCCACGAGGCGCCAGTCAATGCCGCTGTGCTGTTGCGCCTGGTGGAACAGCGAAAGGTACGCCGGCAGCACGGTGCGGATGCGTTCCTGGTAGGTGGTAGCGTCGATATGCTCGACGCGGTGCGCGTAACCGGCATAGCGGTCGATGAGCCGCTGCAGCGTGCCGTCCTTGCGGATGCGGTCGAAGAATGCGTCGGCCTGGTCGCGCAGCGCTGCCTGCGCCGCCGGCAGGATCCAGACCAGGTTGCGCTTCGGCCCGACGGTGAATGCCGTCTCGACGTTGAGGAACACGTTGCGCGCAGCCGCGGCCTCGTTCGAGGGGACCACGGCGTAGCCGAGCTCGCCTTCCGACACCTTTTCGATCAGGCCCTCGGCGGCGGCCGGATCGAGCGCGAGCCAGCGCACGTCCGGATGGTCGGCGCGAATCTTGGCCAGCAGGCCGGTGCCGGCGACGATGCCCACTACTTCGCCGCGCAGATCGTCCCACGATTCCGGGCGGAACCCGTCGCTGTTGTACACGAGCACCGGCTCGACCGCGTAATAGCCGCGGGTGTAGAGCAGGTTCGGGGCTGGTCCGCTGGCAATGCCTTCGACCGGCTTATAGAAGCCGCCGGCGCCGACTTGCGCTTCACCGCTTTCGATCGTCGCGATGAGCTGCGCCGGGCTCGCCACCGGCAGGACCTTGAGCGCGAGTCCGAGCTGCGCCGCAAACAGCTCGGCGAGGTCGCGATCGAGACCCGTGGCCTCGCCGTCGGCGCCGCTGAACCACGTCGTCGGACCGGGCCGCATCGCCACCACCAGCATCGGACGCTGCTTCGGCTGCGGGGGCGCGGGCGCGGGCCCGCAGGCGGCCAAAGCGCCGATGCAGCTCCACAGGATGAAACTGCGTGACAATTCGAGCCCGATGGATCGTGCGCTTGGGTGCGATGGTAGCAGGAGGTGCGCCGCCGCGCTTGCCGCCGGGGCGGCGTTCACCGATAATGCGATGGCACTTGCGCTCGCATGGCAACGATCAAAGGCGGGCCGCCCCGCATTGCATGATGGTGAACCTGGTCAGGTCCGGAAGGAAGCAGCCATAGCTATTCTCTGCAAGTGCCGGGGATACGGCTCGCCTCCCCCTCTGCTCGTGCCCCGCTCGAGCCCCAGCCTGACGCGATGACCCATCAAGCCCTTGCCCGAAAGTGGCGGCCGAAGACGTTTGCCGAGCTCTCCGGCCAGGAGCACGTGGTGCGCGCCCTGTCCAACGCCCTCGAGCGGGGCCGGCTGCACCATGCCTATCTGCTGACCGGAACACGCGGCGTGGGCAAGACCACCATCGCCCGCATCCTCGCCAAGAGCCTCAACTGCGAGCGCGGCGTGACGGCCACGCCCTGCGGCGTGTGCGCGGCCTGTGTCGACATCGACGCGGGGCGGTTCGTCGACCTGCTCGAGCTCGACGCGGCGTCGAATACCGGCATCGACAACATGCGCGAGATCCTGGACAACGCGCGCTACGCTCCGACCGTCGGTCGCTACAAGGTATACCTCATCGACGAGGTGCACATGCTGTCGAAGGCGGCCTTCAACTCGATGTTGAAGACGCTCGAAGAGCCTCCCGAGCACGTCAAATTCGTGCTCGCCACGACCGATCCGCAGAAGATTCCGGTGACCGTTCTCTCGCGCTGCCTGCAGTTCAACCTCAAGTTGCTGCCGTCGGCCACGATTGCGGCACGGCTTGCCGAGATCCTGCACGCCGAAGGCGTTGCCTTCGACGACTCGGCAGTGGCGCTGATTGCGCACGCCGCCCGCGGGTCGATGCGCGATGCACTGTCGGTGCTCGACCAGGCGCTTGCCTTTGGCGCCGGCGAGGTGCGCGACGACGCGGTGCGTTCCATGCTCGGCACGGTGGATGCCGATTACGCGTTCCGCATCGTCGAGGCGCTCATTGCCGGCGACGGGCCGGCGCTGCTCGCCCAGGCGCGCGCGCTCACCGAGCGCAGCATCTCCTTCGCCGGTGCCCTGGAGGCGCTCGCGGCGCTGCTGCATCGCATCGCAATCGTCCAGGCGGTGCCCGATGCGACCGAGGCGGTTCCCGATGCCGAGCGGGTCAGGGGCCTGGCGCAGGCAATGCCGGCGGAGACCGTGCAGCTCGCCTATCAGATCTGCGTGCAGGGTCGCGCCGATCTCGAGCTCGCACCCGACGAGCAGACCGGATTTTCGATGACCCTGTTGCGGATGCTCGCATTCGATCCGGCGACCGAGGCGCCGGCGGAGAGACTGCCGCCTCCGCCCGCCCCCAGGGCGGCGCCGGCCAAGGGTGCGGGAGCAGAACCTGCGGCGGCCGCGACCGGGCCGGCTGCGATCGTCCCGCCGGCGGCGGCGCCCGTGGCCGGCGAGGCGGCGAACGTGCCCGAGCCGGCAGCCTGGCCCGCCTTCGTCGCCGCCCTGAACCTGTCGGGAATGGCATTGCAACTTGCCGCGCAAACCGAACTCGAAGCCGTTTCGGGCAGCGAATTGGCGCTGCGGTTGCCGGAAGCGGCGCGTCACCTGACCGACAAGCCGTACGCCGACACGCTGCGCGTGGCGATCGAGCGGGCGATCGGCCGGCGCGTGCGCCTGCGCTTCGAAATCGGTGGCGCCGCGGAGGCGAGCCTCGCCGCCCAGCAGAAGCGCGCGCGCGACGCGACGCAGGCCAAGACCGAGGCGGCGTTTCGCGACGATCCTTTCGTCCAGGACGTGCTGTCGCGCTTCGAGGCGCGCATCAAGCCCAATTCGATCAAGCCGATCTAGACGGCGCAGCGGAGATTTGCACGCATGATGAAAAACCAGCTTGCCGGGCTGATGAAGCAGGCGCAAGAGATGCAGGACAACATGAAGAAGGCGCAGGAGGCGATTGCCGCGATGGAGGTCGAGGGCCAGTCCGGGGCGGGGCTGGTCAAGGTGCTGATGACCGGCCGCCACGACGTCAAGCGGGTGTCCATCGACCCGACGCTGCTCGGCGAAGACAAGGACATGCTCGAGGATCTCATCGCCGCGGCGGTCAACGACGCGGTGCGCAAGGCCGAAGCGGCCGCCCAGGAAAAGATGGCCGGCCTCACCGCGGGCATGCCCTTGCCTCCCGGATTCAAGCTGCCGTTCTGAACAACGGCGATGGAGCCGTTGGGAAGCCTCGAGGAATTGACGCAGGCGTTGCGCTGCCTGCCCGGCGTCGGCCCGAAGGCGGCGCAGCGCATGGCATTGCACCTGCTGCAGCACGATCGCGACGGGGCGCAGCGGCTCGCGCGCGCGCTCGAGGCGGCAGCGCAGACCATCCGCCACTGCGAACGCTGCAACACCTTTACCGAGGGCGAGCTCTGCGCCCTGTGCCGGTCGTCGAAGCGCGATCCGGCGCTCTTGTGCGTGGTCGAGACGCCAGCCGACCTGATGATGATCGAGCACACCCAGGCCTACACCGGGCTCTACTTCGTGCTGATGGGACGGCTGTCGCCGCTGGACGGCATCGGGCCGAAGGAGATCCGCCTCGACCGGCTGCTCAAGCGGGCGCAGGACGGGGTGGTGCGGGAGGTCGTGCTGGCGACCAACTTCACCAACGAGGGCGAAGCGACCGCGCACTACATCGGCGAACTGCTTGCCGCGCGGGGTCTTACCGTGACCCGGCTTGCGCGCGGCGTGCCGGTCGGCGGAGAGCTCGAGTACGTCGACAGCGGCACGCTGGCGCAGGCACTGCGGGAGCGGCGCGCCCTCACTGGCTAGACGTTCAGCGCGACGTCGCTCCCCGGTCACGGCGGGGCCTGCCAACCGGTTGCACCTGCCGGTGATCCGGGAGTACCCTCATCACCTAAGCGGGCGAGGAGAAACCGATGCTGGTCAGCGAAATCCTCCGCATCAAGGGTAACGCCCTGTTCACGACGCCGCCCGGTGGGACCGTGCTCGACGCGGTCAAGGTGATGGCGCAGCACGACATCGGATCGCTGGTGGTCATGGACCACGGCCAGATGGCCGGCATGCTGACTTTTGCCGAGGTGCTCGAGGCGCTGGTGAAGAACCACGGAGAGCTGGGCAGCCTCAAGGTCAGCGAGATCTACGTGCGCGACCCCCTGATCGCCTCGCCGAGTCTGGACGTGATGGAGCTGCGCCGGGTCATGCTCGAGCGCCATGCCCGCTATGTGCCGGTGCAGGACGGCGCGATGCTACTCGGCGTGGTGTCCTTCCACGACGTCGCCAAGGCGGTCTACGAAGAGCAGAGCTTCGAGAATCGCATGCTGCGCAGCTACATCAAGAGTTCGCCCGACGACTGACCGGGCGCTCCCGCGGGGCGCGAATCAGTCCCTGCCCAAGAGAAAGATGGCCGGCCGCCGGAGCAGCACCGGCGGGGGCAGCTCGCGCCACGATCCGACGCGGCGACTGACGATTTCTTCGCTCGGCAGGCTAAGGTCGATCGCCACGCACAGGCGGGTTGCGGGCCGGCAGGTCGACAGCACTGCGGCAAGCAGTGCCTCGTTGCGGTACGGCGTCTCGATGAACAGCTGCGTCACACCGCTGCGGGCCACCGCATCGTCGAGGGCTCGCAGCGCACGCTCGCGCAAGCCGGTCTTGGCCGGCAGGTAGCCGTGGAAGGCGAATGCCTGACCGTTCAAGCCCGAGCCCATCAGCGCAAGCAGGAGCGCCGACGGGCCTACCAGAGGCACCACGCGCACGCCGGCGCGATGCGCCGCGGCCACCAGCTCCGCGCCGGGGTCGGCAACGCCCGGGCAGCCCGCGTCGGTAAGCAGACCCAGGTCGTGGCCCTGCAGCGCGGGTGCGAGCAACGCCTCGATGCGCTCTGCCGGCGTGTGTTCGTTGAGCTCGGAGAAAAGCAGCGATTGCAGCGGCCGCTCGGGTGCGAGGGCCTTGAGGAACTGCCGCGCGAGCTTGGGCGTCTCGACGACGAAGTGCGTCAGGCGGCGGGCAACGTCGATCCCCTGCTGGGGCAGCACCGCCTGAGGAGCGCTCGCCCCAAGGAGGCTCGGAATGAGGTAGAGCCGTCCCGGACGAGCGGGTGCGGCGCGCTGATCGGCGCTCACGCCGCCGCCACTACCGGGCGCACGCCCTCGGCCTCGAGCAGGTCGGTCAGACGGATCAGCGGCAGGCCGATCAACGCGGTCGGGTCGTCGCTCGAGAGCCGCGTGAACAGCGCAATGCCGAGGCCTTCGGCCTTGACCGACCCGGCGCAATCGAAAGGCTGCTCGCGGTCGAGATACGCCGAGAGCGTAGCGTCGTCGAGCTGGCGGAATGTGCTCGTGACGTCGACGAGCGCATGGCGCACCGTGTCGGTCCGGGCATCGAGCAGGGCTACCGCGGTGTGAAAGACCACCGTTCGCCCGCGCATGGTGCGCAACTGCTCGAGCGCATCGGCGCGATCGCGCGGCTTGCCGATCGCCACGCCGTGGCAGTCGGCGATCTGATCGCAGCCGATGATGAGCGCCGCGGGGTGTTGCGCGGCGACCGCGCGCGCTTTCGCCTCGGCTAGCCGGACGGCGCTCTGCGCCACTTGCTCGCCTGGGCGCGGCGTTTCGTCGATGCGCGGCGCGACGCAGACGAAGGGCAGGCCGAGCCGCTCGAGCAGGGCCCGGCGATAGGGCGACGCCGAGGCGAGAACGAGCGGCCTGTTCGCGGGCGAAGTGCTTGTTTCCACGCTTTTCTTTGACAGTAATGGGCCGGCGGGCTATTATGCTATGTTTACTTTGGCTGCGGTGAACCTGGGACAAATCGCTGATCGCGCGCGGTCTTGCGGTGCCCGCGTGCCGCACCGACGGTCCCGGGCGCGAAATCCGCGACTTGCGAACGGCACGAAAGACATGGTGAAGCGGGGTGCGGGGGCGAGCCGGGAAGAGCGCTTCGATGCGTTCGACTTAGCCGCCCGCCGCGGGCGGCTCGAAGGCGAGATCGACCTGATGCGGCGGCCCCGCCTGGCCGACCGCCTGGCGCCGGCGACGCTTGCGACGCCTATCGCCTGGAACATCGCCGGCGGGCACGATGCCATGGGCCGACCGATGCTTGCGGTGGCCATCGAGGGCACGGCGCCCCTGGTGTGCCAGCGCTGTTTGCAGTCTTTCGACTTCCCCGTTGCGCAGCGAACCGAACTGCTGCTGGCGCGCGAGGAAGCCGAGATCGAGGCGCTCGACGCCGGAGAGTCGGAGGTCGTGCTGGCTGCGACGCAGCTCGATGCGCTGACGCTCGTCGAGGACGAGATTTTGCTTTCCTTGCCGTTTGCGCCGAGCCATGCCGAAGGGCAGTGTACGGTCCAGTTCGAGTCGGGCGCGGCACTCGCCCCGGCCGAGCAGGCGCCAGGCAAGACATCCCCGTTCGCGCGGCTCGCCGCCATGAAGAAGGGGACCGATCGATCGTTTGAGGAGTGATACGACATGGCTGTTCAGCAGAACAAGAAATCGGCATCGAGGCGCGGCATGCGCCGCGCGCATGATTTTCTGGCCAACCCGCCGCTCGCCATCGAGCCCGTCAGCGGGGAGGTGCACCGGCGCCACAACATCAGCCCCAGCGGCTATTATCGCGGCAAGAAGGTCGTCAAGACCAAGGACGACGTCGCCTGACCGCGCCGCCCCCGCGGATCGCCCCTTCCGGGGCGCCCGGGGCCCACTCTCTTCGGCGTCAGGCGCGAGGCTTGCGCCGACCCAAAGGAACGTAGCCGGCTGATGCAGGTCACCATTGCTGTGGACGCGATGGGCGGCGATCACGGCCCCCCCGTGACGGTCGCCGCTTCGCTGCGGTTTCTCGAGCAGGAGCACGATGCCAGGATCGTGCTCGTCGGCAACGAGGCTGCGCTGCGCAAGCGCCTCGACGCGCTGCGCTCGGCGGCGGTCGATCGGGTGCGCATCCAGCCCGCGAGCGAAGCCATCGAGATGGACGACGCCCCGGCCGACGCGCTGCGCCGCAAGAAGGATTCATCGATGCGCGTGGCCATCAACCTGGTCAAGGAGGGCAGCGCGCAGGCATGCGTATCGGCGGGAAACACCGGCGCGCTCATGGCGATCTCGCGCTTTGTGCTCAAAACGCTGCCTGGCATCGACCGCCCGGCGATCGCCTCGCAGCTGCCCACGCGCCAAGGGGTCACCACCGCCCTCGATCTGGGCGCCAACGTGGATTGCACGCCGGAGCAGCTGCTGCAGTTCGCGGTGATGGGCAGCGCACTGGTCGCGGCGGTCGAGGGCATCGAGCGGCCGACCGTGGGCCTGCTCAACATCGGCGAGGAGGACATCAAGGGCAACGAAGTGGTCAAGCAGGCTGCGGAATTGCTCAAGTCCTCGGGACTGAATTTTCACGGTAACGTCGAAGGAACCGACATTTACAAGGGCACTACCGACGTCATCGTCTGCGACGGCTTCGTGGGCAACGTCGCGCTCAAGACCTCGGAAGGGCTGGCGACGATGCTCGCCGACTATCTGCGCGAGGAGTTCACCCGCAACACGCTGCGCCGAGCGCTCTCGGTGTTCGCGCTGCCGATGCTCAACTCGTTCAAGCGCCGCGTCGATCCGCGCCGCTACAACGGGGCAACGCTGATCGGCCTCAAAGGCGTGGTGATCAAGAGCCACGGCGCCGCCGACGTGCTCGCCTTCCGCTACGCGCTGCGCAAGGCCCATGCGGAGGTGGCGCACGGCGTGCTCGAGCGGATCGCGCAGCGACTTGCCGCCACGCCCGCGGGTTCGCCGGCAACGGCCGCGGCGGCAGCGGTAGGTCCGGCCGATGCATAGCCGTATCGCCGGGACCGGCAGTTACCTTCCGGCACAGGTCCTGACCAACGCCGAGTTGGCGAAGCGTGTCGACACCAGCGACGAGTGGATTCGCACCCGCACCGGCATCTGCCAGCGGCACATCGCGGCGCCGGACGAGAATACCAGCGATCTGGCACTCGCCGCGGGGCGCGAGGCGCTGTCGGCGGCGGGGCTCGCGCCGGCGGCGGTGGATCTCATCGTGCTCGCGACGACCACGCCGGACATGGTGTTTCCTTCGACCGCCTGTATCCTGCAGGACAAGCTCGGCACCCGCAACGGCCCGGCATTCGACGTGCAGGCGGTGTGCAGCGGCTTCGTCTACGCGCTGGCCGTAGCCGACCTGATGGTGAAGTGCGGCCGGGCCAGGAACGCGCTGGTGGTTGGCGCCGAGATCTACTCGCGCATTCTCAATTGGCAGGATCGCGGCACCTGCGTGCTGTTCGGCGACGGCGCCGGGGCGGTCGTGCTGGTGCCGGCGACCGAGCCGGGCATCCTGTCGACACATCTGCACGCCGACGGCCACTACCGCGACATCCTGGCCGTGCCGGGCACGGTGGCGCACGGCGCGGTGAGCGGCACGCCGCTGCTCACCATGGAAGGCAACACGGTGTTCAAGTTCGCCGTCAGGGTCCTCGCGGAAGTGGCGCACGAGGCCCTGGCGGCAAACGGCCTGACCACGGCGGCGATCGACTGGCTTATTCCGCACCAGGCGAACATCCGCATCATGGACGCGACCGCGAGGAAGCTGCACGTTGCGCCGGAAAAAATGGTCACGACGGTTGACCGGCACGCCAATACATCGGCGGCGTCGATTCCGCTCGCCCTCGACGTCGCGGTGCGCGACGGGCGCATCCGCAGCGGCGAGCACGTGCTGCTGCTTGGCGTCGGCGGCGGATTCACCTGGGGCTCGGCCTTGCTGAGGTGGTGAAACGATGAAGCTCGCATTGGTATTTCCCGGCCAGGGATCGCAGGCGGTGGGGATGATGAGCCGCTACGAGGACTATCCGGTGGTGCGCGACACCTTCGCGGAAGCCTCCGCGGTGCTGGGGCAGGACCTCTGGGCGCTGGTTGAAGAGGGCGACGAGGCAGCTCTCAATCAGACGATCAATACCCAGCCGGTCATGCTTGCGGCGGACATCGCGGTGTATCGCGCCTGGCGCGCGGCCGGTGGTGCGGCGCCCAGCGTGCTCGCCGGCCACAGCCTGGGCGAATACGCGGCATTGGTCGCCTCCGGGGCGCTCGCCTTCGCCGACGCCCTGCCGCTGGTGCGCTTCCGCGCGCAGGCCATGCAGGAAGCCGTTCCCGCCGGCGTCGGCGCCATGGCGGCCATCATCGGTCTGGAGCGCGCCGGGGTCGAGGAAGCCTGCCGGGAGGCGGCGCGGGGGCAGGTGGTCGAACCGGTCAATTTCAACGCCCCGGATCAGACCGTCATCGCAGGGCATCGGGAAGCGGTCGAGCGCGCGATCGGCCTGGCCAAGGGACGCGGCGCGAAGCGCGCGCTCATGCTGCCGGTGAGCGCCCCGTTCCACAGCCTGCTCATGAAGCCCGCCGCACAGCGGCTCGCGGACTACCTCGCCAGGGTGGAGGTCGAGCAGCCGGCCGTGCCCGTGGTGCACAACGTCGATGCGCACGAAGCGCACACGGCAGACGCGATCAGGGCCGCGCTGGCGGCGCAGGCGGCGAGCCCCGTACGCTGGGTGGAGACCGTTCAGGCCTTCGCCGCGCGGGGTGTCACGCACATCGTCGAATGCGGCCCCGGGAAGGTGCTCACCGGCTTGAGCAAACGCATCGCCCCCGAACTTGCCGCGATGCCGCTCAACGACGGCGAGGCGATTGCCCTCGCCATTGTCGAGACCGCCTAGGAGGCCACCCATGCTCGAAGGACAAGTTGCGCTCGTCACCGGCGCCACGCGCGGCATAGGCCGGGCGATCGCCCTGGCGCTGGCGCGGCAGGGCGCCAACGTCGTTGGCACGGCGACCAGCGACGAGGGCGCGAAGGCGATCGGCGCCTACCTCGAGGCCGAGGGCTGCCGCGGCGAAGGCATTCGCCTGGACGTCGCCGATGGCGCGGCGATCGACGCGGCGGTAGAGAGCGTGTGCGCACGCGCCGGAGGCATCGCCATTCTCGTCAACAATGCTGGCATCACCCGCGACAACCTGCTGCTGCGCATGAAGGACGATGAGTGGGACGCGATCATGGAGGTCGATCTGAAGTCGGCTTACCGTCTGTCGAAGGCAGTGCTGCGCGGGATGATGAAGGCACGCCATGGGCGCGTCATCAACATCGGCTCGGTGGTCGGCGCCAGCGGCAATGCCGGGCAGACCAATTACTCCGCCGCCAAGGCGGCGCTGGTCGGGTTCACCAAGTCCCTGGCCCAGGAGATCGGCAGTCGCGGGATCACGGTCAATTGCGTGGCGCCTGGATTCATCGACACCGACATGACGCGCGCGCTCACTGCGCCGCAACGCGAGCAACTGCTCGCGCGCATCCCCTTGGGCAGGCTGGGCCTGCCGGAAGACGTCGCCCATGCCGTCGCATTTCTCGCCTCGCGCGAAGCCGGCTACATCACCGGCGCCACGCTGCACGTCAACGGCGGGATGTACATGGCGTAGCTTGCTCGATCTGGTAAAATCCACCGTTCATAACGCTTGGGATCCCTTTGGGGAGGAGACGCATGGAAAACGTGGAACAACGAGTCAAGAAAATCGTCGCCGAGCAACTCGGCGTGAACGAAGCCGAGATCAAGAACGAATCGTCGTTTGTCGACGACCTCGGCGCTGACTCGCTCGATACGGTGGAACTCGTGATGGCG
>Ga0074045_10003746_pt1 | contig 13643 bp, 6 predicted proteins | sample BogForMeECP23OM2_FD_94442 | JGI IMG/M metagenome (GOLD analysis project Ga0074045, IMG submission 94442) | Bog forest soil microbial communities from Calvert Island, British Columbia, Canada - Bog Forest MetaG ECP23OM2 | ecosystem: Environmental > Terrestrial > Soil > Wetlands ... | reverse complement strand
CATGATTAGCGCACCTCCGAGAATGGTGATCCAGCAGAACATGGCAAGGATTTCTTCCTTGTACCACGCTTCTGCCACCTCTTTGCGCGCTAATCACAGTGACTTTTTCAACACCCACTCCTGATTGCACTCATTGCCGCCGCAGCCGACGATCTCGCCGCCATCGAACAGCTATTTCTCTTCCACGATCACCAGGTCCCACGGCTTCAGCGTCACTAATTGAGCGGGTGCGAGGCTGGTGCTGGCCAGAAGATCCTCGCCCGGCTTGTACGGATAACGGAAGGTCTGCGGGTCGCTCGAATAATTCATGTAGTAGTGAAGGACGCGGCCCTTGCGGTTGGTACCGTGTTTCACCCGCACGGGCGCAGGAAGTTCCTGATCCGGCCCGGCCAGGCCTGTCGCGCGGATTTCCTCCAGCAGCACTTTTGCTTGCAGCGTGTCGGAAAGTGCCGTGCCTTCGTAGGTCAGTGTTCCGCTACCGAAGTTGTTGCGCGTGATCGCCGGATATTTTCCAAAAAATGGGTGGTCGTAATAGGCGAGTGCCTGTGCGGTTTCGGGAATGAGCATCTCGGCCCAATCTGAGACCTTGTTGTCAGCGCCGGCCTTGAACGGATCGCTTTTCAGCGCCAGCGGATGTGCCAGCGAAGAAAACTCCTGATAGCGGAACCCGGCGGCCTGGCGCAGCGGGCCCGGCGCCATGGTCCAGCGCACCGTGTCATATTCGTTGGTGAATCCGCTCTTGAATGCCATCACCAGGTGGCCGCCGCCGCGGACGTACTCCACCAGCCGGTTCAGCACGTCGTCGCTTGCCACATAAAGCGGCGGCACAACAATCAGCCTGTAATCAGAAAAATTACCGCTCTCGGGGAAGATAAAATCCACGCCCACATTGTTGCGATAGAGAGCGGCGTACATCTGGTCCAGGATGATGCGGTAGTTCACCGTGTCGCTGAACTTCATGAACTCGATGCCGTAATAAGAATCGTCGCTGTATAGAATCGCGACTTTGCTGGAACGCGCGAGATCAACGATCTCCGGCCCGATGCGCTGCAGCTCGTGCGCGGTCCGGCTGGCTTCGGCATAAACCCGGTTGGGTTCCAGATCGTGCGCCAGCAGGCCCTTCCAGTAAGTTTCCTGCCCGTTATGAATCGAATGCCAGTGCCAGTATTCCACCATGTTCGCGCCGGAAGAAAGATGCGTGTAGACATCGAGGCGCAACTGGCCGTCGTAAGGCGGAAACTGCTCTTTTGAGTCCCAGCCGATGGCCTCGGCGTTGGTTTCGGTCACCAGGTAGTTGGTCTTTTTCAACGAGCGCGTGTAATCGCCCTGCATGGAAGATCCCATGCCGTCGAACTGGTCCTGGGTGCCGTGATAGGGATTGACCGCCATCACGTCCATGCTGGCGGCGATGTCGTGCTCGTTGACTTCAGGGCGCGGAGGTCCGGCCAGGTCGTGAGTGATGAACTGGTCGGGCCGCTTGTATTGATTGACGATGCCCGCCTGCCAGGCCAGGAAGTCGGTCGTGATCCATTGCTGGTAGCGTTCCCATTCCAGCTTCCATCCCGGATTGATGATTCCCTCCTCGGGAGGAATTTCCGTCCAGTCGTTCAGCCGCTGGCCCCAATAGTTCAGCAGCCAGACTTGGTTCAGTTCGTCCACGGTCTTGAACTTCTTTTGCAGATAGCTGACGAATCCCGCCTGCACATCGTGATTGGCGGCGCGCCCGGCGGAAGTTTCATTGTCAATCTGCCAGCCGATCACAGCCGGATTGTTTTTGTAATGCTCCAGCAGCTTGCGGATCACGCGCTCGCAGTAAAAGCGGTAGGTTGGATTCATCAGGTCGGTGTTCTGACGGTAGCCGAGCGTGATCGTGTGCCCGTCGAAGCGCGTGATGAAAATTTCGGGATGCTGTTTGTACATCCAGGCCGGAACCGAGTAGGTGGGCGTGCCCAGAATGACCTTGATGCCCGCTTTCTGCATGCGGTCGATCACGCGATCCATCCAGGCAAATTCGAAGCGGCCGTCTTCCGGCTCCCACAATCCCCAACTCGACTCGCCCATGCGCACCACGCTGAGACCGGCCTGCTGCATAAGCTGCACGTCCTGGTCGAGGCGCTCGTAAGGCATGTACTCGGTGTAGTAGGCGGCGCCGTAAAGAACGGTATCCATTTTGTTGGGAGCGTAGGCCGCTCCGTTCTGGGCAAGGGATGCTAGAGCCGTCGTGAGGAACAGCAGAAGAATGAAATAGCAGATGTATTTGTTCATGAGTTTTTCAATTCGCTCGACGTTCGATGCGGCAGGCTGGTGCGGCATTCGGAGATTTCCCTGGTTCCGTTTCACGCGATTGTTCCAATATGCGCACGGAAGACCGTAGCAAGCCGCAATCTACTTGCCGCACATCGTTTGCATCGCTCCACGATCGACGCGGCCACATTGTGGCATGGTCACACCGAAGAAATCCCTGCTGCCGCTGTTTTCGATGATCTTTGCGGATGCGATCGCGGGAGACCCCTGGCGCAAGGCATATCCTTCGACGGTCTGGCGGCCCACGGTAGCGTGCCCGGGATTCACCAGCAGCGGATTCGAGGTCAGCGCGTGCGCATCGTCGGCAGGCGCCACGCCATAGTACACGTTGTAGTCGTAAACGTTGTTGGTGCTCTTGCCCGGCCCCGGCGCGCTCACATAAGACCCGTCCTCGTTGCCCTTCACTCCATAGCCAAATCGCGCCGTGCCTTCGACGTAGAAAATATTGTTGTAGAAATACGTGTCGGACGCCCAGCCGGTCCAATCCGTGTGCAGAACCACATCCACGTTCTCGCCCTTCCCGACGTAAATCGTGTTGTTGTAGATGAGCGTGTTCTTCACCGGTCCGGAAAGCTTGATGCCGCGATGATGATCGTTCTGGCTGACGTTGTAGCGCACAATCGTGCCGACGTTCCCCGCACTGGTTTCCGGGCTCTGCGATCCTTCATTGCAGATCAGCAGAAATCCGCCATCGTTGTCGTGGCTGTAGTTGTACTGGATGATCGTGTTGCGGCTGTTCCAGTCGGAATCGAAGCCCTCGGCGTCGTGCTGACCCTTGGTTCCGTAGACCTCGTTGAACTGAATGACGGTGTTGTCGGCGCTCCACGGCCAGATACCCACGTTGTAATCCTGCGAGCGCTGGCTAGCGCGGCTGACCACGTTGTATTCGACCAGCGCTCCGTCGGTGGCAACATTCACGATTCCGTCGCCGCCGATGTCGTCGAGCACGTTCTTGCGAATCACCACTCCCAGGCTGGGATACCACTTCGAGCGCACCCAATGCGTTGACCAGCCGAAAATCCCGCTGCGGTCTACGTGCGAAATCCAGTTGCCTTCGATGCGCAGATCCATGAAGCGGCTGGGTTTGGAGTCGCCGATGGCGTGATAGCTGATGCCGCCGCTGGCTTTTTCTTTTTCACTGCCGTTGACGTCGCGGATGTGCAGACCCTCGAGGTACAGGTGATGCAGCTCGCCGGAATTTTCCGCGATCAGATTCACGCCGCGGCGCACGCCGGGAGTTGAGCCGGTATTGGTGATGGCCAGATTGCGGATCTCCCAATACTCCTGATTCTTGAGCAGCACCGCGTCTTCGGCGAGGCCCGCGCCGTTGATGGCAGGCAGCACATCGCCGCCGTATTTGTCGATGACGATGGGATGCTCGGCCGTGCCCGATCCCTTGGGCCAGAGCTGGCCGGTCCAGGAGCAGCCGGACTTGAAGACAATGTGGTCGCCGGGATGGAATGTGGTGGCGTTGACTTTGGCCAGGGTCTTCCAGGCGGCATCGGGGGAAGTACCGGGGTTGGTGTCGCTGCCGGGAACAGAGTCGACGTAAGGATTGGCTGGAGCGGCGAACGCCCTCGTCCGCCGGGCTCCTCCCCGGACGAGGGCGTCCGGGGCTCCACAGTCGACGTAATAATCCGTGCCGGCGCGGGGCGAGTGATCTGGAGCGGCGCTGGAACCCACGAATGCGACGCCGCCCATCAGCATCAGCCCAGCCAGCGGAACCGCCGCCAGCAGGCATCGCAAGAGGCGCGGGTGTCGGGCTCGAACTCTCGCGGCGAGACTATCCATTTCGTGATTCGATCTGGCAGATGGCTAAAACCGGTGCAGCCCGCCAGAGTGCCTTCTTCGGCAGACACAGGTTTTGAAAGGGCACGGCTTTCAGCCGTGCCGCAAGGTCAGCTCAATGAAACCGGCTTCAGCCGCTGAGGGACCGCGCCCTCAGGGCCTGAAGACCCTCTCCTCACAGTTCCTCCCGGCGCGTCTGAACCCGCGCCCTTTCAAACGCTAAAACTCGAACCGAATCGCAAATTGCCCCTGCCGCGGATTATCAAATACGCTGTAGATCTCACCGAAGTTCGCCGCGCCGATGCCACTACTGCTGCCGGCGCAGCCGTTGATGTAGTAGTAGTGGCGGTTGAACAGGTTGTAGAACTCGGTGCGGAACGAGAGCCGGTACTGTCCTTCCGGTCCCATCGTGAAGTTCTTCAGCAGGCTGGCATTCTCATTCTTCTGTCCGGGACACCGCAGCGACGAACTAATCGGATAGGGCGGCAACACTCCGGGAGCGGGATTGGTGGCCACGCTCGTCGGCATGTACTGATTTCCCGTCGGAATCGGTCCCGAATAGTTCGCCGGCAAGGGGACGAAACCCTTGGTCCCGTAGTTGTGTCCAATGCCCGTAAACTGCGGATAGATGTTGCCCCACAGCGGCCAGTAGGGATTCGCAGCTCCGATGCGGAACGGCTGACCGGAGTAGTAGTTGACAATTCCTGCTATCGTCCAACCGCCGATGATCGCATTGGCGATCCGGTTGTCGGTCGCCCACTTTTGGCCCTTGCCGAAGGGCAGTCCGTAGCTTACATATCCCTTCACGATATGGGTCAGGTCGTAGCCCGTGACCGCGTGCGCTGCCTGCCCCATCTTGCTGAAATCCTGGATGGGCGTGTAATAACCGTTGTATTCCTGTTGCGCCGAGAATGAATCGCCCTCTTGCTTGGACCAGGTATAGTTCACGTCCATGGTCAGATTCCGCCCGGTGCGCTTGACCACGTCAAAGACCAGCGAGTCATAGAAACTCTGGCCCAGCGGTAGACCAGCGTACAGAAGGTTGGGGTAGTACCAGTAGGACCCCATGGCTGCCGCCATCTGCGGGAAAGGTGCGGCTGCGGTGATGGCGGGCGCACAGAAATTGGCGTAGGGATAGGGAACGCCATAAGCGGCTGCTGTGCCGGAATCGCAGACCCAGTTCCACACATTACCCTGCTCTGCCAGTGATGTGAAGGTTGAGGCGGGCCCTTCGTTCCAAGCCAGGGCGGTGTCGGTGAGCCGATGGCCGCGATTCCCCACGTAGGAAATCTCCAGCCTCGTATTGGGCGTCAGTTCCTGCTCTATGCCGAAGTTAAAGGCTTCGCTGTAGCCCAGTCGAAGGGCCTTGGGGCTCATGTCGACGGGAAATCCCCATGGGGGACCGTAGAGGTACCCAGGATCGGTGTTGACGTTGGCGGCCTTCAGCACGCCCGGATAGTTGCCGGTGCCGCCGGGGCCGTCCCAGCTGAAATTGGTCGCCGAGTTCCAGCCCAGCTGTGGCGCAAATGAGTTTGGAACGCCGCCGAAGAACGAGACCCCCACCGGGTTAAAGATCAAACCGTAGGAGCCGCGCACCACGGTTTTAGGCAACATCTGGTAGGCGAAACCGATGGACGGTCCGAAATTCCTCCTGTACTCGTTCTTTTCGAAGCTGTCGCCACCGTCCTTTCCAAACACCAGCGTGCCCGGAATGCCGTAAATCGGGCTGATTGCCGTTTCATCGAAGTTCGCCCAGCGTCCATATTTCTCGTGGAACTTGAAATTGTAGTTCCAGCGCAGTCCCGCGTTAAGAGTGAGTTTTGGCGTGACTTTGTAACTGTCCTGGGCAAATAGCACCATTTCCTTCTGCCGACCATACAGGTTGTAGGCGACGGTTTTGCTCGCCTTGTCCGACAGACCCAACATGTAGGTGGCGAACCCGAATCCGTCGTATGGCCAGCCCGGGCCCGCCGTGTTCAGATAGGAAAAGTCAAAAGCCAGGGCCCCCTGGCCCGAGCGGTAATTGACCTGGTGGGCGGTGAAATCCCCACCGAAGCTGATATTGTGCCGTCCCTTGGTCCAGGTGACTGTGTCGCCTGTGATTGCATTAACACCGGCCACATTTCCCTGCCACGTGCCGCCCAGGAATGTCTCGCTGTGTCCATAGGCGGAGCCTTGATCGTTAAAGCTGATCAGCGGGAACGTGTTGGCTGCAGTATCGCCAAACCCCAGCTGCTGGTTCCAGTTGCCCGGATCCGTCGGGGAGCTTGCGTTATAGTCAAAATTGTAGGTGAAGTTCAAAACGTTCAGCACGTTCGGGCTGAAGGTGTGGGTTTCGCTCAGCCGCACTTGATGCACCCAATAAATCTGGTAGCGTCCGTTGGAAAGCGGGCCGCCGTTGTTGGTTCCCGCCTCCCATACGCCGCCGCCGTCATCCAGGGTTCGCGGCCGGTGGTTATAAATCCATGACCCGGACAGATGATCCTGCTCCCGCAGGTTATGGTCGATTTTGATCACGAACTGGTTCGGCGTCTGCTTGGGCGTGTTCTGAATCAGGCCTCTGGCATTGTTGTCGATCCCGCCAAATTGCGGCGCGTAGTTCTGATAGAACGCATTGACCCTCTGGGCCGTCGGGCTGATCATGCCAGAGGGAATGATGTTACCGGTGAACTGACACGGATTCCCGGTGCTCGCATACGAAGGACACAAGCCGTTCGCGTTATTCACTGAATTGGGATCATAGATCATGTTCACTTGTGCGGGGATAGGTGTCCCCGATCCCGACTCGTCATAAACCATAGTCGGAGTCCCGCCGGAGCCGCACGGGCTGCCGCCACAAAGCGTATCTCCCAGCAACTCGCTGAAGTCTCCCGACAACATCTTGGCCGTGGGAACCGATGCGGAACCGCCGTTCAGGCGGAAGTCAGTCTGTGTGTAACGTTCAAATGCGAAGAAAAAGAATGTCTTATTCTTGAAGATGGGACCGCCCACGCTAAACCCCTTGTCCCACCCACGTCTCTGCGGCTTGCGCTCGTGGTAGTAATCGTTGGTCCAGGTATTGGCGTCGAGCAGTTCGTTGACGCCATAAAGGAAGGCAGAGCCGTGAAACTTGTTCGTGCCCGACTTCAGGTTGAACGACATGACGCCGCCGCCGCTGATGGCGCTTTGCGCATCGAAACCGCTGGTCGTGGCCTGCAACTCCTGCACGGCCTCCATCGTGGGCCCAGCTTCCATCGAGTCACCACGAACGTTCGACGTACCCGAGGTGCCGTCGACCGTGTACTCCTTGGTGAACCACTGCCCGCCGTTCACCACGGCGCCGTAGGGAGAACTGATCGGCGAATAACCCGGCGTGATGGCGACTGCGAAATCCTCGATAAAGCGCCCACCGCTATAAATGCTGAGCGGCAGATCGGTCACCACGTCGCCGTTCATGTTCGTCCCTTCCGACGGCCGCTCCAGGTCAAGCACGGGCGCATCGGTGGTGACAGTGACGGTCTGACTCACGGCGCCAACTTGTAGCGTGGCGTCAATGCGGGCCACTTCGGTGGACTGCAGCGTGACCGTCGGACGCACCAGAGTTTCGAATCCGTCTCTCTTGAATTCGACCGAATACTGACCGGGAAAGAGGTTGGGGATGACGTAGATACCGTCCTGGTTCGTAACTGTCTTGCTGGGGACGTTTGTACCGATGTTGGTGGCCGTCACGTCCACGCCGGGCACAATGGCTCCCGTGGCGTCGGTGACAGTTCCGGTGATCGTGGCTCGGTTGGATTGGGCCGACAGTGCGGCGGTAAGGAAGAAGAACAAGAAAAACACCAGACAGAATTGCCTTAGGGTGATCGAAGGTTTCATAGGAAATGCCTCTTGTGTTGCCCGGCGCTGGGGCAACCGATGTTGGTAAACGTTTACTATGGGCCGCTCACGACAACCCCGACGGTTGGGGGCCGTCGTCCAAACCCCGAAACATAATCACCAGCAATGACCACTGTCAAGAAAAATAGTTGCCCGCAAGACCTGGAAACATTGGCCGGCGCTGCGTAAGCGTTTGCAGAGAAAATGAGTTGGAACTGGTTTCACAAATAGGTTTTGGGTAGGGCCCGGCTTCAGCCGAGCCGCTAAGCACCGCATAAACGCTGGGCTTTAGCCCCTGAGGGCCTGACCCTCGCCGCGCGCAAGACCATTTGTGAAACCAGTCCTAAGTCAGTACACGACAGCGTACACTTTCCCCTCCAGCCTCACTTCCTCCTCGGTCGAAGTGCACTCCACTTGCACCGGATCTCCGGCTTTGAGTGTCCCGTGACGAATCTCGCCCACCGCCCACGACAGCCCGCTCCATATCACCTTGTCGTAGTCGATCTCAACCGGCAGCGGCTTACCTCCCTGCCACGCCTTGATCACGAACACTTTGCCCATATTCGTGCCATTCGGGGGACCACCTTTCCAGCTGCGCATTACGCTTCCGTCTTTCGCCGATCGCTGCTGCATGACAATCCGCAAGTCGCCCTTCGCCGGAGCCGTCACTTCGGCTCGAATCACATTCCCCTCGCCCGTGAATTTCGCCGCAACTTGCGTGATCGATTGCGGAATCCGCACATCCTCCTGCACGCCCAGATCGTACTTGGCACTGGCATACTTGCCGAACCCTACTAATGCCATCTGTCCCGGCCCGAGCTTAATGTGGTCGCCGCTGAGGATGGGCATGAATCCGGCATCGCGAAACAGGATCCGCCCGCCGGAAACGGCCGGTTCTTCCCGCGACAGGAGCGCCATCTGAATCTCCGCCACGCTCTGCGCGGGATTCACGACGGCGTAGACCGCCCCGTCGGAATCGAGCGAACCGAAGCCATAGGGCTGCACCTCGCCGGGAATACCGCCCAAAGTTTTGCTGCGGCCCGTGGCCAGCAATCGCCGGTACAACGACTGCGCCTTGGCGAACCAGCGGGCATCGTCGTCGGTGAGAAACTCCAGGCTGCCATAGATGGTATTGACCCAGCCCCCGCGAGCCATCATCAGGATGAGTGCGCCTTTCCAGGCGTGCGTCTTGCGGTAATAAATCGTGCCCGTATTGCCCAGCATGAAGCCGGTCGAGTCAATGCGCTCCACCGGAAGAAAACTCTGCTGGTAGCGGCGCACCATGTGGTCGCTGTAAATGTCGACCGACCGCCAGAAATTCATCTCCGGCACGTCGGAGGGCCGGGGGTCGCCGGAGTACATGGAGTCAAAGACTTCCAGCCAGCGCAGGTCGACGACATTATGAAACGGGAAAGGCCCGGCCGTGGATTCGACGTCGCCACCGAAGCCGTTGAAGGCCACCAGCACAACGTCGGGATTCTGCTGGCGGAATTTTCCGAGAGCGTCGCGGAAAGCCTCTTCATTGCGCGCCCGGATCTCGGCCGGGCTCTTCGTCCTTGCCGTCTCCGGCGTGGCCGCGCCGAAATCCACGAAATCAAATTTGTAGATGCGGATGCCGCGGTCGTACCAGTACTGCAGCGTTTCCATGAAATTGGGCAGAAATCCGCCCTCGGAAAACGACATCGCGCCCTTGTTCTCGTTCAGAGACTCCCGCCATTGCGGCGCGGCATTGATCTTGACCAGCGTATTGGTGCTGAACCAGAGACCGGGCAGAATGCCGTTTTCGCGGCATTTACGAATCCATGCGTCCGGCCCGTTGGGCCAACTCGGCTTGCGCCAGGTGCGGTAGCCGCCGTCGGGATCGAACCAGAAGGCGTCGATGGTGTAGTAATCGATGCGCACGCCCAGCCGCCGCAGCCGCAGAATCTCATCCAACTCTTTCATCGCCAACTGCTCGGTCAGCAGGACGTTGTCGGAAAGTTCGTCGTACGCCGACCAGTTGTTGTAGACGAAGATCGGATCGCGCGCCAGCGGCTCACCCAGGCCGGGTAAAGGATTGAGAGGTCCGCCGCTGACTTTTGGCGGCTCGTTCTGGGCCGCGGAGTTGCTGATGAGAACGGCGGCGAGTGATGCTGCCGCCAGCCAACCACAAACCATCGCCGCTATCCGCCGAACCACTGCCTGTGTCGCACCTGGTTTCATGGTTCCTCTCCTACCTTGTCCGTGTGGGGACAGCCGCCCTCGGCTGTCCGGCGGAGCGAAGCTCCGCAGTTGTGAGTCTTCCCCGACCAGCTAGCGTGGTGTCTCGCCAGTTCGCGTCAAAAGTTGGTCAGGCTTTGAAAGGGCGCGGCTTCCAGCCGCGCCGTGAAGAGCCCCTGGAAAACAGCGGCTTTAGCCGCTGGGGCCAGGAAACCTCGACCCAGATTTGAGGCCTGACTTTGTTCGCGTATTTGCGGGACACAACACTAGCGCCTGCCTGCAAAATGATGCAAGCGGAATCCTCGCTGTGCCCGAGGATAGCCGTGAAAAAAGAGGGGAACGCCGGAGCGAGCGAGAAGACGAGGTCTCGCGCCTATTCGAGCCAGCGTCTAGGCGTGCGCGCTGGCCACCAGCAGCGCCTGGGGCAGCGTTTCCACCACCGGCAATTCCAGCGTGACGCGCCCGCCATGGGGCGCGACGTTTTCGATTCTGAGATCGCCCCCGCGGCGCTTGGCGATTCCGTAGCAGACGCTCAGTCCCAGGCCCGTGCCTTTGCCCACCGGCTTGGTGGTGTAGAAAGGATCGAGCGCGCGGCCGAGATTGGAGAACCCCGGGCCCGTATCTTCCACCTGGATCACCGCGCGAGCCCCCGCCTGGTAGGCGCGAATCCTGATCTGCCGGCTCTCCGCGACCTCCTGCAGCGCGTCGCAGGAATTGTTGAACAGGTTCAGCAGGACTTGTTTGATTTCATCTTCGTTGATGGCCAGCAGCGGCAGGTCGGGCGAAATCTCAACTTCCACGGTGACTTTTGATTTGCGCGTGTAGTACTCACAGAGAGTCACGACTTCCTGTACGACCGGAGCCAGCCGCGCCACGCTGATATCGCGTGAGCTTTGCCGCGAAAAGCGCAGCAGGTTGTCGGTGATGCGCTTCATGCGGCGGGTCTCGTTCAGCAGGCGCTTGAGCTGATCCTGAGTGCGCGCCGAAGTGATGGCATCGCTCATCAATTCGCCGAAGCCCATGATCGCGGTGAGCGGATTGTTGAGTTCATGGGCCACGCCCGCGACCAGTTGACCCATCGCCGCCAGTTTTTCGGACCACACCAACTGGGTGTGCAGCGATTTCAATTCCACCGCTACGGCCAGATCGCCGGCCAGCGACTCGATGTGGGCAAGTTCCTCTGCCGCGATCGCGCTCACCTCGCACCCTGCGGTCAAAGTGATGCTTCCCAGGCACGTTCCCACCGCCGAGTTCAGTGGGATCAGCAGTTGCGTTCCGCTCTCCCGGCAGGCGCTGGGCTTTCCTTCCGTTTCGCGTCCCGCGAGGGCCATGGAACCCGTCCCGTTCGACGGTTGAGCGTCCGAGGCCACGACGAACGACATCTTGCCGATCCGCCGCCCGCGAGCACAAAGACCCCGAATGTGGCCGGCCGTCCACTCCGGCGTTCGCTCCTCGAGCATCCGCAAACACTCCTGCGACAGCCCGCTCGAGCCGGCGATCCGCAGCATTCCCTCCGGGCCCTCGATCAGGATCACTGCCGCGCGGAAGCTGCTTACCTCCGTGATGGCCGCGGCAACGTCCGGGCAAATCGCATCCGGCGCCGCGCCGCTCAGCAGGCGCGAGGTGATTGCCGAAAAGCGTTCCAGTTGCCGGTTGAGCGCTTCCGCCTGGCGCTGCATGCCCGCGATCGCTTCCGATTTGTCTTCCACCACGGCCAGAATCATCCCGAACGCGACAAAGAGCTTGGGAGTCTCCCACAGCGCGCCCGGCAGGCTCAGGTGCGGAGCATAGCGCGCGATCAGCCAGAGAGAGGGAAACACAGCTCCCCAGCAGGAGAATCCGCCGGAGATCGTCAGGACCGCGGGCGAAGCATTCCAATAATGCCGGCAGATGAAGACGCCCGGCAGGGCGAAGCCGATGCCCAGCAGCACGACCGTCCCTTCATGAAACGAACCTTTCAGCGCCGCCTGGATCGCCCACGCGCCGGCCAGCGAGCACAGCAACGTGACCGCGGCCAGATACAACGAGAAGCCGCGCTTCACCCAGAAAGAAAAACCGGCAGCGGCGCCGAAACACGCGGCCAGGCACAAAACATACGGCCAGCGCCAGCGCACATCGTAGGCATTCAGTACGGCATAAGTCACGGAAGGCACGGTCAGCGCCACGAGCAGAAGAGTCCGCCGTGCGCGCTCCTCGGCAACCGCCGAGACCGAAACCAGAAACACGATCGCGGCCGCCTGCAGCGCCCCGCCATCAATGGCCACGAGAAACGGATCGGCGGGGCCGGTGCCGGGCTCGAGCAACTGCGCCGCGAAGTGGATGAAGACCAGCGTCCAGCCCACCGCCCACAGCGTCAACCGGGCGCAGCGCGTGTGCCGCTTCAGGCAGGCAAAGATCATCACCAGCGCGCACACGGTCAAGAACGTCGGAATTTTTTGGAGTGCCCCCATCAGGTTACCGTTGGGGGAAGGACGGTTTCAAAAGTAACCTGCACCAATTTCCCAGTCAACGCCAGAAGGTGCCATAGAGATGGCACAAGAGTTTTCCTGCCGGGCCGCCGGGTTGGCGCCGATCGGCCTCGGCCTTTGACGGCTTCCCAGCGTTCTCGTTTGCAGAAAAGATGCGGTCTCGACAGCTTGAAGTCCGAAGCAAGTCAATGAGTGCTAACGCTGATTGCAACAGTTAACTCCTGACAGTTCTAACTTGCTTGCCGCGAGTCTTGATTCCTGCAAGTCGCTGGGAGATTTTAGGGTCGAATCACGGCTACGGCTGACAGACGCCAAAGTCCTTGGTAACACCTTTTGCTTCCCAGACAAGGGTCTTGTCGGGCCCCTTCGGCTTAACTTTCCTGCCTTTCAGCTTCATTCGGTCGCCCGGCTTAATGCCTGTCGTGTTGCCAGAAAGAGCATAAATTTGCTTGTCTTTTTCGTCAGTAACGGTCATTCCGTTCGCCCCAGAGCTGACGCATCCCGTAATCACTCGCTTTTTCGAATAGTGGACGGCCACGATAGCGATGACTGCCACTCCCGCCGCCACTCCCACGGTTACGCCAACGATGGTCCCGGTGCCGACACCGCCTATTGTGCCGGACGAACTTTGCGCTTCCGCGGGTATGCAGAGAGCCAAACTGAGCGCGATAATCAGAACTGCCGAGACATACTTTGGGATCATGCTGTCCTCCTTGAACCGAAGTGCCCGTGATTGACTACTGGACCGCCGAGGACCCGATACGGCTCAGAAAACTACAGCTCCGAAAGGAAAGCGAGAGTGGCTAGTATTATGAAGAGACCCTGCGGAACAGTGCGCCTCCGAGGAGTGTTTGTCAAGTGAATCGTTGTCCTTACGCTCGCCTGCCCCAATTGACGGTAAATCCTGTGGGTGTTGAAAAAGTGCGTCCGGAAAGTATTCTTTCGTCCTTTCGAGTGCTCCTATTGTGCGGCTTCTTCTGGCGGACAATTCAACTATGTGGTCGCGGGCAGGATTGACCGTGGGCCTTG
>Ga0074045_10003745_pt1 | contig 13643 bp, 9 predicted proteins | sample BogForMeECP23OM2_FD_94442 | JGI IMG/M metagenome (GOLD analysis project Ga0074045, IMG submission 94442) | Bog forest soil microbial communities from Calvert Island, British Columbia, Canada - Bog Forest MetaG ECP23OM2 | ecosystem: Environmental > Terrestrial > Soil > Wetlands ... | reverse complement strand
TGACGGTTCCGGCCGCATCTGTTTGAATCGTAAAGGTTGGGCGCTTAACTCAGCGGTAGAGTGCCATCTTCACACGGTGGAAGTCATAGGTTCGAATCCTATAGCGCCCACCATCTTTTCAACTGACTTTTCGGACCTGGGGTCGGTGCCTTCGTCAATTCCGCCACTGCATTTCGAAGCGATTAAGATATTGCAATGCCCATCACCTCCGGCCAGGCGCAGGAAGCGCGGCGAAACATTGCATCGGTTGCCCTGCGCACGCCCCTAATCCGGTGCAACGCGGATCCTCCCGCGAACTTATATCTAAAATTAGAGAACCTGCAACCGATCGGCTCGTTCAAAATCCGCGGAGCCGCTAACGTCATGGCCCGGACCCCGCGAGAGCGCCTGACGCGCGGAGTCTTGACTGCTTCCGCCGGTAATATGGCGCAAGGCGTGGCGTTCTGCGCCCGGCGAATCGGGGTTAGCGCCACGATTATCGCTCCTGACACAGCTCCCGCCACCAAGATTCGCGCCGTCGAACGCATGGGCGGGCGTGTGATCAAAGTTGCTTTTGCCGAGTGGTGGCGAACCTTCGAGACTCGCTCCTACCCTGGCATCGATGCCACCTTCATCCACGCCTTCGATGATCCGGACGTTATGGCGGGTAACGGCACAATCGCGCTCGAACTGTTAGAAGATCTGCCCGATTTAGACGCGGTCGTAATTCCCTGGGGTGGTGGAGGATTGTCATGCGGCATCGCCGCAGTATTGCGGGAGCTCGCTCCCAGAGTACGAATCTACGCCGCCGAGATTGAAACGGCGGCCCCGCTGGCCGCATCGTTTGCTGCCGGTGAGCCCCGAACCGTCGAATATCAGCCATCGTTCGTCGACGGCATCGGCAGCAAGATGGTGTTTCCCGGTATGTTCGACTCCGCGCGGACGCTGCTGGATGGATCGTTGGTGGTCTCTCTCACCGAAGCGGCGCAAGCCATGCAAGTCGTGGCAGAGCGCAACCGGATGATTATTGAAGGTGCGGCAGCTTGTGCGGTTGCGGCCGCCCTCTCGGGCCGGGCTGGCTCCGGCAAGATCGTCGCTATCGTGTCTGGTGGGAACATCGACCTGGACAAGTTCGCTCAACTTGTCAGCTAGCAACGCTCTCGCGTTCGTTGGAGTGTGCCGGCGTTCTCAATCCTGCGATCCGCTTCTTATTCAGGCCGCGCCGCCAGTGCTCCAGTGAACGCGAAAGAAAGACGGAAGCCGTCATTTCCCGGTGTAGCTGACCCTCCAGATTGAGTTCGACCCATCATCGCTTACCAGCAACGAGCCGTCCGGGGCCTCGGTCATGCCCACGGGGCGTCCCCATACATTTCCATCGGGCAAAACGAAGCCAGTGAGAAAGTCTTCATACTCGCCGCTGGCGTCAGCTTTCTGATGCAAGGGCACGCGAATGACTTCGTATCCCACGCGCACGGCCTTGTTCCAGGAGCCATGCTCGGAGGCGAAAATGTCTCCCTTGTATTCGGCAGGAAACTGTTTGCCGTCGTAGAAAGCAAATTCGAGCGAGGCGTTGTGCGGCTGCAACAGCACGTCGGGAACAATCGCCTTATCTTTCAACTCGGGATGCGTACCGGGGTGTCGCGGGTCCTGATGCGCTCCCATGTACCACCACGGCCAGCCGTAGAAGCCGCCCTCCTGCACATGGGTGATGTAGTCGGGGACGAGGTTATCGCCGAGTCCATCGCGCTCGTTCACCGAGCACCACAACTCTCCAGTTTGCGGGTTCACTTCGATGCCGCCGCCCGCGTTGCGAATGCCGTAGGCGTAGACGCTGAGTTGGCAGTTGGCAGGATCGCAAACCAGGATATCGGCACGGTTCTTTTCCCGCGGATGGGTATCGGGATCGTCTACGTTGGAGCCTGATCCGACGGCGACGAACATTTTCTTGCCGTCCTGCGAGAAAGCGACCGCGCGGGTCCAGTGGCCGCCACCCGTGGGCAAATCGGCGATATGTTCGGGCGCAGCGCTCGCTTTCAAATCGCCGTTGTGGTAGGGAATCCGCGTCACTTCACCTTCGCTGCCCGCGTATAACCACTGCGGATCGGCTCCCGGAGGATAGAAGGCCAAGCCATAGGGATGCTTGAATCCGGTAGCGAAAGTGGAAGTTTTTTCCGGCTTGCCGTCGGCAGTCATGCCGCGAAATACCAGGATATTGCCGGGGTCGCCTTCAGCGACGAAGATATCGCCGTTCGGAGCGGTACGCAGAGCACGCGGGTTGTCCAGATCTGCGGCGTATAACTCCACCTTGAATCCCTCAGGCGCCACGGGCCACACGTTTTTTGGCCGGGCTACCAGCTTGGGTCCGTTGTCCGAAGACTCCGTAGCGTACGGTGCCGGAAGATCGGCGACAGTGATCTTGCGAACCGTGCCCGGCTTTTCGTAGCGGAAATCGGTGAAAGGCGGAGTGGGCGGCGCAGCCTTGAGCTTCGAAGTGCTCACGTCTACCGGAGCGGCGGGGTTTTCGGCGTGCCCCGCCGGAGGCCCGCCTAACGATTTCACATAGCTGACGATTTGCCAACGCTGTTTCTGCGGCAGCGCCGCCCAGGAGGGCATGCCGTTATCTTTGTCGCCTTTGGTGATAAACCAGAAGACTTCGCCCGGCTTAACCGAAGCCAGTTTGTCTCCCGCCAGGGCCGGGACATTGCCCGTACCTTTCCCCACCTTGCCGTGGCAGGAGAGGCAGTTGCGCGCGTAGAGTTGTTCCCCGGCTTTTACGGCTGTGGCCTGGCCTTCGTAGGGATTCCTGGTTTTCTGGGTGGAGAGGGGAGCGTCGTGGAACTTGGTATCTACATCGGCGGCGAACAACAAGGCCGCAGGCACAACAATTGCGACTGCGAAAAAGGCGTGTGGGCGCATCGGTCCTCCCAGATTTTTAATGCACACGATTCTACACCGAGTTTTGGATGCGGTTGGGTTGTGGCAGGATTTCGGCGCTGCCGTTATTGCGGCGGGGGCATCCGCTTGACGACTTGCTCGTACCACAATCGGTGATGGGTTCTCGCCCATGCTGTCGAGACCTCACCGCGAATGATCGAGGTAAATCCGCCGCGAACCATTGCCGTTCCCATGTAGACGTGAATGATGAAGGCGCCGATGGTCGCCATCGCGACTGCCACGTGCACCGTGACCGCCAGATAACGCAGCCAGCGCAGGCTCCAGGGGATGGACTCGACAAACCACAAGCCAATGCCCGAGATCACCAGCAAAATGACTCCGTAGAACATCACCCAGAAAAATATCTTCTGCCCGTAGTTGAAGCGGCCCTCGGGCGGAAGGTTCTGGTCGTCGTTCTCGATGTAGTGCTTCATCGCTTTCTTCCAGCGACGGTCGGCGTCGGTGGTTTGCATGTCGCCGCGCCACATTTGGTACATCCAGAACATCGACCCGGCGAACGCGAGGCCAAACCAGGGATGCCAGAAGCGCGCAGTCGGCCCGCCCCCTACGAGCGCCGCCAGCCAATACATGTAAGGCGACCAGAAAGCGAGACCGGTGATCAGGCAATAGAGGTAGAACAGAGCGCCCAGCCAGTGGTGAACCCGCTCGATCAGCGTGTAGCGGAGGATGCGTTCTCCTGGTTCGCCCGTAGTTCGTGGCGATGAAACGATGTGGGTACTCACGGCTGTCCTCCGTTCTCCGAACTCGGAGGATGAACTTCCTTCGGACCATAGCGGAAGTAATGCAGCGTCACCCCCAGAAGACCGCCAAGCATCGCGAGATTTCCGATCCACTTCGCCGGACCTTTCCAGAAGCGGACTACCCACGGAATATGAGGATCTTTCGGCAATCCGCCATAGGCTTCGGGATTGGTAACATCGTGCAGCACGTAGATCACGCCCGTGCCATTCACGCCCGCCGGATCGTACACCCCTGCCTTCTCGAAGTTGAAGTGCTCGCGCAGTTGCCGGGCGCGAGTCTCGGCGAGATCCTTCATGTCGTCTTTGCTGCCGAAGTGCAGGCAACCGGTGGGACAGGATTTGATGCAGGCGGGCTCAAGCCCCTCGCTCACGCGGTCGACGCAGAGCGTGCACTTGAACATCTTCTTGGTGGTCGGATTGAACTTGGGAATATCGAAGGGACAGCCGCTCACGCAGTATCCGCAGCCGATACAGTTCTGCTGCTGAAAGTCGACGATGCCATTCGTATATTGCACGATCGCGCCATCGGCGGGACAGGCCGCCAGGCAGCCGGGGTCGGCGCAGTGCATGCACTGATCTTTGCGCATCAGCAGTTGCAACGTGCCATCTTCGCGCTCGTATTCGTTGAACTTGATGAGGTTCCAGTAGTTCCACGCCGTCGAGGGCATCGTCTGATAGCTGTTGTCGAAGACGGTCTCGGTGAACGAATACCCGTTCCACTCGAGACATGCGACTTCACAGGCTTTGCAGCCGATGCACGTGGTGGTGTCGATCAGCTTGCAGACCTGGTAGTCGCGCTCGACATCTTCGCCAGGAGCGGCTCCGGCGTGCCCGGAAATTCTGCGAATTGATAAAGTTGCCTGACTCATAAGAGTTGAATCATTGAGTGATTGAGTGATTGAGTCATTGGGTTTTCAAATCACTCAATGACTCAATGGTTCAATCACTCAATCTCCCTAAGCTTTTTCCACCTTCACCATAAAGCCCTTGAACTCCGGCGTATACGCATTGGGATCCACAACCGTTGGCGTAAGCCGGTTGAGCAGCGTGCGTGCGTTCTTGTCTTCATCTTCCTGAATGCCGCGAAAACCCTGGTGAATCGGAATGCCGATCTGGTAGACCTTCTTGCCGTCGATCGTCATCGGCTTGATGCGCTTGGTTACGAATGCCTTGGCCACATAGTAGCTGCGCGCGCTGGTGACTTTTACTTTGTCGTTGCCCTTGATTCCCAGGTCGGCGGCCAACTCCACCGGAATCTCGATGAACGGTTCGGGAATGAGCTGCACGTTCATCTCATTGTTCTTCGTCCAGTAGTGATAATGCTCGGTCAGCCGATAGGTAGTACAAATCACGTTGAAGCCGTCGCCCGGAGTGGAATACTTATCCGCTGCCGTCTTCAGCTTCTTCACCACAGGATTATTCTGCTGGTTCGGATGCAGCGCATTTTGCACCGGACTCTCGATCGGCTCATAGAACTCAGGGAATGGACCATCAGCGAACGCGCCTAACGGCGCAAATATCCGGCCGACGCCTTCGGCTGTCATGATGAACGGTCCCATGTGATCTTTGGGATTCGAGTCCGGCTTGAAGTCGGGCACGTCGTTCCCCACCCAGCTTTGTGCGCCCTCACTCCACCAGACTTGCTTACGGGTCGGATCGTAGGGCTTGCCTGAGGGATCGCACGACGCCCGGTTATAGAGAATGCGGCGATTCGCCGGCCACGACCACGCCCAGTTCTGGTAGATGCCCTGACCGGCGGGGTCTTCCGTACCACGACGGCTCATCTGGTTTCCCGCCTCAGTCCAGCACCCGGCGTAAATCCAGATTCCGCACGCCGTCGTGCCATCGTCTTTCAGCCACGCGAAGCCCGGCAGTTGCTGACCTTTCTTGATTACGACTTGCGTCTTGGGATCGGTGAGATCGGCCAGAGCCTTGCCATTCATCTCCTTGGCCAAGTCTCCGAGCGCGGGATGCTGCGCATTCACGTAAGGCCAGGTCAGATTCAGGATCGGATCGGGGAACTTTCCTCCCTCTTTCTGGTAAAGCTCACGTACCTTGAGAAATATTTCCGCCACGATGTCCTGATCCAGACGGCACTCGCCCGGAGGCGGCACGGCTGTGTTCTTCCACTGGAGCCAGCGCGCCGAGTTGGTCATCGATCCGTCTTTTTCGGCGAAGCCGGCGCAGGCCAGGCGGTAGACCGTGGTGTTGATGGTCTTCATTTCATCGGGCGTGATGCCCGGCGACTTCCAGAATTCGCTGGTCTCATCAGGATAAATCTCGCCGACCACAAGAAAGTCGGCTTTCTTGAGCGCATCGATATTTTTCTGCGAGTCGGGACCGATGGCCACGCCGTTCATGCCGAACGCGAGCATCCCCTTCACCGAGCCGCGATACATGTTGTCCCAGATTTGGGTCCAGGAGTAGTTGCGATCCACCTTCGGCATGTATTGGAAGGCGAAGTCATTTTCTTTCGTCGCTGCGTCGCCGAACAGCGTCTTGAGGTAGGAGATGGCAAACTTCGGCGTGTTCGAGTAGTAGTTGAACGAATCCCAGGGCGCCGGCTTGGATGCGGTCGGCGTGATCCGTTTCAACCAAGTGGCCAGGTCAACATCGGTGGGATTCGGCACTTTCAAGTAACCGGGCAGCGAATCGAACACCCCGCCCATGTCGGTGGCGCCCTGAATGTTGGAGTGGCCGCGCAGAGCGTTGACACCGCCTCCCGCGCGCCCCACGTTGCCCAGCAGCAACTGCAACATAGCTGCGGTACGGATGATCTGGGTACCGAAGCTGTGCTGCGTCCACCCCACCGCATACAGGATGGTGGCGACTTTCTTCATGTCGCCATCTTTGCGGACGGAAGTGTATAGATCAGCGGCCTTGAGGAACTGATCTTTTTGTATGCCGGTGATGCGCTCCACCATCTCCGGTGTGTAGCGCGAGTACTGCTGCTTCAACAACTGAAACACGCACCGGGGATGCTGTAACGTCAAGTCATAAGCAACCTTCGGAGGGAGCCCGGGCAGAGGCTTTGCCGATCCCACCAGTGGCGCGGTTCCAGCGGGCGGCGCAGGGGCCGGTGCCGCAGCCGGTGCGGGAGCAACTGCGCCCGTGTCGTTGCCATACTCATAAGTCCACGAGGACCGGTCGTAAGTCTGCGAGCCGGCGTCGAAGCCCGAGTACAGCCCGTCTTCCGGTAGCTTGAAGCCTTCCTTCACGATGAAGGCGGCGTTCGTGTAGTTGACGAGATATTCCTTGGCGATGCGGTTGTTCTCGATCGCGTAGCGGATTACTCCGCCCAGAAACGCAATGTCGGCTCCCGCGCGAATCTGACAGAACAAATCGGAAGTGGCCGCCGTGCGCGTAAAGCGCGGATCGACCACGATCATCTTCGCATTGCGAGTTCGCTTCGCTTCAATGGCCCACTTGAAGCCGCAGGGGTGGTTCTCGGCGGGATTTCCACCCATGATCAACATCATGTCGGTGTTCTTGATGTCGACCCAGCCATTCGTCATGGCCCCTCGTCCAAATGTTGGTCCCAAACTTGAGACCGTGGGGCCGTGTCAAACCCTGGCCTGGTTTTCTATATAGGTGAGCCCCAGGCTGCGCATGGTCTTGACGACCAGGAAGTTGAATTCGTTGGTGTCGGTGCACCCCCCGATCCACGCCATGCTTTCGCAGCGATTCACGGTGCGTCCCAGAGCGTCTTTTTCAAGGAAGGTGTCGTCGCGCGTCTTCTTCACCCAATGCCCGATCTCGTCGATGGCCTGCGTCCAGGCAATGTCTTCCCAGTGATCGGAACCCGGCCGCCGCACCTGCGGTTTCAACAGCCGCCGCGAGTTCAGGATGTCCTGCTCCAGCGATGCTCCCTTGGGACACAGCGTGCCGCGATTGATGGGATGGTCCGGGTCGCCCTCCACATGAATTACCTGCGGCGTAACATTCTTCGCCTTGTCGCCGATGGTGTAAATCAGGACGCCGCAACTCACGGAACAATAAGGACAAGTCGATCGCGTCTCCGTAGCGCGGGCAATCTTGAGTTCCTTCAGCTGCGCGACAGCAGGAGTTAGATCGAAACCAAGAAGAGAGAAGCCCGCTCCACCAGCGAGCGCACCTTTGAGGAAGGTTCTGCGGGAAAATTCCATTGCATCCTCCGACCTGCTTCGATCACCGCGCCGAGCGGACCGCACCCCAAATTTCCACAAACTATAATCCTCGCCGCGCACCCGAGTCAACGCAAAGCCAGGAAAAACCGCGCACCCCAGAGGCACACAGACTCGAAGAAAGCATTGATTCTTGTTTTCTTGGTTTTCTCTGTGTCTCTGTGTGAAAGGTCTCTCTCTGTGGTGAAAGGTTTCTAGCAGTTGCTCACCACAGGCGGAAGCCCCATAATCGCCCGGTGGCCATGACTCCCTGGCAACAACGCATACGGCGCGCCCAGCGCCTCGCCGCCGAGCATCCCTTCGCTGCCGAGATTCTCGGCTTCTACATCCACGCTGCCCGCTTTCAGGAAGGCCTCTATCAGCGGCTGGAACAGGTCTCAAACGGCGCTTTAGAGGACCGGGACACCGCCGAGCTCGTCGCCAGCTTCCCCCAATTCCTCTCACTCGTCGAAGAGCATGGCCCCGCTCGCCTTGTCCAAGTCGCCCGCGATCTGCGCAGCTCAGCCCCAAATTCCTGGACTGACCTGTTCACCGCTTGCTGGACCCACATCGACCCGCCCACCGATCCCAAGGAATTTCTCGTGCTCGCTTTTTTTCAGCCTTACGCCGAGTTCGCCCGCTCCCGCGCTCCGCTTCGACTGGAAGGCTACTCGTCTTTGCTGTGTCCATTCTGCAATCGCAAGCCCGCCGCCGGAGTGCTCCGCCAGCAGGGAGACGGCGGCCGCCGCAGCCTGCTCTGCGGTATTTGCCTCGCCGAGTGGGAATTCCGCCGCATCGTCTGCCCCGGCTGCGGGCAGGAAGACCACGCCAAGCTTCCCGTGTACACCGCCGCCGAACTCCCTTACATCCGCGTCGAGTGCTGCGACGCTTGCCACACCTACATCAAGTCCATCGACCTCACCAAGAACGGCCTCGCCGACCCCCTGGTCGACGAACTCGCCTCCGTCCCGCTCAACCTGTGGGCGCAGGAACATGGCTACGCCAAACTCCATCCCAATCTGCTTGGAATGTGAGCCAAATGGCCAGCCGCTCGGTTAACCTTTGGTCACCGAGGTTTGTAACTTTATTCTCCGGATACAACCTTCCCTCTGGCAAACTTGATCACAGAGCAGATAAGCCGTATAAGCTAGAAATACGGCACTTCAACCCCGACATAGCAGATGGAGTCTTTTTCATGCGATCCTGGAAGTTCCTTCTTCCTCTTCTAGCCTCAACCGTGTGCCTGGCCCAAACCGACCGTATCCCCGCCCTCATCGATTCCAGCCAGATGGTCACGTTGGCGCACAGCGTCCATGCCAAGGCGCGGCCGCAATACGACCAGGGTCCGGTCGAGCCTTCGCTCCAGATGGGCTATGTGACGCTGCAGATCGGGCTTTCACCCAGCCAGCAGGTTGCGCTCAATCAACTGCTCGAGGAGCAGCAGGATCGTTCTTCACCCAACTATCACAAGTGGCTGACTCCCGAGCAATATGCTGCGCGCTTCGGCCTGAGCCGGAACGACGCCAATAAAATCGCGACTTGGCTCGAATCCCAGGGCCTCACGCTCGTGCAAATTGCGCGAGGGCGCAATGCGGTGATCTTCGGCGGTTCGGCGGCGCAGATTCAAGGCGCTTTCAGAACCGAGATTCACCGCTACGAAGTCGACGGCGAAAAGCACGTCGCGAATTCCATTCCCGTGCAGGTGCCGGCGGCCTTTAGCGGCGTCATTTCCGGCATTCGCGGGTTGAATGATTTCAAGCCCAAGCCCATGTACGCGCGCCCGGCCGGCGGCCGCGATAAGTCAGGTCCTCATCCGAGCTACACCACCAGCATTCAAGGGACCGCCGAATACTTTCTTGCTCCGGGCGATCTGGCCACGATTTACGACATCAACCCGCTTTACAGCGCCACTCCCACGGCGATCAATGGCGCTGGACAAAAGCTCGCCATCATGGGGCAGACCGATATTTATCTGGCCGACCTGGTCGACTTCCGCTCCGGCTTTGGCCTGCCCTCTTTTACCTGCACTACAGGAGCGACCGGTCTCATCACCAGTTGCCCCAACACCGACACGAGCTATCTCCAATATGTCCTGCTCGGAATCGACCCCCTTTCGCCATCGGTGGGGGATCTGTTCGAAGCCGACCTTGATGTGGAATGGTCCGGCGCCATCGCCCCCAACGCGCAGATCATCTTCGTGAATGCTCAAACCACGAATGGGGTCTTCGACGCCTTGACTTACGCTATTGATAACGCGATCGCTCCGGTCATCAGCATGAGCTACGGGGTGTGCGAGGGCGCATTGTCGCTGGAAGAAGAGCTGCTGCAAGGTAATGCAGAAGGCATCACCATCATGAACTCTGCCGGCGATACTGGGTCCGCGGCATGTGACAACCAGCCGCCCAGCCCCGGTACAGTCCCATTTACGCCGGCCGAAAACGGCTTGGCCGTGAGCTACCCGGCCAGCAGCCCCGAGGTTACCGCCGTAGGCGGAACGTCGGTTCCGCAAGGCGATTACACCCCTTCTTTTTGGGGCCCCAGTAACGGCGCCACGGGCGGTTCGGCCCTCACGTCCCTCGAGGGGCAGGAGGTTTCCTGGAACGACGACGTAGCCTTCGCCAGCTTCTGCACCTCAAATCCCAGCAATCAGTTCTGCACCCAGGGTGGAACGACGGCGACGGCGGGGTGGGTTCCGATCACGTCCTCTCAGGCCGCCCAGGAAGACTTGTGGATTTCCGCAGGAGGCGGCGGAGTCAGCAATTGCTTCACCACTGACACAAACGGCATATGTTTGAGCGGCTTCGCGCGGCCGCCATGGCAGTCAGCCATCGTCATCCCGGGCCTGACCAGTCCGCAGAGCACTTATCGTTATGTTCCGGATGTGTCGCTGATGGCCTCGCCGAACTTCCCCGGCTACATCCTGTGCACGCCCCAGGAAGAGGTGGTCTCGGGCAGCACGAGTTCGACCAGCAGCTGCGTCAGCGGTATTCCGACGGCAGTCGATACCTATTTCTCTCTGGTCGGAGGTACTTCGGCTTCTACGCCCGTCTTCGCCGGCATCGTTACCTTGATTAATCAGTACCTGGGGAGTTCGGGCCTGGGGAATATCAATCCCACTCTCTATAGCCTTGCCGCCACTCCTTTGAATGATTATTTCCACCACATTAACAGCGGCGAAAACGACGCCTATTGCGTTGCTGGCGATCCGACCCTCCAACCCGCAGATGTTATTTGCCCGAAGGCAGGAGTTTTCGGCTTCAGCGCCACGAACGCCGATTCGGGGACGGGCAATACAGGCTATAACCTGGTCACCGGCTTGGGCTCTGTAGATGCGAACAATCTGGCGACTGCCTGGAAGAAGCTCCAAACCAACGCGACCTCGATCGCGCTTACGGGGCCCACAATTACGAGTGTCTATGAAGGCGCCAGCGTGAGTTTCACCGTCGCCGTCACTCCTACGACGGCACTGGGAGGGGTAAGTTTCTCCACACTGGTTACCGGATCCACCACGCCGGTGAGTTTAGGGAGCGTTCAGCTGAACATTCCTCCGGCCGGCTCGGGCACCGCAACCTTCATCACGACTGCGCTGCCCGCGGGCACCAACACCGTGACGGCCACCTACGATGGAGACACATCGCATACCAGTTCCGTCTCACCCACTCCCGCGGTGGTGAATGTCACGATCCCATTCACGATGAATGCCAGCCCGACCGCTCTCAGCGTTCCCGCTGGGCAAACCGCGACCTCGGTCATAACCCTAACCCCTACGACCGGCTTCACGGGAACGGTTAACTTCACGAACTCGATTGTGTCCAGTCCCGGCGTGATCTCCAATCCCGGCAGCTGCACGGCGGGTCTGCCGGCTGGGGCTGCTTGCAGCTTTAGTCCGTCGAGCGTCGCGCTTGACGGCGTTCCGGCCGACGTCAAAACTGTGACGTTGACGATCACAACTGTAGCCAACATGGCGCCCTCGGGAGCGCAGGCCATCTCGGTTACAGGGACCAGCACCGGCGCGTCGATTACCTCGGCCGTAAGCCTGACCGTCTCGGCGACAAATCAGTCAGTCACGCTAACCCCGACCAATGGGAAGACTTTCTCTGTCGCCCCGGGCGGAACCGCTGCGGTCTCAATTACAGTTGCCGGAGCAAATGGCTTCATCGTGGGCAGCGGCACCAGCGCGACTACTGCCCTGCCGCTTACTTACACTTGTTCGGGGAGTCCGTCCTTATCCACCGCGTTAATTTCCTGTCAGGCGCCCAACAATGGCCAGCCGACAAGCGCCGCCGCAGTCACCGTGAGCCTTGTGACGACGGGCCCAACCGCCCAACTGAGGCCACCGGTCGGGCGGGCCAGCCGGATTTTCTACGCCCTGTTACTCCCCGGCTTGTTCGGAATTTTCTTCTTGCCGGGCTCACGCCGGCGAGGAGTGCGCCTGCTCGGCCTGATTGTGGTTCTTGGCGTCTCTACCCTGGGGCTGGGCGCCTGCGGTGGCGGGGGAAGCAGCAATAGCAGCCAGAATAATCCGGGCACGCCTGCGGGGAACTACTCGGTAACCGTCACCGCCACGACCGGCGCCCCCATTGGCGGGACTCCGATCACCAGCACGACCACATTCACGCTTACCGTGAACTGAAGCCTGTGCGAAACTGCGAAAGGCGCTCCTCAAGACGGAGCGCCTTTTCTGTTTGCTCATTCAGTTATGTGCGAAGCGCCCCCCGGAACCTTGCTGGAGTGGTTCCTGTGAATTTTCGAAAGACGCGAGTGAAATGGCTCTGATCTGAGAAGCCGCATTCCATGGCGACAAGAACAAGAGGATAATCCTGCTGCTGCAACAGATGGCAGGCGGCCCTTACCCGCAGCCGTTGCAGGTAATCTCCCGGGGTGAGTTTCTCGATCCTGCGAAAGACTCGCGCCAGGTGAACGGGATGCACCTTCGCCTCGTCGGCCAAATCGCGCATCGCAAGATCGTCTCGAAACTCTTCGTGCAGGCGTTCTTTCACGAAGGCAAACCACGGTGGCGGCGTGCTTTCCGGGGATGTGAATCCGCTAATCGCCCCCAGCAAGTCGAGCACATGGCTTTCCAGAACCAGGCGGTCCGCGGTACGCGCCTTGAAATCGGAATAGAGCCGCAAGCCCGGCCATAGAAGTTGCCCCGCTCCGCGGTCGAGGCGCGGCTGCTGCGGCAGGCGCAGGTTCAACCCGGTTAAGTTTTCCGTGCGGAGTTCAATGGTGAAGAGCGAAGCTCCCGCCGGGCCAATCAGGGTCGTGTGCTCTACGCCCGAGGGATTGAACGCCGCGGTGAAAGGCGGCAGCTCTTCGAGCCTGCCCTGGTCCCCTTCGAGATAGTCTCCGTGCAGCATCACCGTGACATAAGCCAACTCATGCTGATGCCGGGGAACGCGCCGTGAGCAGGGTTGGCGCAATTCGGAGAGCAGCACGTCTTCGGTGTGCAGCCTGGCCTCCACTGGAGAATAAAATTCGCCGCCGCGCAGCAAGCCTCCGGGATCATTGCCTTCGGGCATGGTTATTCAGACTGCTTCGAACTGAAACCGTTACCACAACAGGTATCAGGAATATTGCCCGGCGCGGAGTTTTTCGCGCCCAGGTTTAATTTGTGCAAGACGGCTGCTTCCGCCCCGCCTACAATTCTTTTCATTACATCGACTGGAGGATCTGATGAAACGCGTTCTTGCGGCCGTTCTTGTGCTGGTGGTCTGCGGTTTGCTGGTGGCGGCCGTTCCGGAGCAAAAATCTCCCGCGCCGCAATACGATGCCAAGGGCCGGCTGCTTCGTCCTGACGATTACCGCGACTGGATTTTTCTCTCGG
>Ga0074045_10003743_pt1 | contig 13649 bp, 14 predicted proteins | sample BogForMeECP23OM2_FD_94442 | JGI IMG/M metagenome (GOLD analysis project Ga0074045, IMG submission 94442) | Bog forest soil microbial communities from Calvert Island, British Columbia, Canada - Bog Forest MetaG ECP23OM2 | ecosystem: Environmental > Terrestrial > Soil > Wetlands ... | reverse complement strand
GCGCTCCCGCGCCGAGAGTTTGCCCGCTTTGTGTTCGCGCTCGCGGCGTTCCGCGCCCCCGCCCGCTTCCGCCTCCGCGGACATCTTGCGAAGCTGCTCCAGGCGCTCCGCATTCACGGGCGAATCCCAAGTCACGTGATTTTTCTCAGCCAAGCGTTCCTCCCTCGGGCGGGTTGTGTTTCGGAGCAAAAATCAGCACGGCCAGATGAGTGGCAAGCCACACGGTGCCCAAAAGAAGAATCACTCCCAGCAGGATTTCCGCGGCAATTGCGCCCGCGCGCGGTAAAGGCGAGGCAATCGACGTGACGTAGATCGTGGCGCGTTCCAGAATCACCATGGCGCTCAGCGTCATGGCCACGATCATCAGCGTCGTCAGAATGGAGGCGAGAACCTGCTTCATAAGCGCCGGCCCTGCCCGGCAAAATGGCAGCCAAAGCATAGCGCATTCGCCCGAAAATCTGAACGCGTCGCAGTGCCGCGTGGCCGCGCTGTTCAAGGCTCACGAAACTTGCTGATTGGGATTATAAGAAGCGCCGGAAGGCGGGTAGCTCAGCGCAAGCCGGACCAATCGTCCGCTACCAGGATTGAATCGCTGGGATTTGCTGGGTCGTACTTCACGCTGGCCGGCTGTCCCGCAACCAGCCGCTCGAAGCGCACCTGGCTTTCCAGCCCGGTAATGTCCTGCGCCGTGTGATACGTCACGCCCGATATCGAGTAACTATAGGACACCAGATGGCGTGGTCCATTGTCCGCCAAAGGGCGTGGGCGTGACCCCAGCAGTCGCCGCCGCGGTTCCACGGCCGGCGCCGGATGGTCCGCGAGCTCCACCACTTGGCCCTCGGCGATTCTTCCAATGAGGTTTAAGTGCAGCCGCCGCTTGCGTTCTTCCGCCTCGGGATCCACGGCGGGACGCACGAACGCATACACAATCAACAGAATGGCCGCAAGACACCCGCCAACCAGCGCGAGCAGTAATTTCCAATCGGCGAGCAGTTCTTTCAACGCTCTACCCCTTGCACATGGAGAATTCGGGTCTGAAGTCGAACAGGAAGGCACGCCTTGCCGCAACGCACCCTGGAGTATGCAAGACCTGCTTGTTCCCTACGACCTCTTATCTTACAGAATGGTGCGCGATTCTGCGAAGTTATGCGCGCGAAGGATGCACCGGATTGCGCAACACGCCAATACCCGCCACCGAAACCTCCACGGTATCTCCTGCCGCAAGCCGCCCCACTCCCGCCGGCGTCCCACTGGCAATCAGATCCCCGGGAAATAGCGTCATCATCCGCGATATCCAGCGCACCAGGAAGACCACGGGATAGACCATGAGTGATGTGCTGCCAGACTGCCGGCGTGCGCCATTTACATACGTCTCCACCAGGACGTTCCGCGGATCCAGTTGCGTTTCGATATGTGGCCCAACTGGGCAAAAAGTGTCAAATCCCTTGGCGCGCGTGAACTGCACATCGCTCTTCTGTAGATCCCGCGCGGTCACATCGTTCATGCAAGTGTAGCCCAGCACGTAAGAAAGCGGATCGTCGTCATCGCCCAAATGCGCGCATTCTTTGCCGATCACCACCCCCAGCTCCCCTTCATATTCAATGTGATTGGAGTAGCGCGTCAGGACGACTGGCTCCTCGGGACCAATGATGGAAGAAGGCGGCTTCAAAAAAATGAGCGGTTCTTTGGGAACCTCATTGCCAAATTCAGCCGCGTGCGCCGCGTAATTGCGACCCACACAAACAATCTTGGATGGCTCTACGGGCGCGAGTAGGCGGTATTCCTTTGCCGGCCACGTCCGTTTGCCCGCGGTCCACGTCCGCCATGGCATCCCGTCGATTTTGCGGACAGTGTCGCCTTCGAGCAGGCCATAAGTAGCTTCGGCATTCTCTCGCGGCTCGGATTTTGGCAAAAAGCGGCAGAATCTCATTCGCGGCAGGCCCGTTCAGTGGTGGAGATGGGAAATATCGGCAGATCGCACTTTCCAGATAATCATGCCAATCCAGGAAAGCGTCGCGCAGATCAGGTAAACGACGGCCCCCAGCATAAAAACGTGGAACGCGCTGTACCTGTCGTTCAGCAAAACAAAAACCATGCACAGCAGGCGGTACGTGATGCTCAACAGCGTCCAGGCCAGCAGGCCCGAGACCAGCAGGTCGCCCGGGCTGCGGTAAAACCTCAGCACCGGAAGACACGCTAGTAACACCAAGAAAACTCCTGCGACGACTATGCGCTCAAGGGCAAATCGCTCCAGAAGCGGCACGCGATTGGCCAGCACCAGCCACGTCGTAAAAACAAGTGAGAGGCAGATTCCGGTGTATATCCCTACGCGCACCGGCACATTTCGCAGGAACATCAGCCAACGATAGCCAGGCAGATGGACGGACTCTGGCATGGGTGCTGGACTCCCCTACCCACTACTTCCTCTTCTTTCGAGTCCGGGACTACGGAGAAGGTTGTGCCACATCCACCGCCACCGCGGCGCTCGGGGCACTTTCGTTCCCGGCGCGATCCACAGCGGTCACCGTGTACCAGTAGCGTTTCCCGGACGAAACACTGTTATCACGATAAGCAGGGGTGGGCAAGAGATCTGGCGAGAGAAGTTGGCCCGGCGTGCCTTCCTGTTCACTCCGGTACACCCGGTAGCCGGCCAAATCCGTTTCCACATTGATGGACCAGGACAAATCAACAACCAATGAGGCCGATGTGCTGCCCGGAACAACTGCGGCAACAATTCCTTGCGGCGCTGCCGGAGGGAAAATGTCCCGTGGCGTCACCACGGCGGCCAGCGAGTCCCCCGATTCCCGCTGGACTCCATCAGCAAGTACAACACTTCTCACCAGATAAGCGTAGGTTTTGCCGTAGTCGAAGCCCGTATCCAGAAATTCCGGTGCCGCGGTCGCTGCAAGTTGTAGGGGCCGCACCTTCCACACGGCTTGTCCCAAATCCTTCGCGGCCGCCGCGGCGCTTGCCGCATCCAGCTCACCGCGATACACATGGAACTCCTGAATCTGACCCAACGGTTCGCCTCCGGATGTCTTGTCTGGCGCCGCCCATTTCAACTGGACTCCGCGCTCCGTCAAACGAGCGGCAAGAGACTCGATGCGCGCCGGCACGGCGTACAATCGCAGCGAGACATCCTTCGAATCCGCGGACGTTTTTTTGTCGGAGACTCTTGTGCGCAGCCGGTACACCAGGGTTTCGCCCACATGCTCCTTGATTTCACCCGCGGGCACAGGGTCGCGGAATTCCACCTTGCCTTGTTGCGTGTAGTTGGCGATCAATGAACCTGGAACCGTATCCACCACGCGAAAGGATTTTATGTCCGGCGTGCCATCGGCTTTCAGCGCTCCCCGCAGCACTTCCAGCGTCGGAACCTCCTTCAGACTTTCCCCGCGCACGCTCTTTTTGGGCATCGTGAAAGTCAGCAGCACGGCGTCTCCCACTTGTTGTGCCGCCAGGTCGCTAATCGCCACGGGAATCGCCGGGGACGGGGGCAGCGGTTCTCCCGGCGCGCCGCAACCGCCTGCGACGAAGAGAACCACCATGAAAAGGAAAGGGATCGAAAAATAGGGCGAAGGCTGCCTGGGTGCTCTTCGTCTCGCCACCTTGGGAATTGGCATTTGCAGTCGTCTGCCGTTACAGAATATACCGGCTGAGATCCTGGTTCTTCACGATGTCCGCCAGTTGCTTGTTCACGTAAGCGGCATCCACCTTCACCGATTTCTTCTTCAAGTCCGGCGCTTCGAACGACAGTTCGTCCAGTACCTTTTCCAGAATCGTGTGCAAGCGTCTGGCGCCTATGTTTTCCGTCTGCTCATTCACGCTCGTCGCGAACTTTGCGATGGCCTGCACGGCGTCTTCGCTGAACTGCAGCTTCACACCTTCCGTATCCAGCAGCGCGATGTACTGCTTGATGAGCGCGTTCTTGGGCTCGGTCAGAATGCGCACGAAATCTTCTTCCTTCAGGGATTGCATCTCCACGCGAATGGGCAGCCGCCCCTGGAGTTCCGGAATCAAGTCTGATGGCTTGCTCACGTGAAACGCGCCTGCCGCGATGAACAGTATATGGTCGGTGCGGATCATGCCGTAGCGCGTGTTCACGGTCGTGCCTTCGATGATCGGCAGAATATCCCGCTGCACGCCTTCCCGCGACACATCCGGGCCGTGCCCCGCTTCGCGCCCCGCCACTTTGTCGATTTCATCGATAAAGATGATGCCCATCTGCTCGGCGCGCTCCACGGCTACGCGGGTCAATTGATCCATATCCAGCAGCTTGTTTTCTTCTTCCTGAATCAGGTACTCGAACGCATCCGCCACGGACATCTTGCGTTTCTTCTTCTGCTGGCCAAAGAAGCCGCTCAGCATGTCCTTCAGGTTGACGTCCATTTCCTCAATGCCCTGGTTGGAGATGATCTCGAAGGAAGGCATCGCTCGCTCGCGTACTTCCAGGTCCACCATACGCTGGTCCAGCTTGCCTTCGCGGAGTTGCGCGCGCAATTTTTCCCGCGTGCGTTGCGTTTGCTCCCGCTGCGCCACCAATTCGCTCTCGCTTGTGCCCGCTGGAGCGGGAGGCAGGGGAGGCAGCAGCAGATCGAGCACGCGTTCTTCTGCGGCCTGTTCCGCGCGTTCCGCTACTTCATCCAGTTTTTCTTCGCGAACCATATCGATGGAAGTTTCCACCAGGTCGCGCACCATCGATTCGACGTCGCGCCCTACGTACCCGACCTCGGTGTACTTGGAGGCTTCCACCTTCACGAAAGGGCACCCGGCCAGCCGCGCCAGTCGCCGCGCAATCTCCGTTTTGCCCACCCCAGTGGGACCGATCATCAGAATATTCTTGGGCAGAACATCTTCCGCCATTTCCGGTTCCAACTTCTGCCGCCGCACGCGGTTGCGCAGTGCCACGGCCACCGCTCTCTTCGCGGCTGTCTGCCCGACGATGTATTTGTCCAATTCCGCCACGATTTCCCGCGGCGTCATGTCGTCCAGTGCCGGCAGTAATGCCGGATCTTCCGTCCTGCCCGCGCCATTTCCGCCCGGGAGCAGTGTTATTTCTTTTTCTGGCTTCATTGCCATATGCGTTCAATTCCTTGCGTGCTTGGGGCGATGCGCGCCCCGCGCGTCCTTCAAGTCTCTCGCTGAATGAAGTCTCCTGGTATTGCTAAAGCTCTTCCACCGTAAAATTCTCATTCGTGTAAATGCAGATTTCGCTTGCGATGCGCATGGCTTCCAGCGCCAGCTCTTTCGTAGCAAGTTTCGAGTGCTTCACCATGGCGCGCGCCGCCGCCAGCGCGTACGGTCCGCCCGAGCCGATGGCGCATATCCCGTCGTCTGGTTCGATCACGTCGCCATTGCCCGAGAGCACAAATGTCGCCTTCGCATCGGCCACGATCAGCAGCGCTTCCAGATGGCGCAGCGCGCGGTCCTTGCGCCACTCCTTCGCCAGTTCCACGGCCGACTTCTGCAAATTCCCCGAATGTTCCTGGAGTTTCCCCTCGAAGCGCTCGAAAAGCGAAAGCGCGTCCGCGGTCGACCCGGCAAATCCGGCAACTACTTTGTCGTTGAACATCCGCCGCGTTTTCCGCGCCGTGTGTTTCAATACATGATCGCCCAGGGTCACCTGGCCATCGGCGATGAGCACTACCTTATTCTCTTTCCGCACACACAGCACGGTCGTGCCGTGCATCTGCGGATCCCCGGAGACACGTTTCATCCTGTAAGTATACCGCGTTGACCGATTCCGGTCATGGGACTCGCCGCGCGCCTCACGGCAGCTCAATTCGTGGGAATCTCGTGGAAGGAGAGCACTTGAAAGGATGTCGGCTGCAGGGCCGCGTTGATCCAGCAACTGTTGTAGAAGATGCCGTTGCCTCCGGCGTTCAACGCATTGAAAGTCGCCATGCCCATGTTCGCCAGCTGACCTGGAGGGGAGACGGTCCAGTTCAAGGTCTGCGCGACAAAAATTCCCCCGTCATATTCCCCGTTCCCACTGCCGGGCCCGCCGGTGAAGGTAACATTCCCGGCACCCACAACCAGAACGACCCCTCGCCAGCCTGCATTTGGATTCGATACAAAATTCCCGGTCACGACCAGCAGGCCATATCCGGTGAAATTGGTCAGGGTGAGATTGCCATTCACTACCACGGTCATCGGGTTTGTTGCGGACATCGCCGCCGGCATGTCGGAATCGCTTGCGTTCCTGTTCAGCACGAGGTCCGCGTTTTGCGAAATGGTCTGTACCATTTCGTTTAGGTTGGTCGGATCGCTTGGGTTGGTCGGGCTCATCATAACGGGACTCAGAAGAATCTGATCCTCTACGCTCAAGCTGGTCATATGGCGGCGATGACGATGGGTCTCTCCCGTATAGTCTCCCTGCAGGGCTGGGGGAAGGGCATTAATGACACCCTGGATGACGTTGTAATCGGCGGGAGCTGACACGATATCCGTAACACCGATGGCCCAGGTGGGTATGGCTGTCGGGGTGCAGTTGGGCGCTACCGAGTTGGGTCCTGAGCCGTCGTTCCCGTTGATATAGAAAGTAGGGAAAGAGGCGCTAGTGGGCAATTGGAAGTTGATCCCCGGGGACGTGGTGCCGGAACTCGAAAGTATCAAAGTCGCGGGAGTGCTTACACCGTAATAAAGCGGCGCCACCAGATACTGAACAAGTTTCTGGGTATTGTTCGGCAAAACGGCCAGCCCAGTGACCTCCAGCGCTTGGCCTGAGGTTGGGCTCGACCCCACAATTAAGCCTGCCTGAAGCGTCCCGTTTGCGGCCTGATTTGCAGGGTCATAATTCAGCGGTGTTGCATTGTCGATGTAACCATCCCAATTCACATCAATCGCAAGCGATTGTTCCGTGGCAGGCGTAATGCGCACCCATTTGTAGAGGGGACCCGGAAGTCCGGCCACAGGGGAAACGGAGTTGACAAACTGGACATTCGCGCCGCTCAGTGCCCATCCGAATTCCGCTTGATACTCGTTATCGGGGTACTGCGCTGGGTTTGCACTCGTTGGATCCACCGTCTCGCTGTTGGCAGGGTTCAGAATATAGAGCACCTGCGTCAGCCCAAAATTGGGGGCGCCACCCGGCGAGAACAAAGCAGGAAAGCTGTTGCTGATGTTCAGGTAGTTGGCATTCTTCCACAGGAGCCGGCCGCGGCCTTCCTCGAGGCCGGCAATTCCCGCGTAATAAGCGCTGGTGGAGGTTCGGTAGTTCCCGGTCAACGCGCTGTCGGTTCCCTGGGAGACAACTAGCGCGATCGCCACTACGCTGATCAAGAGCAACGCGAAAATGGCGATCAACAGGGCTGCCCCGGCTTCCGGGCGGCTCCTCTCGAGTTTGCATTCCTCGTTCATTGGCTAATCTGCCTGCCGCTGGCGTCTAATACGACGGATTCGCGCGGTGTCCTCTCCCATTCAGTTCCACGAGCTTTAGCGTGTGCGTTTGCGCGTCGGGCTGTTGCGTCATGACGATCAAAGTGATGTCCACGTCCCGGATGTTTGCGGGCGAATTGCTGGCTCCTGCGGTGGGACAGGGCGCCCCCTGACCTGCAGACGTGTCGCAGGTGTACTGGAAGATAGGGACTGGCTGCCCGTTTGGAAACATGGATGGGTAGGTAGCCATTATTTGCGGCAGTTGGCCTGTGGCGTTGTTCATCACGTTCGTGAGAAACGGCACCATTACCCCGGGCGCCGAAGTCGGCCCCCACGGATCGCCGCCGCTCTTTGGAACCACAGCTCTGTACAACGTGGTGGATCCCGCCGAGAGTTGGTAGCGAATCCAACTGACTGTGCCGTTCACGGTGGTCTCCAGGATCAGATCGAAGTCCCCGGGGGTCAAGCAAGTGCCTCCGCCCCCTGTACCCACCTGGCAGGAACTCGTCGGGTAGCTCGGGCTCCAGGCTACCGGGCTGGAGACGTACGCCGATGCATTCGTGGGGATGTTGGAGAACATTCCGAGTGACGGATATCCGGAATCATCGACGTCCCGCGCGATCTGATCGACAGCCAAACGCGCTTCTTGAAACGTTCCGGAAAGCTGGTTCTCGCTCGCGTACTTCTGCTGAGAGAGCTGCAGCAGCTCGAACATGGCGGCGCAAATAATCAGGAAAATCGCCATCGCCATTATCAGTTCTATTAGCGTGAACCCACATGCATTCCGGAGTGGCGCCAATTCTTTCATTTCGACACCAACACATCCAGCGTCACTGGCAAGGTCACGCTTCTCATGCCTCGCCGCAGTACGCCTAGGATGATGCGCCTCCCCGTCGTGGCATTGTTCGCTGTGTTCGTGAAGGTAATCACAGCCCAGCGTACATCATTCGCCCCGCCGAAGGGATCGTTCGGATCAACATAGGTAAAACTGTAACCACTCACCGGTGTTTGGGAAAAATCGATCACCGGCGTGTTGTTGGTGTCGAGAAGCACCGGACTTCCGACGGCCTGCAGTGGCTGCGTAGGATCTCCCAGATAGCAGGTCGTTGCAAGAGGGCACAGAACCCCGAGCGGATCCGTGAACGTCGTGCTGTTCATAGGAACTTCCCGCATCGCTTCCAATTGCCTTTGCGCCAGTACCAGTGCCGTGGCGTCATTGCGGTTATTCGAGTTCAACATCACCGAGGCCGGCACAAGTTGCGCCACCGCCACCAGCCCCACCAGGATTATGGCCGTGGCGATCAGCATCTCTACGAGCGTGAACCCGCGCTCGGCATTCCTCGAATTGGATCGCCGTTTCATGCCCATCTGGTTCACCGCACCTGCTGCCAGTATCCGGACGCATCCGCCGTCCAGATCTGGATGGAACCCGCTGGCATCAATAACACCGCTCGATAGCCCGCTTCCGGCGCGACGGTACTGCTCAGATAGAATGCGTTCACATTCGGCGGAGTCACCGCGCCGCGCGCGTCAAACGTGATCACCCCGCTCGCCGGCGAGGGCGTGTTCGGTGTCACGCCGCTGACCGCCTGCGAGAGCATAGTAGACGCTCCGGGAATGCTACCCGCAGTCAAATTCCCCGATGGTCCCAGCACAATCAATTTCTCGCCGGTATCCAGTTGCCCGTTCTGATTCGAGTCCGCCCAGACCAGCGTCAACGTCGGATCGCCGCCGTAGGTCTGCTGAATCTGGCAGTTCACCTGCTTATTCAGGCGAATGGCCTCGTACCGCGAAAGCCGCAGGATATCCGTCATCTGCGAAGCCGAGTTCGTCAGTTGATACGAGTGGTAGGCCCGGAGGAACGCAGGCAGCCCAATGGCCATCAATATTAGGGCCACCGCCAGCGTCACCACCAGCTCGGTTAAGCTGAACCCGTACTCTCTCCACGACGCGGATTGTGCGTCGAGCATACGCCGTTTCATGCAATCCCATACCTTGCATCGCCCTGCGGTGCGATTCCCGGCTCTATTTTGGACTGGGACACCTAAATTAGCAGGATTCTGACCTGGTAGATAGCCGCTATCCTTCTGGATATTACTTAGCTATTTACACCCTTGCAACACGCGCGACCCCGCTCGGAGCAGCTCTGATTCCCCGGGCCCGCAACTCTGGATCACTGGCAGACTACTTTTTGTCGGTCACTTTCCCCTTGGATTCTTTGTAGCGCCTCTCCAATCCCTCTTTGGTGAAAAAGTCCGCAGGGAGATTAGGATTTACTTTGCAGGAAGCATAGAACAGCTGGTAGCTTCGCCGGTCATTGTGCAGCCGGGTTACTTGCATGGGTATCTGGACGCCGCCATTCGGCTGGTAGTTCGTGAAAATCGTCACGTCCTCGTCCATTTGGCCGGTTTCCGCGTCCTTGCTGGTCACCACGATGCGCGAAGGCAGGTGCGTGGCATGATCCAGGGCCAGGCGGATGGAACCTTCTTCTCCACGATCCGTAATCTCCACCCAATCCACCGGCCACAAGTCCACGGTGGTGGTCCCGGTGTAACGCAGGAACACATCCGGCTCATTCATCTTCAGGAGCAACACGTTGCGATAGTAGTTCTTCACTGCCGCTTGAAAATTGGAGACGGTGCTGGCCGGTGCTTCATTGACCCCGCTCTTGTCCATCGTCCAGCCTTCATTTCCGGAAAAAACCTGGATAAACACGCCGCCTTTGACGGGGAGAATTCCGACAAACACCGCCAGCAGGCCACCTTTCGTGGTGTGGACCACGTATTCGGTGCGGTTCTTGTCGGGAAATTGCCAGTAGTTGTGGTAATTGGCGTCTCCCGCCGCGTCGCCATTATGATCGAATTCCGCCAGGCGCCCTTCGCATTCCATTCCTTGATAATCCCGGAATGCGGCCCCCCCTAGTGCCTCAATCGATTGCTGCACGAGCTGCTTCGCCTTCACTGTGCTCTTCTCCGGATCCCATACGTCCGGATTCTGCGCCGTCACGCCTGGCGCGAGCAGCACCAGGGCAAAGGCCAGCCCCACCCAGGCTTTTACCAACCTCATCCGCACAATACCGAGCCTCCATTCACATTTAACACTTCGCCGGTCACGAAATTTGCCAGGTCTGAAGCGAGAAACAGGATTGGCCCAGCGACTTCTTCCGCGGTCCCCGGCCGCCCCACGGGGATCACGCTGGCGGCCATCTTTTGTCCCGCCTTCGTATTCAGCACGGGGTTCGACATGTCCGTCGCCACCCAGCCCGGCGCAACGCAGTTCACCAGAATCCCGTGGCGCGCCAGTTCCGTCGAGAGTCCCTTCGTCAGGCTGATGATCGCGCCCTTGGACGCTCCATAATGCGTGTGCAATGATTCTCCGCGTTGTCCCGCCGTCGAACTGATCGAGATAATTTTGCCGGACTTCTGCTTGATCATCTGGGGCACTGCAAAGTGAATCACCGAATAGACGCTTTTCAGGTTGATGCGCATCATGTCGTCCCACTGTTTTTCAGTCATCGTCTCGATGGGCAAATCTTCCACATTCCACACGCCCGCGTTAGCCACCAGAATGTCCAGGCGTCCCAGCCGGGTGATCGCGTGCTCCACCAGTTTCTTGTTTTCCGCGTGCTTCCCGGCATCGGCCTTGAACGCCTCCACTCGCGTGCCGTGCTTTGCGGCTTCCTGCTCCAACTGTTTTGCGGCTTCCTTGGCGGCGTTGTAGCTGAAAATCACATCCGCTCCAGCTTGGGCGAACAGTTTCACGGCTGCTGCCCCGATTCCCCGCGATCCTCCCGTAATCAATGCCGCCTTTCCTGCCAGTGAAATCATGATTCCTCCATTCTCAGATTCATAAATCCCGTGCGTGGTTGGCCTGCTATCGTGCCGCCTGCAACACCTACCGCGCCCGCGCAACGCCACGCGCTGCCTGTGCCGCCGCTACAAACTCTTCAAAAAGCTTCCTCGCCAGCGCATCTCCCGGCATCCGCTCCGGGTGCCACTGCACGCCCACCACCCAATTCGCGTTGCCGGTCCATTCCACGCTTTCCACAATGCCGTCCTCTGCGTGTCCCGTGACCCTTAAATCCCGCCCGGGCTTCTCGATGGATTGGTGGTGCGAGCTGTTCACCACGGCGTGGGTCGCGCCCGCCAACCTGGCCAACTGGCTGTCAGCGGTAAACCGGACTTCGTGCAGCGGATCTTTTGGCGGCTCGGGGACGATGTCCCTTTTTCGGTGCGCGACGCTGGTGCCGGTCTCGCTGCGCAGGTCCTGGATCAGCGTCCCGCCTAAATACACGTTCAGAAGCTGGCATCCGTAGCAGATGGCCAAGACCGGTTTCCGCAATTCTATCGCATGACTCAGGATGGTGCGATCCGTGCGCTCCCGGGGAAGGTCCGCTGGCACGGATTTGCCGTGATTCGCTGCGCCGTACTCGCCCGGCTCAACGTCGGCAGGGCTTCCAGGCAGCACAAAACCATCCAAGCCCTGCAATTCTCCCTCCAGGGTCTCCGGATGGGCCAGGGAGAGCAGAACCGGCTCGGCGCCTGCTGCACCCACGGCTTCCATGTAGTGGCGGATCTTGGGAAGCTTCCCTTCGGCCTCCTCCTGCGAAGTCCGCCAGGGGATGCCAATCCTTGCTCGGTTGGGGCCGCTGGGCATCATGGAATCCAGCATCGTAGCATCCGGCGGGATAGACCAGCAACCGCGCCCCCGGACGGAGGATGGCGTCAGGGCTCCAGCAAAACTGCCCCCGGCGCAGGAGCGAAACAGCTGGTGATTACGGCCTTGTTTTCACTGCTTCGGGCTGCCGTCGAGGATAGGGTGGTCCCTGCCAAGGAGGGTCCGCCCTGGCTGGCCATCAAGGTCGAAGACCACTACTTCATTCTCCCCGGCATGTAGCCAGGGGCCTGGGACGTACAGGGTCTTCTGCGGGCCGATATTCCAGATCCGGCCGAGGGGTTGGCCATTCAGCCAAACCGTGCCTTTTGTGAACGCGCTGGTATCCAGAAAGGTGTCTGCGGGCGCATCGACGCGGAAAGTGCCGCGATAGAAGCAGGCGCCCTCGCACGAAGTGCGTGCAAACGGCAGCTTGGCAGGTTCCGTCATAGGCAGAGGGTAGATCTCCCAACCGAGGAGCGGCTTGCCGGCGAGGCTGACTTGCTTGGTGATGCCCTTGCGTTCGCCCAGCATCACCACGCTGAAGTTGACCCGGCCCGAATTCTCCACCAGGATGTCCAATCTCGCCCCGGCAGGCGGCCCCTTCAGCCGGAGGTTATTTTGTCCGCGCCGGCGGTCGAGCGTTCCGACGAGCTTGCCATTGAGAAACACCTGCGCATAGTCATGGAGTTCATCTAGGACAAGATCGCCCTCCGCAGTTCCGTCGAGATGTTTGCGGTAGAGAATGTATCCGTAGGCCTGGTCCAGGTCTTCCATGCTCAGGACTTGTTCGGAGTGGACCGGAGGCGGAAGCACATTCCACAGAGAAACCCCTTCTTCCAGCTTGAACTCTGGGATTTTTGCCGTCAGTGGCGAAGCAGGCACCGGAGGCAGCGTGGTTCGAGTCGCCTTGGCGATGACGTCGCGAAAGGTGGAGAATTTCGGCCCGGGCCGGCCACTCTCGTCCAGCGCGGCGTCGTAATCGTAACTTGTGACATCCGGCTCGTAGTTCTTGCCGTCGCTGTTCGCGCCATTCATCCATCCGAAGCTGGTGCCACCGTGAAACATATACAGGCTGACGGAATAGCCCTGGCGCAGCATCCAGTCCAGATTCGCGGCTTCGTTGGCCCCGTTGGTTTTGCCGTGTTTGCCGCCCCAGTGATCGAACCAGCCGTCCCAGAATTCGCTGTTAAAAAACGGACCATTCGGGCGAATCTTCTTCTCAATGGCAAATTCTCTTTCAGCGGCCCCGGCATCGCCGCCGCCAAAGTTGATGCCGACCGGCAGCTCGGGAAGAGAACCCTTAGCAATCTCTTCCGCTCCATCAGCCGTGTACAGCACCGCTTGGGTAAACCCTGAACCCACCAACATGCGGTGAATCTGCTCCATGTAATTGTGATCATCGCCGAAGGAGCCGTACTCATTTTCCACCTGCACCAGGATGATGGGTCCGCCATTGCCGATCTGCAGCGGGGCGAGTTCCTGGCCGAGGCGTTTGATCCAGCGGGCGGTGGGCTCAAGAAACTTCGGATCGCGGCTGCGGACGACGATGGAATGATCTTTCAGCAGCCAGGCGGGATATCCGCCGAACTCCCACTCGGCGCAGGCATAGGGGCCAG
>Ga0074045_10003740_pt1 | contig 13652 bp, 10 predicted proteins | sample BogForMeECP23OM2_FD_94442 | JGI IMG/M metagenome (GOLD analysis project Ga0074045, IMG submission 94442) | Bog forest soil microbial communities from Calvert Island, British Columbia, Canada - Bog Forest MetaG ECP23OM2 | ecosystem: Environmental > Terrestrial > Soil > Wetlands ... | reverse complement strand
GACTGTCGCGCCCGCCTGACCGAGGCAAGGCATGTTGCCGCCCATCCCGCAAACGCTCGCCACCTTGGCCTCCACGGCGCGGGCGCGCATCGAAGTGCACGGCATCGTGCAGGGTGTGGGCTTCCGCCCCTTCATCTACCGGCTCGCCAACTCGCTCTCGCTCGACGGCTGGGTGCGCAACGACGGGGCCGGCGTGACCATCGAGGTCCAGGGTGATCCGGCGCGCGTGGAGCGCCTCGCCCAGCGCCTCGCCGCTGAAGCGCCACCGCGCGCGCGCGTCGACAGTGTCGCGGTGCACCAGTGCGAGCCCTGCGCCGATGCAGGCGAGGGTTTCGCGATCCTGGAGAGCGGCGGCGGGCAGGCACGGACCGTGATCGGTCCCGACACTGCGGTCTGCGCCGACTGCCTGGCTGAGCTCTTCGAGCCGGCCGACCGCCGCTATCGCTATGCGTTCATCAACTGCACCAACTGCGGTCCCCGCTACACGATCACGCGCGCCTTGCCCTACGACCGCGCGATGACCAGCATGGCCGGGTTCTTCCAATGCCCCGAATGCTTGGCCGAGTATCGCGCCCCCGCGCATCGACGCTTTCACGCCGAGCCCAACGCCTGTCCGCGCTGCGGGCCGCGGCTCCGCCTGCTCGACGCCGCCGGCAGGGCCATCGCGGACGTCGATCCGGTCGCCGAGGCGTTGCGGCGGCTGCGTGGCGGCGAGATCGTTGCGATCAAGGGCCTGGGCGGGTTCCACCTCGCCTGCGACGCCCGCGACGGCGCGGCGGTGGCACTGCTGCGCGCCCGCAAAGCGCGCGAGGAAAAGCCCTTTGCGGTGATGGTTACGAGCCTCGCTTCGCTGCGCGGCCTGGCCGAAGCGATGCCGGCCGATAGCCTGCTGCTTGCCTCTGCAGAGCGGCCGATCGTGCTCATGCGCAAGGGCGAGTTCGCCGACGACCGCCTGCCGGGAGTCGCACCGGGCCTCGCGTGGCTGGGCGCGATGCTGCCCTACACGCCCCTGCAATACCTGCTTTTCCACGAGGCGGCGGGTCGGCCGGCCGGGACCGCCTGGCTCGACGCGGCGCAGGACACGGTGCTGGTGATGACCAGCGCGAATCCGGGCGGCGAGCCGCTGGTCACCGGCGACGACGAGGCCGTCAGGCGGCTCTCCGGCATCGCCGACGTCCTGCTCGTGCATGACCGCGCCATCGTCACCCGCTGCGACGACAGCGTGGTGCGCGTCGTTGCCGGGGGTGCGACTGGCGGATTTCAGTTCGTTCGCCGCGCCAGGGGCTACACGCCCAAGGCGATCAAGCTGCTCCGATCCGGTCCCTCGGTGGTCGCACTGGGTGGCCATTTCAAGAACACCGTATGCGTCACGCGCGGCGACGAAGCGTTCGTATCGCAGCACGTCGGCGATCTCGACAACGCGCCGACCTGCGTGGCCCTGGTGGACGCCGTCGAGCACCTGATTTCGATTCTGGAGATCGAGCCGCAGTGCGTTGCCCACGATCTGCATCCTGATTTCTTCAGCACGCGCCACGCCGCCCGGATCGCGCACCGCCTGGGGATCGGCCTCATCGGCGTCCAGCACCATCATGGGCACGTCGCCGCGGTGGCCGCTGAGCACCGGGTGGGGGATCCGGTGCTTGGGCTCGCCGTCGACGGCGTGGGTCTGGGCAGCGATGGGCACGCATGGGGCGGCGAGTTGTTGCGCCTCGACGGCGCGCGCTGCGAACGCCTCGGACATCTGGTGCCGCTGCGCCTTCCGGGGGGCGACATTGCCGCGCGCGAGCCGTGGCGAATGGCGGCGGCGGCGCTCTGGCGCTGCGGGCGCGAGGCGCAGATAGCCTCGCGTTTTGGCGACGAGCCGGCGGCGGGCGCGGTGGCGGCGATGCTCGCGCGCGGTTTCAACGCGCCGGAAACCACCAGCCTCGGGCGGACTTTCGACGCCGCCGCGGGGCTGCTCGGGGTCAGGCGGCGCAGCGCATTCGAGGGCCAGGCGGCGATGCTGCTCGAGGGTTTGGCCGAGAGGCACGGCGCGGTCGAAGCCGACGGCGCATTGTTCGCGATCACCACGAGCAACGACCTCGACCTCGAAGCGCTGCTCTCGCGGCTGGCCGACGAATCGGATGCCGGCTTCGGCGCGGCGCTGTTCCATGCCACGCTTGTCGTGGCGCTCGCCGAGTGGGTCGCGGGCGCGGCGCAGGCGCAGGGCATCGTCAAGGTCGCCTGCGGCGGCGGGTGTTTCCTGAATGCGATCCTGGCCAACGGCATGCGCGTGGCGCTCGCCACGCGCGGCATCACGATGCTCGAAGCCATGGCCGTGCCGCCCAACGACGGCGGCCTGAGCCTGGGTCAGGCGTGGGTCGCGCTGCAGACGGCGACGGGGAGGAGCTAAAGCATGTGCCTTGCGATACCGGCGCGGGTGGTGGCACTCTCTGAACCGGACACTGCGCTGATCGACGTGGACGGCGTGCGCAAGCGCATCTCGCTCGCGCTGGTCGATGCGGTCGCTGTCGGCGACTATGTCATCGTGCACGTCGGGTACGCGCTGGCGCGGCTCGATCCTGAGGAGGCGGCGCGCACGCTCGCCCTGTTCGCCGAAGCGGCGCCGGCGCCGCTCGCAGCAACCGGCACCGGACCATGAAGTACATCGACGAATTCCGCGATGGCGCGCTGGCCCGGCGGCTCGCCGCGGCGATTGCCCGCGAGGCGGATCCGACCCGCAATTACAGCCTGATGGAATTCTGCGGCGGTCACACCCATGCCATCTCGCGCTACGGCATCAAGGACCTGCTGCCGGCCAACGTGCACATGATTCACGGCCCCGGGTGCCCGGTGTGCGTCCTCCCGGTAGGGCGCATCGACAATGCCATCGAGCTCGCCGGGCGTCCCGGGCTGATCCTCGCCACCTACGCCGACACGATGCGCGTGCCGGCGTCGAACGGCCTGTCGCTGCTGAAGGCGAAGGCGCGCGGCGCCGACATCCGCATGGTGTATTCGAGCGCCGACGCCGTGCGCATCGCCCGCGACAATCCGCATCGCGAGGTGGTGTTCTTCGCGATCGGCTTCGAGACGACGACACCGGCGACGGCGGTGGCCATCAAGGAGGCCGCAACACTGGGGCTGGGCAACTTCAGCGTGTTCTGCAACCATGTGCTGACCCCGGCGGCGATTGCCAACATCCTCGAATCGCCCGAGGTGCGCGAGCTGGGGACGGTTCCGCTCGACGGCTTCATCGGGCCCGCACACGTCTCGACGGTGATCGGCAGCCAGCCCTACGAGTATTTCTCCGAGGAATACCGCCGGCCGGTGGTGATCGCCGGCTTCGAGCCGCTGGACGTGATGCAGGCGATCCTGATGCTGATCCGGCAGCTCAACGACGGCCGCGCCGAAGTCGAGAACGAATTCACGCGCGCCGTCACGCGCGAGGGCAATGCGAAGGCCAAGGCGCTGGTTGCCGATTTCTTCGAACTGCGCCGCTCGTTCGAATGGCGCGGCTTAGGCGAGGTGCCATACAGCGCGCTGCGCATCAAGGAGAAGTACCGGAGCTTCGACGCCGAGGCGCGCTACGGACTCGAGTACCGCTCCGTGCCGGACAACAAGGCCTGCGAGTGCGGGGCGATCCTGCGCGGCGTGAAAAAACCGACCGACTGCAAGGTGTTCGGCACCGTTTGCACGCCGGAGAATCCGATCGGCTCATGCATGGTGTCCTCCGAGGGCGCTTGCGCTGCGCACTACACCTACGGTCGCTTCAAGGGCGTGCCGGTGACGGCTGCCGCCGCGCCATGAGCGACGTGCGCTCCGACTACGTGCGTCCGGTCGATTTCAAGCGCGGCCGCGTCGACATGACCCACGGTGCCGGCGGTCGGGCCATGGCGCAGCTGATCGCGGAACTGTTCGTGCATGAGTTCGACAACGACTGGCTGCGGGCGCAGAACGACAGCGCGTGCATGGAGGTGCCCGCGGGGCGGATGGTGATGGCCACGGACAGCCACGTCGTCTCGCCGCTGTTCTTTCCCGGCGGCGACATCGGCAGCCTGTCCGTGCATGGCACGATCAACGATGTCGCGATGTCCGGCGCCAAGCCGCTCTATCTCGCGGCGACGTTCGTTCTGGAGGAAGGCTTTGCGCTGGCCGACTTGAAGCGCATCGTGGTGTCGATGGCCGCCGCGTCGCGCGCGGCGGGCGTGCCGATTGTCACCGGGGATACCAAGGTCGTCGAAAAGGGCAAGGGCGACGGCGTGTTCATCACCACCACCGGCGTCGGCATGGTGCCCGACGGCGTCGACATCGGCGGCGACCGGGCGTGCCCCGGCGATGCCATCATCGTCAGCGGCTCGATCGGCGACCATGGGGTCGCGATCATGTCGTTGCGCGAGAACCTGTCGTTCGAGACCGGCATCGAGTCGGATACCGCGGCCCTGCATGGCCTGGTCGCGGCGATGGTGGCGAGCGTTCCGGGGATTCACTGCCTGCGCGACCCGACACGCGGCGGGCTGGCGACGACACTCAACGAGATCGCGGCCCAGTCGCGATGCGGCATGGTCGTCCGGGAGCGCGACGTGCCGGTCAAGGCACAGGTGAACGCGGCGTGCGAGTTCCTGGGCCTCGACCCGCTTTATGTCGCCAACGAAGGCAAGCTCGTCGCGATCGTCCCGCAAGCGCAGGCCTTGCACCTGCTCTCGACAATGCGTGCGCATCCGCTGGGTCGCGATGCGGCGCTGATCGGAGAAGTCGTCGAGGACCCGCTGCACTTCGTGCAACTGGAAACGAGCTTCGGCGGCCGCCGCAACGTGGACTGGCTTACCGGCGAGCAGCTTCCCCGCATCTGCTAGCCGGTGCGCGATGCGCGTCCTGTTGCTTGCCCACTCGTTCAACAGCCTCACGCAGCGGCTGTTCGTCGAATTGGGCGAAGCGGGCCACGACGTTTCGGTCGAATTCGACGTCAACGATCGCGTCACCGAGGAAGCGATCGCGCTGTTCCGGCCGGAGATCGTCGTCGCGCCATTCCTCAAGCGCGCGATTCCCGAATCCGTCTGGCGCCGGGAGCGCTGCATCGTCATTCACCCGGGAATCCCGGGCGACCGCGGCCCTTCGGCCCTGGATTGGGCGATCGTCAATGGCGAGCGCGAGTGGGGCGTCACGGCGCTGCAGGCCAATGCCGAGATGGACGCCGGCGACATATGGGCGTCGGCAGGCTTCGCCATGCGCGATGCGACCAAGGCGAGCCTGTACCGCAACGAGGTTACGGAAGCCGCCGTGGCGGTGCTCGGGATCACGCTTGCGCGCGCCATGGAACCGGGTTTCGAGCCAGTGCCCCTCGACTATTCGCGTCCGGACATTCGCGGACGGCCACGGCCGCCGATGCGCCAGCCGGATCGCGCCATCGACTGGCACCGGGACGACACCGAAACGGTATTGCGCAAGATCCGCGCCGCGGACGGGTTTCCGGGGATCCTCGACGAGATCGGTGGCCGCAGCTATTTCCTCTACGACGCGCACCCGGAGGGCCGGCTGCGCGGGGACGCACCAGGGGAGATCATCGCGCGGCGCGACGGCGCCATCTGCCGTGCGACCGGCGATGGCGCGGTATGGATCACCCACCTCAAGCGCGCTGCCGATAGCGATGCCTTCAAGCTCCCGGCGACGCTGGTCCTTGCCGGGCAGCTCGACCAAGTGCCCGACGCAAGGCTCGAGCCGCAGGAAACGGTCGACTATCCGACCTGGCGCCCGATCCGGTATGAAGAGCGCGGGCCGGTCGGCTTCCTGCACTTTGACTTCTACAACGGGGCGATGGGCACGGCCCAGTGCGAAGCACTCAGCCGCGCCTATGCCTGGGCCGCTTCGCGGCCGACTCGCGTCATCGCACTGATGGGCGGAACGGATTTCTGGTCGAACGGAATCCATCTGAATCTGATCGAAGCCGCCGCGCACCCCGCCGAGGAATCCTGGCGCAACATCAACGCCATGAACGATCTGGTTCGCCAGATGATCGTCACGGACCGGCAGCTGACCATCGCCGCGCTCTGCGGCAACGCCGGGGCCGGGGGGGCTTTCCTCGCGCTCGCGGCCGATCGCGTCTACGCTCGCGACGGCATCGTCATGAACCCGCATTACAAGGGTATGGGGAACCTGCACGGCTCGGAGTACTGGACCTATTTATTGCCGCGCCGGATCACGCCGGACCACGCCCGGGCGATCATCTCCAACCGTCTGCCAGTCGGCGTGCGCCAGGCGGCAAGGCTCGGCCTGATCGACCGTCACCTCGGTGCCTCGCCCTCGACATTCCGCGCCGAGATCGAGCGAGAGGCTCTGGAGCTCGCCAACGACCGGGCGTTCGCGACGCTGCTGCGGGAAAAACACCGCCGGCGGGAGGTTGACGAAGCGGCCAAGCCGCTCGAGACCTACAGGCAGGAAGAGCTCGAGCGCATGCGGCTCAATTTCTTCGGCTTCGACTCGAGCTACCACGTCGCGCGTTACAACTTCGTGCACAAGGTGCCGCGTTCGCGCACGCCGCTGCATCTGGCGAAGCATCGCGCCGCGGCGCCCGCCGGCCGGATCCGGGCATCGGCCGAACCCGTGGCTGTCGAATCGCCGCCTTGCCGATAGACGAGCGCTCTTTGGCGCGTTTGGCCGATGGCGCCACGCCGGACCGACCGGTTGCATCCGGCTTCAGCGGACCCCATATGCTTGTCTCGTGGCTGGAGTGGCGGGAGCGGCAGGCCAGCGGACCCATGGAAGCATGAAAGCATTCGGCAAGAGGCCCGACGGCCTGCGCCTCGAGCGCATGAAAGCCTCGCCGCTCTGGGCCGGAGAGGCCTTTCGTAACCTGCATCCGGTCCTTCCCGGATTGCGCGATGCACGGGCGCAGCCGCCGACCCTGACGGAGTTCCTCTGTGGCGGCGAGCGCCGCATCCCGCAAGCGCCGCTGCCCGCGGTCGATCCGACCTCGACCTGGGCGAAGGCACCGGCCACAGGGCTGCGCGCAACCTGGCTCGGCCACTCGACGGTGCTCATCGAGATCGATGGCCTGCGGGTGTTGACCGACTCTTGGCAGCGGCTCTGGGCGCTTTGCGCCGCCGGGCACGGCGGCTCATCTGGCTCTTGGCCCCCGCATCCGGCCCCGCCGGCGCGGCGAGTCGCGCGAGCGGTCGGTGTCCTGGCGCTGCTGCGCGGCCGCGGCGCCGACCGAACCCGTGTGGCAGCGGCCGAGGCGCCCGGCCTGGAGCCGCGACCGCCTGCCCCGGCCGGCCCTGGGCGAACGTTCATCAACCCGGTTTGCGGCGTGGCGGTCGATACCGCCTCCCCCAAGCACGTCGAAGAGTACGAAGGGGTCGCCTGTTACTTCTGTTGTGACGCTTGCCTGACCACGTTCCGCCAGGATCGCGCCAAATACGCCGCGCTTCATCGCGCCGCCGCCGCCCGCGTCCCGGCCTGAAGGCCGGCCCGGCGAGGAGCGCGTCGGAAGCCGGGAACCCAGTCATCAGCCTGAAGCATCTCCTGTTCATCGTGACCTTCCTGCAGTCGTCTCCGAGCCCCTCGCGCGGCGCCAGCCGAGGCCACCGTGCCACAATGTGGGGAGCGCAGCGGTTCGAATACCATCCGGGGCTCTCGCGCGACGGGCGCAAAGTCCGGGGGGCGCGGGCGACCTATCTCTAGTGCAGCTAAAGGGAAACGATGAGCGCAGACGCAGACGACGGGCGCACGCGGCGCCTCGACGAAGTATTGCAGCTCGTCCGCGCCAAGGTTACGCCGGCGCAGCGGACGACGGTCGCGGATTTCACCGCCCGCTACTACCGGGAAGTGGAGGCGGAGGATCTCGCCGAGAGAGAGACCGCCGACCTGTATGGCGCCGCGCTGTCGCACTGGAACTTCGCCCGCAAGCGGGAGGCCGGCAAGGCGCGAATCCGGGTCTTCAATCCGACCCTCGAGGAGCACGGCTGGCAGTCGACGCACACGATCGTGGAGATCGTCAACGACGACATGCCGTTTCTGGTCGATTCGGTCACCATGGAGGTCAATCGGCACGGGCTGACTCTGCACCTGATCATCCATCCCATCGTCGAGGTGGAACGCGGTGCCGATGGCACGCTCGTCGGCCTGGCGACCAGCGGTGGCAAGAACAGCCTGCGCGAATCGTTCATCCACGTCGAGGTCGACCGTATCACCGACCCGGTCCGCCTGGAGACGCTCTCCAAGGACATCGCCCGCGTGCTCGACGACGTGCGCGCCGCGGTCGATGACTGGAAGGCGATGGGCGATCGGCTGCAGGCGATCGTGGCCGAAGTTCAGAAGCGGCCGCCGCCGCTGCCCGCGGACGAACTGAGCGAAGGCGAGGATTTCCTGCGCTGGCTGGCCGACAACCATTTCACCTTCCTGGGCTACCGCTGCCACGAGCTCGCGGTCGTCGACGGCGAGGATGTGCTCAAGATAGTGCCCGGAAGCAGCCTCGGCATCCTGCGCGAAGGCCAGAACAAGGAGTTTGCGGCGAGTTTTTCGGCGCTGCCGCCCGAGGTGCGCGCATACGCAAGGCGGCCGGAACTGCTGGTGGTCACCAAGTCGACGTCGCGCTCGACCGTGCACCGGCCGGGTTATCTCGACTACATCGCCATCAAGCGCTTCGATGCCAAGGGCGACGTCGTGGGCGAGGATCGCTTTCTCGGCCTGTTCACCTCGACGGCCTACAGCGCCAACGCGGCCGACATTCCGCTGCTGCGGCGCAAGGTCGCCAATGTGATCAAGCGTGCCGGGCTGCCTGCCGGCGGACACGCCGGCAAGGCGCTGGTCAACATACTCGATACCTACCCGCGCGACGAGCTGTTTCAGACCAGCGGGGACGATCTGCTGCGCACGGCCAAGGCGATCCTGCACCTGGGGGATCGGCAGCGCCTGCGCTTGTTCGTGCGCCGCGACGCGTTCGAGCGCTTCCTGTCCTGCCTCATCTACGCGCCGCGCGAGAAGTACACCACGGAGCTGCGGCAGAAATGGCAGGCGCTGCTGACCCAGGCGTTCGGCGGCTCGAGCTCGGAATTCAACGCCCATCTGTCGGAATCCCCGCTGGCGCGGGTGATGATCATCGTGCGCACCACGCCGGGCCAGATCCCGGCCTACGACGTGCGCGCGCTGGAGGCGCAGCTCGTCACCGCGACGCGGCGATGGGAAGACGACCTCAAGGTGGCGCTGATCGATGCGCTGGGTGAAGCGCGCGGCAACGAGCTGCTGCGCCAGTTCGGGTCCGCCTTCCCCGCCGCCTATCGCGAGGAGTTCGCCGCCCGGGCGGCGGTGCCCGACATCGAGATGATGGCCCGGCTGACCGACTCGGATCCTCTGGGCATGTCGCTCTATCGCCCGCTCGAAGCGGCGCCCGGGGCGCTGCGCTTCAAGCTGTTTCACCGCGGCGGGCCGGTGACGCTTTCCGACAGCCTGCCGATGCTCGAGCGCATGGGCCTCAAGGTGCTCGAGGAGCGCCCGTACCGCATCACCCCCGCCGGCGCGCCGCCGACCTGGATGCACGATCTGGGGCTGAGCTCGCCGACCTCCGACACCGAAGTCGAGATCGACGCGCTGCATGCGGTGTTCGAGGACGCGTTCGCGCAGGTGTTTCGCGGCGACGTGGAAAACGACGACTTCAACCGCCTGGTGGTTTGCGCGCGCATGCGCGCGGAGGAGGCCACGATCCTGCGCGCGTACGCCAAATACCTGCGGCAAATCGGCTTCCCGCTGTCGCAGGCCTTCATCCAGGGTACCTTGTCCGGGCACGGCGCCATCGCCCGCGAGCTCGTCGAGCTGTTCAAGCTGCGCTTCGATCCGGCAGGTGGCGCAGGCGCGGGCGCGCGCACCGCGGAGCAGGTGCGCACGATCGAGGCCGCGCTCGATGCGGTCGACAACCTGTCCGAGGATCGCGTCCTGCGCCAGTATCTCGCGCTCATCCAGGCGACGACGCGCACCAATTTCTGGCGCCGCGATGCGGCGGGACGGCGCAAGAGCTTTCTGTCCTTCAAGTTCGATCCCTCCAAGGTGCCCGGCCTGCCGGAGCCCAAGCCGATGTTCGAGATCTTCGTCTACTCGACGCGCTTCGAGGGCGTGCACCTGCGCGGCGGCAAGGTTGCGCGCGGGGGCCTGCGCTGGTCGGACCGGCCGGAAGATTTCCGCACCGAGGTGCTGGGCCTGGTCAAGGCGCAGATGGTCAAGAACACGGTGATCGTCCCCGTGGGCTCGAAAGGCGGGTTCGTGCTCAAGCGCGCGCCGGCGGCGACCGAGCGCGAGGCGTACCTCAAGGAAGGCATCGCCTGCTATCAGGACTATCTGCGCGCCCTGCTCGACCTGACCGACAACCGCGTCGGCGACAAGATCGTGCCGCCGCCCGACGTCAAGCGCCACGACCCGGACGACCCGTACCTGGTCGTGGCGGCCGACAAGGGGACGGCGACTTTCTCCGACTACGCCAACGCGATCAGCAAAGAGTACGGCTTCTGGCTTGGGGACGCGTTCGCGTCGGGCGGCTCGGCGGGCTACGACCACAAGGCGATGGGCATCACGGCGCGCGGCGCCTGGGAGTCGGTGAAGCGGCATTTCCGCGAGCTCGGCATCGATACCCAGACCACCGATTTCACCGTCGCCGGCATCGGCGACATGTCCGGCGACGTGTTCGGCAACGGCATGCTGCGCTCGCGCCACGTCAAGCTCGTCGCCGCGTTCGACCACCGCCACATCTTCCTCGACCCGGCGCCCGATCCGGAGCAGAGCTTCCGGGAGCGCGAGCGCCTGTTCAAGCTGCCGCGCTCGTCGTGGGCCGATTACGACGCCGCGCTGATCTCCGCCGGCGGCGGTGTCCATGCGCGCAGCGCCAAGTCGATCGCCATCGCCCCGGAGGTGCAGAAGGCGCTCTCGATTTCCGCCGCGGCACTGACGCCGACCGAGCTGGCCAATGCAATCCTGAAGGCGCCGGTCGACCTGATCTACAACGGCGGCATCGGAACCTACGTCAAGGCCGGCAGCGAGACCCAGGCACAGGTCGGCGACCGCGCCAACGATGCGCTGCGGGTCAACGGCCGCGAGCTTCGCTGCAAGGCGTTCGTCGAAGGCGGCAACCTCGGCTGCACGCAGTTGGGGCGGGTCGAGTACGCGCTCGCCGGCGGCCGCATCAACACCGACGCGATCGACAATTCGGCGGGGGTCGACACCTCGGATCACGAGGTCAACATCAAGATCCTGCTCGGGTTGCCTATCAACGAGGGCGAGCTGACCGAAAAGCAGCGCAACGCCCTGCTGGTGGAAATGACCGACGACGTCGCGGCCCTGGTGCTGCGCGACAACGTCTTCCAGACGCAATCGCTGTCGGTGGCCGGGAGGGTCGCGCCGCGGCTGCTCGACGCCCACCAGCGCTTCATCGGTTTCCTGGAGAAATCGGCAAGGCTTAACCGGGCCCTGGAGTACCTGCCCACCGACGAGGAGATCGCCGCGCGTCGCGCCAAGGGGATCGGTCTCACTTCGCCCGAGCGCTCGGTGCTGCTCGCCTACAGCAAGATCTGGCTCTACGACGAGCTTTTGGCCTCGACGCTGCCCGACGACCCGTGGGTGGCGACGGCGCTCTCGCGCTACTTCCCCAAGGCGCTGCGCACGCGCTACGCGGATTACATGGCGCGGCATCCGCTGAAGCGCGACATCATCGCCACCTACGTCACCAACAGCATGGTGAACCGCGTCGGCAGCACCTTCGTGCACCAGCTGCTCGAGACGACCGGGGCCAAGCCGTACGAGGTCGTGCGCGCCTACCTGCTCAACCGCGAGGTGTTCGGTTTCGTCGACCTGTGGATCGCCATCGAGGCGCTCGACAACATGGTCGACGATGCGGTGCAGTCGGCCATGCTGCTGGCGACCAGCCGGCTGATCGGGCGCGGGACGACCTGGTTCCTCCGTTCGCGCCGGCTCTCCGAAGACATGGCGGCGACGATCGCGCACTTCACGCCGCAGGTGGGCGCGCTGGCGACCCAGCTGCCGCGCCTGCTCGATCCGGTCGAGCGCTCGAGGATTGACGCCGCGGCCGCGGACTACGTCGCCAAAGGCGTGCCGCAAGCGCTCGCCGGGCGGGTGGTCGCATTCGATACGCTCTACGCGGCGCTGGACATCGTCGAAGTCGCCGGCGCCGCCAAGCGCCCGGTGGAGACGGTGGCCGAGCTCTATTTCGCGCTGGCGACCCGGCTCGGATTGCCGTGGCTGCGGGAGAGGATCGCGGCCCTGGCCGGCGACGCCCACTGGCAGATGCTCGCCAAGGGAGCCATGCAGGACGACCTGTCGAGCCTGCAGCGCACGCTTACCGCCGACGTGCTGAGCGGGGGCGGCGAGATCAGCGAGCCGGCCGGGCTCATCGCCGCCTGGGAGGACCGCAACCGGCGCGGCGTCGAGCGCGCCGCGCAGCTCTTCGGCGAGCTCCGCTCGGCGGCGTCGATCGACGCGGCGATGCTGTCGGTGGCGCTGCGGGAGCTCCGCAACCTCGCCTAGCCCTACACCCCGGCGGCCGCCAGCGCCCCGACGGCAACCGCGCCGGCAGCCGCGGCGTAAGCCACGTACTGCAGGCGCCGGCTGCGGGTAAGTATGGTGATGGCGGCGAGCGCGATGGCGATCTGGATGAGCGTGGTCGCCTGCGCCCAGCGGTGGTGCAGGTGCATGGAAGCCTCGCTGCGCGCTTCGGCTTGCCTGGATTGCTCCTCGAGCTTGTTCGCCTCGGGGACGATCTCTTACTTTTGCGCCTTGTAGCGCTCGACCTCCTTGGCGTAGCGCGCCTGCTGGTCACCGCTGGTCAGCGTTGCGCCGAGCTCGGAGAGGTTCTGCTTGCTGCTCTTGGCCTGGTAGAAATTCCACTGGTCGGAAGCTTCGGTGCGGCGGATCGCCGCTTCGTTCTTGAACAGCAGCGCCTCGTTCTGCGATGCGCCGGCCATGTAGCCTTAAAGCGCGCCGATGGTTGCGAAGATCGCCGTCATGACCGCCAGCCGGGCGGCGAACGGGTCGCCGTGCTCCGCCCGGTGCTCGGCCTCGTGGTCGTGCGGACCGTGGACTTCAAATTCCTCGCTCATCGCAGGGCCGCCCGGCGCTGCGCGGCCGGCGAGCTTCCCGTGTCAACGATCGTTTCGCGCATAGACGGCGAAATGGTAGGCGAGGGATCCGGTCGCGTCCAGCGCCACGCGCGCCTCGCGCTCGGTCTCGCGCCAGCGGGAGCGATCGAAGCCGGGAAAGCGGGCGTCGCCGGCGAACTCGCGCTCGATCTCGGTCAGGTACAGCAGGTCGGCGCGCGGCAGCGCATCACGGTAGAGCGCTTCGCCGCCGATGACGAACACCGGCTCGGGAAGGCTCACCCGCGACAGCGCGGCGTCGAGCGACGGCGCGAATTCCACGTCCGGCACAAGCGGGTGATCGCCGCGGGTGACGACCAGATTCTGCCGGCCCGGGAGCGGCTTGCCGATCGCTTCCCAGGTGCGCCGCCCCATGATGACCGCGTGCCCGGTGGTCAGTGCGCGGAAGCGCCGCAGGTCCTCCGGCAGGCGCCACGGCAGGCGGTTGTCGACGCCGATGACGCCGTTGCGCGCGACCGCGGCGATGACCGCGATCCGATGCAAATGCGCCGGATCAAGCGCGCTTGGCGAGCCGGCAGGGGGTGG
>Ga0074045_10003738_pt1 | contig 13657 bp, 9 predicted proteins | sample BogForMeECP23OM2_FD_94442 | JGI IMG/M metagenome (GOLD analysis project Ga0074045, IMG submission 94442) | Bog forest soil microbial communities from Calvert Island, British Columbia, Canada - Bog Forest MetaG ECP23OM2 | ecosystem: Environmental > Terrestrial > Soil > Wetlands ... | reverse complement strand
TGATTCGATAACACTCGCCGGCGCGAATCGCCCATCCTTTCGCCGCCATCGCGTTCGCCACCGCCGCTTCTTCCGCGACGGGCACCCACACGTTCAGGCCCGACCGTCCGCGCGCCTCGATTCCGTGTTCCGCCAGTGCTTCGATCAGCGCGCGGCGCCGATTGGCGTAAGCATCGGCCGCCGTCTGCAGCAGAGCGGGCGTCTTCGCATCCGCCCACATCGCCGCGACCAGATCCTGCAGGATATGACTGACCCAGCGCGGGCCAAGACTCTGCCGGCCCTGAACTCGCGCCACCGTCAGCGCGTCACCCGCCATCACGCTGACCCGCAAATCCGGGCCGAGCGACTTCGACACCGACCGCACCGTCGCCCAGCGCTCGCGGCCTCCCGACAATGTGATCGCGGGCGCGCCGGCCACCGGACCCGCGTGATCGTCCTCGATCAACACGACTTCCGGGAACCCGGCGAGCACGTGTCTCAACTCGGCGGCGCGCTTTCGATCGAGCGCGGCGCCGCTGGGGTTTTGCGCGCGCGGTGTCAGGATGAATGCCTGCGCGCCAAGCCTGAGCGCGCGATTCAAATCCTTGGCGAGCGGCCCCGAGTCATCTATCGCGACCGGCTCCGCCACCAGCGCCAACGCTGCAACCAGGTCCAGCACGCCGGTGTAGCTCGGATCTTCGACCGCGACGACGTCGCCCGGCCGCAGATGGGCCTGCAGCACGCGTTCGACGGCGTCGAGCGCGCCGCTGACGACCGCGATCGATTCCGCGGCGACCCCGTCGCTCTTGAATTGCCGCGCGGCAAGTTTGACCAGCGTAGCGCGATTCTCCGCGTCACCGTATTTGCCCGGGATTCCATTCAGCCGCGCCAGATACGGTTTCAACAAAGGGAGCATCGCCGGGTCCGGACCGCCGTCGGCCAGATTGCGCAGCCCCGGCGCCGGCGGCGGGAAGACCGCGCGCGTCAATAGCGGCGGACGGCGGTTGACGACCGTCCCGCGACGCCCCGAACCGTGCACCAGCCCGCGCACGCGCAGCGCGTTGTAGGCGGCCGCAACCGTGGTCGGACTGACGCGCAGCCGAGCCGCCAGCGCGCGCACGGTCGGCAGACGCTCTCCGGAATGAAGCCGGCCGCTTCGAATTTCGTTTTCGATACACGCGGCGATTTGGTTGCCTGAATGTCCGCGGATTTGATATTGTACCGATACGTTCATAGTTACGTACTGTAACAAAGAGATGAGGAAGATGGAAGAGACACAGGGCCAGTCAGCGCAGGCGGATGGTTTGAATTCACTGAAAAACGCGATCGCGCCGACGGCCCGCACCCGCGTCAAGCGCCTCCCCAAGCGCGCTTCCTACGACCGCGACGCCATCTACTCAATCCTGGATACCGCACTGGTATGCCACGTTGGTTTTGCGATCGGCGGGCAACCCTACGTGATTCCCACGCTTCACGTCCGTATCGCCGACCGGCTCTATGTTCACGGCTCGGCCGCGAGCCGGATGCTGGGTGCCGCGGCCGGGGGAACGCCGCTGGCCGTCACGGTGACGCATATCGACGGCCTGGTGCTGGCGCGCTCCGCGTTCCATCATTCGGTCAACTACCGATCGGTCGTGATTCTGGGCGCTGCAACTTTGATCGCCGACCCGGCTGAAAAGTTCGTCGTGATGAAGGGACTGATCGATCACGTGGCGCCGGGCCGCTGGGACCATATTCGCCATCCCAATGAGAAAGAGCTCGCGGCCACGTCGGTTCTCTCGCTTCCAATCGTCGAGGCATCGGCGAAACTCAGGAGCGGCGATCCGCTCGACGACGAAGCCGACTACGCGCTGCCGATTTGGGCGGGCCAGATTCCGATTGCGACGAAAACGCTAACGCCGGTCTTCGATGCGCGGGTCGATCCTTCGACTCCGGTTCCGGCGCACGTGACGGAGTATCGGTTGCCGGCGAATCGAGGAGCAAGAATCACATGACTGCTATGGTGGTGATGGAGATGGGCAGATTTCTGATCAGCACGGATCGGTCGAAGCTCGACGTGGATGTGATTCACCGGTTTCTGGCGCGCTCGTACTGGGCGGCGGAAATCCCGCGCGAGACGGTCGCCCGGTCGATCGAACATTCGCTGTGCTTCGGCGTTTACGACAACGCCAGCCAAATCGGTTTCGCGCGCGTGATCTCAGACTTCGCGACGTACGCGTATGTCGCCGATGTTTTCATCCTGGAGCCGTACCGTGAACGCGGCCTCGGCAAGGAGTTGATGGCGTCGATCATGGCGCATCGAGATTTGCAGGGGCTTCGGCGATGGAGTCTCGGTACGCGCGATGCTCACGGGCTATACGCGCAGTTCGGCTTCAAGCCGGTCGACAATCCGTCGCCTATCATGATGGAAATCGTGATCCCGGAGATCTATTCGCGTTCTTGAATGGGCGGCGCCGGCTGTTCTATATAACAGGTGTTAGGGATCGCAGCCGCCGGCTGACGCTCGTTATGGGCGCGGCCAGGTGCGCATCACGCGGTCCCCATCGGAGGCACCAATGGATTTCAATTTCAGCGCCGAAGACGAGGCGTTTCGCGAGGAGTTTCGCAGCTGGCTCCATGCCAACCTGCCCAAGACGGGCAAGGCCGCAGATGGCGGCGACTTCTCGGGCGAAGAAGTCAGCGAAAGCAGCCCGGACGACTGGAAGCGACGGGTCGAGTGGCACAAGAAGATGCACGCGGGCGGATGGGTCGGAATCAGCTGGCCCAAGGAGTACGGCGGACGCGGCGCGACGCTCACCCAGCAAATCATTTACAACGAGGAGCTCGCGAAAGTTGACTCGCCGATGCTGGTCAACGGACTGGGCATCATGCTGGCCGGTCCGACCATCATTCATTGGGGCACCGAGGAGCAGAAGAAACGCCACGTTCCGAAAATTCTTTCGGCCGACGAGCTCTGGTGCCAGGGATATTCCGAGCCGGACGCCGGCTCCGACGTGGCCAGCCTGAAGACGCGCGCCATCGAGGAAGGCGACTACTTTATCGTCAACGGCCAGAAGGTCTGGACCTCCGACGCGCATCACGCAGACATGTGTCTGCTGCTGGTCCGCACCGATCCCGACGCGCCCAAGCATAAGGGGATCAGCTACATCCTGGTCGATATGCACAGTCCCGGCGTGATCGTGCGCCCGCTCGTGCAGATAACCGGCGACGCGAATTTCAACGAGGTCTTCTTCGAGGACGTGAAGGTGCCGAAGAAGAATCTTATCGGCGAGAAAAACCAGGGATGGCAGGTCGCCATCACCACGCTGATGTTCGAACGGTCCGGAATCGGCGGCGGGCGCGACCTGATGGGCCAGGTCAAGGAGCTGGTCGAGCTGGCCAAGACGATCCGCAGCAACGGACACACGGCGTGGGAAGACTCCAGCGTGCGCCAGAAGCTGGGAGGTTTCGCGTGCGAGGCGGCTGCGTTGCGCTACACGGGCTTTCGGCAACTGACGCGGCGGCTCAAGGGTCTGCCACCGGGGCCCGAGGGCTCGGTGCTCAAGCTGTGCAGCAGCGAGCTTAACGTGCGCGTAAACAAGTTCGCGATGGAGATGCTGGGGCCGTACAGCCAGATGGAATTCAAGGCGCCGTATGCGCTGGACAAAGGCAAGTGGTCGTATCGGATGCTCGCATCGCGGGCGCTGACGATCGCCGGCGGCACCAGCGAAATCCAGCACAACATCATCGGCGAACGCGTGCTCGGATTGCCCAAGGGCTAGTCACTTTCCAACTGAGCAGTAGTCGATGAAGGGCGGGCCGGGGTCGGGTCGCCCTTTTTTTGGGAATGGAAAGCGGTGGAGTTTTTTCGAGCAAGAAGTCCAAGCATGGAGGGCAACCTGGGGATTCTCGAAAGCGACTTCCGCGCCATCCCTTAGGGCGGCTACTGCCCGGTTCCTGACAGGTTCACAGTTCGCGGCCCGCTCGAGCCGTTGTTGTTGACCGTGAGGAGGCCGGCGCGCAGTCCCTTTGCGGTCGGAGCGAAGACCACGGCATAGGTGCATTTCTTTTTTGGTTTCAGCGCTCCGCCGCAGAGCTTCGAGAGCGTGAAGTCGCCAGTCACCTGCGCACCGATCAGCGTTATCGACACGTTGCCGGCGTTGGCCGCGGTTACTTTCTTTGCATTGCTCTTCTTGCCTAACTTCGCGGCAAAAGTCGCGGAGCTTGGCGAGACAACCAGCGCCGCTGCTACGGTCGGCATCGGCGTCGGCGTGAAGGTCGCTGTTACAGTGGGCGTCGCCGTCGCGGTCGGCGTTGCGGTCGCAGTTGGTGTTGCGGTCGCAGTTGGTGTTGCGGTCGCGGTGGCGGTCGAGGTGCGCGTCGAGGTTGCCGTCGCGGATGCCGTCGGCGACGCTGACGCTGTTGCCGTCGCGGTCGCCGTGGCAGTCGCGGATGGCGTGGCAGTAGCGGTCGGCGTGAAGGTCGCTGTTACAGTGGGTGTCGCCGTCGCCGTCGTCGTCGCCGTGGCGGTCGCAGATGGCGTGGCGGTCGCGGTCGGCGTTGCGGTCGCGGTGGGCGTCGCGGTGCCGGTGGCAGTCGCGGTGATTGACGGAGTTGGTGTCGGAGTTGGGGTTGCGGAACCCGTGGCGGCCGGCGTTGACGTGGGCGTCGTGCCGGGCGATCCCTCGCCGGTCAGCTCAAATATCCCGCGCCCATGGGTTGCGGCGAAAACTACGCCGCTCAGATTCTGCTCGATATCGAAAACTGCGACTGCAGGAATCACCCCGAGATTGAATGGCGCCCAAGTCGATCCGCCGTCGGTCGTCCTGAACACACCGATGTCGGTCGCGGCCAGCACCGTGTTCGCCGTGGGGTCATTGCGATCGACCAGCAATCGCAACACCGGAACGTCGGGCAGCGCATTTGCGGGCGGCGGACTCTGGAGGGTCGGATTGCCGTCGGCCTGCGTCCATGAACCGCCGAAGTCCGTGGTCACGAAAATGTGACCGATACCGGTAGCCGACGTGAACCCCGAAAGGCTCAGGTAGGCGACGCTGTAATCGAACGGGTCAACGGCAATTCCGGTCGCCTGCGTGGAATTCGGAAATACAATCGGCGGCAGTTGCGAGGTCTTGTCGGTCCACTCGGCGCCATTGGGCTGGCTGGCGCTGACCTGGAGGTCGGCCTGGTCGGTGGTGAAGATTTTGAAGGGCGTTGGACGAAAGGTCGTGTTGGTCTCCATCGAGAGCGCGTACGCCTTGGTATCGTCAGAAGGCGCGATCTCGAGATCCTCGAGCGCGCACGCGCCGCTGTTGCATCCGCCGGTCAAATCCTGAGTCGTTTGCGGCGCCCATGTCGCCATCGCGTCATTCGACACGTAAACCGAATGCGCGCCAAACAACACGCGCTCGGCGACTGCCGGATCGCTCGCCAGCGGAGGATAGTAGGCTGCGCCGTCGTCGCCCGCCGTCGCCATCGCAGTCTGCAGCGCCGCGCTCGAAGCGGCAGAATTGAAAGTGACTCCGCCGTCGGTCGAGCGCGAAACGCATGGTCCGACCGAAGTGGTCGCGAACGTATGATAGGCGAACAGCGGATTGACAATGTCGAAGAGCGCGAATCCGCCGTCGAGGTTGTCCACTTCTGTCCAGCTCGACGCCGGCGGCTGCGTAGCCGCGAAGAGCGCGGTGCCGTTGTCCTGAAATTCCGCCAGCGCCACTGTGCTGTTAGTTGGATGAGGACCGACCGAATCCGCTTGGGCGGCGCTGATGCTCGCGTTGAGGGCGGCCCAGCTGAGAGTGCCGGCGTCGAAGCGATAAAGCCCGCCGTCGTTGCCGAGGAAGAAGCTGTGCGCGCTTGCGGGATCGAACGCGATCGCGTGTTGATCCGAATGCGTTCCACCGCTGGGGGCGAGCGAAGTCCAATTGCCGCCGGAGTTGATCGAGCGGTAGATTCCGACGCCGCCGAACACGATGGTTGCGCCGGTTGCGTCGGCGGGATCGATCGCCAGCGTTTGGTCGAAGAATGACTCGGAAAAGTTGCTCGAGCTGGATCCGTCGATAGTCTTGCTGCCGACCGTCGCGCTCGGCACCGACGCCTGAGTCCAGGTGATTCCGCCATTGGCGGATTTGTAGAATCCCGCGAACTCGATGCCGTCAGCCGCGCCGATCATGGCATACGCAACGCCGTTTGCGGCAGCAACGCTCGCGCGGCCGACGCCGCCGCTCAAGTTGGGCAGGCTGGCGGGTGTCCAGCTGAATCCGGAATTCGACGAGCGGAACACGCCGACTCCGAGAATCGATACCAGAACGGCGGCCGGTGACGCGGGATCGATCACCACCGACTCTGCAGGACATGGATCGCTGGTGAAGTACGGGCATGCGCCGAAGGTGCCAGCGGGATATGGAATCCAGGACTCGCCGCCGTCGGCCGAGCGCCATAGGCCGTCTTGACTGAAATCTCCCGCGACCCACGACGCGTCCGCCCGGTTCGCGCTCGAGCCGTAGGTTACTGCCGCGTAGATTGTTCGCGGCGTCCGCGTGGTATCGACCGCGATTGAGGCGATCGACGCGTGCGCGAACTTGCCTGCGCCGAGTTGCGTCCAGGTATTGCCGAGATCGCTCGAGACGAACACTCCCTCGCCATAGTATGAATCCGCCGAGCCGTTGCCTTCGCCACTGCCGACGTAGAGCGTTGGATTTGGACTGGTGGTGGTGTCGAGCGCGAGCGCGCCGACCGACAACGTGGGCTCGAGATCGAATATCGGCACGAACGGCGCGCTTGCATTGGCACGCATCCAGACTCCCCCGTCGCCGGTGCCGGCGAACATCCGTCCGCTCACGGTCGGGTCTGCGATCAGCGCGGTAACCCGTCCCGTCGCGCCGGCGAGCGCGCCCCCGATTGAAATTCCGCCGAAGGCGGGGATCTCATTAATCAATGGCAGGGGACCAAGCGCGCTCCACGCGAAAGAAGCAGCCGCTTGCGTCGAGTCCGTCGCATCCAGCTTGGCGCTTGCGACTGCTTTGCGCTCCTGCCAGCGCATCTGGGCGATCGCCGCGCCGTACGCACCAGGCGGCACTCCAAAGTTCAGTCCGCGCCGGCTGAGAAAGAATGCCTCGCGCGCCACCCGGTCGCGCGCGTGCAGCGATCCGGGCGCGTCGCGGTTAGCGCGTGCCGATCGCGAGGTTGCGCTCTGCGGAAGAGACAGGACTACCCCGAGACCGGCTGTGAGCAGCAAGCCGCCCGCGGCGGCGAGCAGCCATGGCGAAAAACGTCTGGACAAAGCGAAGACCCCCCCTTCGGCCTGCGTCCAGTAGTCACTTTACTCCCGCAGTATATACGAACCAACTATATAATGAGTAATTAGTCGATTACCAATTTAGTATTGCTCCCGTCTATCTGAGTATTCCTTTGCCTATGATAGGCAGCGCTTGGCCCTGCCGCTGTACGCGGAAGGGCTGGAGTGCCGGACGAATGAATCCGGGCTACGACGGTCAGGATGCGGCGGGAGTGCTGTCCTTCGCCTTCTGGGAAAAATCGGGGAGCAGCCGCAAGCCTGTTCCCGATTGAATCGAGCGGCGCGCGCGCACCAGTGCTCGAAGGAATACGCCTTGTATTTTCGGGGCTGCTGGTTGTAGAGAAACTAAGTCAACGTTCGTCGGGCTCATGGGGAGAGACGGCATGAACAGTTTCGTGGCGAGTCGAACGCTCACTGAATATCCGCGTGGCGCCCATCGATGGTCTCTGCTGCTGCTGACGGTGCTCGCTTCGATTCTGGGCGCGTACGACTTCCAGCTGGCTCCCCTGCTGCCGATCCTGCTTCCGTATCTGCACATGAGCCACGTCGCGTACGGCGCATTCGTAACTTTCGCCGTGCTGATTTCCGGAATCTCCGCGTTTTTCGGTGGTCCGCTGGCCGACCGCTACGGCCGCGTCCTCATCATCGACATATGTCTTGGCCTGGTCACCGGCCTGTTGTTCCTGAACGTGTTGATCACGGGCATCGTCTCGTTCGTGATTTTGCGCACCTCGATGGGAATCGTGGCCGGCCTGACGGCCGGCGCCCTGGCGGCGCTGGTGCGCGATATGTCGCCGCGGCTTAGCCGCGCGCTGGCCTTCGGACTGCTGACGATCGGTCCGGTCGGCGCGAACTTCCTGGCCAACTTCGTGGCGGGAGCGACGCTGCCGATTTATCACAGCTGGCAATCGCAGATTTGGATAATGGGATTCTTCGCGGTCGGGATGTACATCCCGATTGTGTTGTGGCTGTGCGATCTCAGTCCCGAACTGCGCATGCAGATTATGAAGACTGAAATCCAGGCGCTCGCCGCCGAGGGACGCCTGCCCTCCGCCTCCGAACTTCCTTCCAGCACCAGCGACGCCTTCCGGCGCCTGCTCGGTCATCTGGAGGTCTGGCTGCTGGTCATCGGGGCAACCGCGAACCTGACGCTGTATTTTGCGATCCAGGGCTTCGGGCCGTTGATGTTCACCGAGGCGTTTCATTACACACCGGCCGAAGCGGCGAAGATGAATGAATACTTCTGGCTGGCGAACCTCGCCGCCCTGGTGATAACGGGGCTGATCTCGGATCGCCTGCAAACACGCAAGCCGATCGCAATCTTCGGCGCGACGCTCGCCGCGATCCTGATGGCCTGGTGGATTCCAAAATTCGGCGGCGCGGTTCCACACGCCACGCTGGCGATGGTCGCGTCGCTGATGGGATGCTTCCTGGCGATCGGCTACGTGCCGTGGGCTGCCCAGTTCTCCGAGGCTCTCGAGGACGTCTCCCCCGCTCTGCAAGCGACCGGATGGGCCTTCTTCGGGCTGGTCGCGCGCGGGTGGGTCGCAATCTCAGCGCCGCTGTCGCTCTACGTCGCGGTTCATTACGGATGGGGTGAGTGGGTCAAAGTTGCGCTGGGCGGAATGATAATCTACATCGTCGCGATGGCGTTCACTCGCGGCCATGCGGCGGCTGAAAAACACGCTCGAACCGGGCCAGCGACCGATCACGCCGCCGCCGGCGGCTGATTTCCGCAAACGGGGGTTCGTCGGGATGACGCAAAAAAAGAACGCGCGGGCATCGCGACCGATGCGAGCTAACCTAACCCCTAACCCCTTCTAACAGGGCGCAGCCCGCATCTTCTCTTTCTTCCTCACTAAGGTGCAGGGGTTACCCCTGCCCAGGGATGCGCGAAACCCAAGGTGGGTTTCGCATACAATTAAGTTCTCCCTTTGACTCTCCGCTACGCGCGCGCAATGCGGGGCGAGGCTGTTTCTCGCGCGCCCTTCTTCCTGTTAGCTTCAATGCGTACTTGCGGCCCGTCCGCGACGACGGCCGCGCTTACAGAATCGAAGACGCAAATGACCGATCGACTCGAATCCAGCGCGACGCCGAAACCGCGCCATGCATTACTCACCGGATGGGGCCGCTATCCGCTCTCAGAGAGCGACATCTACCGGCCCGAGAAAATCGCCGAACTGCAAGCGGTCGTGACCGCCGACGCGACCTCGCTAATCGCGCGCGGCGCCGGCCGTGCCTATGGTGATGCGGCGCTGAACGATCAAAATCGCGTCGTCGATCTGACGCGCCTCAATCGGATGCTCGCCTTCGACGCTGCCACCGGCATCCTGCGATGCGAGGCCGGCGTCACTATCGCGGAGTTGATCGACGTCTTTATGCCGCGCGGTTTCTTTCCGCCGGTCACGCCGGGCACCCGCTTCGTCACGCTTGGCGGATCGATCGCCGCCGACGTGCACGGCAAGAATCACCATCGCGACTCCTCATTGGCCTCGCACGTAACCAGCTTCGACCTGATGATCGCGTCGGGCGAGGTGCTTAGATGCTCGCGCGAGGAAAACGCCGAGCTGTTCCGGGCGACGGTCGGCGGGATGGGCCTGACCGGCGTGATCCTCGAACTTGAACTAAGGATGCGGCGCGTCGAGAGCGCTTATCTCGATGGCGAGTTGATCCGCGCGGGCAATATCGACGCTGCGATCGAGGCTTTCGAGCGCGCCGACGCCGAATGGGGCTATTCGGTCGCGTGGATCGATTGCGCCAGCCGGATGGGCGCGCTGGGCCGCTCGGTGCTCAACGTCGGCAACTTTGCGACGCTGGACCGGCTGCCCCGGAATCTGGCGCAGAATCCGCTGGGCACGATACCGCGGCTCAGCCCATTGGTTCCATTCGACCTTCCGGGATTTGCGCTGAATTCGCTTACCGTCAAGGCGTTCAACGCGGTCTACTATGCCTTTCATCGCGAGACCGCGGCGCACACCATCTTCGACTACGAAAGTTTTTTCTACCCGCTCGATTCGATCCGGAACTGGAATCGAATCTATGGCAAACGCGGCTTCGTGCAGTATCAATGCGTGTGGCCGCCGGGCGAGAGCCGCGCGGGCCTGGTCGAAGTGCTCGAAGCCATCAGCCGCAGCCGGCGCGGATCGTTTCTCGCCGTACTCAAAAAGTTCGGCGCGCAGGACGGCCTGCTTTCCTTCCCGATGCCCGGCTACACGCTCGCACTCGACTTCCCGATGACGGAAGGACTGCTGGAATTTCTCGACTCGATCGACGCGATGGTGCTCAAGCGCGGTGGGCGCGTGTACCTGGCCAAGGATGCGCGCCTCTCTGCCGAGACGTTTCGCGCGATGTATCCGAATCTCGCCAAGTGGCAGGCGGCGAAGGCCGTTGCCGATCCCGACAACCGCTTCTCGTCGAGCCTGTCGCGCAGGCTTGGGATGTGTCCCGCCTGAAAGACGGCGCAAGTTCTATCGCACGATGACAAAAGTTCTTATTCTTGGCGCCACCAGCCCAATCGCGCGTGCACTCGCGCTTCGCTTCGCATCCGATGGAGCGCGCTTGTACCTCGCCGCCCGCGACGCCGATGAGGCTCGGCGCGTTGCGGAAGATATCAGCGTTCGCGCGGGAGTGACCGCTCTTTCCGGGACCTTCGACGCGTCGGATTTTGCCTCGCACGACGAGTTCATCCGCCGCGCCGCGAGCCAGCTCGGCGGACTCGACGGAGTCGTCGCATGCTTCGGCACGCTCGGCGACGAAGACGCCGCTCAGACCGACCCCGGCGCCGCGCTTGCCACGATTCATCAGAACTTCACCGGCGCCGTGTCCTTGATTACTCTCGCCGCCCGCCATCTCGAACAGCAACTCTCCGGTTTCATCATCGTGATCGGATCGGTCGCCGGCGAGCGCGGTCGCGCACGCAATTATGTGTACGGCTCGGCCAAAGGCGCGCTCGCCATCTTTGCGCAAGGCCTGCGCGGGCGGCTCGCCGCCAGCGGAGTGCATGTGATGACGGTGAAGCTCGGCACGGTCGATACTCGGATGACCTGGGGACGCGAGGGCGCGCTGCTCACGATTGCGCCCGCCAAAGCCGCCGATCTGATTTACGCGGCGTATCGCAAGCGCGCCGAAGTCGTGTACGTGCCCTGGTTCTGGCGTTTCATCATGGGCGCGATCCGGCTCATCCCCGAAAGCCGCTTCAAACGCGTCAGCTTCTAGCTCGCATTGACTTGACAGTGCCCTAAGATGTTAATGACGAATGGTCGTCAGCATTGAACATTCTTGCGGAGGAAAACAGCGTGACTAGTGGGATTACCGTCGAGGAGCGCCTCGAGCAGATGGCGAGGCGGCTCGAACGCGCCGAACGGGCAAATCGTGCGATGAAAATCTGGGGCGCTATCGCCTTCGCCGCGTTGATCGGTTTTGGATCAGGTCCGTTCGCGTCAACGGTTTTGGCCAAAAAAATTAAACCTCCTCCGGCAAAAATCGCGGCACAGGAGTTCGACCTGGAAACATCCAACGGTACGGCACTTGCGAAACTGGTGCCGTTCGAAGGCGGTGCGGAACTCATATTCTTAAACGGCTCCACCACCCGAACCAGCGTCGGCTTTAATGCGACTAACGGAGGAGGCGTCGCCAGCTTCGATTCCAACGGGACGCTGCGGGCGGAATTAGGTACCGATCCGACCGGCGCGGCACATAACGGCCTAGGGGTATATGACGCGAGCGGAAACGTACGTCTCGGCGTCACTCAAAGTGTTGCCAACGGAAACGCCTTCTTTATCAAAGATGCGGACGCAACGCTGCGAGGATCCCTCTTTTCCGATGACGCAGGCGATTCCATTAGTCTTAACCTACTTGACGCGACCGGGACGTTCCGGACTGGTCTCGTCTACGATCCAACCACCCACTTCTTCAACGGGTTCACGACTCAAGATGGAAGCGGCCATACCCTGTCGGCTTTGGGCAATACTTTGGCCGCAAGCGGAATACTTGCGGCGAACGATTCTTTCATGACGCTCTTTGATACGACTGGAACGACCCGCGTCACTGAGTTCCAGAACAGCACGAACGAAGGCGGCGTTAACTTCGCGCCCGGTAGTACGACTCCTGGGACTGGCTGGGGCAACCCCTGAGGTGATCGCGGTCAGCCGGGTAGTTTGACCGCTGAGGCGTCGCACCAAGGCGAACCAGAGCCGGTGCGGAGTCATCGCTGGACGAGACTCAAAAAAAAAGGCCCGCGAGATGCGCTCGCGGGCCTTCGTGCATTCGATCCAAATGTTCGCCGATCAGTTCACCGTCCAGGTATCACCCTTGCTCAGCAGCTCCTTCAAGTTGCCCGCGCCCTGCTTGGCCTTGGCGTCCGCGAGCTGCTGGTTCATAGCTCCGTCGTAAGTCGCCTGCGACACCGCGTAGAACACTCCCACCGGCGTCGGCAGAGGAGACTCGAAGTGACCAAGCATGAACGCCAGCGAGAGATTGGTCTCGTCGTGCACGACGAGATCCTTCTCCGTCACGGTCGCGTCAAGCTGCACTACCTCGGGCCGCATCCCGTTCATCCTGATTCCCTTGTCGCGATTCTTGCCGAAGATGAGCGGTTTGCCGTGCTCGAGAACCAGCTGATGGTCCGCCTTGAGCGCCTTGTCGGTGACATCGTTGAAAGCGCCGTCGTTGAAGATGCTGCAGTTCTGCAGAATCTCGATGAACGACGTGCCGCGATGCTCATGCGCGCGCTTGAGCATCTCGCCGAGATGCTTCTGCTCGATGTCGATCGAGCGCGCAACGAAGGTCCCGTGCGTGCCGAGCGCCACCGTGATCGGATTGAACGGATAATCAATCGAACCGGCCGGCGTGGACTTGGTAATTTTGCCCACTTCCGAGGTCGGCGAGTATTGGCCCTTGGTGAGTCCGTAGATTCGATTGTTGAAGAGCAGAATCTTTATATCGACGTTGCGCCTGAGCGTGTGGATTAGATGATTGCCCCCGATCGAGAGCCCGTCGCCATCGCCGGTCACCACCCACACGTCGAGGTCGGGCCGTGAGATTTTAAGCCCCGTGGCGATCGCCGGCGCGCGGCCGTGAATCGTGTGGAAGCCGTAGGTGTTCATGTAGTACGGAAACCGGCTCGAGCATCCGATCCCCGAGATGAAGACCGTGTTCTCGGGAGCGATGCCGAATTCCGGCATTGTTTTTTGCACCGCGGCCAGAATCGCGTAGTCGCCGCATCCGGGGCACCAGCGCACTTCCTGATCGGAGACGAAATCCTTGCGGTTAAGAACGGTTGCCATTTTCGATCAGCCCTCCAGGACCCGATTGATGCGGTTTTCGATCTCGCTGACTTTGAACGGACGGCCCTGGATTTTGTTGAACCCGAAGGCGTCGATCAGGTACTCGGCGCGCACCAGCTTG
>Ga0074045_10003737_pt1 | contig 13658 bp, 9 predicted proteins | sample BogForMeECP23OM2_FD_94442 | JGI IMG/M metagenome (GOLD analysis project Ga0074045, IMG submission 94442) | Bog forest soil microbial communities from Calvert Island, British Columbia, Canada - Bog Forest MetaG ECP23OM2 | ecosystem: Environmental > Terrestrial > Soil > Wetlands ... | reverse complement strand
GGATTTCAACACGAAATATGTCGGCGCGCTGCGCTGTTCCCGCGCCGTCATCCCTTTCATGAAGACGGCGGGCTGGGGCCGCATCATCAACATCAGCGGCGGCAACGCCCGCAACGCCGGCAACCTCAGCGGCGGCGCCCGCAATGCCGGCCTGGTGCACATGACAAAGACCCTGGCAGTCCAACTGGGCCGTCATGGGATCACGGTCAATTGCATCCATCCCGGCACGACCCGCACCGAGCGCACGCCGAGCCTGGTTGCCGCCCGCGCCGCCCAGCTAGGCGTATCCCCGGAAGAGGCGGAGCGGCAGGACTTTGCTCCGGACTCGCCGCGAGGCAATGCCATCTGCCGCATGGTGGACGCTTCGGAGGTCGCGTTCGTCGCGGTCTTCCTGGCCTCGGAAAAGGCCTGGGCGGTCTCCGGCGAGCTGGTGTCGGCAAGCGGCGGGGCCGGACGGTCCGTCTATTACTAAGCAGCGATTCGGATGCGTAGGGCCCTCCGAGGGTAGCTAGTGGTAGGTTTCTGACGCTTGGCACCCTAGCGATCCAAGCCGCTGAGCCGCGAGCGGCGGCTAAGCAGGGTCGCTTCCGTTAGGAGGTGTCCACTAGCACCTTCAAGGGAGACGCCCTATGTCCCGGCTCTTCGCAGCACACCTGCTGCGCAGCATTGGCTGGGATGTGGTTGTGTTCGAGCGATCGGGAGACGATCTGGCCCGGCGGGGCGCGGGTATCGGTGCGAGCGAGGCGCTGTTCGCTGTCATGCAGCGCATCGGCGTGCCGTTTGATTCCTCGAACGGGATCGCGCTGAAGTCTCGGGTATGGCTCGAGCCAAGCGGCAATATAGCGGCCGAATTGCCAATTAGCGGCGGCCTTGCTACCGCCTGGGCTCGTCTCTATCAGGCGCTGAAGGACGCATTGCCTGGGCAATGCTGCGGCTTCAACAGAACACTCACACGTATCGAACAACGTGGGGATGGCGTGACGGCAATCTTTGCGGACGGTTCGTCCGCGAACCGAGCAGCCGCTCCTTCAAGCCGTCTTCGATCTGGAATCACCTCAGCTCGTATTCGGCAGAGTGGTGCTGCTGGGCGATGCCGCTTTTGTCGCTCGGCCGCATGTCGTCGCGGGAGTAACCAAGGCGGCCCTCGACGCACAATGTCTCGTCGATGCACTCGTCACGGCGGGCGATGATATCGAACCGGCGCTAGCCCACTACGACACAGAGCAACGCCGGTTCGGTGGCAGTCTGGTTGCAAGGGCGCGCCGTCTGGGTGCCTATCTCGAAGCTCAGCCCAGAAAACCCGAGGAAGAGCGCCGCCGAGCGCGTGTCACTCGAGATCCTGAGTCTTTCATGCGCGACTATGGTGCGCCGGAGATGATTGATAACAAGCTTCCCAAATCGCCAATTGTGCACCGCGAATTATCATGTCGGACGCGCTTGGCAGACTGACTACAAGGGCTGATGACGAAGGTTTGGTCGACGGCAGACCGGGAGGTCGTCGAGCGGTTCATCGCGCGGCGCCGGCGGATCGCGGCGGAGGCCGCCACAGCTTCATGATACGCCTCGATCTTGACCGCACGATGATCGTGCGGGAGGTTGTCCCAACCAAGCTCGAAGAGGGGGCGACGCGCGGCCAAAGGGCGTGCTGAAAGAGGTCTGGTCACCGTCGCGCACCAGGCTTCGCGTCGCGGAAATCGAGGCGGGACGGCATCCGGAGGGACTTTCCCATCTCTGGCTTGCGGGCGCGTGATCGCGCTTAAGCACCGGGCACCAGCCGGAACCATTTGGCCCTGGCCAACTGTTTGTTATGGCTCGGAACCAGAACGCAGGCTTGCCGTGTCGCACGCGTCCTCCCGATCCCACGGCACCGCCTCAGCTCCGCTGGCGGAGGTCTGTCCCCGAGCGCTGAAGGTGTTGGCCCCGGTCGCCCTGCCGGATTTTCTGCTCAGGCAGCGGTGGTACCCCGCCAAGGCTGCAGGCGGGCCTCCGGTAGTGTTCTCGGCGCTGCTCCCATTGTCGGTTTCCGGCGTGTCGGCGGGCGTCGCCGTATGGCGAGTGTCGCCGCCGGGACACGCGCCGCTGCTCCTTTTCGTGAGGTTCGCGTTGGTCCCGGCCGAGGCGGCAACGCCGGCGCAGTGATCGCCCCGCCACCGGCGGACATCGCCCACGGTTGTGGGGAGGTGCGGCTGGCAGAGGCCTTCTTCTCGATGGGGAGATCATGACCGCGACGCGCATGCACCGCATGCCCTTCGGCGCCGAGCTGCAGGCAGATGGCAAGGTGCGCTTTCGCCTTTGGGCGCCGCCGCACCGGGAGATCCTCATCGAGCTCGACGGCGAGGCGAGGGCCATGCAGCCGGTGGGCGAGGGATGGCACGAACTCGTCACCGACCGCGCCTACGCCGGTATGGGATATCGCTTCGTGCTGCCCGACGGGCTACGTGTTCCGGATCCGGCCTCGCGCTATCAGCCGGAGGATGTACACGGCCCGAGCGAGGTGGTCGACCCAGGGGGCTATCTCTGGCGGGATGCCGGCTGGAGGGGACGCCCCTGGGAGGAGGCGGTGGTCTACGAGCTGCATATCGGCGCTTTTACGCCAGAGGGCACGTTTCGGGCGGCGATCGGCAAGCTCGACCATTTGGTTGCGCTCGGGGTTACGACGATCGAGATCATGCCGATCGGGGACTTCCCGGGCCGCCGCAACTGGGGCTACGACGGCGTGCTGCCCTACGCCCCGGATTCTTCCTACGGCCGCCCTGACGACTTAAAGGCGCTGGTCGAGGCCGCCCACGCTCGCGGGTTGATGGTGCTGCTCGACGTCGTCTACAACCATTTTGGTCCCGAAGGCGCCTATATTCACCCGATTGCGCAACAGACCTTTACCGGCCGCCACAAGACCCCGTGGGGTGCGGCGATCAATTTCGACGGCCCGGAGAGCGGTCCGGTGCGAGAATTTGTCATCCACAACGCCCTCTATTGGATCGAGGAGTTCCAACTCGACGGCCTGCGGCTGGACGCCGTGCATGCGATCCTCGACAACAGCCCGAAGCACCTGCTGGGGGAGCTTGCCGAGCGGGTGCGCGCAGCGGCGCCCGACCGGCATATCCACTTGATCCTGGAGAACGAAGAGAACCAAGCGAAGCGTTTAATGCGCGGCAAGAACGGCGAGCCGCGCTGGTACACGGCGCAATGGAACGACGACGTCCACCACGCGCTGCATGTGGCGGCCAGCGGCGAGACGAAGGGCTATTACGCCGACTACAAGGGGGATACCGAGAAGCTGGGCCGCGCTCTGGCGGAGGGCTTCGCGTTCCAGGGCGAGGTGATGCCCTATCGCGGCCGCCCTCGGGGCGAGCCGAGCGCCAGCCTGCCGCCCACGGCCTTCGTTGCCTTTATCCAAAACCACGACCAGGTCGGCAACCGGGCGTTCGGCGATCGGGTGACGGATTTCGCATCGACCGCGGCAGTGCGCGCGATCGCAGCGGTGTATCTGTTGCTGCCGCAGATCCCAATGTTGTTCATGGGCGAGGAATGGGGTGCCGCGCAGCCCTTTCCCTTCTTCTGCGACTTCGGGCCCGAGCTGGCCGATGCCGTACGCAAAGGACGGCGTGACGAATTCGCGCGCTTTCCGGAGTTCCAGGACCCGAAAACACGCGAGCACATCCCGGACCCGATGGCGGAGGAGACCTTCGCCTCCGCCAAGCTCGGCTGGGAAGACATCGCCCGGGCGCCGCATGCCGGGCGGCTCGATTGGTATCGCCGGGCGCTCGCGATACGGCACGCCGAAATCGTACCGGTCCTGGGCGCCATCCGGAGAGCCGGGCGATACGAGGTGCTCGGCGAGGGTGCGGTTATTGTTTGCTGGCAGCTTGGCGGAGGTGGCGATTTGGTGCTCGCCGCAAACTTGGCGGGCACGCCCACGCCGGGGTTTCCGTCGCGAGCCGGCCGCGAGCTCTGGCGGGAAGGCGAGGCCGGTGCGGACGGCACCTTCGGCCCTTGGACCGTCCGCTGGTCCGTCGATGAGGACCCGCATGCGCAACGTGGTAGTGGCGCCTCGGCCGAGCTCGCCAAGCGCATGGATAACTCGCCGCCCGGTCGCGCTTCGTCGACGTCGCCGAGATCTCCCGGGCCGAGCGCGGTGCCGGAAACCCCGACAAAGCAAACGAACATGTCTGAGCCTGATCCAGCACCAATCCCTCGGGCGACCTACCGGCTGCAGTTTCACAAGGGGTTCGGTTTCAAGGAGGCCGCAGCCCTCGCTCCCTATCTGGCGCGAGTGGGCATCAGCCACGTCTATGCTTCGCCTTACTTTAAGGCGCGGCCGGGCAGCACCCACGGGTATGACATAGTAGACCATGGCCAGCTCAACCCGGAGCTCGGCGACGAGTCGGCGTTCCGTCACATGGTGACGACGTTTCGCGACAGCGGTCTCGGTCAGGTGCTCGATTTCGTACCCAATCACATAGGCGTCGGCGGCGCCGATAATCCGTGGTGGCTCGACGTGCTGGAATGGGGCCCGGCATCAGAATACGCGGGCTGGTTCGACATCGATTGGGACCCGGACAGGCGCTATCTGCATGACAAACTGCTGGTGCCGTTCCTCGGCGACCAGTACGGGGCGGTGCTGGAATCCGGCCAGCTCGCGCTCCGCTTCGAACCGGAGACCGGCGGCTTTGCCGTGTGGGCCCACGATACGCACAAGCTGCCGATCTGCCCGCTGCACTACCAGCGTGTGCTCGGCGACGAGCACCCGGAGCTCGAGCGGTTCGGTGACGCGTTTTCGGGCCTGCCGGAATGGCGCCCGCGCATTGCCCAGCGCGCCAAGGACCTACAGGCCGAGCTCGGCGCCCTCGCGTGTCATCACAGTGATGTGCGGCAAGCGGTGCAGGAGGCGGTTGACCGGATCAACGGCGAGCCGGGGCGCCTCGAGACCTGGCGGAGGCTGGATTCACTGATCCAGGATCAGCACTGGCGCGCTGCCCACTTCCGCGTTGCCGCGGACGACATCAATTACCGACGCTTCTTCGACATCAACGAGCTCGCCGGCTTGCGCATGGAGCTGCCGGAGCTGTTCGATCAAGCGCACCACCTCGTTTTCGAGCTCCTGCGCGAGGGCGTGCTGGACGGCCTGCGCATCGACCATGTCGACGGGCTGCTCGACCCGAAAGGCTATCTCCTGCGTCTGCGTGAACATGCGCCGAGCCCCTTTTACCTCGTCGTTGAGAAGATCCTCGCCCGGCACGAGGCGCTGCGGGAGGATTGGCCAATCGAGGGCACGACCGGTTACGAATTCGCCAATCTGTTACTCGGCTTGCTGGTCGATCCGTCCGGCGAGGAGGGCTTTACACAAGCCTATACGGCTTTTACCGGCGAGCACCACGCCTTTGACGAGATCGTGCGCGACTGCAAGATCCGTATTATGCTCAACGAGATGGTGAGCGAGCTCAATGTCCTCGCCCGCGATGCGGCGCGGGTCGCAAGGCAGAACCCGCGAACCGCCGATTTCACGCGCAATATCCTGCAGCGGGGACTGAAGGAGATTGTTGCCTGCTTTCCGGTATACCGGACTTACGTCGATGGCGCTGCCGCGCCGGCTGACGCAGACCGGCGCGACATCGACTGGGCAGTGGCCCGCGCGCGGCGGAACGAGGCGGATCTGGATCCGAGCGTCTTCGATTTTCTGCACCGGCTTCTGATCACCGACCTGGTGGCCCAGCCGCGCAGCGGCTTCAGCCAGCAATCTGTGGTCCGCTTCGCGATGCGGGTGCAGCAATACAGCGGGCCGGTCATGGCGAAGGGCCTGGAGGACACTGCCTTCTATCGCTACAACCGCTTCGTCGCACTGAACGAAGTGGGCGGCCATCCCGACCATTTCGGTGTGACATTGGCCGCGTTCCACAGGGCTAATGCCCAGCGCGCCGAGCGCTGGCCGCACGCCATGCTGGGCACCTCCACTCATGACACCAAGCGCGGCGAAGATACCCGCGCGCGGCTCGCCGTGCTGTCGGAGATGCCGGAAGAATGGGCTCGGCAGGTCCAGGCATGGAGCCGCATTCTGCGCGCCCGCCGCGGCGACGTCGAGGGCACCGCACCGCCTGACCGCAGCGACGAATACCTCTTCTACCAACTCCTGCTCGGCGCCTGGCCGGTTGAGCTGACGGGCGTGGAGAAACCCGACCCAGAGAAAATGCGGCTCTTCTGTGAGCGGATGGAAGGGGCAATGGTAAAGTCCATGCGTGAGGCAAAGCTGCACTCCACATGGGCGTCGCCGAACACAGAGTACGAGGAGGCAATGCTGGGCTTCGTCCGCGAGGCGCTCGACATTTCCCGACCCAACGCCTTCCACAGCGCCTTCTTGCCGTTTCAGGAGCGCGTGGCGCGGCTCGGCGTCCGTAATAGCCTGGTGCAGACTGCCCTGAAGTTGACTTTGCCGGGAATGCCGGACATCTACCAAGGGGCGGAGCTGTGGGATCTCAGCCTCGTCGATCCCGACAACCGGCGGCCGGTCGATTACAAAACCCGGATCGAACTGCTCGAACAGACTTTGGTGTTATTGGAGCGAAACCGCCGCACGACGATCCTCGAAATGTTTGAAGACTGGCGCGATGGTCGTGTCAAACTGGCCGTCATCGCGACCCTGCTGGGACACCGTCGTGACCAGCCGACGCTGTTTGCGCAAGGAGGATATGAGCCGCTGATCGCCGCCGGGCCCAAGGCTGACCACGTCTGCGCCTTTGCCCGTAGCCACGAGGAGGACAGCCTATTAGTCGTCGCGGCGCGCTTTCCCGCGCGACTCGAGGCTGATCCCGATTGGACCGGAACCGAGATCCCCTGGCCGCAGGAGGCGGGCCGCGGGACGCGTTGGCGCGATCTGCTCAGCGGAGAGATCGTCGAGCGCCGCGGTGAGGCCGTGGGTGCGGAGGCAGTTCTGGGACTGCTGCCAATCGCAGTCCTAGTGCCAGATGGCGGGGTGCAATAGATTTAATCGTGTGAACGACAGCAACGGAACACCAGCGAGCCGCACGGCCTGAGGACCCCTTTCGCGAGGACCTCTTTCGCTATTCGACCGTTTCTGGGAAAGTAATCGTTCCTGGTCGGCGGCTGGGCGCCAGCCGCCTGGAGGTGGCGCATGGCGATGCTCAAGAGTATCGTCCTATTCGTCTGGGGGTCTAGCGGCGCTGTCGCCGGTCGCTGCCCTAACCGGTGCCGTTGCAGCCGAACCAGAGGACGAGGTCGGGCACCGGCTCGAAGCGATCGTCCGCGTCCATGCCGAGGTCCCAGCCGAGGCGCGGACCGCCGCCTTTCTCGGCACTGCACGGGAGGGCTCGGGAGTGGTGATCGACGATGCCGGGCTCGTCGTGACGAACGGCTATCTGATCACCGAAGCGATGGGCGCCGAGGTGACGACCGGTTCCGGCAAAGTGAGCCGGGCCGATATCGTCGGCTTTGACATCGGCTCGGGGCTCGGACTGTTGCGCGCTGCCGAGCGGCTGGCGGTGAAGCCGCTGCCGATCGGCACGGCCAAAGGGCTCGTCGAGCAGACACCGGTGGTGATCGCCGGCTTCGGCGGGCCCCAGGCGGCACAGCCCGCAGTCGTGGTGTCGCGCCGAACCTTTGCCGGCTATTGGGAGTACTTGCTCGAGGACGCGATCTTCACCGCGCCGCCGCACCCCGCTTGGAGCGGTGCGGCATTGCTCGGGCCCGACGGCCGGCTGGTCGGGATCGGCTCCCTGATCGTCGGTGACGCCCAGGCGGAGCTCCCCGGCAACATGTTCGTACCGATCGACCGGCTGACGCCGGTGATGGGCGATCCGCTGGCGCTCGGCCGACCGTCGACGCCGCCGCGTCCCTGGCTCGGTGTCAATCTGCAGGATTTGGACGGCGAGCTTGTCGTCGGCCGCGTCGCCTCGGAGGGCCCGAGCGACATCGCGGGCATCCGGCACGGAGACCGGGTGACGGTGATCGACGGGGCCCCGGTCCACGACCTCGTGGACTTCTACCGCACGCTGTGGCGGCGCGGCGACGCCGGGATCACGGTCAAGCTGACCGTGACCCGGCAAGGCGAGGACCACGAGATCGGGGTCAAGACGATCGACCGGTACCGCTATCTCAAGCTCGACACGACTTATTGAAAGCCGGTCGTCCTCAACTGCGCCACTCAAGGGTGCGCGGCTCGACCGGGTTCTGAAACGGCCGGCCTTCGGCGCGGGCGCGGCGGTATTCGCGCTTCAGCCGGTAATACCATTTCGCCTGGGTGTCGGCGTCGTCGATCAGGGTCAGCGGCGGATCGTAGCGCAAGCCCTGCTGCTGACGCTGCATGATCTCGCGGTCCTGGTGCAGAAAGGCCCGCACATAGTGCCGCAAAAAAGGCTTCAGCACGGTGAGCCAGGGTGCCGTCCAGTAGACGCAGTGGTTGATCTCGGTCACTCGCGCGTCGACCGGCGTGATCGCTGTCAGATTGCCGACGATATGCCGGCCGGCGCGGATCTGCTCGATCCTGATGCTCGGCAGCCGGAAAACGATCTCGGTCTGCGGCCTGCCGCCCAGGAGCCGGTAGGCGCGCGAGTTTGTCGAAGGCGCGTGGCGATCCATCGTGAAGCCGAAGGGCGACGGGGTGAAAGCCTTGGCCTTCAGCCGGATCGACCGGCGCGAGCGCCACCACCAAGCGCGATGCACGAAGGGCCCATGCGCCGGGTCCATCAATCCGACGACGGCGTGGTCAATCGCGGCGGCGAAGCTGACGCTCTCGACGAGGTCGGGGGCGGCGCCATCGAACCCCGCGATGAGCGGGATCTCCGGTGCGGCGGCGGGATCGCCGCCAAAGAACACCCAGATGTTGCCCTGCACCTCGCGCACCGGGTAGCTGCGGACATGGATATGCCCGGGCGTAAACGCCTGACCGGGTGCCAGCGAGGGGATCAGGATGCACCGCCCACCGGTGTCGAACCGCCAGCCGTGATAGCAGCACTCGATCTCGTTGCCGTCGAAATGGCCGGCGGTGAGCCGCATGCCGCGATGCGGGCAGAGGTCGCGCAACGCAAAGGGCACACCGGCCGCGTCGCGGCCGATCAGGATCGGCTCGCCGAGCATGACCTTCGCCAGCATCCGGCGAGGCCGAACGCGCCGGCTCGGCGCTGCGTAGTACCAGGCTTCGCGCAACGGCGCGGCAGGATCTTGCGCAGAGGGTGTCCCGGCGGGGCCGGCTAGAGGCGGGTCGACAGCCAAATCGCGATCCGCGAGCCGGCCTTGACCGCAGCGCTGATAAGATCATAGCCGAGCACGTCCTCCGCGCCGCCCGCGAGCGCGATCTCGCGATGCGCCAGTTCGTCGTCGCGAAAGGCGAGAACCGTCTCGCGGAGTTCAGGATCTTCCCGGGCGAGATATTCGGCCTGCCCCCGGTAATGTTCGTCGATGACCTCCTCGACCGCGACCGTGCAGGCCATTGCGGCGGGCGCGCCGAGGAGGGCCGTTGCGGCGCCCACCGCGTAGCCGGCGACCGACCATATCGGGTAGAGCAGGGTCGGCCGCACCCGCCGCTGATGCAACAGCTCCTCGAACCGGGCGAGATGGCGTTTCTCGGTCTCCGCCATCCGGCGGATCTCGCCGACGGCGCGGCTGCGCCCGAGCACGTCGAGCTGACCCTGATAAATCCGTGTCGCGCCGTACTCACCGGCGTGGTCGACACGCAGCATGCGTGCGATCTCCTCGGCCGGCGGGCGGTCTCCGGGCAAGCGCCGCGGGTGCGGGTCGCTCATGCGATCCCGCGGCGCATCCGAGCCCGCCGTCGCGGTCGGCGAAGCCGCGAAAAGGCGGCGAGACAGCCGCCGGACATCATCAGGGAGGCGAGCAGGTTCCAGCCGGCGAGCGAAATCCCCCACAGCGACCAGGCCGGCTCGTCGCAGCGCACCGGCATCTGGCCGAGAATGCGCGCCTTCAATGCCTCGACGGTATCGGCTGCGGTGGCGGCCCCGGTGCAGGCGTCGGGACCGGCGAACCAATGCTGCTCGACCCCGACGTGGTAGAAGGCGAGCGCGCTGCCGATCGCGAAAACCGCGGCGAGCAACAGTGCCACCCAAGGCAGCGCCAATCGGCTGCCGATCATGATCGCGATCAACGCGATCACGATAGCGGCCGCCCAGGGCCAGCGTTGCAGCACGCAGAGCTCGCAAGGGGCAAGCCCGCCCCAGTATTGCGACAGCAGCACGCTGCCGAGCACCGCAGCGCTCGCCGCCAGGACAAAGATCGGAAAACGACGGAGGTCGTCTCTCATGACCTCATAGATAGCGCAGTACCACGAACCCGCCAACGAGTGCGGCCGCGGCCAGGCTGGTGACCAGCATCAGCCGGCGCTCGATAAAGTCGCGAATCGGTTCGCCGAACCGCCACAAAAGGGCGGCGAGCAGGAAAAAGCGCAGACTGCGTGAGACGAGCGATGCCAAGGTAAAGGTGACGAGGTCGAACTGTGCGGCACCGCTGGCGATCGTGACCAGCTTGTACGGGATCGGCGTCAGCCCCTTGATGATGATGATCCACGCGCCCCACTCGGCGAAGGCCGCTTTGAACGCCTCGTACTTGTCCATCATGTGATAGAACTCGAGCACGCGCAGGCCGATCGTGTCGAAGAGGAAATAGCCGATCGCGTAGCCGACATAGCCGCCGGTGACCGAGGCGATCGTGCAGACCGCGGCGATCAGCCAAGCCCGGCGCGGCTGCGCCAGGGTCATCGGCACTAGCAGGATGTCCGGCGGCAGAGGAAGAAACGAGCTCTCGGCGAACGCGATCAGCGCCAGCGCCGCCATCGCATGCCGGTGCGCGGCGACGGCGAGCGTGCGGGAGTAGAGACGATAGATCACGTCCGCGGGCGGGTCCGTGACCGCGGCAGCCGCTGCCCCTCAGGCCGCGTCGTCGGCATCGATGTCGATTCCTTCATAGAGCTCCGCCATCGCGATCTGCGCGTCGACCGAGGAGAGGCGAAGGACCGCGTCGCGACCCCGAACCAGCTCGGTCATCCAGCGGTCGCCCTCGCGCCGGAGTATTTCGGCGTAAAAGCTTTCGGAGTCGATAAGCAGGATTTCTTCGACGCTCTCGATGTCGCGGTAGGCCGGGAGCTTTATCTGCCGGTCATGCCTTTCGGTCCCGGGAGACAGGGTTTCGACGAGCAATATGGGATCCTTGATCGCTTGCCGGCGGCGCTCGTTTGGCTGACAGGTGACGGCGATATCAGCGACAAAGAACGAATCCGAGCGATGGGGATGGCTGACCCCGGCTTCATTCTGAGCGTTGCAGGGACGTCGGTTTGCGAGAGCAGCATCGACCCACGAGCCTAGTCGCATCGCTAGCATGCGATGCGCTTCGGCGGGCGGAGCCATCGCCGTCGGTACGCCCCAAAGGAGCTCGTAGCGCGTATCGGTTCCGTCCTCCCAGAGCAGGAACTCGTCGACGCTCATAGGTCTGATCGCCGGTTCGCTCATTTCTGATCTTGCGCCACTCATATATGGCGATTTTCCGGCCGAGGCGGGCTCAGTCCGCTATTCGGCCGCGGCGGCGTCGAGCGGGATCGCGGCGTCGACGTCGGTAAACCCGCCGGACTGCCGCTGCCACAGCCGCGCGTAGGTGCCGCCGCGGGCGAGCAGTTGGGCATGCGTGCCTTCTTCGGCGATCCGCCCCTGGTCGAGCACGACCAGACGATCCATGCGCGCGATCGTTGAGAGCCGGTGGGCGATGGCGATGACCGTTCGCCCGCGCATCAGGCTGTCGAGCTGCTCCTGGATCGCGGCCTCGACCTCCGAATCGAGCGAGGAGGTCGCCTCGTCGAGCACCAGGATCGGCGCGTCCTTGAGGATGACGCGAGCGAGCGCGATGCGCTGGCGCTGCCCGGCCGACAGCTTGACGCCGCGCTCGCCGACATGGGCGTCGAAGCTGCGGCGGTCATACCAGTCCTCGAGCCCCTCGATGAATTCGAGCGCGTGCGCCTGCGCCGCGGCGCGCCGCACCTCCCACTCGCTCGCCTGCAGCCTGCCATACCGGATGTTGTCGCGGATCGAGCGATGCAGCAGCGAGGTGTCCTGCGTCACCATCGCGATATGGGCGCGCAGGCTTTCCTGGGTCACCAGCGCGATGTCCTGACCGTCGATCAGGATTCGACCGGCCTCGATCTCGTAAAAGCGCAGCAGCAGGTTGACCAGGGTCGACTTCCCGGCGCCCGACCGCCCGACGAGGCCGACGCGTTCGCCGGGTGCCACCGCGAGGTCGATCCCGTGTAGGACGCCCTTTGCGGTCCCGTATCCGAAGCGCACCCCTTCGAAGCGCACGGCCCCGCGCACGACCTGCAAGGCGACGGCGTCGGGCCGGTCCGGCATCTGGCGGGGTACCGCGATCGACCGCATGCCTTCTTGCACGACACCGATATTCTCGAAGATCGTCGCAACGTTCTGCGCCACCCAGCCGGCGATCGCGGCGATGTGCCAGGTCAGCGGCAACGCCATCGCAACGGTGCCGACCACGATATGCCCGTCGTTCCAGAGCCAAATCGCCAACCCGCCGGTGGCCACCACCATGCTCGCGTTCAGCACCGCGAGGCAGAGCCCGAGCAGTGTCGTCAGCCGCGTCTGCTGGCGGAAGGCGTCGGTCAGGTCGTCCATCGAGGCCCGCACGAACTCGTCTTCGTCGCGCGGCCGGGCGAACAGCTTGACGGTCAAGATGTTGGTGTAGCTGTCGACGACCCGGCCGGTCAGCGCCGAACGCGTCTCCGACATGTGCCGCGAGCGGGTGCGCAGGCGCGGGACAAACACGCGCAGCAGCGCCGCGTAGCCGGCGAACCACAGCACTACCGGGATCGCCAATCGGGAGTCGTTGGCGGCGAGCAAGGTGATCGCGCCGCCGCCATAAACGACGATGTACCAGACCGCCGTGGTGGCCGAGACGACGCTTTCGCGCAGCGACGGGCCGGTTTGCATGACGCGCTGCGCGATTCGCCCGGCAAAATCGTTCTGAAAGAAGCTCCAGCTCTGCCGCACCACGTGCCAGTGGCTCTGCCAGCGGATCAGGTTGGAGAACCCGGGGATGATCGCCTGGTTGGTCAGCATGTTCTGCAGCAGCATCGCCAGGGGCCGCGCGACCAGCAGAACGAACGCCATGCCGAGGAGCGGCGGCCACGAATCGCGGAGCAGCGAGCCCGGCTCGTGGCTGGAGACGAGCGTGATCACCCGGCCGACGAATACCGGTATCGTCGTGTCGATCAGCGCGACGATACCGCCGGCGACGAAGAGGGCCGCGACCAGCCCGCGCGCCTGCCGCGCATAATGCCAGTAGAACGCGGCCAGACCCGCCGGCGGGGGCCCCTGCGTCGGCATTGCGGTCGGTTCGAGCAGGCTTTCGAAAAACCGGAACAGGCGCATGGAAGAGATTCGCTTCGGGAAGCTGGGTTCAAATGGCGTGGTCGGGCGGCAACGGGACCCTAGCACATCCGGGAGTGGAGTGCCCGAGGAAGATCCGATCTCCTGTTATGCGGAGGTCAGGATTGCCGCGTCGGGGACGTCGATCCCCTCATAGAGATCGGACAGGGTTGCCGTGAGCCCGATCGAGGCGAGCGACAGTGTCGCCAGCGGACCGTGGACGATCCCGCTGATCCACCGATCGCCCTCGCGCCGGAGCACCTCGGC
>Ga0074045_10003736_pt1 | contig 13660 bp, 9 predicted proteins | sample BogForMeECP23OM2_FD_94442 | JGI IMG/M metagenome (GOLD analysis project Ga0074045, IMG submission 94442) | Bog forest soil microbial communities from Calvert Island, British Columbia, Canada - Bog Forest MetaG ECP23OM2 | ecosystem: Environmental > Terrestrial > Soil > Wetlands ... | reverse complement strand
GCTGATTTCAGCGTACGCAATTTTCTTCAGCGGTGGCGTGCTGGTCACTCTGGATTACAAGTTGACGGCTGGTGAGCAATTGCAACTGCTCGAGCACTCGCAGGCCAAGGTGCTGGTGGTGGAGTATTACCTCTGGCGCGCGATCATGCAGGCGCCGGGGTTTCTGGACATCAAGACCAAGCTGGTTCTGGTGACGGAGGCTCCGCTGGGAGCGGATCTGGCAGGGGGATTTCGCTGGGAGGATTTCAAACGCAAAGGCGCGCCGGATTTTGTGTTGCGGCAGCGGGAAGACGTGGCGTGCATCGTGTATTCGTCGGGCACGGGCGGGCGTCCCAAGGGATGTGTGCTGACGCACGAGAATTATCTGGAGCAGTGCCGGGCGTTGACGGCCTGGTATCCATTCTGGCCCGGGGTACGGTATTTGAGCATCCTGCCGACCAATCATGCGATTGATTTCATGGTGGGATTCATTGGCCCGTTTGTGTGCGGGGCGTGTGTGGTGCATTTGCGGACGCTCCGTCCGGAATTCGTGCGGGACGCCTTTGTCCGCTACCGGATTACTTATGTGGCGCTGGTGCCGATGATCGTAAAAAACCTGGAGCGAGGTTTGCGGGCGAAGTTCGACGAACTGCCATCGTGGAAGCGCGCGATTCTGAATCGGACGATTGCGATTAACAAGCTGCTCACACGGAGCAGGCCGAGGGTGAAGTTGAGCCGCATGTTGCTGCCGCAAGTGCACCGCGCATTTGGCGGAGAGTTGCTGGCGCTGATCACGGGCGGCGCATTCATGGAACCTTCAACCATGCAGTTTTTCTATGATCTGGGAATCCCAGTGGTGAACGGCTACGGGCTGACGGAGGCGGGAACGGCGCTGGCTTTGAACGATTTGAAGCCATTTCGCGCGGACACAGTCGGCAAGCCGCTACCAGGAGTGGAATTGCGGGTGTTAGGTCCGAATGACGAGGGGATTGGGGAGGTAGCAGCGAGAAGCAAGACTGTGATGTCGCATTATCTGGACGATCCAGAGTTGACGCTTGAAACGATCGTGGAGGGATGGCTGCTGACCGGCGATTTGGGCCGGTTTGACGGGAGCGGGCATCTGCAGCTTTTTGGGCGGAAAAAGAACATGATCGTCACCGAGGGCGGAAAGAATATCTATCCCGAGGATGTCGAAACGATTTTCGACGGGCTTGCGGTCAAGGAGTACTGCGTGTTCGCGGCGAACTATGTGTGGCCGCAGAAGGAACTGGGACGGGAGATGCTGGTGATAGCGTTGCGACTGGAGCAGAATCAGCAATTCGACAGCGCACTGCTGGGAGAAATGGTGAATCGCAACCGGCGGCTGCCGGACTTTAAGCGCGTGGGCGGGTATTTGGTTTGGGAGAAAGACTTTCCACGGACGGCGTCGATGAAGATCAAACGGCAGGCGCTAGCGGAGGAGATTGGAAGAACGGTGGAGCGGGGAGCGGCGGTCGCGCTGTGAGCGAAAAGCAATCCTATCTCGCCATAGTGAATCCTGCAGCGGGAGGTGGGCGCAGCCGCAAGCTGCTTGTTCCGGCGCTGCAGCGGCTGCGAGCCGGCGGGATTGCACTGGATTTGGTTGAGACTCGAGGCGCCGGAGAAGCGACGCAAATTGCGCGCGAGGCTTATGCCCGAGGCCGGCGCGAGTTCATTGCGGTGGGCGGGGATGGGACTTCGTACGAAATAGTAAACGGACTCTTTCCCGAGGCGAGTGCGGGGGAACGCGCAACGCTCGGGTTCTTGCCGCTGGGGACGGGGAATTCTTTTTTGCGGGATTTCAGCGAGCGCGGCGTGGAGCACGCGATCGAATCGCTGATTGTGGGACGAAGGCAGAGCTGTGATGTGCTCCGGCTGCGGCACCGCGGTGGAGTTCTCCACTACATCAATCTGCTGAGCGTGGGCTTTCCGGCCGATGTGGCGACACTGCGCGCGCGGAGTTTCAGCGGCAGCGGAGAGTTGGGATACTTCCTTTCAATTTTCCTGGGGCTGGCGCGATTGCAGAGGCGTCCGTTTCCGGTGCGGGTGGAGGGAGAAGCGGAATTTGACCGGCGACGATGTTTATTTCTCACCTTCAATAACAGCAAGTTTACCGGTGGAACGATGATGATCGCGCCCAAGGCTGAGGTGAACAGCGGGTTGATCGAATATGTCCGGTGGGGCGCGATTGGACGGTTCGGGCTCGTACGGAATTTACCCGGACTCTACGATGGCACACACATTGAGCATCCCATGGCCGAAAGAAAAGGGGTGAAGCGTGTGGAATTCGATTTGGACGCGCCCGTCGATGTGATGGTGGATGGGGAAGTGCTGACGCTGCATTGTGAGGAGTTGGATGCTTTGCCGGCGGCTTTGGACGTGGTCGCGTAGAGGCCGTGATATAAAAATGATCATGCGGGAAGTAGAGCATGTCTGAAGAGCGCCGAAAGCGGCAAATAGAGCGGGTCGTTGTGCCTGATTCGAATCCGCCGTCGCGGAAGACGCTGGTCTGGGGCGGGATTGCGGTCTTGTTTGTTCTGGCCTACGTTGCAGGCTGGTACCACAGCAATCACCGCTATGATGAGTTTGCGAAGTGCCTGGCCGCGAAGCAGGCGAAGATGTATGGCTTGTATTCGTGTCCGCACTGCGCAGATCAGAAGGAAAGGTTCGGGAAAGCGTTCCAGTACGTCCCGTACGTTGAATGTCAAATCAAGGGCACGCGCGAGTTGGCGCCTGAGTGCAAGGCGGCTGGAGTGAAGTTATTTCCCAGTTGGCAATTTGGGACGAATCCCCCTATTCCAGGTGTTTTCCCCATACAAGAGTTAAGCGACAAGACTGGGTGCAGGTTGCCGTGAGTATTGCGCCTGGAGATCAATCGGCCGGGACGAACGCAATTCCCATCAGGCGAAATCAAGGTCTGTATCTGGCGACCGCAGTCTTGGCGATGGCGGGCGTGGTGCTGTCGGCAGTTTCGCTTCAGCGGCACTATGCGAAGTCTGCATCGGCGTTCTGCGATTTTGGTGAAAAATTCAATTGCGACGTTGTGAACCGGAGCGAGTATTCGAGTGTGATGGGGATCCCCGTGGCGGGGATTGGTATTGCGGGTTACGTATGGCTGTTGGCGCTCGCAACACTTTACCGGACGCGCGCTGAGACGCCGCTACGACTGCTCGTAGTTGCACTGGCCGGGTTGGGGTTCGCACTGTACCTGACATATATCGAGGGCGCCGTACTGGTGACGTGGTGCATTCTGTGCTTGAGTTCGCTCGGGCTGATCGCGATGATTACGGTGCTGGCAGGAGTTCTCAAGGCGCGTGCGGAACTCAGCCGCTGAAACTCGTCTGATGGCAAGAATCCAGAAAACAAAAAACAGAGCAGTGGTCGCTTCTGAGGTAATCCGCGCCAGTGGGGCGACGGGGGATCTCCGACTTCATCAATTTCGCAGCCGCGTCTTCCGGAACACGCGTTTTCTGCGAGTGTGGCTGCCTCCGGGCTATGACGACGCCGCAAACGCCGGGCGGCGTTATCCCGTGCTGTATTTAAATGACGGACAGAATCTGTTTGAGTCGTCCACTGCTTTCGCGGGAGTGGAGTGGCAAGTGGACGAGACGGCGGACCGGTTGATCCGCGAAGGTGCTGTTCCTCCGATGATTATTGTGGGCATGGATAACACCGGCAAGGAACGGCTGCGCGAGTACATGCCGCACCGCTCGATGCATCCCATGATGCTGCGGGTGCAGGGGCGGTATTACCCGGATTTTCTGACGAAAGAAGTGATGCCTTTTGTTGAGAGTAATTATCGCGTAGCGAGCGGGCCAGAGAATACCGGGCTGGGAGGATCGTCTCTGGGAGCGCTGATCGCGCTGCATACGGCGATGGTCCGCCCTGGGTTGATAGGGCGGCTGCTCCTGGAGAGTCCGTCGTTGTGGGCGTCGGGCCGGCAGGCCATCAAGGAGAGCCGCACGGTGAGAGTCTGGCCGGAGCGGATATTTCTGGCGGTGGGAACCGCGGAGGCCGGTAACGCGGAACGGAGCCGCACCGTAGCGGACGATGTGCGGGAGTTGGCGGGCATCTTGCGGCGAGCGGAGTTGGGTGAACCGCGGCTTCGGCTGGTCGTAAAAGATGGAGCCGGGCACAATGAGGCGGCTTGGGCGGAGCGCTTTCCGGAGGCGCTGCAGTTCTTGTTCGGACAATAAAGTCCGCATCAACTTGCATCAATCATGCTCGTCAAACAGAAATCAGAGTCTCACCCGATTTCCTGCCAAGGCGCCAGATTCGGTACAAGAGAGCTGCCATCACAAGGACAGAAAGCTGGAAGTGTGTCCAGCGCGCGAGTGGACCGATCAAGGGAAGAATGAACACGAGGTAGAGAAGGATTTTGAGTGAGGGGGCGGTCGGCTCGTTGGAGTGGGCGACGATCCAGTCTGAGAGCAGCAGAAACGCAGGCGCGAGGATGACGAGATCGTACACCGTGAGATGCGGGGCCAGCAGAACGCTGGCGAGCAACAGAGTGGAATAGCGCAAAGACATGGCGAAGCTGCCTCGCCAGCACGCGATGGTGAGTGCAGAAACCAGAATCGCGGTGACTAGATAGAGTGCAAGTGAGACCGATGGCCAGGGGAGAAGCATGCTCCAGAAAGTGCGCAGCGAGTGGGTCTGATAGACCTTGGGCTCGAGCAGCGGAAGCAGAGCGGGCACGTTAAGTAGCGTGTGAAACCAGCCGCGAAGTGGATCAATACCGTAGTAAGAACAGGCTGCAGCAAGCTGGGCTGCAGCCCCGAAAAGCGCGCCGGCGATGACCTTCCAGCGAAGCGAGACCAGGAAGACGATCCCAGACGCGACCGCCAACTGGGGCTTGAAGATAAGGCATCCCAGAGCAATGCCAGTCAGGAATTCTCGCTGGGCGCGCAGCGCGAAGTAGGCGACTGTGAAAAAGGCAAGTGCCAGAGCAGAAGTTTGCCCCCAGGCAATCAGATGCCAGAAAGCGGGGAAGGCGAACGCGAGAATAAGCACCGTAAGCTTGTGCTGGCGGAGGTTGGGGCTGATACGCCAGATGGCATAGCAGCACAGAGAGTAAGTGAGCGAACTCAGAGTCAGCCAGAGAATTAGTGCCCAGAGATATGGCAGCCGGGCGAGAGGCGCGAAGAAGATTGAAACCTGGGGCGGATAGAGCGGCAAATAACGGATGCCCGCGGCGTCCGGCACTCGCTGCGCGGCCAGCGCCGCTTGCGCTTGCATGCTGTACAAATCCGCGCCGCGATGAGCCAGCGCGAGCAAGCCGAGAGTGTAGAGGTGCAGGAAGTCGGTGCCTTTGAGATTGCCGGCGCGATCGCGCAGCCCGGGCGCTGAAACGTCCCACGCGTAGACCGACCACAGGCAGAGCGCCAAAATCAACCCATGCGCCCGCAGGCGTTTTGCCGTTAACCAGGAAGCGGCTTCGATTCGTGTCATGAGCCCGCCCATGATACAGAAGTCATCGGTGGAGCCGAACGACGTATGAAGCCGCTCGTCGCGCTAAGGAGAGACGGGAAAGCGCGGCTCCGCTTATTTTCCGACGGGTTGTTTCTCAGCCGCTTTCTCGAACAACCCATCAACGATGTGGATCATCTCGTCGTCCACAGTGCGATTTCGCGAGATGGCTTCGGCCAGCGGGATGGAGACGATTTTGTTGGCGCGCAAGGCGGCCATGCATCCAAACTCGCCGCGGTGCACCATGTCGATGGCGCCCAAGCCGTAACGCGTGGCCAGAACACGGTCGAAGGCGCTGGGAGATCCGCCCCGTTGAATGTGTCCCAGGACCACCGCGCGGGTTTCAAAGCCGGTACGTTTTTCGATTTCACGGGCGAGAATGTTGGCGATGCCGCCGAGCTTGGCGTGGCCGAACTCGTCTTTGCCCATATCCTGCAGGACAGGCCCACCCTGGCCGGGCTCGGAAGCAAACTTTGCGCCTTCGGCCACGACGATAATGGAAAAATAGCGGCCGCGTTCGTGGCGCTGGCGGATGGAGTTCGCCACTTTATCCACATCAAATGCTCGCTCGGGAATCAGGATCACATCGGCGCCGCCTGCAATGCCGCTGTAAAGCGCGATCCAGCCCGCGTCGCGGCCCATGACTTCCACCACCATCACGCGGTTATGAGCCTCGGCGGTGGTATGGACGCGGTCGAGGGCCTCGCAAACGATGTTGCAGGCGGTGTCGAATCCGAAGGTGTAATCGGTGCCGCCCAGATCGTTGTCGATGGTCTTGGGCACGCCCACGACCTTGCCGCCACGTTCATGAAGCTTCTGCGCAACCGAGAGCGTATCGTCGCCGCCAATGGCGATGAGCGCCTCGATTCGGTTTTTCTCGAGCGACGCCAGACAACGGTCGATGCCATCGGGTCGCTTGGAGGGATTGGTGCGGGACGTGCGCAGGATAGTGCCGCCACGCGGCAAAATCCCTCCCACAGCCTCGAGGTCGAGAGGCATGATCTTCTCTTCGATGACCCCGCGCCAGCCTTCCATGAAGCCGATAAATTCGTCCTCATAGGTGAAAACGCCCTTGCGCACCACGGCGCGAATTACAGCGTTCAGGCCAGGACAGTCGCCTCCGCCGGTCAACATGCCAATTCTCATGATTAGCTCCGGTGCATGAATTCAGATGAACTTCCTGGGATGCACCCCCAAGCGCGGGCCGCACTCAGCGGCAGCCCGAAGCGCGGGATCAGCAGTCGCCGGGAAGAACAAGATTATCATTAAAAGCCGGGCAGAACTCGGGTCGGTTCTTCTTGAGGAACTCGCAATGTAACGCACATCGGGGAAGGAGGGTTGAAATGAAGGTAAGTGGATCCGCAAAGACTCATCGTTGGAGGATTTCCTTGTATGGATCCAAAGCAACCTTCTTGGGTTGAATGGGCAGCATCGTATCCACGCTGCTGCTGTTATTGCCGACGACTGCGATCTGGCCCAGACGGATCATGCCCTTGCCGAAGTCGGCGAATACCGGAACCAGCATGGCGAACGGTGCGTCGACGTCACTCTGGGTAACGGTCATGTGCAACTTCACTCTGCCGCCGTCCGCGGGAGCCAGTTGGTATTCGAATTTGTACCGCGGGACTTGAGTTCCGTACACCCACTCAGCAAAAAACCAGTCCAGGCTGCCATTTCCCCCGATATCCATCGCCTTGGTCATATGCTTTTCCGCAACCGCTTTGAAGGACTCCGTGGTTGCCGGCCGCTCGCGATGGCTCTCCACAAAGTCATGCATCATGGCAATGAATGCCTTATCTCCGTCCCGGTCCTGAGTGGTCGACATCATGGAACGCAGCATCTGCAAAACGTAGGCGCCCTTTGGATAAATTACGTTCAGGTAGCCACTTTCCGTGCGCGGAGAATTCAAACGCAGCCCCATCCAAAGCGGGCCGGCATCGTTGGGAGCTGTGCCGAAGGTATTTTTTTCGAGGATGCGCTCTCGCATGCGTTCCCAAAAATCGGTGTAGTCCTTTCGCCAGTCCCCGGCCACGCCCTGCTGTAGAAAGAGCGCGGCGGAAAATTCGGCAAAGCCTTCGGAGAGCCACTGATCGTGATAGGAGGCCCAGCTCACGGCGTGCCCCCACCATTGATGGGAAACCTCATGCGGTGTTACTTCCTGCACGAAGCCGGTGAGTTTGCTGCTGATCTGCCCGAGGAGCATATAGCGTTGCGTCGAATCGGTATAGGCTGAGATAGGAAGGTAAATCAAGTTGGGCCAGGACTGCCCAAAATTGAAGTTGGGCTGTTCCGTGATATAGATTTCGTCGTAAGGACTTTTCCCGAAATAAAAACTGCACAGCTGCAGCTGCGCCCGGGTTTGTTGCAGGGCATACATTGTCATGCTCCGCGGCGCCAAGGATTGCAGCGCTAGCTTTCCGTGCAGGTTATCGGGCAGCTCTGTTAGGTAGTAACCCGAAATCTTGTAGCCGGTTATGTCATCGGGGAGGTCCAGTTTCTGGTATTCGCCGTAGTTAAAACCCGCTATCGTCACCGGGATTGGCGTTATCCAGTGGGTGACCGCCAAGTCCTGCTCGATCGACTCTCCCTGCAGCCTCCCAACGCCGATAACCTTGTATTTGCGGGGGACCTTGAAGGTAAGATCGTAGAGAGCGCGTTCGCCGAATCCATTGAGGTTTGGATACCAGGACGTGCGGGCGCCGACGTAGAAACTTCCTTCCCCTGCTTCTTCCAGGACCTTATCGCCCGCGTACTCGACATTGACGGACCGTTGTTTGCCAAGAGGTGGTGCCTCGGGAAGTATCGCGTAAAACGAACCATCCTCCTTGCGGCTCTCCTGGATGAAATAAAGATCCTGACCTTGCTCGTCGGTAACCCGCGTGACGCGGAGGTTTGGCAACAATCCAAACTTGAGCACTCTCTCCCCCGCGACCAAGGGCTCGAAGCCGATGTTGGCGGTGCTGAACAAATGGCCGTTCTTGGCTATGACCGTCTCGACCTTGTACCTGCGCGTGGCGAACAGACGGCGATCTTCGCCGGAGCTTGCGGTGCGGTTGGAGTATTCGGATTTAAAGTGCGCCAGATACCACACGCCGTCGTCCAATCCTAACGGGTCGCAGTTGATTAAGGCGACCTCCTCGGGTGAGTCAAGCTGAGGCAGAGCCCCGACCCGTGTTCTCACAAAAAACCGAAGATCTTTGTGGTTCTTGCCGCGGAGATACGCATTAAAGAATTCCGGATGCGACGTACCATAGAGAGCGGCCAAAAGGTCAGCGTCCACGTTATCCATGGTTTCGCCTTGCAAAAGACCCTGGGTAAAACCCAAAGCTTCCTCCCGGCGCTGTCGCATCCTTTCGCGCCAGTGGTTGAAGACAGCCGCCGCATCGGACGAAGGTTCGGTTCGATCCCCTAGTCCAGGAAGAAATTTCAGACGGGCTTGCCCGGCGAATCGGAAAACCGCCTCCGTAAAGTCTTCGTTGACCTCGGCTGCGCCGGTCCGGCGGCTTAGCTCACGGGCGTCGAGAGAAATTACGGGCTTTAAATTGAAATGTCCCTCCCCGATGAAGATCGCGCCGGTTACAACTCCATTCACCGGACTCAACATGGTCAGCGTCCCTCTCTGAAACTGGAAGCTGCCCACGTCCCAGGTCAAGGTGAAATTGTCGACGCGAAAGGTTTGGCCCAGGCCGATCTGGCGGAGTTGCCGGTAGACCGGATCGGAGTTGGCAAACGCCAAACTCTTTCCCGCAACCGAGATACTCACTTTCTGTTGAGCAATAATCAGAGTGAGTTGCAGCTTGACAGTTCCGCGCAGGTCGACACTCTTTGACAAAGGGTCGAATCCATCGTGAGTTACCTGCAGGGAATAAGTTCCGGGTCTCAGGTCAGGAGATTGAAATATACCCTGTCCGTCCGACAAAAGCAGGACAGGCTGCACCAGATCCCCGCCTGTGATTTGCACCTTTGCTCCAGCAATGACGGCGCCCGATGCATCTTGAATAGTTCCAGAAATGGTCTCGGCACTCAGGCCTATAGGTGCCACTAAGCCCAGAAGTAACAAAGTCATCTTAAGGAAAGAACAGGGACGGCACTGGAAAGCTTCTAGAACGCGACTCATGATGCGGTCAATATAGCAATAATTACGGTCTTCTGCGAGCGATTAGTGGGGGCTGAACAGGCCATGCCGCAGGGGTAATCGTTCCAGAAATAAGTCAGTGATTGGGCTCCGCGTCAGATGAGATAGGTCAGACCATTAGCGGTTGAGTCCAATGGCTGCGCTTTCCAACTGGTTATGTACTTGCTGCGCCCGGCGCAGCGCGGATTGGACGTTGTCGCAAATATTTTCCGCGCCCACCACTTCTTCGAACTCCGCCTGGTGAATGAGGCTGGCGGGTTGCTCGCGGGCCCCGCAGAGAATCAAGGTTCGATTGGTAGCGTGCAGTTGGCGGGCAACTTCCTCGATGGCGAACAGGCCAGTGGCGTCGAGGGCTGTCATATTCCGCAAGCGGAGGATGACGACCGGCGGAAGCGTGTGCAGGTCTTCGGTGATGACCGAGATCTTGTCGGTGGCGCCAAACAGAAACGGCCCGTGGATGCGGAAAATGGTGGCGTAGTAGGGGATGTCCTTATCTTGCAGGATGTGCATGCGGCCGTCTTCGACGTATTCGTCGGTGACCTGCGAAACCGTGGTAGTGGCGGCGACACGGCTGATGAAGAGCAGGGCGGCGAGAATCATTCCGGCTTCGACCGCAACGGTGAGGTCGGCGAAGACGGTAAGAGAAAAAGTGACCAGCCAGACGCTGATATCGGTTTTGGTCAGCTTTAACAGTTGCGGAATCTCGCGCCACTCGCCCATGTTGTAGGCCACGACCATCAAGATTCCAGCGAGCACGGCCAGCGGCACGTGACTCACAAGGGGAGCCGCGAATAACAGGATGCAAAGCAGCGTGAGCGCGTGAATCATGCCCGCGACTGGGGATTGAGCGCCGGCGCGAATGTTCGTAGCCGTGCGCGCGATTGCGCCGGTGGCGGGAAGTCCACCGAACATGGGTGAAACGATGTTGGCGACGCCCTGACCAATAAGTTCGACATTGGGATTGTGACGATCGTTGCTCATGCGGTCAGAAACCACGGCGGACATGAGCGATTCGATGGCGCCCAGCATGGCAACGGTGAGGGCGGGGCCGAGCAAGCCGTGGATGAGGTCGGCGCGAAAATGCGGAATCGCAAAGTGCGGTAAGCCCGAAGGGATTCCACCGAAGCGGGTGCCAATGGTTTCCACGGGAAGCTTCAACAGCACGACGGCAGCGGTTCCCAGGACGAAGACGACAATGGCCCCCGGAATACGATTGGAGATGGCGCGGCAGAGAATCATGAGCAGCACGGTGCCTGCGGCCAGCGCCGTCGCAGTGTAAGAAAGTGTGTGGAAGCTTGCGGCCAGAGCCTCCATGCGCAGCCAGAAAACGCCCGGAACTTTGGCAAGTTGCAAACCGAAGAAGTCTTTGACCTGAGTGCTGGCGATTAGAATCGCGATGCCGTTGGTAAAGCCGACGACAACCGGACGGGGAATGAACTTGACTGCCGTGCCCATGCCGGCGAGGCCCATGATCATGAGCAGGATCCCGGCCATCACGGTGCACATGAAGAGTCCATCGACGCCGTGAATCGCGACGATGCCAGCGACGACCACGACGAAGGCGCCGGTGGGCCCTCCGATTTGAGTTTTGGAGCCGCCGAGCAGGGAAATAAGAAAACCCGTGACGATCGCGCAGTAGATACCTGCTTGCGGGGTTAAGCCGGAGGCGATAGAAAACGCCATTGCCAGTGGCAAGGCGACCAGCCCAACGGTGATGCCGGCGACTACGTCGTGTAGAAACTTGTTGGTGTTGTAGTCTCGAAGACAGAGTACAGATTTCGGGAGCCAGCGCTCTTCGGTGAATACACCCGCCATTTTTCTATTATGGCGCAAGAACAGGCAAAACAAGAATAGATTGCCAGGGACGAACACACCAAGGAACATGGCTATGCGAAACATAAAAGCACTTGGCCTTCGAGTGGAGCTTCTGAACCGGGCGTGGGACGTGATTGTGAAACTGGATTTGGATCCTGAGATTACGCCTGAGTTTCAAAAGGATTGCGTCGATGACGAGCTTTGTGCACAATGCTGCACTGGAAACACGACGAAATGTCTAAGACTCTTGCCATGCTGGGGTGGGGAACGGTTGCTCTGCTTGGCGCCGTAGCCGTAGCTGCGCTCGCCGTGCATCGGGGCGAACCTATTAACGCTTTGTGGTTAGTGGCGGCGGCCACGTGCTGCTACGCGCTGGGATACCGCTTCTACAGCAAATTCATCGCGGTGAAAGTTCTCGCTCTGGATGGTTTGCGGGCGACCCCGGCCGAGCGCCTGGAGAACGGCCGCGACTTTCTGGTTACTAACAAGTGGGTGGTGTTTGGACATCACTTTGCCGCCATTGCCGGGCCGGGGCCGCTGGTGGGTCCAGTGCTGGCGGCGCAGTTCGGATATCTTCCCGGCACGATGTGGGTGCTGGCCGGGGCAGTGTTTGCCGGCTGCGTGCAGGATTTTGTGATTCTCCTGTTCTCGGTGCGGCGGGATGGAAAATCGCTCACTGAAATGGCTAAGTCCGAGATCGGGCGAGTCGGCGGCTTCGTGGCTTATCTGGCGGTGATCGCGATTCTGACTATTCTCCTGGGCGTGGTGGCACTGATCGTGGTGAACGCCTTGAAGTCGAGTCCCTGGGCCACCTTCACGATCGCTATGACCATGCCGATCGCATTGCTGATGGGTGTTTATCTCCGGCGGATTCGTCCGGGCAAAGTGCTGGAGGTATCGGCGATGGGATTTGTCCTGGTGCTCACGGCGATCTGGGGCGGGCAGTATGTGTCGCAGAATCCGCAACTGGCTCGGGTTTTCACGTTCAGCGCGCCGACGCTAGCTATTTTGATCATGGTTTACGGCTTCGCCGCGTCGGCGTTGCCGGTGTGGTTGCTGCTGGCGCCGCGCGATTACCTCAGCACGTTTGTGAAGTTGGGAACCATCGCTCTGCTCGCCGTAGGGATCGTGGCACTGCATCCAACGTTGCACATGCCCGCGTGGACGCGCTTTGTCGACGGCTCGGGACCGGTATTCGCGGGGAAAGTATTCCCTTTTGCCTTCATCACGATCGCTTGCGGAGCGATCAGCGGATTTCACGCCCTGATTTCGAGCGGGACCACGCCCAAGTTGATCGCGCGCGAGACCGAGACTCGGATGGTGGGCTACGGCGCGATGATGGCGGAGTCCGCGGTGGCGATTATGGCGATCATCGCGGCGTGCGTGATGGAGCCGGGAGTTTATTTCGCAATCAACAGTCCGGCGGGAATCGTAGGGCAGGGGCCAGCCGCAGCGGCGGCAACCATTTCCAGTTGGGGTTTTCCCGTAACCGCGGCGGATATGCAGGCGCTGGCCCATGCCGTTGGCGAGCAGACGCTTTACAACCGGACCGGGGGCGCACCCGCGTTCGCCGTAGGCATGGCGCACATTTTCTCGCATAGCCTGGGCGGCGAGAGGTTGATGGCCCTGTGGTATCACTTCGCGATTATGTTCGAAGCGCTCTTCATCCTGACCATTCTGGACGCGGGCACGCGCGTGGCACGCTTCATGGTGCAGGATGCGCTGGGACACGTCTACAAGCCGCTGGGGCGGACGAGTTGGTATCCCTCGATTCTGGCGACCAGCGCGCTCATTGTCGCCTCCTGGGGATATTTCTTGTGGCAAGGGGTGAAAGATCCGCTGGGCGGAATTAACTCCTTGTGGCCGCTGTTCGGCATTGCGAACCAGCTTCTGGCGACGGTGGCGCTATGCGTGGCCACGACCATCATCATAAAAACGCACCGCGCGAAGTACGCGGCAGTCACTCTGGCGCCGCTGGTTTGGCTGGTGGCGGTGACGTTTACGGCATCATGGCACAAGCTGTTCGATCCCGATCCGCGCGTGGGATTTCTGGCGCAGGCGCAAGCGCTGGCGACGGCTCGGGCGACAGGCTCCACGGCGCAGATGATCTTCAACAACCGGCTGGACGCCGCGGTTACGGGAGTGCTGGTGGTAATGGTGACACTGGTCCTGGTGGAGTCGGTGCGCCAATGGCTTGGCATTCTGCGTGGGACTAATCAAGCTCAGGTGAAGGAATCGCCGTTC
>Ga0074045_10003735_pt1 | contig 13661 bp, 10 predicted proteins | sample BogForMeECP23OM2_FD_94442 | JGI IMG/M metagenome (GOLD analysis project Ga0074045, IMG submission 94442) | Bog forest soil microbial communities from Calvert Island, British Columbia, Canada - Bog Forest MetaG ECP23OM2 | ecosystem: Environmental > Terrestrial > Soil > Wetlands ... | reverse complement strand
TGATGCAGAACGGCGACCGCGATCCGCAGGAGATCATTGCCTCGGTGCGCGACGGCCTGTACGCGGTCAATTTTGGCGGCGGCCAGGTCGACATCACCAATGGCAAGTTCGTGTTCTCGGCGGCGGAGGCGTGGAAGATCGAGAACGGCGTGCTCGCCTATCCGGTGAAGGGCGCGACGCTCATCGGCAACGGGCCGGATGCATTGACGCGGGTGGCGCTGATCGGCAATGACTTCGCCCTCGACGCCGGCGTTGGAACCTGCGGCAAGGACGGGCAAAGCGTGCCCGTCGGCGTCGGTCAGCCGACGTTGCGCATCGATGGCCTGACTGTCGGCGGCACCGCCTAGCGACTAGTGCAGCGGTCCGGCCGGCGCGACGACGGCGATCGCCGGTGCCGGCGAGGCGTGGTGGACGACGATGCGCCAGCCCGACGGCGTGCGCAGAAAGATGTTGGTGGCAATCGCCGCGCCGCGTGGCTTGGGATCGTTGCCCACCGTCACGTGCTCGATTGCGCTCTGCATGGCGAGGCCCACCGTTTCGATGACCACGATTTCGTCGAGGCGAAACGAAAGCTTCGTCTCGCCGCTGAACAGCTGCTCCCATCCGGCGCGCACCGCTTCGTAGCCAACCAGGCGCGGGCCGCCCGGGTGCACGCAGACGATGTCCTCGTCCTCCGCCCACGCCGCCATCATCGCGTCGAGGTCCTTCGCCTCGAACGCGTGGTAGAACGCCAGCGCGGCGTCCTGGGGTGAGGTGAATATCGTCGGAGCGCGGGCTTTGGCCATGGCTAGGAGGAAGCTTGACCCGCGGCGACGCGGGCGAGGTCATAGATTCTATCGACGGAAAGCTCACGCATGCAGTTGAAATGACCGAGCGGGCATTCGCGCTGGAAGCAGGGGCTGCAGTCGATGCTGATCTTGGCGATTTGCGCGAGCGGCGACAGGGGCGGCGTGTAGGCGGGCGATGAGGAGCCGAAGAGGGCGACCAGCGGCCGGCCCACTGCCGCTGCCGCATGCATCAGTCCCGAATCGTTGCTGACCACGATCGTCGCCAGGGACAACAGGTCGATCGCCGTGCCCAGATCGGTGCGGCCGGTGAGGTCGCGCACGCCGGCCAAGGCAGTCGCGATCGGCATGGCCGCCGCCTGATCATTGGGCGAGCCCAGCAGCCACACGGCGTAGCCGGCGTCGAGCAGGCGCCGCGCGAGAGCGATGAAATGCTCGGCCGGCCAGCGTTTCGCCGGGCCGTACTCGGCGCCCGGGCAGAGAATGGCAATCGGGCGATGCGTTGACAGCGTCAGCGCGCGCATCGCCGCTGCGGCATTGGCGGCATTGGGCAGCAACACCGGTGCCGGCGGGGCGGGCACGATGTGGCCCCGGGGAACGGCCAGCGCCACGAAGCGATCGACCAGGCGCGGCAAGGTCTTGCGCGCGTGGCGTCGCGTCTCGGTGAGCAGCGGGCGGCGTGCCTCGCCGCCGTAGCCGATACGGCGTGGAATGCGCGCGAGCCAGGGTATGAGCGCCGACTTGAACGAATTGGGCAGCACGAAACAGCAGGTGTAGCCGCGCGACCGGATGGCGCGCGCGAGCTCGCGCCGCTGCCGCAGCCCGAGTTCACCGTGGCGAAACGGGCTCTCGATGATCTCGCCAATGCCGCGCATGCGCGCATACACCGGTGCACACCAGGGGGGGGCAAGCACGTCAACCAACGGATCATCGAGCGGCTCGTCGCGCAGGACCGCAACCAGCGATTCGGACAGGATCGCGTCGCCTACCCACGACGGTGCGACGATCAGGATGCGTTCGGCCATGACTCTCGCGCGCGGAGCGCAGTCGCGACCGGCAGCTCATGCCGGTGGGCGACGCTAATGCGCGCCCGGGCGGGGGCTCCCCTTGAGGCGGTAGCGCGTGCCGCAATACGGGCACATCGCTTCGCCTTTCGCGTCGAGTTCGAGGAACACGCGCGGGTGGCTCGACCACAGCGCCATCGCCGGGTTCGGGCAATACAGCGGCAGATCCCGTTCGGTTACCTCAACGACGGGCGGCGCGCTGGCGTCGGGGGGCGACATAATCGAGGGAAGGGGTAGCGGATTCCACGGGAGTGAGCCAGGCGTGATACTTGGCGTTGCGGCCGTTGACGACGTCGAAAAACAGCGCCTGCAGCACCTGCGTGATCGGCCCGCGCTGGCCGCCGCCGATCGGACGGTTATCGAGTTCACGGATTGGCGTCACCTCGGCCGCCGTGCCGGTGAAGAAAGCCTCGTCGGCAATATAGAACTCGTCGCGCGTGATGCGCCGCTCGATGACTGCGATGCCCAGGTCCGCGGCGAAGGTCATGATCGTGCTGCGTGTAAGGCCATTGAGCGCGCCGCCGGCCAGATCGGGCGTGTGCAGCTTGCCGTCGCGCACCAGGAATACGTTCTCGCCCGAGCCCTGGCAGACATAGCCCTGCGGGTCGAGCAACATCGCTTCCTCGTAGCCGTCGTGCGTCGCTTCCTGGTTGGCCATGATCGACACGGCGTAATTGCATACCGCCTTCGCCTGACACATCGTGATGTTCGGGTGATGGTGCGTAAACGAAGAGGTCTTGACGCGAATTCCCTTTTCCAGACCTTCGGCACCGAGATACGCGCCCCATGGCCACGCGGCGATCGCGACCCGAACCGGGTTCGAGCGCGCGGCGACACCCATCGCCTCCGACCCGTAGAAGGCCAGCGGGCGCAGGTAGCATGAGTCCAGACCGTTGCTGCGCACCGCCTCCTTTTGCGCGGCGTCGATTTGATCCTTGCTGTAGGGGATCTTCATGCCGAAGATCTGCGCCGAACGGAACAGGCGATCAGTGTGATCACGCAGGCGGAATATGGCCGGCCCGGCAGCGGTCGCGTAGCATCGCACGCCTTCGAATACGCCCAGGCCGTAGTGCAGCGTATGGGTCAGGACGTGCGTGTTCGCCTCGCGCCAGGGGACGAGCTTTCCGTCGTACCAGATGTACCCGTCGCGGTCTGCCATCGACATGGCCGGTGCCCCTCGCGTCGCCAAACGGCTATTTTAGCCGAAATCGGCCGCGCGGCCGGGGCCGGGGCGCGCCTGCCACGGGCCGCCGAAGACATGGCGCCACAGTTCGCCAATGGCGGCGCGTCGTGCCGCGTGGGGCGCCGGCTCGACGCGCGCCAGCGGCGCACCCTGCAGGCGAATCTGGTGCTGCGCGCGCCGGTACGCGCGATAGGCGTCGGCGACGGTAGTCGCAAGCGGCCCCGGAATGAGGCCGAGTTCACCCGCGAGTGCGAGCAGCGCGATGTTGCCGGCATTGACGGTAAGCGCCGGATGGGCGGCACTGTGCCGCAGGACCAGGTACTGCACGGTGAACTCGACATCGACCATTCCCCCCGGGTCGTGTTTGAGATCGAACAGCGCGCTGCGGTTGGGATGGCCGGCAAGCATGCGGCGACGCATGTCGACGACGTCCGCGGACAGACGTAGCGCATCGCGTGGCATGCGCAGGATCGCCTCGCGCTCGCGCTCGAACGCGGCACCGATCGCCGCATCGCCGGCGACAAAGCGCGCGCGCGACAGCGCCTGGTGCTCCCATGTCCATGCCTGCTCGCGCTGGTAGCGGCAGAACGCCGCCAAGCTCGACACCACGAGCCCGCTCGCGCCATCGGGTCGCAGGCGCAGATCGGTGTCGTACAGACGACCGGCGACCGTCGTGGTGGTAAGCCAGGTGTTGAGGCGGTGGGCGAGGCGCGCGTAGCGCTCCGGCGCGCCTTCGTCGCGGTCATCGTACAAGAACACCAGGTCGAGATCGGACGCGTAACCGAGTTCCTTGCCGCCGAGCTTGCCGTAACCGACGATGGCGAACCGTGGCGCCGGCGGGTGCGTCTGGCCGTGCATCTGCGCCCAGCAATGTTCGAGGGTCGCGGCGAGCACGATGTCGGCCAATGCCGACAGGTGGTCGGCCAGCCGCTCGACACTGAGCAAGCCGTTGAGATCCTGTGCCAGGAGGCGAAACACCTGCGCCTGGTGGAAATGGCGCAAGGCGTCCATCTGCTGTTCGGCGTCGCCGGCATGCGCGCGCAACGCGAGCTCGAGTTCGCGCGACCACGCGCTCCAATCGGGCTCGGCAAGCAGTACGCGGCTATCGAGCAACTCGTCGAGGAGCAGTGGGTGCCGGGTGAGATAGTCCGCCGCCCAGGCGCTGGCTGCCATCAACTGAGCGAGCCGCGGCAGGACCGGCGGGTGCTCGACGAGCAGCGCCAGGTAGACGCTGCGCCCGCTTATCGTTTCGAGCAGCGCGAGCAGGCGTCCGAACACGACCTCGGCCTCCGCGCTCGTCGCCGTCGCCGCCATCGCCGCGGCGCGCAGGAGCTGCGGCAACAAGGTATCGAATCGCTCGCGCGAGCGTGCCGGCAGCTGCAGGTAGCGTCCGGACTGGCGCACGCGGGCGAGCGATGCGAGCAGCGCGAGCGGCGCGCCGTAACCCGCGGCGACGAGCGCCGCGCACTGGGAATCCTCGGGCGCGGGATCGAGCCAGACTGCCGCCAGCGGATCATGCACGCTATCGACGTCGTCGCCGAACAATGCCTCGAAGTGCCGCTCGACCGCACCGCGGTGCCGCTCGATCGCATCGACCAGGGCTGGCGCGTCGCCCACAGCGCAGGCCTGTGCCAGCAACGAGAGCTCGCTCGCGTCGGTCGGCACGTTATGCACCTGCTGATCGTCCCGATACTGCAGGCGGTGCTCGAGATCGCGCAGGAACACATAGGCGGTGCAGAGCTCGGCGATGGCCGGCCCGGGCAGAAGCCCGCGCGTATCGAGCGCGGCGAGCGCCGGCAGCGTGCCGCGCAGCCGCAGGCCCGGCTCCTTGCCGCCTCGAACCAGCTGCAACGCCTGCACGATGAATTCGATTTCGCGGATACCGCCCGGGCCGAGCTTGATGTTGCGCGCATGGTCTTTGCGCCGACCCTGCTCGCGGATCTGGCGGTGCACGTCACGCAAGCCGGTGTAGGCGTCGTAATCGAGATACTTGCGAAATACGAACGGTACGATGAGCTCGTCTAACTCCGCGCCGCGCTCACCGGTGAGCGCCCGGGCCTTCAGCCACGCGTAGCGCTCCCAGGTGCGGCCCTGGGTGACCAGATACTGCTCCAGGGCGGCAAAGGACGACGCCAGCGGCCCGCTTTCGCCGTAAGGACGCAGGCGCATATCGACGCGGAAGACGAATCCGTCGGCCGTGACGTCGGCAAGCGCGGCAATGACGCGGCGCCCGAGACGATCGAAGAACTCCTGGTTGGCCAGCACCTTCGGTCCGGCGCTGGCGCCATCCTCGGGATAGACAAACACCAGATCGACATCCGAGGACACGTTGAGCTCCGCCCCACCGAGCTTGCCCATGCCGACGACGATAAGTCGTTGCGGCAGGCCGGACTCCGCACCAATCGGTTCGCCGTAGGCCGCTGCCAATTGGCGGTGATGCAGCTCGACGACAGCCCCGAGGGCCAACTCGGCGAGATGGGTGATGGTCGCGCAGACTTCGGAGAGCTCGGCGCGGCCGGTGAGATCGCGCAACATCGTGTGCAAGACCGCGCGCGCGCGCAGCCGCCGCAGTGCGCGTGCCTGCGCCGCGGGGTCGTCCGTCTCGCCAAGGCCGGCCGCATCGGGCCCCCATGCGACAGGGGCATCGATGGTGGCGAGCACCTGCGCCACAAGCTCGGGCTGCGCGGCGCGCAGGCGTGCAGCAAAGCGGCTGAACTCGAGCGCCTGGACGAGGTCCATCGTGGCAGACAACGGGCGGGGCGCACATCCCAGAGTAAAATCGGCGCCCAAAGCCTATCACGCCCATGGAAACCGTACGTCCCAATCCATTCTGGCTCACCGTGGCCGCGCTGCCGAGCACGGTGGTGCGGCTCACCCTGCGCGTGCTCATCGCGCTCATCGCGCTGTTCTGTGTGCTGTTGCTGGTCACCCGTTTCTTCATCTTTCCGCAACTGGAGAACTACCGCGGACGCATCAGCGCGATGCTCGAGCGGCAAATCGGCGAACCGGTCGAACTCGGCGCGCTCGGCGGCGCCTGGGATGGGTGGAACCCGCGCCTGGATATCGACAACCTGCGGGTGGTCGATGGCAAGAGCGGGACGCCGCTGCTCGTCCTGCCGGCCGTGCACCTCACGGTGGCGTGGACTTCCCTGCTGTTTGTCGACTTGCGCTTCAAGGAGGCAGTGCTCGATCGGCCGCATCTGGACGTGCGGCGCGACGCGCAAGGGATCCTGCACGTGGCCGGACTGGCCGTCGATTCGAGCCATGGCACCAGCGACGTCGCCCCCGCCGACTGGTTGCTGCGCCAGCGGCGGATCTTGATTCACGACGGCACGATCACCTGGCGCGACGAACAACGCGACGCGCCGCCGCTGGAGCTCACGCGGGTCGAGTTCCGCATGGAAAATCGCTTTGGCCGCCATCGCTTCGGGTTGACCGGCGCACCGCCGCCGGAGATTGCCGCGCCGATCGACCTGCGCGGCGATGTCACCGGACACTCGTTGACCGATTGGCATGCATCATCGGGTCAGCTCTACGCGCGCCTCGATTACGCCGACGTCGCGGCCTGGCAGGCGTGGCTACCCCTGCCGGTGGCCATCAAGAGCGGCAAGGGAGCGGTACGCGTCTGGTTCGAATACGCAGACGGGGAGCCGCGCGCCGGCGTGGCTGACCTGGTCCTGGTCGACGTGCGGGCGACGCTCGCGCCGGAATTGCAGCCGCTGACGCTGGCGCGGCTGGAGGGACGTCTCGGTTGGAAGAGCGACGGAAGCGAGCGGGAACTGTTCACCGAGCATTTGGCCTTCAGCGGCGCAGGCGGCGCGCGCTTCGATCCGACCGACTTCAAGTTGGTGCTGCGCAAGGCGACCGCTGCGCGGCCGGGTACCGGGCAGATGCAGCTAAACAACCTGCAACTTGCGCCGCTTATGCAAGTGGCGGCGAGTCTGCCTCTGCCGGAGCGCTGGCGATACGAGCTTGCGCGCTACAATCCGCGCGGCACACTTGCCCAGGGTCATCTGCAGTGGCAGGGAGAGGCCACCGCGCCGGCGAGCTTCATCGCCAGCACGCGTTTCACCGATCTCGGCATCGACGCGCAGGACGGGCTGCCGGGGTTTTCCGGGCTGTCGGGCAGCGTCGAGGCCACCGAACATGATGGCGCGCTGGTCCTGCAGAGCCGCTCGATGCAGGTCGACCTGCCGGGCCTGTTTGCGGAACGACTTGCGCTCGACAGCGTGCGCGGCCGCGTCGGCTGGGAGCGCAACGGCGCGACGGTCGCGGTGACCTTGACCGGCCTTGCGTTCTCCAATGCGCAGCTTGCGGGGACGGCGAGCGGCACCTACCAGAGCGCGAGCGCCGGGCCTGGCAGCATCGATCTCAATGTCGTGCTGCCGCACGCCGATGTGCGCGACGTCTATCGCTACATACCGGTGACCGTGCCGCAATCGGTGCACGCATGGCTGCGGCAAGGGCTCGAGAGCGGAACGGCAAGCGACGTGCGCCTGCGCCTGAGCGGCGCGCTTGCGGATTTTCCGTTTGCCGATGGCAAGAAGGGCCAGTTCCTGGTTACCGCCAAGGCGCAGGGCGTAACCCTCGATTACGCCGCGCATTGGCCGCCGCTGACCGACATCGACGGCGACGTGCGCTTCGAAGGCGCGCACATGAGCATCGATGTCCAGAAGGGACGCTTCCAAGATGCCGCGATCCTCCCGACCAAAGCGGAAATCGCCGATCTGCGCGCGGGCGTCCCGATGCTCAGCATCACCTCCGGCGCCGCGGGGCCGACCCAGACCTTTCTGCGTTTCATCGACGCCAGTCCGATCGCCGGCTGGATCGAACACTTCACGGACGGGGCCGAGGCCAGCGGCAGCGGCAAGCTCGCGCTCAAACTCGACCTGCCGCTCGGCGACCCCGGCGAGGACCACATTGCCGGGGAATACACCTTTGCCGGCAACCGCATCAAGCTGGCCGACGGCATGCCCGTGCTCAACCACCTCAACGGCGCGCTCGCGTTTAACGGCCGCCGCGTACAGGTGTCCCAACTCACCGCGGATCTGCTCGGCGGTCCGGCGCGCTTCACCATCGACAGCGACGACGAGCACCTGCGGGTCGCCGGAAAGGGCAGCGCGGACACGTCCGCGCTGCGCGTCGAATACCCGCAGCAGCCGCTGGCGCGCCGCATCAGCGGCACCACCGACTGGGACCTCGCCATCGTGGCCGGCAACGAGGTGACCACGTGGACGCTCGACACCAACTTGGGTGGCGTCACGCTCGACCTGCCGGCGCCGATTGGCAAGACGGCAAGCGAATCGGTCGCGCTCAAGATCGAGCGTCGCTCCGCCAAGGACGGTCACGATTCGGTCGTGGCACGGTACGGACGCATCGCCCAAATGACGCTCGAGCGGCGACGCAGTGCCAACGGCACGCTCATGCAGTCGGGCCTGCTTGCGCTCGGTGGCGTCGGCGGCGAAGCCGATCGGCCCGGTCTTTGGGTGCGCGGGCGAGTCGACGCCTTGAACGCGGACGGCTGGCTCATCGTCAAGCGTGAAATCGAGGCACCGGACTCGAGCGAGGAATTGCCCCTGGCGGGTGTCGACGTGACCGTGCGTGAACTCGATCTGTTCGGCCGACGCCTGAATGACCTGCGCATCGATGCCTCGCATGCCGCCGATGCCTGGCAGATTGCAATGAACGGGACCGACCTCGAGGGCACGGCGCGCTGGCAGGGGCCGGGCGCGGGACGACCGAACGGGCGCATCGTTGCGCACCTGCAGCGTCTTTCCATCCCAGCGTCGGCCGCCGACGTCGTGCCGAGCACGCCGGAACCGGCGAGGGCGTCCAATCCGTGGCCGGAAATCGACGTCGTCTCCGACACCTTCCTGCTGCACGATCGCAATCTGGGCAAACTCGAACTGACCGCCCAGCCGCTCGGAGCCGATTGGCAGATCCAGCACGCCGATTTGTCCAACGACGACGGCAAGCTTTCGGCACAGGGTTGGTGGCGCGTCGCCGGCCGCACCCAACAGACCACGCTCGACGCCGATCTCGACATCGTCGACGCCGGCCGTTACCTTGCACGCTTTGGCCTTCCCGGCGCGGTTACCGGCGCGGCTTCGAAGATCCATGGCCAAGTCAGCTGGCAGGGTGGCCCGCAAGCATTCGACTACCCCACGCTGTCCGGGGCTTTCAGCATCAAGTCGGGGCCGGGCCAATTCAGTCAGGTCGATCCCGGCGCGGGGAAGCTCCTGGGCGTGCTGTCGCTGCAGTCGTTGACTCGCCGCCTCTCACTCGACTTCCGCGACCTGTTCGGCGAGGGGTTCGCATTCGACGAGATCACCGGCGACGTGCGCATCCAGAATGGTGTCATGAAAAGCGACAACCTCATGATCAGCGGGCCGGCCGCGCACGTGGCGATCAGCGGCGAGGCGGACATCGCGCGTGAAACCCAGCAGCTCAAGGTGCGCGTCCAGCCGACGCTGTCGGCAAGCCTCTCGGCCGGCGCGGCGCTGCTCTTGATCGCCAACCCGATCGTCGGCGCCGCCGTGGGCGCGGGCTCGTGGCTGGCGCAGAAAGTATTCCAGGATCCGTTCGAGCAGATGTTCTCCTTCGAGTACGCGGTCACCGGCAGCTGGTCGAGCCCGCATGTCGAGCGCATTGGCCACCAGCCGAGCACGGTCGTCGGCCCGACTGGGGCGGCGCAGGCCAATCCGCGATGAGCGGTGAAGCGTTCGTTGTCGCGGCGGTGCAGACGCGCTCCGGCGGCGAGGTCGCCGAAAACCTCGCCGCGGTCGAAGTGCAGATCGTCGAGGCTGCGCGCCGTGGTGCGCAACTCGTCCTCCTGCCCGAGTATTTCGGCATCTTCGGCAGGCGCGCGACGGACAAGGTCGCGGCGCGCGAATCGGACGGCGACGGTGTGCAGCAGGCCTTCCTCGCCCGCGTCGCACAGCAGTGCGGCATCTGGCTGGTGGGCGGCACGCTCCCCATCGCGATCGCCGATCCGGCGCGCGTGCGCGCCGCCTCGCTCGTCTTCGCGCCGGACGGCCGGCGCATTGCACGCTACGACAAGATGCACCTGTTTACCTTCAGCCAGGGCGACGAGCGCTACGACGAGAGCAAGACCATCGAGCCCGGAACCGAACCGGTCGCAGTCGACCTGCCGTGCGGCCGCGTCGGCCTGTCGGTATGCTACGACCTGCGCTTCCCGGAACTCTATCGCCACCTGGGCGAGCTCTCGCTGCTCCTCGTGCCTGCCGCGTTCACCGCGGTGACGGGCGCGGCGCACTGGCATGTGCTGCTCCGGGCGCGAGCGATTGAAAACCAGTGTTATGTGCTCGCGGCCGCCCAGAGTGGCGTGCACCCGGGCGGGCGTCGCACCTACGGCCACAGCCTGCTGATCGATCCCTGGGGTGTGGTGCTCGCCGAGCAGGTCGAGGAGGGGCCGGGCATCGTCGTCGGTGCCGTTGACCCCGATCGGCTGCTGCAGGTGCGGCGCGACCTGCCTGCGCTGGGACATCGGCGCCTTTGAGACGGACTCCGCCGGTCGGGCCGCCCTGGCGCTAAGCCATCGCCGCGCCTGCCCGGCGATGCCTGGCCTGGGTCTTGCTTTCACGCCAGCGTACGAAGGAGGTGTGCGCCATGGGATTGCTGCTCGGGTGGGCCCTGTTCAACGTGCTGGCGGGATGGATCGCCGGCGTGCTCCTCTTGCCGCTGCTGCTAGCACCGCTCATGGCCCTGATCACGCCAGTCATGGTGTCCGCCAGGGCACAGCGCGAGGAAGCGGACGCAAGTTCGAGCGGAGCAAATAGCGAATCGCGAAAGTGCCCCTATTGTGCGGAAGTCATCCGGCTGGAAGCCATCAAGTGTCGCTATTGCGGCAGCGAGATGGAGAGGCCGCATATCGCCCCCACACCTTTGAGGGCCGTGCGCAAGCGCCCAACCTGAACCGCGCTGGGCACGATGTGCCGCGCTACGGCAGGCTGGCCTACGCGCCGGGCGACTTGAGCAGCACCAGCACTGCGCCCGCGCCGCCGGCGTGCTGCGGCGCTTCGCAATAGGCGAGAACCTCATCGCGCTGCGCCAGCATGCGCCGCACCTTGCTCTTCAGGACCGGCTCACGGTTCGGCGACGATAGCCCCTTGCCGTGAATGACGCGAACGCAGCGCAGCCCGCCGCTGCGCGCCGCGTTGAGAAAGTCCGCGAGTGCGGCGCGCGCCTCATCACGATTCAAGCGGTGCAGGTCGAGTTCCGCCTGCACCGACCAGTGTCCGCGGCGCAGCCGGGTGAGCACGTCCACGCCGAGACCCTTGCGCAGGAAGGTCTGCTCCGCTTCGAGCTCCTGCCCAACCTCCCAGTGCGAAGGTGAAGGCGCGACGCCATGCTGGCTGGCCGAGAGCGCCTCGGCTTCGTCGGCCAGGCGCTGCGCTGGTTGCGAGGGCGGACGCTGCGGCGGCCGCGCGGCACGGTTGGCGACGCGCAAGGGCGCCACGTCGGCAAACACCTCGCGCAAATCGACATCGGGCGGTTGTGCGTTGGAGCGCGCCGGCGCCTGCGCCGGGGGGCGCGCCGCCACCGGTGGCCTGGGCACGTCCTGGTTCGCCTTTGCAAGCAGCGCCTTGAGCTCGGAGAGCTTGGCCATGATGCTGCGCGACCGGTCAGGCCTGGGCTTCGAGATACGCTTCGGCGTCGAGCGCGGCCATGCAGCCGGTACCGGCGCTGGTGACTGCCTGGCGATAGACATGGTCGGCGACATCGCCGGCGGCAAACACCCCGCGCACACTGGTCTGCGTGGCATCGCCCTCGCTGCCTCCCTTGACCACGATGTAGCCGTTCTTCATCTCCAGCTGGTCCACGAACAGCTGCGTGTTCGGTGTGTGGCCGATGGCGATGAACACGCCGTGCGCGGCAATCTCGCGCGTCGCACCGTTGCCGGCATGCTTTACCCGCACCGCCTTGACCCCGTTCGCGTCACCGAGCACCTCGTCAAGAACGTGGTTAAACACGACGCGGACATTGCCGCCGTCACCGCCCTTCGCGAGCAGGCGGTCGATGAGAATTGCCTCGGCACGAAAGCGGTCGCGACGATGGACAACGGTTACGTTGCGCGCGATATTGGATAGGTACAGCGCCTCTTCGACCGCGGTATTGCCGCCGCCGATGACCACCACGTCCTGACCCTTGTAAAAGAAGCCGTCGCAGGTCGCGCATCCGGACACGCCTTTACCCATGAACGCCTGCTCGGAAGGCAAGCCGAGATAACGCGCCGACGCGCCGGTGGCAATGATGAGCGCATCGGCAGTGTATTGGGCGCTGTCACCGACCAGGTGAAACGGACGCCGTTCGAGGCGGACGGTATGAATGTGGTCGAATACGATGTCGGTCTCGAAACGCGCGGCGTGGCGTTCAAAGCGCGCCATCAACTCGGGGCCCTGCACGCCCTCGGCATCGGCCGGCCAATTGTCGACGTCGGTGGTCGTCATCAGTTGCCCGCCTTGCGCGAGACCGGTGATGAGCATCGGTTTCAGGTTCGCGCGCGCAGCGTATACTGCGGCGGTGAACCCCGCCGGACCGGAACCGAGGATGAGCACGCGCGCGTGTCGGGTCGACATGGAAAAGGCTCGAAGGGCGTTGCGTCGGCAAAAATCCGAGCGATTCTAACGTAAATGGGGGGGATTCCACCGGGACCAAGGCAGGGTCTGCCTGCGGCGCCGGCCGGTGTATAATGTGCTGCGTGAAATACGCTTCACAATTCAATGATTTTCAAGCGGAATAAGCCAGTAGTTCACCGCGGGGCGGAACGCGTGGAAGGGCGCCTGTCGCGGCGCCATCTCGCCCTGGTGCACGAGGCCTGGTGGTTGCTCGTGGTAGCGCTCCTCGCCTTGCTTGCCCTGATCCTCGCCACTTATCACAAGACCGACGCCTCCTGGTCCTTCTCCGGCAACGGCGGGCCCATCCAGAACAAGGGCGGCGTCGTCGGTGCATGGGTCGCCGACATCCTGCTTTATCTGTTTGGTCTGTCGGCCTGGTGGTGGGTCGCCGCCGGCATCGTCCTGGTGATCATCGGCTACCACCGCATGATGGCAGCGCAACACGCCGATGGCGAGAGCGAACGAAGCCACCCCGCCTGGGTCGTGCTGCCCGGCTTCGTGCTGCTGCTGCTCGCCAGTTCCGCGCTCGAGGCGCTGCGCCTGTATCGGCTCCCCGTGACGTTGCCACAGGGCCCCGGCGGCGCGATCGGCGAATTCGTCGGCAACAACTTGGCCAAGGCGCTCGGCTTCAACGGCGCCACGTTGCTCCTGCTCGCCCTCTTCGCGGGCGGCTGGTCGTTGTTGACCGGCATGTCCTGGCTCAAGCTCATGGAAAGCATGGGCGGGGGCATCGAGGCCGCAATCGCCTACCTGCGCAAGCGCCGCGAAGCGAAGCGCGATCGGGAGATCGGCGAGCTCGCGCTCGAACAGCGCGAGCATGCCGTCGGCGTCGCGCGCGAGAGCAGCGGCGAGGAGCGCGAGCCGGTCGTTGTCGTGCCCTCCGTCGTGGAAGTGCCCAAGTCCGAACGCGTGGTCAGGGAACGGCAGAAGCCGTTGTTCCAGGACCTGCCCGATTCGCTTCTGCCGCCGCTGGCGTTGCTGGAGGACGCCC
>Ga0074045_10003734_pt1 | contig 13662 bp, 14 predicted proteins | sample BogForMeECP23OM2_FD_94442 | JGI IMG/M metagenome (GOLD analysis project Ga0074045, IMG submission 94442) | Bog forest soil microbial communities from Calvert Island, British Columbia, Canada - Bog Forest MetaG ECP23OM2 | ecosystem: Environmental > Terrestrial > Soil > Wetlands ... | reverse complement strand
TCACCGCCTTCGAGTGGTCGGTGATCGCGATGTACTCGTGTCCCAACGCTTTCGCCGCTTCTGCCATCTCCTCAATCGAGTTCTTTCCGTCGCTCGCCATCGTGTGCATCTGCAAGTCGCCCCTGATGTCGCGCCGCTCAATCAACTTGGGCAGTGTGTGCCTTTCTGCGGCTTCAATCTCACCGCTGTTTTCCCGCAGTTCCGGCGGAATGTAATCCAGCGTCAACTTCGCGTAAATCTCCTCCTCCGTCCTTCCCGCCACTCGCTCGCCGCCTTTTCCAGGCTTTGTAGCGGCCGCCTTGTGCCTGGCCGCGGATGAGGGGGGCGGTCCGCTCTTGGGTTTATCTTTTCCGTCTTTCTCTGGCGCGTCGCCTTCTCCCAGCGTCGCCAGCTCATACTCATTCAACGTGTACCCCATATCATTCGCGCGCCCGCGCAGCTTCACGTTGTGTTCTTTCGAGCCGGTGAAATACAGCAACGCCGCCCCAAAATTCTCCTTCTCCAACAATCGCACATCCACCTGCAGCCCATTCGCCAGCGTGAAGCTCACTTTGTTTTCGCCGTGAGCCAGCACCTGATCAATCCCGTTAAACTTCAAAATATGTTCCGCCAACGCATCCACTTCATCCTGCCGGGAATTACCGGCGTTTGGCTGATTCTCTTGCATCTTCAATGTGGCGCTGGATTTTATGCCGGCATCGCCTTTTCCCTTAGGGGCTGCCTTCTGCTTGCTCTCGGAGGAGGAAGGCGATCCCATCTTGGCTTTTGTCTCCGTCAGCGTCACCAGCAAATCCAAATCCCCCACGGTCTCTTTGCCGCGCCGCAATGACCCCGCCGGCGTCACGCTCTCCACCGATTTCCCTGCCTTCAAAATGTGTGCGCTAATCTTTGCCGCCGCGTCCTCCGCCGTGCTGGTCAAAAATCTTCCCGTGGACTTCTTGAACACCTCCACGGCCTTCAAAATATTTTGTTCGCTCTTCTCGCCAAATCCCGCCAGGTCCCGCAGTTTGCCCTGTCGCGCGATTCTCTCGATGTCCGCGACCGTACCGCACTGGAACTGGCTCCACAGAAACGCCACCTTCTTCGGTCCCAGCGATTGCAAGCTCAGCAACTCCAGGATGGTCACGGGATATTTTCTCAGCAGCTTTTTGCGCAAGCTGTAGTCGCCGGACTTCACAATCTCCGTCAGGTGCTCCACCATCCGCTCGCCAATCCCCGGTAACTCCTCCAACTTGTCCGGCGTTTCCACCAGCATTGCCACCGAGTCGGGCAGACTTTCAATCAGCTCCGCGGCCTTCTCGTAACTCCGGTAGCGTCCGATGATCGCGCCATCAATCTCAAGCAATTGCGCGGTTTCCCGCAATATTCGTGCGATTTGTTTGTTGTCCATTCGGCGATTATATCCACTTTTGGAGTGCAGCGGCTCACCGCCGCGTTTGTGCAAGCCATTCAATAATCGAAATATGGCCCGAAACGGATGGCAGGTTTAAACGAGCGTAAACCGTGCGACACGCAGCCCATGATCCTGACCACTGCGCAAACGCAACCGGTCCTCGATGGGTCCTGGCACAAAAAAAACCGGCGAAAGCTTGCGCTCTCGCCGGCATCCCTGGATTTAGTCAGACTTCACACTAACTCGGTTTGGCTACGTTGGCTGCCTGCGGCCCTTTGGGACCCTGCACGATCTCAAATTCGACCGCATCTCCTTCCTGCAACGTCCGGTAACCATCTCCGACGATCGCCGAGTAGTGCACGAATACATCTGGTCCGTCTTCCCGACCGATGAATCCGTAACCCTTTGAGTTATTGAACCACTTAACCGTTCCTAGCACTTCGTGTCTCCTTGGTGACTCAGGTGTTTCTTACTCTTGGGGGCGGAAATCTTACCAAGCGCCGCCATGAGCACGAATTGCGCGGAGTCTATCAAATTTGTGTTTGTAGTCAACACTACAGTGCGACGAAAATTTCACCGGGTGTGCATACTTATATGAATAAAATCGATTGAAACCGCTTATATCCCACTCAAGCTTTTCGAATAAACGTCAGATAATACAAAATGCCTGCGATCGACTTGGCGTCTCGAAGCTTCCCTTTTCGTATCATTTGTTTCAATTCTTTCAGCTTGTACGCCCGCACCGCGATCTTTTCATCCTCTTCCGGTTGCGCTTCGCCTTCCGTCAGCCCTTCCGCCAGCAAAATATACATGCGCTCTTCCAGAAATCCCGGGGTAGGGAAGACGTCCAGAAATACTTTGAACCGTTTTGCTCGATATCCTGTCTCTTCAAGTAGTTCGCGCGCCGCCGCCTCTTTCACACTCTCTCCTTGATCCATCCTTCCCGCCACTAGCTCCCACAAATACTGGCGCGTCGCGTGCCGATATTGTCGGATTAAAACGACCCTCTTATCTGCTAGTACCGGTAGCACGACCACCGAACCCGGGTGCGTGATCACCTCTCTGATCGTCCGCAAACCTCCCGGCTCCAGTACCTCGTCCCGCCTCACTCCGAACACCGGCCCTTGATAGACAATCTCGCTGTTCAAGATCTTCGCGATACCCTTGCCTGCCGCGCCCGACGATTCTTTTCCCTCACTCTTTTTCGCCACCGTTATTCTCCTAACCTCAAGCCTCGCATCATACCCGAACGGCGTCCGCCCCCGCACCTCGCTTACCCTAGGCGAAGCCAGAAAAAAGGCGCGACCAAGTCGCGCCGCGTCCAAGATTCCTGATCCCTGATATTTGATATCACTTCACTTCGGCAATCCATACACGGTAGCGACACCACCTCCCGCCACGTCCAGCACCGACTCCGCCATCGCCTTCTCCCTGCGCACATACCCCATTCCGATGAATGCATTCCTCGCCGGAGAAAACGCGCTTCGCGTCACATACCCGAACTCTTTTCCCTCCATCAGCAATGGCGTATTCGCGAGCGGCAGTTCCCGCGTATCGAACTTCAGCGCCACACGCGACCGGTTCACCTGTCCTCGGGAGCGCACTCGCTCCACAATCTCCTGCCCCGTGTAGCAGCCCTTCGTATAGCTGATATGCGAATCCTGCAATCCCGCCTCGTGCGGTATCTGCTTATCCTCAAAGTCGTAGCCGAACCATGGCACCCCTTGCTCCAGCCGCAGCGCATTCAGCGCCGTGTACCCCATCGGCCCTCCGCCATGCTTTTTCGTTGCATCTGCCAGGATTTTCCACAGCGCTTCCACGTCGCCGCGTCGCAACACAAACTCGCCACCATTCACCCCGCCCGGTGAGCGCTTTACTACCCGGCAGGAGATCGAGCCCACGGAAGCCTCCCGCGATTCCAGCTCGCTGACATCCCCCAAATCCACTCCACTCACTTCCGTCACCACTTCCGCGGCCTTCGGACCTTCCAGTGCCACGGCAGCAAACACCTCCGCCTGGTCGGTCAGCGTCACATCATCCATGATGATGTATTTGTCCAGCCCCGCCACCAGCTTCTCGCGTATCATCGCATAGGAAACGCAAAACAATTTATCCCCCATTGCATACGTTTCAATCTCGGCTTGTATGTGCCCCTGGGGATTCAAAAACAGCGACACGTTTCCGTGATTCTCTTTCAGGTCCTTGATGTTGTTGGTCAGAATCGCATTCAAATAGCGCACCCGGTCCGGCCCGGTGAACTCCAAATAGGCGCGATAATTCTTGTCCACCAGCGCCACGCTCTCGCGCGCGAACCGGTATTCCTCCCGCCAATCGCCAAAGTCGTCCGGCAGCGCGCACCCGAACCACGTGCCTATTCGCGCACCCGCCCTGCGATGCAGTTCCGCTAGTGGCGGAGCCAGTCCTGCGTTCTGCGAATCCAAATTGCTTCACCTCCCCCTTCAGTCTAACAAACACGAGCCATTTCTCTTGCTCTCGGCTTACTCTGTCCTCCGCTGTGTTCTCGGTGGTGAATCCTTGTTTTTCACTCCCGATGCTATACTTCTCCCAATGTCCGAAACACTCCACACGCCCGACGCCGCCAACCCCGAGATGATCTACATCAAAATCCCGGTCGGAATACTGCAATGCAACTGCTCCATCATCGGCGATCCCAAAACCCGCGAAGCTATCGTGGTCGATCCGGGCGATGAAATCGAGCGCATCCTTAGCCTACTGGGCCGTTACAAACTCTCCGTCAAAGCCATTGTCAGCACTCATGCCCACATCGATCACGTCGGCGGACTCGCCAAGCTTCATCAATACACCGGCGCTCCCGTGATGATGCACAACGACGATCTCCCGCTCTACAACGCCATGGAGGTTCAGGCTGCTTTTCTCGGTATGCGTCCTCCAGAACTCACCGCCGTCGATCAACTCCTGAAAGATGGCGATTCCCTCGAATGGGGCGGCTACCACGCCGACGTCCTCCACACTCCCGGCCATACCCCCGGCAGTGTTTGCCTTTTCTTGCCAAAAGAGGCTGGCACGATTAAGCTCAGCCAGCCGCAACTGTTTGCCGGAGACACGCTGTTTGCCGGCAGCATTGGTCGTACCGATCTTTGGGGCGGCTCGTTCGAGGAAATCATGCAATCGCTCACTCAGAAGCTCCTGCAACTTCCCGACGACACGCTCGTCTACCCTGGCCACGGGGAAATCACCACCATCGGCCGCGAGCGCGCCTCCAATCCGTTTCTCAATCAATAAGGAGACATTCGCTTTTCACCGCGCAAATTCCTCACTGGAGATACATCGCTCATGGGACAAGAACTCGCTTGCTCCGTTCTCTCAAATGGGAAATCGCATCGCGGTAAAGCGCTCCTCGAGTCCAACGAGATTCTTTTCCGCGGCGACCTGCGCCTAGAAATTCCTTTGGCCTCCATCAAGGAAGTGGAGGCTGGAGAAGGGAAGTTGAATGTCCGCACCAAAGACGCGCTTTACGTCTTCGATCTGGGCCCCAAAGCCGAAAAGTGGCGCGACCGCATCGCCAATCCAAAATCGCTTCTCGATAAGCTCGGTGTTAAACCCGGTGACTCCGTCTCGCTGCAAGGTTCTTTCTCCTCCGATTTTCTCGCGGATCTGAAGAAACAAGGCGCGGCCGTTAGCCGCGGAAAATCCGCTGCACCTTCCTGGATCTTCCTCGCTGCGGATTCCGTGGCCGATCTCGCCAACGTCAAATCCGCTGCGGGCGCCCTCAGGAATTCCGCCGCTCTCTGGATCGTCTACCGCAAGGGCCAGAAGTCCATCACCGAACACGACGTGCGAGGCGCGGGCCTCCGCGCTGGCCTCACCGACATCAAAGTCGCCAGTTTCAGCCCAACCCACACCGCCCTAAAATTCGTAATTCCGGTAGCCGAACGCTAGCTCCGCGGGTTGTTGGGCTTGTTTCCTTAGGGCTCGAAGTTTCAGCTACGAGGGTTGATCTCCGCCACCCGCCTCCGCCGCTCCGCGTTTCTCCTCCCGCGCTTTCTTCAACTCTTCCATCACCGATTGCACCAACTCCTTCGCGTGCGTCAACTCCTGTGCGATCACTCGTATGTCCATCGCCGGTAGTGCGGGATTCCTTTGGCTGGTGCAATACACCCCGTGCTGACCCACCAGCACCAGCGCATTCGTCATTCTGTCCAGCGACACGGCTAGCCTCCCGCGTTCCCGCCCGAACATCTGCTCGTACTGTTCCAGCTCTTCCCGGTATTCCTTGAATGCCGACATTTGGCAACCCTCTTTCCCCTGTGCGATGCGTCCCACCCGGGTGGTAGCACATCGGGCACAAACCTGTTCCGCAATTCTTTACCCTACCCCACCACGACTTCATAATCCATTCAGCCCAGAAGAGAGCTGCAGGACGACCATGAGCTATTCCCTTCATTCCATGAGTGCCTATGTTCCCTTCGGGGAAGTCCCCAAGGGCGATTGGGAGCATCCGAACATGCGACGTTCAGACCTTGTGCAACACAAAGAAAAGGAAAATGGCCGAATCGGCCGCACCTCCCAAATTGTATTCGGCGAACGTCAACATCTTCTTCGTGTCCTCGATTCCCTCGAGGGCACGCAGCTACCCATCGCCCGCATGCAGCAGGAACGCCGCACCCTTGAGGAATTAATTCATGCGCGCACACGGGAGTTGAATCAGATCAACACAGCCTGGGATGAGAAAATTGGCTTGGTTCTCAGCGCCGAAGCCAAACCGGAAATGCTCGAGAAGCTCACCAAGCAGGCTCCCGAAGAAGATTTCTACCTCTTGCGCCTGATCAGCGAGCATCCCCGCGCCAATGCCAAGACTCTTTCGCGCCTCGCCAAGCATCCTTACGGCGCCATCCGCGAAAACGTGGCCCGCCATCCCAACGCCGACGCCCACACTCTCACCTATCTCAGCAAAGACAAAACGCAGCCCCTTTGGTACCTGGTAGCGTTCAACCCCAACACTCCGTCGCCACTACAGCGCAAGCTCCGCGACCGCCTAAAGCGCCTGGGCGACAATCAGCCCAGCAACTAACTTAGCTTTGGAGTGCGACATCTTCCATGTAGTGCCGACTTTCATTTTGCTGCACGAGCAACTGTTGGTACCGAACGCCGCGCACGAATCCCACATTGTTATCCCCGGCGAAGCGAGGGATCTGCTTTTCCTTCTCCACGCCGGCCGCTGCTAATCTTTGCTCTGGCCAGTGGTCGCCGGCCAGCGGGCACTTTCCGCGCTATACTGTGCTCGTCGCAATGACACCGATCTTCCGCCGCCCCATTCTTCTCTTCGCGCTCATCTCCATTCTTCTCCTCATCCCTTGTTTCTGGCACTCCCACATTCAGGCCGGCGATCTGGGCAGCCACACCTACAACGCCTGGCTCGCGCAACTCATCCATCAGGGCAAAGCTCCCGGCCTCTATCTCGTCTGGCAATGGGACAACATTCTCTTCGATCTCATGCTCTACTATTTATCCAAACTCGTTGGCTTCACCCTGGCCGAGAAACTCGCTGTCTGCCTCTGCAGTCTCGCTTTCTTGTGGGGAGTCTTCGCTTTCATCCAGGCTGCCGCTCGCCGCCCTCCCTGGTTGCTCACTCCTCTCATCGCCATGCTCTCCTACGGCTACGTTTTCAACATGGGCTACATGAACTACTACCTCTCCATCGGCTTGGGTTGCTTCGCACTCGCCCTCCTGTGGCCTGCGAAACGTCGTGGCCTCATCGTTGCCGTGCTGCTGCTTCCGGTAACCTACCTCGCGCATCCACTGGGCGTCCTTCTTGTTCTCACCGTCGGCGCCTACCGCCTTGTTTGGCCTCTCCTGAAAGGTTGGACGCGCCTCATTCTCCCCGCCATTTCTCTCGTCGTTTTCTACGCGGTTCATTGGATCGTCCTTCAGCATCCAGAACTGGAAGGCGACTGGCCCGACCCGCCGCTCTACCAATGGAATGGCGCCGACCAGTTCACTGTTTATGGCCAGCGCTATGGCTATCTTTCCTGGCTCATCATCCTTCTCGCACTCCTCGCCGTTGTATTCGAACTCTGGCGTTCTCGTTCTCCTAAGTCTTCCATCGAGCCGTGCTCCGCCGCTTCGGCCTCCACCACTTGGAAGGACCGCTGGCTCCTCGTCGAGTTCTACCTCATCTCTTTCTGTGCCATGACCCTCTTTCCTGAAAATCTCCGTCCCGTTCCCGAAGGCAGCTGGATCGGTGGTATCGTCACTCGTCTCACGCTCGTCAGCGCTATCTTCGCTCTTGCGGTACTCGGCTCGCTTCGCCCTCAGCCCTGGCACCTCGCCGCATTCTCACTCTGTGCCGCTTTCTTCTTCGTCTTTCTGTACCAGGACACTGGCTTCCTCGATCGCCTCGAAAAAAATTCCGAAGCCATCACCCAGCAATTGCCCTTCGGCACTCGCGTTGCCAGCAGCGTCTACGCGCCTCCCGGCTATCGCCCGATGTACATGCATCTCATCGATCGGTCCTGCATTGGCCGCTGTTTCCTCGTCTCCAATTACGAGCCTGCCACCTTGAAATTCCGCGTTCGTGTCGATCCCGATGGCAGCCCTCTCGTGGCCTCCACTGTCGACGACAGCGAAGCCCTGCAGTTCGGCAATTACCAAGTCCAGGAGGACGATCTGCCGCTGAAGCAGATTTATCAGTGCGACTCCTCCGACCTCACCAAACTCTGCATCCGTGACCTGGTCGCCGGCGAATTCAACGGCCGCCTAGGCTACAAGCCCCATTTCCCCTGGGACAAGGACTAACCACCTGCTTGGGAGTGCGGCGGCTAGCCGCCGTTTTTTACACTCCCAACCCGGGCCCGCGTCGCAAAACGCCGAACCGCGGAAGCATCTAACCCAGCCTCTCGGAACTGGGAACATGAACCTCAATACTCCGAGCGCCTTAGGCGCGACACTCCGCTCAACCGCGCATTCCAGGGTCCGCTTGCATCCTGATCCCTGATAACTGATATCTCGCCGCTAGAACTCGGTCGGCTCGCTACCTCCCGACCAAAAGCAAGTTCCCGCCGGGCCCCTCCTCCAAAAGACAATTTGGCTCTTGCACCAGTCCAATTCCTGCTAGAATAGCCCCAGGATGAGAGACAATGCTGCCAATACACCTTCAGCCCGAAAGCCACGTTCCCCTCTATGTGCAACTCCGCGATCAACTTCGCTCCCTGGTTCACGCCGGTGACCTCCACCCCGGCGACCGCATTCCCGCCAGCCGCGAACTCGCGCAAATGCTCGGTGTCCATCGCACTACCGTTGCGAACGCCTACGCTGAACTCGAGTCCGAAGGCCTTATCCAGGGACACGTGGGCCGCGGCACATTCATTCGCGGCAATGGCAACGGCTTGAAAATCACGCCGCCACCACCTCCTTCCCTGAATGGCCATGACGGCGGCCTGCGTTGGGAACTTCTTTTTGCTGACGAACGCAGCGAAGAAATTCTCACGCGCCTTACGGCCAATGCCCCTGAAGACGCTCTCGACTTTGTCATGGCCCGTCCCGACCCGGAGCTCTTTCCCGTCGAGGAGCTGCAAACCTGCGCGCACGCCGCGCTTCGCCGCGAGGGCCAGGACATTCTCAACCTCGGCGCCTCCGACGGTTTCCCGGCGCTGAAAGAAGCTGTGCTCGAACTTCTGCGCCAGGACGGCATCCCTGCGAAAGACAACACGCTGCTCATCACCGACGGCTGCCAGCAAGCGCTCGACCTAATCGCCAAAGCCTTCGTTCGCAGCGGCGATACCGTCATCCTCGAGAATCCTACCTATCCCGGCGCGTCCGCTGTGTTCAACGGTGTTCGCGCTCGTTGCCTCGGCGTTTCGGTGCGCACCCACCCCGAACCCGGAAGCGCTCTCGGCATCGATCTTGAAGCGCTCGAAGCCACGCTCGCCGCCAATCGCGTCAAACTTCTTGTCCTGACTCCCGATTTTCACAATCCGACGGGCATGTCGATGCCGCTCGCGTCGCGCCGTCGCGTTCTTGAACTCGCGGCGCGCTATCAGGTTCCGATCGTCGAGGACCACATTTACGCCCGCCTGCACGCTCGCGACGAGCGCGTCCCTTCGCTCAAGCAGCTCGACCGCTCCAACCTTGTCATCCACATTGATAGCTTCGCGAAAGTCGCCTTCCCCGGCCTGCGCGTTGGCTGGATCGTTGCACCTCCCGCGGCCATCGAACGCCTTCGCTTGGTCAAGCAGATGACTGACCTGCACACCGATCAGCTCGCGCAAGCCACGCTCGCCGAATTCCTCAAGCGCGGCCTGTTTCATAAGCATCTCATTCGCATGCGCAAGACTTACGCCCTGCGTTTGCTGGCACTCGACGAAGCCCTCCGCAAGCACATGCCTGAAGGCACCCGCTGGACCCGCCCCGAAGGCGGCATGTGCCTGTGGCTCGAACTTCCTCCCGGCTTCGACGCCAGCGAGCTGATGATCCATGCGCGTGAGCGGGGCGTGCTCTTTGCCCCTGGCCGCTACTTCTATGTGCAATCGCCGCTGCCCAACACCCTCCGTTTGGGCTTTGCCAGTCTTGACGAGAAACAGATTGCGCGCGGCATTGCCATTCTTGCCGACCTTCTTCGCATTGAAATGCGTAAGCGCCAGCGCGGCACTCGTCGCGCTGAACGTTCCCACGTGGCACTGGTGTGAACATGGGTCGCACTCTCAAACTCGATCCCAATCCCGCCAACCGCTGCTTCGGCTGCGGTGCCGCCAATCCCGCGGGCATGAGGCTTCCGTTCGAGCTAGATCTCGACGATCGCCGCACTCGAGGCAAGTTCTCACTGGGCCTGAATTACGCGGGCGGTGCCGGTTTTGCTCATGGTGGCATCATCGCCGTCGTGCTCGATGAAGCCATGGGCAAACTCTCCAAGCTGACCGGTGAGCGCGCGGTCACCGCAGAGATGTCCATCACCTATTGCAAGCCTGTTCCTGTCGATCAGGAAATTCTTGTCGAAGGCTGGCAGGAAGAAGAGAAGGGAAGGAACCGCTTTCGCACCGCGGAAATTCGCGATGCTCAGGGGAACGTGCTCGCCCGTGGCAAAGGAAGATTTGTGGTCGTCGGCGCCGAGCATTTCGCAACGGGGGGACTCCGTCATTCCGAACGGAGTGAGGAATCTCTTTTGGATTTCCGCGACAACCACTAGATTGGTTTAGAGGGCTGGTCCGAAGATATTTCTAAACTTAAGAGGAGAAGTATCATGGATTCAAAAAAAATAAACGGTAGCGGGCAGCGCGCCAAAGGTTCTAACGAATGGCGCGTCAAAGTCGGTCTCGCCGAAATGCTCAAGGGAGGCGTCATCATGGACGTCACCAATGCCGAGCAAGCCAAAATCGCCGAGGATGCCGGGGCCTGCGCTGTCATGGCTCTCGAGCGCGTGCCTTCCGACATTCGCAAGGAAGGCGGCGTCGCTCGCATGGCCTCCATCAAAATCATCCGCGAGATCATGAAGACGGTCACCATTCCGGTCATGGCCAAGGTCCGCATCGGGCACTTTACCGAAGCCGAAGTCCTGCAAGCGCTGGAAGTTGATTTCATCGACGAGAGCGAAGTCCTCACTCCCGCCGACGAAGAAAATCATATCTGGAAGCACGACTACCGCGTGCCATTCGTCTGCGGCGCGCGCAATCTTGGTGAAGCGCTTCGCCGCATCGCCGAGGGTGCCGCCATGATTCGCACCAAGGGCGAAGCCGGCTCCGGCAACGTCGTGGAAGCCGTTCGCCACATGCGCACCATCGTCAGCGAAATGCGCGCCCTCACCACCATGCGCGAAGACGAACTCATGCGCAAGGCCAAGGAGCACGGCGCTCCTCTCGATCTCATTCGCAGCGTCGCCAAGACCGGCAAGCTTCCGGTTCCCAACTTCTCCGCCGGCGGCATCGCCACCCCGGCCGACGCTGCTCTGGTACGCAAACTGGGCGCTGAAGCCGTTTTCGTTGGTTCCGGAATCTTCAAGAGCAGCGATCCGGAAGCGCGCGCCAAGGCCATCGTGAAGGCCACCACCCATTTTGAAGACGCCAAAGCCGTCCTCGAAGCTCACGAAGAACTAGGCGAAGCCATGCCTGGCCTCGACGTCCGCCAAATGGAGGAAAAAGATCTCCTCTCCACCCGCGGCTGGTAGCTCTTTCTTGTGTTTTTGTAGTGGCCGGTCTTTAGACCGGCTTTGCAGGGACCACCTTCCGCGGCGGTCCGCTCTTGGGTTTGCAGAATGTCGTTTTTCGGCTTTTTTGTTCTTTCACGAATTGAGGTTTCCCGTCACGTGAAAATCGGCATCCTCGCTGTTCAAGGTGACTTCGAAGCTCACGCCGCCACTCTGCAATCCCTCGGCGCCGACACCGCCGAGGTCCGCACCGTCCACGATCTGGAATCCTGCGACGGCCTGATCCTTCCCGGCGGCGAATCCACCACGCAACTCCAATTCCTCCGCGAAGAGGGCTTGTACGACGCCATCCGCAAATTCGCCGACGCCGGTCACGCCGTTTTCGGCACTTGTGCCGGCGCAATTCTGCTTGCCACGCATGTCAAGAATCCCCCGCAATCCTCGCTCGGCCTTCTCGATATGACCATCCTCCGCAACGGCTACGGCCGCCAGCTCGCCAGCAATGTTTTCTTTGGCCCCTGCACCCTGAAAAAAGATCCTCTCGAAATGGTTTTCATCCGCGGTCCCGTTATCGAAGGCGTTGGCTCCGGCGTTTCTGTACTCGCTCGCCATTCCGGCCAGCCTACGCTGGTCCAAAAACACAATCTTCTCGCCGCCACCTTCCATCCCGAACTTACCGACGATCCCACCGTCCACCAACACTTCCTCTCCATGGCTGCGTCTAACTCCAAGACTGCTCATGTCCGCTAAAAAACTCCGCGTCCTCTTCGTCTGTCTGGGCAACGCCTGCCGCAGCCCCATGGCCGAAGCCATTGCTTCTCGCGAAGCCTCCGACATCCTGGAGGTCTCCAGCGCCGGCCTGTATCCACTCGGCGAAATCCCCGGCGAGACCCAGGAAACGCTTGTGCGCAACGGCTATTCCGCCGCTGGCCTTTCTTCGAAACCGATTACCAACAAGGCCTGGAACGAAGCCGATCTGGTGATCAATCTTAGCGGGCGCATTCACGACATTGCCTTCGACGACCCCGCTAAGGTAGAAGACTGGGACGTCGCGGATCCTTATGGCGCCAATCCTGCTTTCTACCAAACAATTCTCGAAGAGCTCCAACAGCGCATTGGCCTCCTCGCCAATCGCTTGCGCCAACAACACAAATCACAGTAACCTCATCTTTTGGGAGACACCTTGCAACGCAACAAAACCAGCGTTTCGCGCGAAGACTACCTCAAAGCCATCTGGGAAATGCTGGAAGAAAACCAGATGCCCATCAGCGCTCGACTCGCCGAAGAGCTCGAAGTCACTCCGCCTGCCGTTACCGCCGCCATTAAGCGCATGGCTCGCGATGGCCACGTCAAAGTGCAACGCGGTGGACGCATTCTCCTCACCGCCAAGGGCCGCAAAGTCGCCCAGCATCTCTCGCTCCGTCACCAACTCGCCGAGATGCTTCTCACCGAAGTCATCGGTCTATCCTGGGCCAAAGCGCATGCTGAGGCCGAACGCATGGAGCATGCCATCTCCCCCGAAGTCGAAGCTCTGCTCATGAAGCGTTTCGCCGGACACAAAACCTGTCCTCATGGAGTTCCTCTGCGTGGCGGATTCGCGCAACTTCGCAAGGAAGGCGCGGTCCTTCTTTCCGAACTGCAACTCCACGATTCCGCCGAAATTGTTTGTGTCTACGAGAAGGAAGAAGGATTCCTCGAATTTCTGGAGAACCTCCATCTTCGCCCTTCGACAAAAGTCGAAGTCCTCAAACGCGAGTACGACGAAACCATGACTCTCCGCGCCGCCGGCCACACCATGCACCTGGGCAAACCCGCCACCTCCCGCATCTGGGTCCGCCGCCTAGCGGCCTGATCTCCGCCTTTCATTGTCATCCCGACCGGAGCGCCAGTGTTTTTCTGCCGCGCAGTGGAGGGATCGCGGCTGGCTCTCTGCTCGCCGTTGACGGCCGCCTTTGGAGCGCAGCAGCCTCAGCGCCGCTTTGCCTTTTAACTTTTAACTTTTGACTATCGACTCCCCGGGATGTTGAACCTCTTTGATAATGTCCCCTTCAGCCCCCATTAGAAATGTCCCCTACACTACGACCTCCTGGGGAGGTCCGATTGAAGAGGACAGCGATGAGCACGAGGGAATTGCGACGAGCAGAGGTTTTGG
>Ga0074045_10003733_pt1 | contig 13665 bp, 23 predicted proteins | sample BogForMeECP23OM2_FD_94442 | JGI IMG/M metagenome (GOLD analysis project Ga0074045, IMG submission 94442) | Bog forest soil microbial communities from Calvert Island, British Columbia, Canada - Bog Forest MetaG ECP23OM2 | ecosystem: Environmental > Terrestrial > Soil > Wetlands ... | reverse complement strand
GACCCAGCAGTAGCGCGCCGCCAAATCCAGCGGCTACTTGGGCATGCTTGTTCTTGAATGGACTGGTTAACCACAGCACCACGTAAATTAGAAGCAGGGTAGGGTAAAACACGGCCATTAGAACTACGAGCGTGGTATCTACGGTGGCCTTGGCCAGCCTGTTATACCACTTCATGGTGGGGTAGCTGATACTATTCTTCCATACTGCTACCCCAAACAGAGCGGTAATACAGGCCACCCAGAACAGCTTATAACGAGTGGCTAGTCTCACGAAGGTATGTCCTCCGCAACGCTTACATCCGCTTTTTAGATGGCCTCAGATTGTGGCGCAGCCTCAGCGGGTATGCCGGCTTCGGCAGCTGCAGTCTTCTCGGTGTGCAGCCAGGTGCTGAACATATTGGTGAAGAAGGACCTGGTCTTGTCCATCCCACCGGTGATGTGTTGAGGATACTTCACACCGACAAAGATACCAGCCGCAGTGGCGAGCAGGCCTAATAGGATAAGCAGAATGGTCTTCACTGATTGCCTCCTTGGGCAGGAGATTGGACCATAATGGGTCCTCGCTTGCGCTTCCAGAAGGCCAGCTTGGAGAATGCTTTCTTGATGTCTCCCCAGCTGATGTCTAGGTCTAACATCAATGCTCGGACCATGATACCGACCGACAACATCAGGCCAATAACAATAAAGAGTTGGAAGGAAACAAATAACACTTTCCTCCAGCCAGTCAATGCCAACGGCACCAACACCACTTGTATGGGTGATTCGTTCAAGGTAACCTCCTAAGTTTGCAGATGATTGGAACAATAAAGAACACCATGATGAGATTCATGAGAGTCCCACCCAATGCAAAAGTTACGCCGAGCGGGCTCCGAACACCATGAATGCTATAGTTCACCACTTCTGTGCAGGTGACGGTCAGCAGCTTGTGGCCGTGGGCCCAGACCAGAAACTTGTCTGATACCCTGCCTTTAGGGTGATAGAAAGGCACGAGTTGGAGCAGTTCGTCAATCTTGATGGCGATGCTCCATATCATGGCCCAGAATACAGAACCAGCGCAGAAGCTACTGGTCGCACTTGGCGTGAATGTCATTTCCATCCTCCTTCTCACGATTCTTACGCATAAACTCAGCGAATGAATCGTGGTAGTAGGCAGTCAGGTCTTTGTCAAGCTTGACCTCCTCACATAGAAGCCACGCTACCAGGATGAACACACCGCCTGGCATTATGAAGAGCAGCAAGAAAATGACCAACCAGGTCTTCCAATCCCAGTGCATTTTCATGTGCGTGCCCTCCTTTTGGCAGTAGCCATCCTAGAGGATAAGCTATTACGAAGTGGTGAGTGTGGAAGGAACAACGCGCGTACAAGCTGTCTAAATGCTTCGTAATCAACAGCTTTGCGGATTAGTGTGGTGGTGGTGTCTGCGGCCTTGACACGAAGTTTATCAGCTGTGCCTAATGGCCTGCGTGTTTGTCCCTTCACCCATTTATCCACCATGGATGGCTTGTTCTCGGGTTGGTAATAGACCATGCATCTGCGGTCCAGGTTCTTTCCATACCATGCGCCAAGCCCTATAAGTTTGGCGATGCCATCCAGTACTAGGGCGAACCCAATCATGCTCATGTTAGTCCTACTTTCTGTCTGTCATGCAGCTGAGACCAACTGCAACCAGGCTCCAGAATGTCAACCAGATAACAGATGCCACCAAGAGGGTGCCAACCAGTTTCTAGAATGACATAATGTTTTCTTATCTGCCCACCCAGTGGGCGATTAGGTGTATCCAACCTGTTGCGAAACCAACCAGCGTGCTGAATGCAAACACAGCACCAGCAGTTACTGTAACCCAGGCTATAATCTTCACAACAGATGAAGGTTTGGGGGCAGGCATAGTGGGGTAAGCCAGCTTATACATCGCATTGATGGCTGGCAGTTTGGCACATACCAGGTTTGTGTCTTCACCAGATAGCGCCACATACTTCGTAAGTTCAGCCTGCACAACTTCCCACAGCAGCTTGTACTGCTTCTCACCGGCCAGAACACCGTTGGATTCATGGCCTTGCATGGCTGTAGAATTAGCAGCGACAGAGCGCTTTAGGCTATGCCAAGCTACTGCTTTCTTCGCGGGTAGTTGAATCCTCTGTTTCCACGACTCGCGTATTTGGTTGAGCACTTGTGTCCCCTTTCTGGATAAGAGATGCTTCATGTAGTGGTTACGCCCAGGACTGGGCTCGCCACAAATGTGGCATACATTGTCATACTGCTTGTGCCTTATTAATCCAAGGGCAGGGCAGATAGCAATGAACCAGGTCATATTAACCCCCTCTCAATGTTTTCAATGAGGCGAATGATTACAGAGCCATGGCAAGGCATGGGCGAGCAGAAACACACCAGTATCTTGCCCTTGCATGCTAGTATCTCCTGGCGTAGCTCTGCATCTCCATGTTTTAGACGATAACGGAAGTCGGCCTCACAGCATGTAATGGCCTCGGCGCGCGTATCTACTTTGAACTCGGCCTTAGTACCACTCATGTGTGAGTAGCGATTGCCCAGCTTGGAACCGCGCCCTATGTACTTGTAAATAGGGCTACTCTCCCACCCGGGCGCCAGCTTGTGCTTATTAGCCACCAGTGTTGGTGTCATAATGTCCTTTCATAGGAGCTGGAGTAGGTTAGGCCTACTCCAGCACCTATTAAGCCCACGCCTGGGCCAGGTTGTTACGCAGCCTGAGGGAATTCCTCATCGGTTGGCTCTTCGATATTGTTCTCCTGCTCAGCGGAAGGAACATCGTGGTCATACAGGGACTCGGGCAGGTTAACGTGTCCATACTTCTCGATGGCTGGCATCCCATCCAACGTGAACACCCTGCCAACGGCGACGGGCTGACCCATCTCACCCGTTTCCTTGCCACTGGCGTCAGTAAGGGCACGAGCAGGCAAAATCTGCCCACCCTGAAGGCCATACTGACCCTGGCGAACGGCCACCTTGATATGCACGAGGTCTCCGCGGTGAATGCCCATTGCATCCAGCACTTCGAGGGCGCGCACACCACGCACGTAAGCGCGGAAGATGTAGCGCTTGTTCACGCCGTCTTCTGTGCGACGTCCCCAGCCGAGCCGCAGCATCACGAACGGCTGACCGTTCGGATACTGTCCGGTACTCTTGCCGAAGACAATCGCATTACGAATAGGTGCGAAAGTCGTCGGGGCATCATACTTCAGCCCCAGCGTATCGACCCGAGGGATGAAACCACGTACTACCAAAGGCAGTCGCGTGTTAGTTTTGTTGGCCACTTCTGGCCTCACTTTCTGCCCGTTAAGGGCGTGTCAGGTTAAAATCACAGGGCTTATTAGGCCTCCGTGTCTTGCTCTTCCGAGGCTTGCTCATGGCGAGGTTGGCCAATGAAGCCAGCCCAGAAATCTACTTCCGGCTTGGTCTGCTCGAACAGCTCTTCCATAATGGGGCGAGGTGAGCCATTCGCCAATGCCCGTTCCGTATTGGCAAGAATCTTGTCGACGGCCGTCCATAGCATGGAATTCATTTCGTTGTGTACTTCGTCGGCAGGCGGGCGAGGTTCACCCTTCTTTGCCTTCAAAGGTTTGGGCAGGTTCAAGGCATCGCGCAGCCATTGTGCAGGCAGAGCGCCAATGCGCGTCTTGTACTCACGCGCTTTGTAAGGCTTGCGGCTATCTGCCAATAGCCTGCGGAACAGCTTATGCCGTTCCACAGGAGACATTGCCAACTCAGCTTGCACCTTCAGGTTCTGAAGTTGCTCCTCCCCAATACAAAATGCAATGGGGAAAGCATGAGTGTGATTGTGTTGCTTGTTCATTGAATACCCCCTTCATTCGGCGGTAGAATCCACGGTGCTCTGTGGTTTTGGAAAATGGAGACGCTCGGCAATTGCTTCTTCGGCAGAAATAGCAGCCAACTCAGCAGGTGTGCCAGTCATCCCATTTGCGTAAAATAGGCATTGCTCGCACAGGCCAGGACGGCGAGGTGGATTATTTTGACCATCAATGGTCTGCCCTGAGCGGCACATAATACTGAAATCTACATCTGAGCCTTTCTGTGCCAGGTAATGATTGTACTTAGGGCACCATTTGCGGAGCTCTGTGCGCACACTGAAGACCTGCTGATGGTGTGACTTCATCAAGGCGGTCTTCAGAGGCTGATTCTGCATCCGTCCGAAGCGTATCTTCTGAACTTCAAGGTCGTAGAGCAGGCTGTTCATTTCCCAATTGTCCTGCACATCCGCCCTCAAAATGGGTGGTAATTTTACCATTTCGCACTCCTTTCCCGGCGTGAGCCGACATTGAACTACTGGTAGAATGTATTGGTACCAACCAACGCAAAGATTGGAGCCCAGTAGCGCTGTACTTAGCGCCTCCTCTGCTTCATGATAGCCCTAGAGTACTGAACCTGAGCCGTTCGTCAGCAGAATAATCTTTGGGATTACCAACGGCCGCATCCACAGCTGTCTGGTATGCCTTTTCCAGGGCGCCAAGTAGTGTTTCGTAATAGGGCAAGTCCTTGGCTATACGCTGAAAAGGGCCCATAACACATTGAGCCTGAAGGAGTTCAATTACATGGATGCCTTCCCGTAGTATCTTGCGCAGCAGGTGCACTTCAGGCAGGGTTAGATGCATCAGCACATCGGGATTGACAAGTTTGTAAGTCTTCGCAATGTGTGTGGTTCCCCGCATGTAAATATGTTTGCCATCCCACTGGCAGGGCTCCAGAGCGTTGTGTAGGCTCATGAGTAGGTAGTACTCTTCAAAGTCCCACTTGGGTCCAAGCCAGTTGGCTTCATCGTTTAGTTGCATGAGCAGCTCCATCAATGGAACAAGCTCAGTCACCTTGGCTGAGAATTGAAGGAACAGTTCATTCGTGTCGTCATTCACCTCACCCAAAGTGAACGCATAACGCTCACTATTCACGGTGTTACTCCTTTCATTTGATGTACTTACAAAGAAAAACGAGGTACACATCAGTAGGTGAGCGAACACCTGGTCATCTCACGCTTGGTTAGAGTGTGGGAGAAGAACGCATACCTCAGGCCACGCTTGGTAACGTGGCTAAACTTTGGGGAGAACCTGTTCACTAGCACTCTCGGTGCTATTGCGTGTTTGGGCTCCCCCAGCGCTACCTACACACCACTGCAAGAGATGGTGTGCCTGGTAGGGCATAGATAATGGGAGCACATTGAGTTCACAATAACCCTGAATTATTTGTATTATATATTGGGCATCCTTCATTGTGTTGACCCAATGTGCTCACGTTATCGGAGGGATAGCTGGTATACCGAGGTTGCAACCTCACAACTACCCCTCTAAACTGTTCAATTCGGAAGATTTAGCTCTGCGTTGTTGGATTCACGGGGGATGTGGCGGAAGAGTGTGTCTACCTTTAATTCACGCAGCCTATCACACAGCATGCAAGCATGGAAGCGTAGGTTCCGCAAGACTGGTTCCTTGCAGTGATACTCACCAGTCATTTGACGAATGACCAGTTCTGAGTCCCCGTAGATGACAATGCTATCTCCGGGCTTTATGTCACCGGCTGTGGTCAGCTCGATGAGCTTTTGCATCAGCACAATCATAGCGCTGTATTCAGCCTGGTTGCTGGTGGACACAAACTCTTCCTTGAATGAGATGTGCTCTGCTATGTCCATGAATGGGCGGATGCGGTAGCTTCCCACTCTGTTGCCGGCCGGACCATTGCCATCAAAGAATGCTTGAATGGTACCATTGGCATTGGCCATAGCCTTCTCCAAATTAGCCAGGAATAACTGCAAGAGAGTAGGATTATCCGCGGTTTCATGCAGGTCAATTCCCATGGTTTTAATGAGATGGGTGATTTGCATCCTTACCTCATCAGCCATCTCATCAGTAAGTATCAAGACAACGCTCATGGTGTGCCTCCTTTAAGGTGATGGATGTCGTAAAGCATTATAACGAAGCCGGTTATAAATAGGCCGGCCAGGATGAATAATAGACAATAGAGAGGGAAATGCATACTACACAATCCCCCTAACAGGATTTACTAACCCTATTGGACTGGGAGCTAAACCCCACAATCCAATAGGGATAGGGCGATAAGTCATTAACCGATGCACCGCCTAATCCCTGCAATGAGAATACATGGCAGGTAAAACTCAATGGAGAAGTGAACCCATCTGTATAGCACGACAAGTGCCACTGGACAGGTTCAATAAATAACGGTTGTGCATCTCCTCCCAATAACGAAACGGAGGAGAAACACCACTTAATGGCTCATTAGTCAGATGAGACCATCGCGTGCGTTCAGCAGAAGCCACATGGCGAGCATGGCACCGGCAGCATATACCAATGCGAGCATTCTTTATGATATGCTGATTACCATTAAGCATGACTTTATGCGTGGGCCAAATCACAAGCTTTACTTTGCCCACAACACATGACTCGCAAGACTCACCATACATAGCCAACCCTACAACAGATTTCATAAAACACGACCTTTCCTGCAGGCCCGATAAGTAAAAAACACCAGGCAGGCAACAGAGCAAACAAGAACAATCAAAGACCAGTACACAGTACACCTCCACAAATAAGTGCCGACCCTGGAACAACATAGACCAATATATCTACAAGGGCAGATAAGTGAGATTTAGTATGCTCAAATTGCCATCGCATTAGAACCTGCTACAATCCAGCAATCAGCGCCTCGATAAGCAAAGCACAAAAAGGACAAAGACGAGGCCCAATGAGTGAAGAACACAGAGCAAAGATTGGAGCAGGTAAAACACGATAAATCTCACCTATACTACCATTATAGGCGAAATGTCGGCACTGGTGTATGCGCATAAGCAGTGCACACACATCAGTGACTACAGGTCGTCACTTGGAGCGCACACACCCACCTACACCCACCCAACCCTATGAATACACAGGGTTTAGCTAAGAATAGGTGGGTATATGTACCAATCAATATTATTCGGAGTAGTTCAGGAGTAATCCTTTGGAGCCCACAGGCAGCGTACAGCCACTCCGGACCCCCAGCTCCGTTGGCTTTGCCATTGATATCAAACATCAGGCACAATGTCTGCTTCAATAGCAAACTGCACAGCCTATATTATCTAATCTATAACATAGTCCTTACTGATAACAAAGGACTTATACTTCACGAATGAAAATCGGCACAAGGAGAGTACCGAAATATTCGTAACAGGCATTGTTATAGATTAGATAATAGTCTTCACAGGGCGCACACCTCAACAAGCGCGTACGCCCTGTTGCGCAAGCCAATCTACGCCTCGGGTACGAAGCGCAGGGTGTACTCGGTGTTGGCCACCAATACACCATAGTGTGTGGTGCCACCCACCACACACAGGTCTTCCCGGGTAATCCAGCCAACGTGTTTAGAATCAACAAATACCTTGGCTGCTTTCTGTGGCTTACCCTTGGGCGGCGCGAACATGGAAGGTTCTACCACCGCCTGCTTACCCGAAAGTGCTTTCCACTGAACAAGTTCCTCTTTAGCACTTTCGGGGTTGGTGTGGAAGCGCTGCTCCCAGCCATTGACCACGGTCATAGGCGAGCTGGGCCGGTTATCCGGCCCAACCTCCACCCACACATGGCCATATACCAGCTCATGCATACCATCCTCGACAGCGAGGAAGCCGATGTGGCTGGTAGTCCCAGGAATATACACAAGTGTGTCTTTTACCTGGACTGGCCCAAAGTAGTCCTTATAATCGTGCCGTACCTGGCCATTCAACCACTCAACAGCGTGGGGTTGTTTGGCCAGGCCCACACGACGCAGGACATCAAGGGTGAGCTGACCGGTATTGGCTCCCCAAAGCATAGCGTCCCCGTAGGACGTGTACTTCAGTTTGCCTTCACCGGCATCCACCGTACGCACCACATTGCTGGCGCGGTCCCGATACACGAGATACACCAGGCGAAGCCAGGCGTCCTTGCCGAGTGGATGGCCGGGATTTATCAGTTTCTTCTTGCTCCCGTCCTTGTTATACTCCCACTTACCATCGGCAAACTCCGCCAGCTCTTCCTGTGCGCGCAGGGCCGCCACAATGTGGCTGGGTTTATCGGCTTGGTCACCAATGCTATTACACTTGGTCACCTCACCTTCCTTAGGGCAAGTACATGATATCTCAGGGTTTACATCAAAACCCGTGAGATACACATGCCGCTTGATTTGCTGGAAGCGCACCCGGAACATGGTACGCATCTCCTGTGCCACGGCCATAGCCTTGTCGTGCACATAGGGGTGAGTACTAAACTCCTCCCCAGGCACAAACGCATGGCTTTGGAGATACTTCTTCACTTCCACTTCCATGATGAGCTCTTTATATCTCTCAACCATGTCGTGGACATCATCCATGTGCACCCGGATGATGGGTATGCTCCGGTCCCTGATGGTCTTGCTCAGGGCATTACCATCCCCACGCTTGCTGCAATGGGTCCAGAATGCACCTGGCACCGCAGGGATGGTGTTATCGAACGAGCCCTTGCCGCTAACCCATTGGTCTGCAAAGGCATACCTGTTGCCGGTCTTGTTGATGCTATCAATCAAGCTCTCAATGTTGCAGCCCAGAATAGCAGGGCCGAATCCATTGAACTCGGCGATAGCGTCCGCCAGGTCCTGATTGCCTTCAGCCAAGCACTTGGCAATCATCTCCGGCTTGTTGGTCTCGAACGCGATACCCTTACGGATAATGGCGTCGATAACCCCAATGCTCATGTTGTTGCGTTGCGCATCCAGAAGCGCAACCCCAACCACATCAGCGTTATAGCGGATGCCTTTCTTCTTCCGCTTGCTCAGTTCCTCCAAGAGGACATCATCCCAAGACTGGGTCTGTTCCTCAGGAGTAATAGCAACGGGCAAAGCCACATCCGGATACGGAAAGGCCTTGACCCAGTCCTTGACGTGTTTGACCACGGCTTTGTTGAACATCGCCTTGCCGCGGTCATCGCAGTCCTGACCACCGTGCTTCTTACGAAACTCGGGGTGAGCCAGGCGCTTGGGGTTGAACATGATTAGCACTCCCTGGTCATAAACGAATAACTCCTGCCTCATCACCGACTTCTGAACGGTGAAGCTGCAGGTATGAGCCATAGGAGTCCGATAGAATGCACACTCTCCCTCTTGGGAAGTGAAGCACTCGTCTTCAGCCAAGGTGCCATCGTCCACATGCACCATGCCCCACCTATCAAAACAGGTCAGGTCAGGGAAGATGTAGCGAGCGATGGTGTCCTCGTCTTCAACGAACCGGAACCGGTTGATAAGCATGTTACGCTTGCCTTCCATTTGACGCCGAATCCACTTCTCTTCCAGAGCAGGGAATACCACACGCTCCCCATCCTTGGTCATGGACATGGCGCCATTCAAATGGGCTTGTGCTTCCACCCAGCTGGGGTTCTCAATGAACTCACCCTCCTCATCACAATGATGAGATTTGTTGAGTTCGAATTCAAACGCCGGCCTGTCCTGAACGGTATTAAGAATATGGACCATGTGCTTGGCCGCCAACCGTTGCAGATACTTGCCGTCCTCGACCTTATCCAGGCCGAGATTAATAATGGACTGAATGTCCGTCATTGCCCTGCTGGGATGCACAGCATTAAGAAACGCCAGCAGATAGAAGTCGTCGGAAGAGGACACCTCGTCTTTGGCCTCATAAGTAATGAGGTCATAAGCGAGATTGCGCATTACTACTCCATGCCCCTTCTGACAGCCCATTGGCAGCGGGCCCAGGCCAGTAAATTGAAACACACTGCCCTCAGGCACCTCTCTGCCTTTCAGCAGCTTAACGAGGCCATAGTCCAAAAGACCACAGCCATCGGTTGCTTCCTCCGGCCACATTCCAAACCCATGATGATAAATACAATGGGTAAAGGTACGGCCAGGGAACTCGTTGAGTTTGAAGCTGATAACTGTCTTCAGCTTGTTGGTTTCAATGTTAGTGGTAAGCCCGGGCCAGAAGCCGGCATGCTGTGGGGCAAAGATGCGGCCAAGCCGCTTGCCCACAGACGTCACCTGCTTCTTTTCGGACATGTTGATGGACAACCCCAGAGTCTGGAGACATTCGTCCCAAGACATCTTGTCCCTGGTCACAATAGTGCGAAGTGTACTGGGCCTGACAAAGCCCAGTACACTCTTCCAATTGTGTTCCAGGAAGCTGGTACCACTGAGCGCTACTTCCTGCTGCTCAGGAGAGTAGGTAGTGGTAGTGCCATAATCCAAACCAGCCTGGCCAAACTTGTGCTCCAGGAACTGGCTGAGGGAACTCTGAAAGAGTTCCATCTGACCTACTTTGGCGCCGAATACAAACTCAGTGAGTTTGTCCGGCTCCATCTCGCACTTACGGAAAACCTGCCAATTATGGTTCACAAAACACCAGCTTTCTCCTTGGTTTCGCCCCCAAGGTAGGCTGATTGTTGGGTATAACTACATACAGTGATTGGTATTACAGGTAGGAACTACTTACGGAGCAATTCGATGAGCCGTTGCAGCTCATCTTTCTTCGCCTCACGAAGGCTCTTGAGAGAGGACTCAAGAGACTTCGCAATAGCTTTCTCACGCTCATTCAGCAAAGGCCGAACAAGCGTTAAGTGATTGACAAAATGGTACATAAACACCTCCAAATTAGCTGGCATTAAGGACAAAGCCCTGCGCAGTCTGAATACATGCTGCTTGCCAGACAAAAGATAGTAGAGTACAAGCACCCTACCCCAGTGGCACCTACCTAGGTGCCCTAGGGGTAACGCACTAGTAGGGTAAACAACCATTACCCACAAGTGGGAATGAGCCAGGGCCCGGTGCAACCAGGACCGCCTCCTTACCGTTAATTACGATGGTATAGCCGCACCCTCTGCAGCTCACTTAATAGGACAGCCTCTTCATTAACCAATGAAGCAGCCAAGTCCCTTGCCTCGGTAGCTGCAGAGACTGCTATCTCCATCCTTTTCATGCAGACATGGTAACCAGTCCACAAGCAAACAACAGTGTGAACCACAACAACCAAAACAACACCCAAAAACGCTAGGATGTGCATAACCACCTCCAATGTGCACGGTACATTCTGTTGCACCCTCATCCTGCCTGTCACTCAGGATGAGAAGGCACAGAAGGCATCAATACAGGCTCTTTAACGTAACAACGGCGTCAACCGACTTCTGTACCTCACGAGCCATATCAGATACCTGCTTCCAATAACGCAAGTCCTCATCACGATGACTTGGATACTGGGCAAGCGCTACCCTCATCGTGTCCAAGGACTGAATGTTAGACAAAGCAAGTACACACGCCTTCAACACTTCATAATCAAGCTCCATAACCACCTCCACTTAGGTAGTCTACTATTCTGCTACCTTGACTACCCTGGAACCACTTGATTCCAGGGCAGATAGGCACAGACTAAAGACCAGCCTTGACTACTTGCTTATGGGCAAACGTCACTGCCACCACGAGAACAACAAACCAGAACATCAATGAAATATAGAACATAGACACCTCCACATAGGCTGCCCTAACGTAATAGGCAATACCTATCACATAGCATTAACTCTAATGCCATGTGATAGATAGGGGGAGTTTACACTCCCCCCACCCACTATAACTACTTGCCATGCTTCTTGGCCTGCTTATCACAGAAATCGGCCAGCTGAGACAGCATACTCTTCATAATCTTGGTTCTCTCAGAACCCTTGTTGGGTTCCAACCAAATGGATGCGTTGAAGCAGCCAACTCCAGCGCCCTGAGCAGCAACGCTAGCTACATGGCGAGTGGTATTCCACAACGACTTCTTTTCCACTACGCCAGCTTCGTTCATAACCATACTGATTGTTGTTGCCATGTTAGTAGCCTCATGTATTGCTCTCCTCCTAAATCCTTACGAACGTGCGTGTTAGGAGGGGGTGGGCTCGGAACGAAACCCCTTAGGAGTCCCGTTACCTACTCACCTGGTTGATAACTATTTTCAGTAGTTTAGCCCTCACAGCCGTGGGTGGGCTCGTTTGCCCATACTAACCAGGAGCGAGGAGGATTTTATGTCTAATGAGAGAGTTTGCTACAATTGTCGTATACCAAAACCCTTTACACCCGAGTTCTTCTATCGGGACAACTCCAAGCCTTCTGGTCTTCAGTATCAGTGCAAGAAATGCCACAATAAGTGGCGTGGAGCGAGAAAACCCAGCGGCTATAATCGTCCTTACAGCGCTGCCCATGGGTGGAAGAAACGATACGGGATGACTAAAGAGGAATATGTGCAGAAATTAGCTTCACAAAACGGGTTGTGCGCCCTATGTAAGCAACCACCCGAGCAGAATGAATACCTAGCAGTTGACCATACCCACACAGGTATAAAATGCCAAAAGAAAGACTTGCGAGGGCTGATACATAGGACTTGCAACTCTGCGATAGGATTTCTCAAAGATAGCCCTGCTATTTGCAGAATGGCAGCTGATTATTTGGAAAGATTTGCCTCGCGTGTGTAGTTGCGTCGAAAACTCACCTTCCGTGTAGCAGCAGCGCGCATTTTAGGCTCTGGGGTAGAAAACCGCCTATTTTTCTGAAGCACGAAACCCCCTCGCGGGAAGGGTTTCGTGCTAAACTGTATCCATGACTTACCAGGAAGCGGTTATCAAGACGGAGCGTATTCTGGACGACTGGGTGGCTAAGAAGGGGTCCAACGAAGCCCTGATACATGCCGTGGCATACTCTATCTGGGAGGCTGCCAATCCTGAGCTGGACAACAAGACCGCGGCTATTATTTTGACCTGTGACGACCGCTCTTTGTAAATGCATGCTGGAGGACAAAAGGACCACGGGAGAAACATCCATGCCTTTTTAGCCGTGCTGCCTTCTCCGGAACAGAAAGAGCCATACCCTGTTGGCAGGTAATGCTATACTAACCAGGCACGAGTGAATCACTCTTGAGGAGGAACGACCATGGGAACAGGATTTCAAGGAACTGCACCGGTACAGCTGACCAACGCATGGGGAGCTGGGTCCGACTATGACCAATCCGCACCCCCGCAGGTACTAACCTATACGGCGGAATTTGACAACAAGGCACAGGCTGCGGCCTGGGTGACTGGATTGTCTCTGCCGCCCACCACTAACGTGAAGCTGGTTATCGAAATCACACAGGCGTAAGCCTGTACCCGGAGAGGGTACGCTTGTACCCTCTTTGGGGTAACCTACGCATTCTGCGTACGTTGCTACGCACTTTGCGTAAACGAGTAAGAGAAAACTACCTACTGTTCCCGCCCGGGAACAAATACCTGTCGCCGTCCGGTGACATACCCAAAAGACACCGTTCGGTAACAACCGGACATTTATGCGGACACCGCGGCCGGGTAAAAGCAACCTAACGCGCTGATACTATGCGTGTTGGGTCCTATACACAAGAGGACATCCTTAGGGGACAATTTTGTGTCGGAATCTCTGCTTGAGCCCCAGCTGGATTTTATCCGGCCGAGGCTGGTGATGGGTGGTATAATCGTTTTGGACGATTACGGCTCGGATGCCTGGCCGGGTGTGGCTGCTGCCGCCCAAGGGTACGATGTGACTGTACTCGTACCTAATAAACAATCTATGGTGATGAGGTACCAATGAGACCCCCCACGGAAGAGGATGTAATCAATCTGCAGAGGCACCCACTGACT
>Ga0074045_10003732_pt1 | contig 13672 bp, 13 predicted proteins | sample BogForMeECP23OM2_FD_94442 | JGI IMG/M metagenome (GOLD analysis project Ga0074045, IMG submission 94442) | Bog forest soil microbial communities from Calvert Island, British Columbia, Canada - Bog Forest MetaG ECP23OM2 | ecosystem: Environmental > Terrestrial > Soil > Wetlands ... | reverse complement strand
CGCCTCGCCGACCGCGTCTGCGTCGCTTGAGCCGGGCGCGTTTCGGCGCGCCGCGGATTCGCTCCGAGACGATGGCAGTGGCCGTTCCTTCCGCGATGCCGCCGATCGAGGTCGGCTTCCCGGCTCTTGCGCCCTATGCCGCGGGCAATGCCGGCATTCCCTATGCCTGGACCTTTGCCGGGCCTCGTCCCGGTCCGCATATCCTGGTGCAGGCGCTCACCCACGGCAACGAAGTATGCGGCGCGATCGCGCTCGACTGGATGTTGCGCGAGAAGGTGCGCCCGGCGTGCGGGACCCTGTCCCTGGTGTTCGCCAATGTTGCGGCCTACCAACGCTTCGACGCCAAGGATCCGTTTGCGTCGCGCTGCGTCGACGAAGACTTCAATCGCCTCTGGTCTGCCGCCGTGCTCGACAGTCCGCGCGAGAGTGCCGAGCTCAGGCGGGCGCGGGAGTTGCGGCCGCTCTATGACCGCGTCGATTATCTGCTCGACCTGCATTCGATGTCCGAGCCCTGTCCGCCGCTGGCCATGGCCGGCAGCCAGCGCAAGGGCCTGGCGCTCGCCCAGGCGCTGGGCATGCCACGACACGTGGTCATCGACGGCGGCCACAACGCGGGGCGGCGCTTGCGCGATTACAGTTTTTTCGACGACCCGGTCGACGCGCGTGCGGCGCTGCTCATTGAATGCGGCCAGCATTGGGAGGCGGCGGCACCGGCGGTTGCCCAACAGACGGTGTTGCGCTGGTTGCGCCACTTCGGCATGGCCGCGAGCGCACTGCTCGATGCTTATCTCGATCCGGCCCCGGTTCCGCCGCAGACGTTCATCGAGGTCACGACCACGGTCACGATCGCCACCGACGCTTTTGCCTTCACCGTGCCGGTGCGCGGGCTGCAGACCATCGCGCGCGCCGGAACGACCTACGCCTTCGACGGCGATACCGAGATCCGCACCCCGCACGACAGCTGTGTCCTGATCATGCCGACGCGGCGGCCGCGCAAGGGAGAGACCGCGGTGCGGCTCGGACGCTACGTGGCGTAGCGCGGCCGCGCTCAGCGCGGCGCCGCGATCGCCGCCTCGGCGGCGCGCACCAGATCGGGGCCGACAACGGCGGCCCAGCGGTCGTAGACCGCGCGGGTGGCGTCGCGAAACGGTTGCTTCCCCGACGGCGTCAAGCGCGTGACGCTCGCGCCCTGGCGCGCGAGCGCTTCAAGCGCAGCGGTATCGGCTTGGGCGCGTGCGAGCGCGCTGGCGTCGGCGGCGGCGTCGCGGGCAGCCTGACGCACCAGGTCCCGATCCTCGTCGTTCAAGCCATCCCAGAGCTTGCGATTGACGGCAAAGAGCAACAGGTCGGCCTGCGCGCCCCAGACCAGCAGGTGGGTCATGCCGCCCGCGTACAGGCGCGCGACGCGATAGGCCGCGACGCTGGTCACTTCACCGTCGAGCGCGCCGCTGCGTTGCCACGCGAGGGCCGTTTCGGCGCTCATCGTGGCCGGACGGCTTCCAAGGGCCAGCAGCGTGTCGCGCAGCAGCGGTGAGGCGCCGGCGCGCAGGGCAAGTCCGCCCAGATCTCCTGGCGCATGAATGGCGCGCGCGGTGGCGAGCTCGCTAAAGCCCGCGCTCGCCCACGCCAGGGGCACCACGCCCGCGGCCTCGACCCGCGCGGCGAGCATCGGCGCGACGTCGCTTTGGCGCAGCGCATCGAGTGCGTCGGCATCGGGCACCAGCCAGGGCAGCGCGACGAGGTTGAGTTCCTGCACCTGCGCAGCCCAGGTCGCGGCGGAGCCGACCGCCAGGTCGATCCCGCCGTCGCGCAGCGCGGCGAACTCGCGCGCCGGATCGCGCTGCGCAAGCGTGGCGCCGGGGAAGAGCGTGACCTGCAGCCGGCCGTGCGAGCGTTCGCGCAGAAGGCTCGCCCAGATCTCGCCCGCCTTGCCCTCCGCATAGGCGGGTCCGAGCGCGGTCGAGAGCTTCCACTCGCTCGCCGCGGACGGTGGCTGGTCGGCCACCGCCGGCAGCGTGAGCGCGAGGCTGAGAGCCCCGGCAAAAAACGAAGGAATTCTAAGGGGCACGGACCGACTGACGCGCGCGGTCGGCTTGCGCTGCCGGCACGATTGGAACGAAATGCAAAACGCACAGACTACGCCGGCTGCGCCGCGATCGAACCCGCGGGCGACGCAGCCGGTTACGCACGGAGACGACTATTTCTTGCCGGACTGGTCGAGCATCTCCTGGATCTTGGATTCGAACTGGTCGTAGGGCATCGCCCCGACCAGGCGCACACCGCTGAGCTTGTCGTCGTCGAGTCGACCGATGATGAACGACGGGGTGCCCTGCACGCCGGCGACGCCGCCCTCGGCGATATCCTTGTCGATCTGCGCCTTGAACTTGTCCGAATCGAGACAGGTCTTGAACTTGGGAACGTCCATCTTGACGTTGCCGGCGTAGGTCAACAGGTTGTCTTCCTTGAGCGCGGCGGCATTGACGATCATGACATGGCGCATTTCCCAGTACTTGCCCTGCTCGTTGGCGCAGCGCCCGGCGGTTGCCGCGATGTGTGCGTTCTCGTGGAACGGGAGCGGGAAGTCGCGGCTGACGAAGCGCACCTTGCCGGTGTCGATGTAGTTCGCCTTGATCTGGGTGAAGGCGGTGTTATGAAACTGCTGGCAGAACGGGCATTGAAAGTCGGTGTACTCGACCATGACCAGCGGCGCCTTCGCGTCGCCCATGGAGAACCCGCCGGGGGCGAACTTGTAGCTCACCTTGTCGTCGGGCGGGGCCGCCTGCTGTTGACCCGGCATTTGCAGCTTATCCACCGCCGCGTGGATCGCCTTGAGTTCGTTGAGCATCTCCTGCGCCTGCTCCTTGGTCATTCCATCGGCGCGCGCGAGCGACGTGCCCGCGAGCATGACGGCCGACACGCTCAGTGTGACCAACCACCGCAGATGAACACTTGCCTTCATGGCCTTGCCTTCCTTTCCATTCGTGGCCCTCGCGGGCGGACAATTGTTTGCGCGAAGCATTGCGACTGACTGCCTCACCGCCAATTCGTTCCCCGGCGCTTGCGCCGAGAGCAAGGCCCGATCATAGGGCGCAACGACGTCGGCGAGAGCCCGGCCCGATTGGAGGTTACTGCGGAGGAACAAACGGTTAGCGCGTCTGTGGCATCGCCCGCGCCCTGGGCGCCGGATCATGCCGGTGCGCCCTCGCGCGCGCGCCGGGGCCACAGGATCAACTGCGTGCAGCGGAAGAGCGCAATCCTTCGCGCCGTGGCCCGGTCGGTCACCACCGCGTCCCAGACCTGGGTCGTGCTGCCCAGATGCAGGGGCGTGGCAACGCAGGCGATGGCGCCGTCGCGCGTGGTGCTAAGAAAGTTGGTCTTCAGTTCGACGGTGGTAAAGTTCTCCGCCCCTTGCGGCAGATGTGCGAGACAGCCGTAGCCACAGGCGGTGTCGGCGAGCGTAATGATGGTGGCGGCGTGCAGAAAGCCATTCGGCGCGAGCAGCTCGGCGCGGATGGGGAGCTCGGCCTCGATGCGATTCTCGGCCACGACGGTGAAGCGCACGCCAATGAGGCCGGGGAGGCGCCCGTCGCCGCGATGGACGAACCGGTCCAGGGTGGCATCGGCACGCAGTGGCATCGGCGTTAGGGCGCGCCCAGGGGCTGATTACAAACGCGCGGCGATCCAGATCGGCACCGATTGCAGCGCCGCCACCAATCCCTCCGGATTGGTGCCCCCGGCCTGGGCCATGTCCGGCCGGCCGCCGCCTTTGCCACCAACCTGCGTCGCCACGTGATTGACCAGTTCGCCGGCCTTGATCTTGTCGGTGAGATCCGAGGTCACGCCGGCGATGAGCATCACCTTGCCGCCTTCGGTCGAACCGAGGACGATGGCCGCCGACTTGAGCCGGCTCTTCAACTGATCGAGTGTCTCGCGCAAGACCTTCGCGTCGGCGCCGTCGATGGTGGTCGCGAGAACCTGGGTGCCGTTGATGTTGACCGCCTGCGCGGCGAGGTCGCCGCCCTGGCTGGACGCGAGCCTGCCCTTGACCCGTGCGAGTTCCTTCTCCAGCGTGCGCACGTGATCGAGCACGTGCGCGAGTTTCGCCGGCACTTCCGCCGCGGGCGCCTTGAGCACGCGCGCCGCCTCCTGCAAGCGCCCCTCGGTTTCATGCGTATAGGCCAGCGCGCCTTCGCCGGTCACCGCCTCGACGCGGCGCACGCCCGCCGCGACACCCGATTCGGAGACGATCTTGAACAGCCCGATGTCGCCGGTTCGCGATACATGCGTACCGCCGCAGAGCTCGGTGGAAAAATCGCCCATCGTCAGCACCCGTACCTCGTCGCCATACTTTTCCCCGAACAGCGCCATGGCGCCCGCCCTGATCGCCGCGTCATAGGGCATGAGGCGCACGTCGACCGGGACATTGGCGCGGATGGCACGGTTAACGAGCGCTTCGACGGTGCGGATCTCCTCGTCGCTCATCGGCTGCGAATGGGAGAAATCGAACCGGGTGCGATCCGCATCGACGAGCGAGCCTTTTTGCGTGACGTGTGGCCCGAGCACTTTGCGCAGCGCCGCATGCATCAGATGCGTGGCCGAATGGTTCCACGCCGCGCGCGCTCGCGCGTGCTGGTCGACCTGGGCAGCGACGGTGTCCCCCACGTTGAGCTCGCCGGCCTTCATCTCACCGTGGTGCGCGAACACCTCCGGCTGCAGTTTTTGCGTGTCGTGGACGGCAAACAGCGTCAGGCAGGCGCCGGCTTTTGACAGTTCGCCGCGATCGCCCACCTGTCCGCCCGACTCGGCGTAGAACGGCGTGCGATCGAGCACGACGATGCCGGCTTGTCCGGTCGAAAGCGCATCGACCGCGCTCCCGTCGCGATACAGCGCGACCACGCGGGCGTCCTCGGCGAGCGTGTCGTAGCCGTCGAATAGCGTTTTCGCGCCGCGATATGGGAGACCTTCGGCCATCTTGAATGTCGAGGCGGCGCGCGCCTGCTCGCGCTGTTTCTGCATGGCCGCGTCGAAGCCGGCCTGGTCGACGCTCACACCGCGCTCGCGACCGATGTCGGCGGTGAGGTCGAAGGGAAAGCCGTAGGTGTCGTAGAGCGTAAAGGCGGTCATGCCGGAGAGCGTGGTGCCGCCCATGGCCTTCGTTTCGGCGAGCGCCGCGTCAAGGATCTTCATGCCGTGCTCGAGCGTTTCGGCAAACCGCTCCTCTTCGGCATGCAGCACCGACATCACGTACTCCTGCTTGAGCGGCAGCTCGGGGTAGGCCTCGCCCATCAGCCGTGAGAGTTCAGGCACGAGCTGGCTGAAGAAGGGCTTCGTCTGGCCGAGCTGGTAGCCATGCCGAATCGCGCGCCGGATGATCCGCCGCAGCACGTAGCCGCGACCTTCGTTGCTCGGGATCACCTCGTCGACGACAAGGAAGGCGCAGGCGCGGATATGGTCGGCGATCACCTTGAGCGAAGGCGAGCCGAGATCGGTTGCGCCGGTGCATTTCGCCGCTGCGGCGATCAGGTCACGGAAAAGATCGATGTCGTAATTGCTGTGCACGCCCTGCAGCACCGCGGCCAGGCGCTCGAGCCCCATGCCGGTATCGACGCATGGCCGGGGCAGCGGCGTGAGGACGCCGCTGGCGTCGCGGTCGAACTGCATGAACACCAGGTTCCAGATCTCGACGTAGCGATCGCCTTCGTCCGCCGAGCCCGGCGGGCCACCCGCGACCGTTGGCCCGTGGTCGTAGAAAATCTCGCTGCAGGGACCGCAGGGGCCGGTATCGGCCATCTGCCAGAAATTGTCCGAGGCGTAGGGCGCGCCCTTGTTGTCGCCGATACGCACCACGCGCTGCGCCGGCACGCCGATGCTGCCGGTCCACGCGTCGTAGGCCTCGTCATCGGTCTGATACACGGTGACCCAGAGCTTGTCGGGCGGCAGCTTGAAGACTTGCGTCAGCAGCTCCCACGCATAGGCAATCGCTTCGCGCTTGAAGTAGTCGCCAAACGACCAGTTGCCGAGCATTTCGAAAAACGTGTGGTGACGCGCGGTGTAGCCGATGTTCTCCAGGTCGTTGTGCTTGCCTCCGGCGCGCAGGCAGCGCTGGACGTCCGCGGCACGCACGTAATTGCGCTGGTCGGTGCCGAGAAAGACATCCTTGAACTGCACCATGCCGCTGTTGGTAAAGAGCAGCGTCGGGTCGTTGGCAGGCACGAGCGGCGCCGACGGGACGATGGTATGGCCCCGGGCGGCGAAGTAATCGAGAAACTGGCGTCGTATGGCTGCGACTTGCATCGGAATCCACCCCGGAGGGGATGCGGGCCGTCCAGGCCCTCACTTCAAGTGAGGGTTCAAAATCAAGATCTTAGCACAGGGCGTCCTGCCGGCACTAACGCGCTGCGTCGCTGCGGCCGGCGCGAATGAGGCGCAGGATGGCCGACAGGGCGAAACCGCGCGCCTGCAGGTAGCGCACCTGACGCGCCTCGTCGCGCGTGTCGACCGGCGCGCGACCGAAGCGTCTCTGCCAGAGGGCGCGTAGCGCCGCGTCGTCATCGATGGCGGCCTCGGTGAGCGCGGTCTCGATGTCGGCGCGGGCGAGGCCTTTGGCGCGCAACGATTCGACGATGTGACGGCGAGCGAAGGATTTGCTCTTGTGCGCTACCGCCACCTGCGCGTAGCGGACGTCGGACAGATAACCCTGGGCGATCAGCGCGTCGAGCAGAAGGCGGACTTCTTCCGCCGCGCCTCCCTTGGCAAGCAGCTTCTGCTGCAGTTCGGCGCGCGCGTATTCGCGCCGCGCGAGCAGCCGGATCGCCTGGGCCCGAAGCGATGCGGCCGCCAAGTCACCCGCGCTATTCTTCGGCCGCGACGTTGCGCGCCGCTCCCGGCAACGGCACGCCGACCGCGCTGCGAATCTTCGCCTCGATCTCGACGGCGAGCTCGGGGTGCTCCTTCAGATAGTCGCGTGTATTGTCCTTGCCCTGGCCGATTTTTTCGCCGCCATAGGCGTACCACGCGCCGGATTTTTCGATGATGTTGTGCGCGACGCCGAGTTCGATCATTTCGCCCTCGCGCGAAATACCCTCGCCGTAGAGGATGTCGAACAGCGCTTCGCGGAACGGCGGCGCAACCTTGTTCTTCACCACCTTGACCCGCGTTTCGTTGCCGACGACTTCCTCCCCGCGCTTGATCGATCCGATGCGTCGGATATCGAGCCGGACCGAAGCGTAGAACTTGAGCGCGTTGCCGCCGCTGGTGGTTTCCGGGTTGCCGAACATCACGCCGATTTTCATCCGGATCTGGTTGATGAAGATCACCAGCACATTGGCGCGCTTGATGTTCGAGGTCAGCTTGCGCAGCGCCTGGCTCATCAATCGCGCCTGGAGGCCGGGCAGCTGGTCACCCATTTCGCCCTCGATCTCGGCCTTGGGCACCAGCGCCGCCACCGAATCGATGACGATGATGTCGATCCCGCCGGAACGTACAAGCATGTCGGCGATCTCGAGTGCCTGCTCGCCGGTGTCGGGTTGCGAGATGAGCATCTCGCCCACGTTGACGCCGAGCTTGCCGGCGTACACCGGGTCGAGCGCGTTCTCCGCGTCGATGTAGGCCGCCGTCCCGCCCGCCCTCTGCACCTGGGCCACCACCTGCAGCGCGAGCGTGGTCTTGCCCGACGATTCGGGTCCGTAGACCTCGACCACCCGGCCGCGCGGCAGGCCGCCGACCCCGAGCGCGATGTCGAGTCCCAGCGACCCGGTCGAGACGACGGACAGATCGTTTTGCACCTGCGCCTCGCCCATCTTCATGATCGAGCCCTTGCCGAACTGCTTCTCGATCTGGGCGAGGGCGGCGGCCAGCGCCTTGGCCTTGTTGTCGTCGGTTGCGTTCATTCCGTTGGTTTTGGCGTGCTGTCCGGTGCCGGCTGCGGTGCTCATTGGCGGGTCCGATCGTCGGGTTGTATAGACCAATTATGGCATAGAACGATCGTTCGATAAAGGGGTTTGAGCGCCTAAAGCAGGCGTTCGAGCAGGCCCTTAAGCGCGATGCGCACCGACTCGCCGCGCACGGCGGCCCGATCGCCCTCGAGCTGGTGGCGCGAGGTGTCGGCGCCATCCGGCCCGGCCCATGCAAAGCATACCGTGCCCACCGGCTTGGCGGGCGTTCCCCCACCCGGTCCGGCGATGCCGGTCACCGCGACCGACCACTGCGCGCCGCCGGGGCGCAACGCCCCTTCGGCCATCGCCCGCGCCGTCTCCACGCTCACCGCGCCAAAACGCGCGAGGGTGGCGGCGGGGACGGCGAGCATCTCGACCTTGGCCGCGTTGGAGTAGGTGACGAAGCCGCGATCGAACCAGTCGGAGCTGCCCGCCACGGCGGTGATGGCCGCGGCGACGAGCCCCCCGGTGCAGGACTCGGCGGTGGCGATGCGCACCTGGCGGCTCAAGGCGGCCCGGCCAACCGCGGCAGCCAGGGCGTGGAGCGCGTCGTCGCTGTGCATGGCAGGTGTTCCGCGGGCCTAGTGCTGCTCGCCCGCGCGGGCACGATACCAGTACTCGTGCGAGGTCGAGAAGCCAAAATGGCGGTAGAGCGCGCGTGCCGGCGCGTTGTCTGCGGTCACCTGCAGGTACGCGCTTGCCGCTCCTCGCCGGCGCGCTTCGGCGAGCAGGGCGGCGACGACCGCCCGGCCAAGGCCGCGTCCGCGCCAGGCAGGTGCGGTATGAAGGGCAAACAGCCCGACGCAATCGCCCTCGAGCTTGAGCAAGCCACAGGCGACGACCTCGCCTTCTTCCCGGATGATCGCCCCGGCATGCGGCAGCGGATAATTCGCCGCGCGCTCCACCAGGCGGGCAAGCGCCGCGCGCTCGACTTCGAGCAGTTGCGCCACCAGCGGCTGCCAGGCGACCACGTCGACAATCGACACCGAGGGCGCCGCCGGCACCGGCGGCGCCGGCCGGGCCAAGCTCGACTGCAGCACCAGCGTCGGGTCGAAGGCCATCCAGCCGTGGCGATCGAGCCAGCGGTCGAGCCCCGGCGGCCTGGAAAACGGCAGCAGGCGGAATACCGCCGGCAGCCCCACGCCGGCATAGAACGCGGTGCAAAAGGCAACCTTCTCGGCCAGTGGCAGGGTCGAGGCATAGAACGCATTGACACAGCGCAGACGCTTGGTCGGTCCCGGTCGATAGCCGATAAGCCAGCCGTCGTAGACGATCGACTGAAACGCGCTGGAGGCGTTGAGCGCGCGTTCCTCCAGGCGACGCGCGAGCGCCAACGCGGCGCGCGGCGGGCGCTTCATCCGAACGCGCGTTGCCATAATGCGAGCACGATCAAGGCGTAGAACGCGGCGACGATGTCGTCGGCCATCACCCCGAAGCCATGATGCCATTCGCGGTCGATCAAGCGCGCCGGGGGCAGCTTGACGATGTCGAAGAATCGAAACAGCAGAAACGCCAGCGCTTCGCGCAACGGATCGTCACCGACGAAGAACAACACCAAGAGAAACGCGGCCACTTCGTCCCAGACGATCGCGCCGTGATCGGGCATACCCAGATCTTGGCCGGTCCGCTGCGCCGCCCAGACGCCGAGCAGGAAGCTCGCGCCGACGCAGAGCAGATAGCCAAGATCATTGGTGAACGCGCGCAGCAGGGCCGCCAGCGGCAGCGCCAGGAGCGTACCCACGGTGCCGGGCGCGATCGGCGACAGGCCCGTGCCGAAGCCCAGCGCGATGAAATGCGCGGGGTGCGAGAACAGAAACTTAAGTGAGGGTGCGGAACGCATCGCATCAAGCGCGAAAGTGATCAAACGCCCGCGGCAGTGCGGGCAGCGCGTGGCCCGCCTCGTCGCGCACGACGAGCCCGGCGCGCGCTTCGACGCGGCCGACGGGCGTGAGCACAACCCCGAGGCGGGTCCCCAGCGCCTCGAGTGGTCCCGTGGCGTGCCGCGGCGCGGTGAAACACAGTTCGTAATCGTCGCCGCCGGCGAGCAGGCAAGCAAGCGCGCGCGCGCGCTCGTTGCCGGCAAGCAGGCGGGCGAGCGCGGGCGAGCGCGGCAGGGCGGCAAGCTCCAGCGTCGCGCCTGCGCCGGAGGCGGCGAGCAGGTGGTCCAGATCACCGACCAGGCCGTCGGAGAGATCGATCGCCGCGGTGGCCACGCCGCGCAGCGCCTGCCCCAGCGCGACCCGTGGCGTCGGCCACAGGAGCGCGCGGTCGCACGTGGCGAGTTCGGCCGCGGTGAGGGCGAGGTCGCCACGATGGTGAGCAAGGGCAAGCGCCGCGTCGCCAAGCCTGCCGGAGACGAAAATCGTATCGCCCGCGCGGGCGCCGCTACGCCGCAGCGCCTGTCCGGCGGGCGCCTCGCCGAGGATGGTCACGCACAGGTTAAGCGGTCCCTGCGTTGTGTCGCCACCGACAAGCTCCACCGCGAAGGCATCGGCCAGGGCAAAGAAGCCGCGGGCGAAGGCGCCAATCCAGGCCGGGTCGGCTTGCGGCAGCGCCCCGGCGAGCAGCGCCCAGCGTGGCAGGGCGCCCATCGCTGCCATGTCGGAGAGGTTGACTGCCAGCGTCTTGTGCCCGAGCGACTCGGGATCGACGTCGGCAAAGAAGTGTCGCCCTGCGACGAGCATGTCGACCGACACAGCGAGTTCGCAGCCCGGCGTGGGCGCGAGCAGCGCCGCGTCGTCGCCCACGCCAAGCACGGCGTGCGGCGCGGGGCGGCGGAAGTAGCGGTCGATCAGTTCGAATTCGGAAAGCGCGGCCACCCCAGGCAATCCATCGTTATCTGCCGCTCGAGGATGCGAGCGGCGCGGTCAGGTCGCCACGCGCGGGGTCCCGACCTCAGCCGCGCGAATCGCCGCTGCGAGCTTGTCGAGCACGCCGTTGACATACTTGTGCCCGTCGGTGCCGCCGTAGGACTTGGCCAGCTCGATCGCTTCGTTGATCACCACCCGATAGGGCGTGTCGGGCGCGCGCAGCAACTCCCAGGCGCCAATGACGAGCACACCTTTCTCAATCGGCGAGAGTTGCTCCGGGGCGCGGTCAAGGTAGGGTGCAAACGCGGCCAGCAGCGCGTCGAACTCGCCGGTGACGCCGAGCCACAGGCGGTCGAAGAAACGCGCGTCGCACTTGCCATAGCCGCCGGAGTCGGCGAGTTCGGCGCGTATGGTCGCCGGCGGCGTGCCGGAGAGCAGCCACTGATAGAGACCCTGCAGGGCCAGTTCGCGGGCGCGGCGGCGGCTGCTCTTCATTCCGCGTCGTCGATCGCGGTGAGCAGGTTGGCCATCTCCACTGCGGCGAGAGCGGCGGCATGACCCTTGTCGTCGGCGCGCGCCTCAGCCTGCGCGTCGGTGTCGGTGGTGAGGATGCCGTTGCCGATCGGAATGCCAAACTCGAGCTGGACGCTGCCGACGCCGGCAGCCGACTCGTTGGCGACGATCTCGAAATGGTAGGTCTCGCCACGAATGACCGCACCCAGGGCAACCAGTGCATCGTAATCGCCGCTTTGCGCCATGCGCTGCAGCGCGAGGGGCACCTCCAGCGCACCGGGCACGGTGGCGAGCGCAACGGCGCCGGTGTCGACCCCCGCCTCGCTCAGCGCGCGCCGCGCACCCTGCAGCAGCAACTCGCCGATCGCCGGATTGAAGCGGGACAGCACGATGCCGACGCGCAGGTGCTTACTGTCGCTGCGGGGAACGATCTTGCGCATGATCCGGTTGATCGCGGGACGAAGACGGGAAGCGACGCGCCGCGGGCGGCGGCGCTAGCGCCGCGGCGGGAGCGGCGTGGAGGCGACGTCTTCGTGACCGGTCACCTCCAAACCAAAGCCGGCCATGCTCGGCATCTTGCGCGGCTTGGCAAGCAGGCGCATCCGGCCCACGTTGAGATCGCGCAGGATCTGCGCGCCGATGCCGTAATTGCGCAGGTCCATGCGCAGCTCGGTGGGTGGCTGGTCGACCATCGCGCGTTGGCGTAGATCGAGCGCCGATTCGGGCCGATGCAGCAGCACCAGCACGCCGCGGCCGGCGCGCGCGATCGCGGCGAGCGCGGCAGGAATCGACCAGGAATGGCTGCGGCTGCCGTAGTCGAGCAAATCGACAACGGAAAGCGGCTCGTGAACGCGCACCAGGGTCTCGCGTTCGGGTGCGATGTCGCCGCGCGTGAGCGCAAGGTGCGTTGCGTCGTTTAGCTTGTCGCGAAAGATAACCAGGTGGAAGTCGCCTTCGGCGGTGCGAATCGGCCGCTCGCCGACGCGTTCGATGAGGCGCTCGGTCTGGCTGCGATAGTGAATCAGATCAGCGATGGCGCCGATGCGCAGGTCGTGCCGCTGCGCGAACTCGATTAAATCGGGCAGCCGCGCCATCGTGCCGTCGTCGTTCATGATCTCGCACAGCACGGCGCTCGGCGAGTGGCCGGCAAGCCGCGCCAGGTCGCAGCAGGCCTCGGTGTGTCCCGCGCGGGCGAGCACGCCTCCCGCCTGCGCAACCAGCGGAAAAACGTGCCCTGGCTGGACGATGTCGTCGGGCGTCGCGTCTGCTGCGCAGGCGACACGGATGGTATGCGCGCGGTCGGCGGCCGAAATGCCCGTGGTGACGCCGTTCGCGGCCTCGATCGAGACGGTGAAGTTGGTGCCGTGCAGCGAGCGGTTAACCGCCGTCATGGGCGAAAGATGCAGCTGGCGCGCGCGCGCTTCGGTGATCGGCATGCAGATCAGACCACGGCCATGGGTAGCCATGAAGTTGATCGCCTCGGGCGTGACGCAATCGGCGGCGATGATGAGGTCGCCTTCGTTCTCGCGCTCCTCCTCGTCGACGAGGACCGCCATGCGGCCGGCCGCGAGTTCGGCGATGATCGTCGGAACCGGGCTGATGGCGCTCGCCGCCGCGGACGCGGCAGGCGGCTCGGAACCGTCGACGGCATGCAAATGCGCTTTCACAAGGCTCCCGGCACAGCGGATCGGAGCGCGCATTATACTGCGCCGCCCGCCTCGCTCGCCTCGGGCGTGCGCCGTGCGCTGCAGTACGTCAGCAAAGCGACTGCAAGGCGCGGGCGAGGACACTGTTCGGGTCGCCTAAATCGCTCAACACGCTGAAGTGGTGGCGCGCGGCGATCAGCAATGGACGGTCTCGTCCCGGCGGGCGGCATGCGGGCCAGCGCGCCCAGAGTCGCCAGGACTGGCGGATGAATTCACTCGTCTCGTCCGCACCCACCGCGATGAGCAACGGCACCGGTTCGCGCGGCTCAAGCTGCACCGGGCTCAACGCGCGTGCCTGCGCCGCATCGAGTTGCAAGTCGGCGTTAAACGATACCTGGAGCAACGGCTCCAGATCGAACACCCCACTGATTGCAACCGCGCCGGCGAGGGCGTCGGGCACTCCGCGCGCGCGCCAGTCCGTGGCCAGGAGCATCGCCGCCAAGTGGCCGCCGGCGGAGTGGCCGGCGACAACCAGGCGTCGCGCCGGGACGCCGAAGCGTGATCCCTCCTGGTGCAGCCATCCGACCGCTTCCCGGCATTGTTCGACGATGTGTGCGATGCGCACCTGCGGGCAGAGATCGTAGTTGATGACCGCGACCGATATGCCCTGCGCCACCAGCGGCGGCGCCACGAACGAATGCTCGCCCTTGTCCAGCGCGCGCCAGTAGCCGCCGTGGATGAACAGCAGCGCCGCGCGTGGATTCTCGCT
>Ga0074045_10003731_pt1 | contig 13673 bp, 9 predicted proteins | sample BogForMeECP23OM2_FD_94442 | JGI IMG/M metagenome (GOLD analysis project Ga0074045, IMG submission 94442) | Bog forest soil microbial communities from Calvert Island, British Columbia, Canada - Bog Forest MetaG ECP23OM2 | ecosystem: Environmental > Terrestrial > Soil > Wetlands ... | reverse complement strand
TCGCAGACACCGAACCGAACGCAACGGCCCGCCGGCACGCCGCGGCCGTGGATGAGTCGCTCGCAGATTGGGTCGACGCCACGCCGGCCTTCGTCGTCAGCCGATTGGAGGCTATGGCGGCTAACAATTCAAAGCCGTTTCAGTTGAACTGGATCCGTCAGTTTGGCTGGCGCATCCCGGAGACGCTGGTTACCACCGACCCGGACGTGGCGCGGGCCTTTTGGGAAAAGCACGAGAGTGTGATTTACAAGTCGGTCAGCTCGGTTCGCAGCCGGGTATCCAGATTGGGACCGGAGCATCACGACCGCTTCTCGAACATCAGCTCCTGCCCGACCCAGTTTCAGGAATTCATTGCCGGTACCGACTTCCGCGCGCACGTAGTAGGAAACGACGTCTGCACGTGCGAGATACTTTGCGAAGCGGACGATTATCGATACCCGGGCGACCGTGAAGTGGACTACAAGGCTTACCAACTGCCGGCCGATTTGGAAGACCGTTGCCGGCGCATGAGCGCTGCGATGCGGCTGCCTGTTTCGGGAATTGATCTCCGACGCACCCCCGACGGCGAATGGGTCTGCTTCGAAGTCAACCCCTCACCCGGGTTCTCGCCCTTTGAAGAGGCTACTGGCCAGCCCATTGCACGCTTGATTGCGCGTCTTCTGGCCAATCCGGGGGGCTGGGCTCGCTCATGACCGCCCATCGAAATATATTTGCCTGCCTGGTCCACGAAAGCCAGGAGTGTGTTGTGGACCTGGTTCGAAATCTGCGTTTCCTCGACCCGTCCTCGACCATTTTGCTCTACAACGGCGGGCATGACCAGCGACTACTCAAGCACGGCTTCCCATTTGAACGCTATGGAGCCGTCATCTACCCCGGGCCCCATCCGCAGGTCTGGGGGCATCTGCATGATTTCGCCGTCGATTGCATGCGGTATTCGCTCGAACACCTGCCGTTTGACACCTTGACTATCGTCGACTCGGATCAACTAGCCATGCGTCCTGGCTATTCCCAGCACTTGGGGCGATTCCTTGCCGCCCGGCCGAATATTGGCATGCTGGGGTCTTGCCCGAATACGCTCGATAGGAACGCGCAAGAAGGCCCAGTGGTGGCCGCGTTTCAGGAAATCGATCTCTGGCTTCCATTCCTCACGAGGTTTCCCAACGGCGAGAGCAAGTTCGGACACTGGTCATTCTGGCCATCCACCGTGTTCACCGCCGCGGCGGCTCGTGACCTGACTTTGATGTTCGACCATGACCAAGGATTGCGCGAGATCCTCAATCGCACCAGGATCTGGGCTACCGAGGAGGTGATTCTACCTCTGTTGACCGCCTTGCTGGGCTACGAGATTGCGGCCAATCCCTACAGCTACGACTTCGTCAAGTACCGTGTGCCGTACTCGGCGTCGCAAGTGGATGCAGCGCTGAACCGGCCCGACGTCTTCTGGATTCACCCCGTGGCTCGCCGGTATGAAGATTCAGCTAGGAAGCAAATCCGGGAGCGCTTTGACCATTACGTCGCGCGACGGCCTCCGCCTATCAGTCATCCAGTCTCATCGGGCGTGCTGCTAAGGGCGCCGATTCTCCAACGCATGAGCCGAATCGAGGGCTGGCTCGATCAGTATGAAGCCGACGCTCTGATCGCGACAACCTCGCAGGCGCTCACGTCGCTGCCCGCTGGATCGGCGGTCGTCGAGGTTGGTAGCTATCACGGCCGAAGCACGGTTGTGCTGGCCAGCGTGCTGCAAGCAATGGGGGCGAAGGGGCCGGTTTTCGCCATCGATCCTCACGATGGGCAGCTTGGAGCGCTCGATCAAAAGGTCGAGCAACATGGCCCAACCCTTACGATCTTCCAACGCAACATCGCCGCCAACGGATTGTCCGATTTGGTTGTTCCAATTGCTCAGCGGTCCACCGATGTAGCCTGGGACCGGCCGATCGGGCTTCTGTTTATTGATGGGCTTCACGACTATGTCAACGTAGCGAGGGATTTCCATCATTTCGAGGCGCACCTGCTGCCGGGGGGCTACGCCGCCTTCCACGACTATGCCGACTACTATCCCGGCGTGAAGACATTCGTGTCCGAGCTTCTGGAGTCGAATGTATATGAGTTAGCAGCCGTGGCCGGCAGCCTCGTCGTACTGCGGAAGCGGCCAGTTGTCGAATTGGTCAGCGCAGGCCCCGCGATCATCTCGCGCACTGGCGCCGCGACAGCGCCGCTGGTTTCTTGCTTGATGCCGACGGCCGACCGTCGCGACCTGGCGCCGCGCGCGATCCAACAGTTCCTCCGCCAGGACTACCCCGACCGCGAGCTGATCATTGTCGACGATGGAGCCGTGCCCATCGCAGACCTGATCCCCGGCGACGAGAGCATTCGCTACATCCGTTTGGTTCAGCGGCTGACCATCGGAGCGAAGCACAACCTTGCTTGCGAACAGGCGCGCGGCGATGTGATGTTGCATTGGGACGATGACGACTGGATGGCCGATTGGAGGGTCTCCTACCAGGTGGCCGAGTTGCTTCGGCGGCCGGTCGGCACGCTCTGCGGGCTATCTCGCATGTATTTCTACGAGCCGCGGAGCCATCGCGCCTGGGAGTATATTTACCCCATGCACGGCAAGCCTTGGGTAGCTGGGGGGACCTTCTGTTACACCCGGCAGTTCTGGCGACTCCGCCCATTTCCCGAGATCAACGAGGGAGGCGACACTGTGTACGTCTGGGACCTCGAGCCCGCGAACGTGGCAGCGCTGGACGATAATCGTTTCTACGTGGCGACCGTGCATGCCGGCAATACGAGCCCTAAGAAGACGGCAGATCCGGGCTGGCATCCACGATCGGAGGCGGATTTGCGTGCGCTCGTCGGCGAGCGGGACTGGCTGCTATTCGAGAGCGCCACGGAGGACTGAGGTGAGCCAGCATGAATAGGACCCTCGAACAAAAGCCGGGTGCCTCTGGCAACTCGCGAGAACCGAAGACAGGCACGGCAGGCAGCCATGCCCCTCGGATCGTCGACGACGTTCTGGCCTCGCCTGGACGGCCGCTGGACGAGACATCGCGCGCCTACTTCGAGCCCGCTTTCGGCCATGACTTCAGCCGCATACGAATCCACGACGATTCGCGCGCTGCAAGCTCGGCTGATCAGGTCGGAGCGCGCGCATATTCCGCGGGCGATCATATCGTGCTTGGTGATGCCGTACGGAGCGCGGATTCGCTGAATCGGCGGCGAACGCTGGCACATGAGCTGACTCACACCGTCCAGCAGCGAGGCGCCCGCATTGAAGCCGGAGCCCTGCAACTTGGGCAGTTTGATTCACCCAGCGAGTCGGAGGCACGCAATACGGCTGCCGCGGTGATGTCGGGCCGCAGCGCCAACCTTCGACCGGCATTTGGTCCTCCCGTGCTCCAGCGCGACCCGAAACCCGGCGACGACAAAGGCGCCAAACCCGGCGACGACGATCCCACCCCGTGGTTGACGCTGCAGGCACAAGGGCTTGGCCAATACCAGAGAATCTACACCATCCCCAAGCCTCCGCCGGCGCTGGTTGGCGGCCAACTGGCCGCCAACTTCCAGTTCCACCGCGGCAAGAAAGGCTTCGAGTTAGCTCTGATAGGGCAGCGCGGGCACATTCTCAAACTGGAAAGCAAGGCCACCGACGGAGGCGACCAGTGGCAAGGGGCGATTCAGCCCTCTTACTTGTTTATCAACACCGACGCCGGCACGCAGGTGGCGCTCTTCGGCCAGGGCGGATACGCCGATACCTCGTCCAAGGACCCCAACGTGGCGGGCAAGCAGTTCAGCCTCATCGGCGGTTTACAGGTTACGCAAGACATCGTAAAGCTCGGGCCCGTCAAAATGCAGGGGGTCGGCTCGCTCGCAGGCGGCGCCGCTTGGGCAAAGGGCCCTCTGGACGACAAGTATTCGGCGGCAGGCACCTGGCAAGTGAACGTGGGCATTCAGTTTTCCTTGGATGCCGTGAAACGGAAACCCCCACCTCCGCCCCCCGAACACACCGAGGTCCCGCTGCCGGAGCCGGAACCGCCCAAGAAGGCCGATGAGCCGAAGAAGAACCCGGCCGACGAACTGAAGAAAATTGAGGAGCAAAAGAAGGCCGCGGACGAGGCAAAGAAACCCGATCAACCACCGCCAAAGCCTCCCCTGCCGGCCGATGCGAAGATCTTCTTCTTGCAGGATAGGCCGCAGGACAAGCTGCCGAGTGCCGAGAAGGACGTCATAGCGACTGACATGGGTGGAGAAGTACCGAAGGCGCTGAAGACCCAGGTGGATGCTGTTTTGGCGGCCGATTCATCGGCGAAAGTTGCGCTTCTTGGCTACGCCTCGATTGAGGGCCCGACACCGGAGTACAACTGCCACCTCGGCGCCAACCGCGCCAAGTGGGTGATGCAGCAGCTTGGCATCCCGTCATCCCAGGTCGCCGATCCGACCGACGCGTCCTACACGGCTGGAAGCTGTTCCGACGATCATGGCATCGTCAGCTTTGGCGATACGAAGGCAGCTAAAACGAAGGTAGAAGCAGAGCGCAAGAAAGACCGCTACGTGATCGTGCACTTCCATCGCAAGTGATCAGCGCATTCAGGCGAGCGCCAGCCACCGCCTGGGGTATGTCTTGAGACTGCAGAAGCCGCGTTTTCATTGAGAAACCCGGCTGACCAAGTAGAGGTGCGGCGGCCCGATGACCAGAGAGATCGCTATCTGTCCGAAGACGAGCTTCGCCGGCTCAAGGGGGCGCTGGACGAAAAGAACTACCGAAAAGATACAACAACTATGAACAAGACGTTCACTCGTTTGAGGCTGATCGTACTCATCGCTGTCACGACCGGAATGCGGGTCGCGGAAATTTTCGGGCTTCGATGGTCGGATGTGATGTACAGTGAAGCCCTGCTGGCGGTGAGATCAAAGCTGAAGGGCGGAAAAATGCGTTATGTCCCGTTGCTTCCTGAGCTCGCCAGCGAGTTGCGGCGTTTTCCCGCTGTCATCAGTGAAGACCGAGTTTTTCCGCCAAAAGCGGGCGCCACGAGTGGACGACAGCGCGTAGAAGGGAGTTTTGAGGACCTTGAGCGGGCTGGCATCCAGGCTTCCGATTCCATGATCTGCGTCACACATTTGCTTCCTGGTTCATGATGAACGGTGGTGATCTTTACGAACTTGCCAAAATTCTGGGCCACTCGAATATAAAGATGACCGAACGCTATGCGAAGCTCGCCCGGCAGCATCTCGCTACGACTGGAAGCACGGCGCGGGAAATATGGAAGCTGATGGAATGCGAATCCCGCGGCAAGGCAAACATCGGCTAAGGCAATGTTCGCGTATTGTTCGTGGGGCACAATGGCCATGTGTGTTGATTTAGCTAAGTGCTTTAGAATGTGGTGGCCAGGGACGGAATCGAACCGCCGACGCCAGCCTTTTCAGGGCTGCGCTCTACCGACTGAGCTACCTGGCCATAGGCGGAAACTTCAGTTTACCAAACGACTCAATGAAAGCGGCGCCTTCAGTCGCCGATGCCGTTCCCGCCGCTTACGTCGCGACCGGCACCAGTTTTTCCAACTCGTGCCCCGAGGCGGTCTCCACAGACTCGTGCAAGCTGTGGCCCTGCGAATCCATTGTCACGATCGCGACAAAGTCATTCACCTTGAGATGCCACATCGCTTCCGGAATGCCGAACTCCAGCAGGTGAACACCCAGCACTTCTTCAACGTTGCGCGCATAGACCTGCGCCGCGCCACCAATCGCGTTCAAGTAGACAGCGCCTGTTTCTTTGAGAGCCGCCAGCGTCTTCGCTCCCATACCACCCTTGCCGATGACCGCGCGTACGCCATAGCGCCTCAGTATCTCCGCCTGGTATGGCTCCTCCCGCATGCTGGTGGTCGGCCCGGCCGCTTTGATCACCCATTTATCGCCCTGTTGCAAAACCACTGGACCGCAGTGATAGAGCACCGAGCCTTGCAAGTCCACCGGTGGCGGATTCTTCATCAGGTGCGCATGCACAGCATCGCGGCCCGTATACATCTCACCCCGGACCAGCACCACGTCACCCACAGACAAGCTGCGAATCGTTTCCTCGGAAATGGGCGCCCTTAGCACGACTTCCCGGCCCGTCAGAGGGAACCCTTCGCGCACGGTCATCTTCTTTACAACTTCCGCCGGGTCCCGATAGAGCCATTTCGTAATCCGGCCAGTCTGAGGATCCAACCGCACGCCCAGACGCCGGAAGGCCCAACAGTCGTAAGCAACCGAAACAAAGAAACTGGCAGGCAACCGGTTTGCCGCGGTGATCTTGCAACCAATCAGCGACACTTTCCCGCCAAACCCCATCACTCCGATGCCTAGCCGGTTCGCTTCCTCCATCACTTCGTTCTCAAGCTTCGCCAGGACCGGATTGTCGTTCGTGTCGTCCAAGGTTCGAAACAATTGGTACTTTGCGAGTACATAGCCATGCGCGCGGTCGCTTCCAATACAAACGCCTAGGGCGCCCGGTGCACAACCCTGCCCTTGCGCCTGCCAGACTGCGTGGAGAAGGCATTTCTTGACGCCAGCTAGATCACGACCCGCGCGCCCGACATGTTCCAAATCGCACGGAAGCGAGTACTGGATGTTCTTGTTTTCGCAGCCGCCCCCCTTGAGAATCAGCTTCACCTCAATCTCGTCTTGTTCCCACTGCTCAAAGTGGATCACGGGCGTTTCTTCACCCAGATTGTCGCCGCTGTTTTTGCCGGTCAATGAATCCACCGAATTGGGGCGAAGTTTGCCTTGCTTGGTCGCCGTCGCAACCGCGTCGTGCACCGCCTTCTTGATCTGAATCTGGTTGACGCCCATCGGCGTATGGATCACGAATGTGGGCATTCCGGTGTCCTGGCAGATGGGCCCGGCATCCTCCTGAGCCATGTCGATGTTCGAGGCGATGATATTCAACGCCTGCGACGCCTCGGTGCCCGGGGGTTCTTCCTCGACCGCCATCCCCATCGCCTGCCGGACATCCGGAGGCAGGTTGGTTGAAGTCTGAGTAATCAACTCGATGAGGCTTTCGTGAAGAGCATCCATAATGTTTGTGACCAATGAGTGAGTTGCGGCGCCTTAGCAGTCGCGCCTTCACCCTTCATGGTAGCCCCGCCCTATATCGCCAGCGCGCCCGTGGTTTGTTGAGAGTCGCCAACTCTCTGATATACTCCGGTTTCGGTCACGGAATGGGTGATTTTCGTTTAGGTGACGTAATTGACGACCACTGCATCAAGTGTCGGCGGGTTACGAACCACTCCATAGTTTCGCTGATCAACGGTGACGCAGCCAAGGTCCGTTGCCGCACCTGTTATCACGATCACGACTACCGCCATGAGCAAGCGCCTCCGACCAAGAAAGAATTGCTGAAGCAGGCCGAAGCTGCGGCTGCGGCAGAGGCCGCAAAGGCCGCCGCGGCGACGGACCCGACCGAACTCTAGTTGCGCCTAAGCCGTCTCCTTTAATCCCCTATGACGCTGATCGTGCTTTTAGGCCGAATGGTTGTTCAGTTCGGTTTCGAGCTGTTGCATCACATCCGAACCATTCTGTGTCTCCAGGTCGCGTTCCAGGCGGCGTAGCGCCAAACCAACCACATCGCGGTGATGAAGCTTGGAACCCAAGGCATCAGAGCCGCTCAGCCGTAACCAGAGATCGTGCAACTTGTCCACATCCTCCGGCCAAAGCCGCGGCGGATGGGGCCCCAGGTTTACGTAAGTCGAGGGGCGGTCGGGATTGATGATCTCGAGCGAGAATGGGTGCCGCGGCTCCGGCAGCCGCTCCCAGGCGAGCCCAATGCGCCTCGCTAGCTCATCGGACGTCATCTTGGAGGAAACGCCGGTTACCAAGCGGGCAGCCTTCAACTTATCCGCTGTCTGGACAACTGCATCGAATGGATCAAGAGCAGGCACAACCAGTAATTCAACGGGCTTGCCTTCCTTTTCGGCCAGCATCACCACGCCGGAGAAAACCTCTTGCTCCTGGGCGCCGAAAATCTGCGCCTGTGTCAACTCGTACTCGCTGTCGGGCGCAATGGTCCGCACGGTCATCACCACAATGTCGTGCCGGCGCAGGTTGGTCTTTTGCAGCGTGCGCCGCAAGTGCTCCATGTGGGTCTTGTCCCGCACGGCGACCAGCACGCAGCCCGGCCGCGCGTGCAGACAACAGGCATCGATCTGGGGCTGTTGATCGAGATTGAACTCTTCAAGGGCTCCCTCCTCGCTGGTGGGCTTGGGGTGGCGTTTGTGCGAGCGCGAGTTAACTTTTTCGGAGATGGTGAACAACAGGAAAAAGGCGATCGTGAAGGCTACGCCATACTTCGTCGCGTTTTCTTTCGAGAACAGGTTGGCAACCGCGGTAGCAAGCAGGACCAGCGTCGTCACGCCGAGACCAATCGGGATCTCCAGCCTGCCGATCTTGATATTCAACGGCACTTTGTATTCCTGATCGTGCCGCTGGAACCGTAGCACCAGGACGCCCAACGATTTCAGTGTGAAGCTCCAGACCACGCCAAACGCATACGCTTCACCGAGGAAATACACATCGCCTTTGCTGAATATGATGGTGGCGACCTGCAGGATCGTGATCATGTTGATGATCCGGAACGTAGTGCCAAAGCGCGCATGCGGCTTCCGGAACCAATCCAGCAGCACGCCGTCTTCGGCAACTCGGTTCAGCACACCGTTAGATCCGATGAGCGAAGTGTTCACCGCTCCCGAAAGAATCAGGACGCCCACCACCACCACAAAAATATGAAATCCCAACCGCAGTAGCGGCGGCCCGGCTAGGCTCATTGCCAGTCCGCCAATCAGGTTGTCTACGTAGTTCGCGCGGACGTTGTCCGGGATGATCATCGCCGCAAACAGCGTGATGACACCGGTGGAGAAAATCGCGTACAGGCAAACGATGTTTCCCGTGATTTTCAGGTTCTTTAATTTCGGATAGGCGATCTCACGATAGACTTGGGCCAGCGTCTCAAACCCGCTCATCGACAGCAGCGAGTGTCCGAAAGCGATGATCACCGCCACGATCGGGATCGTCGGCCAGAACGTTCCGCGGAACCAGCCCAGTGATTCGTTGGCAAACTGCAGATTCCTGGGTAGCGGCGCGGGCGGGAAATTCCAGGAACCGTTCACGAAGATTGTGATGGGACACCAGATCAGCAGCGCCACAACCATCACAGTCGTGATCTGCATGATGCGCAGCGCCTGGCCGCTGGATTCGTGAATGCCTTTGATGTTGCTCCACCAGAAGTAAAGCGTCACGGCAACCCCAAAGAAGGCCGCGAACGAATTGGGGTCGAGGCGCGCGGTCTGATGGGCCGTCTCCATCAGTTCGTTGAACAGGCGCCCCAGGTATTGCCCGGCGCTGACACAACTGATGGGACCAGTCAGAATATAGTCAAATACAAGCGAAGAGACGGAGAGGCGCGCGATCGCCGGGCCCATGCTGTCCCGGACAACCACGTAGACGCCGCCGCGCACAAACATCCCGCAGCTCTCCATGTAAACGGCGCGGACTGCGAAGCTAAAGATCATGACGCCCAGCACGAACCAGGCGGCCGACTTCCCGATGGCGTGCTCGGCGATGCCGCCGGCGTAGAACATGGACGAGGCCAGATCGCTCAGGACAATCGCGGCCCCGCGCCAGAAGCTGATGAATGAGAGAGCAACCGTCGTAGCGACAACGACCTTCGCGGTCGTGACAGTTTTATTGCTGACGGTCATGGGCAGAGTTGCCACCAAAGTGGCCACAGATGAGGATGATAGCGAGAAAGCCCGAAATGCACAACGAATCTGACCCCAATTCTAGCGATCCTCAGTTGCTAAGTGAGACCTTTGCTATTGAAATTATAGATGGTCTTCATAAGCGGGGGCATCAGGCATACCTGGCTGGGGGCTGCGTTCGCGATCGCCTGCTGGGTCGCGCGCCGAAGGACTTCGACATTAGTACCGATGCCCAGCCGGAAGACCTGCTGCGCTACTTCCCCACCGCGCGGCTGGTTGGCGAACAGTTTGGCGTCATTCTGATCCCCCACCCGCAACAGGCCGACGCCCACGTGGAGGTGGCGACCTTTCGTACTGAAGGCCTCTACCAGGATGGCCGCCGGCCCGAGCATGTGCGGTTCGAGACAGATCCCAAAGCCGACGTGGAGCGCCGGGATTTCACCGTCAACGCACTGCTGGAGGACCCGCTCGCCCCCGGGGTCTTGTCGGATCGAGTCATCGACTATGTGGGCGGCCTCACAGATTTGAGAGCGCGCGTAATCCGCGCCATCGGCGACCCGTCTCTTCGCTTCCGGGAAGATCATCTACGCCTGCTCAGAGCCGTGCGCCTTGCCGCGCGCCTGGATTTCGAGATCGAGCCGGCCACCATGGCGGCCATCCGCCGGTCCGCCGCCGATATCCAGCGAACTTCCGCCGAGCGTGTACGCGACGAATTGGTTCGCATCCTGACCGAGGGCGGCCAGCGCCGTGGCGTTGAACTGCTCGATAGAACAGGGCTCCTGGCTCAGGTTCTGCCGGAATTGAAGGCCTGCCAGGGCGTCGAACAACCTCCTCAGTTTCATCCGGAGGGCGACGTCTACACTCATCTTCTGCTGATGCTCGTCTTGCTGAAGCAACCAACCGCAACGCTCGGCATGGGCGTCGTACTGCACGATATCGGCAAGCCCGCCACGTTCCGCATCGCCGATCGCATCCGCTTTGACGGGCACGTGGAAGCGGGCCTCGCCATCTCGGAACGGATATTGAAGCGTTTGCGATTCTCCAACGACCAGACCGAACAGATTCTCGCGCTGGTGGCGAACCACATGAAATTCAAGGATGTCCAACAGATGCGAGAAAGCACATTGAAAAGGTTTCTACGGGTGCCTCACTTCGAGGAACATCTTGAGCTCCATCGCGTGGACTGCCTGGCGAGCAACGGCAATCTGGAGAGCTATCACTTCGCGCAAGAAAAGCTGCTAGAGTTTGGACAAGACCGGCTCCGTCCACCCCGCCTGGTCACTGGCCGCGACCTCACGGAACTCGGGTTTCATCCCGGCCCTGCATTCGGGACGGTGCTCGAAGAGATCGAGACGGGCCAGCTTGAAGGAACGATCAACACTCGCGAAGCGGCACTTGCGTTCGCCGAGCGACGTCTGCTGGAGCTGACTGCAGACCTTCCGGAATCCTGACTCATTCGAGCCTTCTAGCAACACCGTTGATCTGATTCAAGAAAGACAGTGGCTTATCTTATTCCGAGAACTCGGGAAGTGGAGCTGGGCGCCCAGGTCCGGCTCTCCCAGGACGGCCAAAGCCGGGAATCGCCGCACGGGAGGTGAGACGATAGCGTTCAGGAGACGGACATGGCGGGCAAGAAACTACTGATGCTGGTGGGCGACTACGTTGAAGACTACGAAGTAATGGTGCCGTTTCAGGCGCTGCTGGCGGTCGGGCATTCGGTCCATGCGGTTTGCCCGAACAAGAAGGCCGGCGAGTCTGTGCGTACCGCCATTCACGACTTTGAGGGCGACCAGACCTACAGTGAAAAGCGCGGGCATAACTTTACGCTGAACGCGACGTTCGACGATGTGAAACCGGAGAACTACGATGCACTGGTGATTCCGGGCGGGCGGGCGCCGGAATACATTCGGCTGAATCCGCGAGTACTGGAGATTGTGCGGCACTTCGCGCAGCACGACAAGCCGACCGCGGCCATCTGTCACGCGGCGCAGGTGCTAGCCGCCGCGGGTGTGCTTAACGGGAAACAGTGCAGTTGCTACCCGGCGGTTTCACCGGATGTGACTGGCGCCGGCGGCGAGTACATGGACATACCGGTGGATCAGGCGCACACGCATGGGAAGTTGGTGACGGCGCCGGCCTGGCCCGCGCATCCGGCATGGATCGCGCAGTTTCTGAGGGTGCTTGGAACTAAGATCGAACTATAGAAGCCAAGGGAAGAGAGGGATACATCATGAGTGCACCGAGACCGTTCGATCGCCGGGAGTTCCTCACTGCGCTTGGGATTGCCGGTGCGGCGATGCCGGCGGTAGCCAGGACCATGCGGAATGAAGCCGGGAAAACGGGGAGCCAAGCTGCGACTCCCGGTCCGAACACGCTTGTGTCTCCGCTGGTGAAGGCTTTCCCCTTCGATGCCGTTCGATTGACCGACGGGCCCATGCTGCAGGCGCAGGAGGCGAACCGCACGGTTCTGCACCGCTTGCCGGCAGACCGATTGGTGTACAACTTTCTGATCAACGCCAAACTGCCGTCGTCCGCCGAGCCGTTGGGTGGGTGGGAGAAGCCCGACTGTGAGGTGCGCGGGCACTTCACGGGTCATTTCCTTTCGGCGTCCGCACAGCTTTACGCCGGCACTGGCGATGCGGCAGTGAAGGCGAAGGCAGACGAGATGGTTAACCAACTCGCCAAGTGCCAGCAGGAGTTGGGAAGCGGATACCTGAGCGCATTCCCGCTGGAGTTCTTCGACCGTTTGCAGAGCGGCAAGAAGGTCTGGGCGCCCTTTTACACCATTCACAAGATCATGGCCGGGCTTCTGGACATGTATCTGCTGACCGGTAACAAGCAGGCTTTGGCAGTGCTGATCGGCATGGCGGACTGGACCGACAAATGGACCGGTCAGTTCACGTATAGCCACATGCAGCAGATTCTGAATACGGAGTTTGGCGGCATGGGTGAGGTGCTGTTGAATCTCTATGGCGTGACCGGAGAGAAGCGTTATCTCGAGACCGCCGGCCGGTTCAATAAGGCGATCTTCCTGTATCCGTTGATGGCAAACCGAGACCAGTTGAAAGGATTGCACGTCAACACGCACATTCCGCAGGTGATTGCGGCCTGCCGGCAGTACGAGATGACGGGCGATCCGCGCTATCGGCAGATCGGTCTTTTCTTCTACGAGACGGTGACTGAATCGCGGCGCTACGCGACAGGCGGCACGAGCAATAACGAAACATGGCTGACGGAAGCGGGCCAATTGGCGGCCGAGTGGAAACTGGCCACTGACACAGCGGAATGCTGCTGCGTGTACAACATGCTGAAGCTGGCGCGGAACCTGTACGAATGGTCGGGCGACCCGCGCTACTTCGATTACTACGAGCGAACCATGCTGAATCACCGGCTGGGAACCATCGATCTGGAGACGGGCAACACCATGTATTACCTGTCGCACACGCCGGGCGCCTGGAAGACGTTCTGTTCGGAATACGATTCCTTCTGGTGTTGCACCGGAACCGGCGTGGAGGAATATTCGAAGCTGAACAATAGCATCTACTTCTTCGACCAGGATGGACTGTACGTGAATCTGTTTGTCCCATCGGAGCTGACATGGAAAGACAAAGGGCTCATGATCCGGCAGCAGACGCAATATCCCACAACGGATAGCACCGTCCTGTCGTTTCAGGCGGAACGGCCAGTGGAGACAACCGTTCGTCTGCGCATCCCAGGGTGGGCGAACGACAAAGCTGTGGCGATTTTGAATGGTGTAAAACTGGACGCGATGGCGAGCCCCGGAAGCTATCTGGCCATTCGCCGGACGTGGAAGACTGGCGATACGCTCATGCTGGAATTGCCGATGGGGTTGCATGTGGAATCGATGCCGGACGACCCGACGATCCAGGCCGTGATGTATGGGCCGTTAGTGCTGGCGGCGGACATGGGCGTCCGTGAAAC
>Ga0074045_10003730_pt1 | contig 13679 bp, 9 predicted proteins | sample BogForMeECP23OM2_FD_94442 | JGI IMG/M metagenome (GOLD analysis project Ga0074045, IMG submission 94442) | Bog forest soil microbial communities from Calvert Island, British Columbia, Canada - Bog Forest MetaG ECP23OM2 | ecosystem: Environmental > Terrestrial > Soil > Wetlands ... | reverse complement strand
TGCGGTGCTCGCGCCGCCAACGCAGCAGCACCACAAGGACGCCGATGTAGGACAGGGCATTGAGCACGAAAACGAGCCATGCGCCGACCGCCGCCACCAGCAATCCGGCAATCGCCGGTCCGATCGCGCGCGAGGCGTTGATGGCGATGCTGTTGGCCGAGGAGCAGCCACGCGCTGGTAATCTCCAGCCACGTCAAGGCTCCGAGCGCGCCAGCGACGACGAGCAAGTAGATTTGAATGACGATCAGGAGCCGGCGGCGATCGACGATGTCGGCGAGGGCGCCCGCCGGCAGCGCGAGCAGCATCAGCGGAAAGCTGTCCGCGGCTTCCACCAGTGCCACCATCGACGGCGAGGGGGAGAGCGAGGTCATCAGCCACCCTGCACCGACGTCCTGCATCCACCCGCCGACGTTCGCTACGATGGTGGCAATCCATAGACTGCGAAAGAGCGCGTTGCGCAACGGGCTCCAGGGCGAACGCGCCGCGACCGATGGCTTGCCGCCTCGGCCCGAGGCGGCGGGCGAGGCGTTCACGCCAGCCCCCCGCCATGCACCGGGCTGCGCGCCGAGACTCGGGCACAGCCGGCGGATTGCCCGGCGCGCGCGCAGCGTCCCGGCGCAATCGCGCAAGCCAACGCGACGGGATTTCGCGAGCGACGCGTTTGTCGTATGGCCACGATGGCGAGTGCTGGCGGTCCGTGAGCTCAGCCGCCCGCTGTCCACGCCTGCGTTGACGATGACAGGCGGTGCCCCGCGATGCCATTGACGACGAGAAAGGCGAGCGCCAGCGCCAGGACGGCACTGACGCCGACGCGAAAAATGAGCAAGGCGCCGATGGCGGCTCCGAGGAACATTGCGGCCATGGCCAGTAGGCGACGCAGCGGAGGAGGGCCCTTTCCGCCGGCGAGCGTCGAGTCGGCGGCGAGCCCCGTCAGGGTGAGCGTGAGCACGGTGGTCGTGAGATCGGGCACACCCAGGCGGCGCGCCACGGCATTTTGCAGGCCCATAGTCATCGCGAGTACCACGATGAGCGCATAGCGGGCCAGGTAACCGCCGGCGTCGAGCGCCAGCATCGATAGACCGAGCGCGGCGGCCATCAGGCCGATCTTGATGTAACTCGCCACTGCCAGCAGCCGACCCCTATGATGTCCCAGACTGGAGGCGAGTCGACCGCCGGCCAGCGCGCCCGCCAGGAATGCGGCGATGGCCGCGAGCGACGCGGGGATCGAGAAGTCCTGTGCATCGGCAACGGCAAAGCCCAGGAACACCACATTGCCGGTCATGTTGGCAACGAAGACGTGGCCCAGCTTGAGGTAGCTGACGGCATCGACCAGCCCGGTAACCACGGTGAGCACGAGCAGCAACGCCGGCAGTGGGCCATGCCGTTCGTCAAACCACGGCGCCGCTTCGGTCATCCGGGAGACGATAGCCATTTCGTTCTCGATCATGCGATTGTAATCGTTGGCGTGATTTCGATCGATGCTTGCCTGCGCCGTATCGCTGCCACGCGGAAGCCCCTGATGATGGTGGGGCCTCCGGCGAGCGGCGGGCCGGTCCGGAGCAGCCCCGAGCCTTGGCCGCGGGCTCTACCGTTCGCGCGTTACCCCGTCATCGCCGATAATTGCCTGCGGGCGGTCGGGCAATCGCCCCAAGGCGACGCCGCTGCTACGGGAGGCAACAGGCGATGCGCAAAGAGCACGCCGTGCAAGGCGAGGGCGGCCCGCCCGCACAACACCGTGGAGTCACGCTAAATCGTGCCAAACCAAATCCGAACGTTCATCGCCGGCATGCCCAAGGCCGAATTGCACGTGCACATCGAGGGCACGCTGGAGCCCGAACTCGCGTTTCGCCTGGCCCGGCGCAACGCCGTGGCGCTTCCCTACCCGTCGGTGGAGGCACTCAGAGCGGCCTACCAATTCACCGATCTGCAGTCCTTTCTCGACATCTATTACGCCGTAGCCAGTGTCCTCGAACACGAGCCGGACTTCTACGAGATGACCCTGGCGTACCTCGAGCGCGCAAAGATGGATAACGTCGTGCACGCCGAGATATTTTTCGATCCGCAGACGCACACGGCGCGCGGCGTGCCGATCGCCACGGTGATAGCAGGCATCAGTCGCGCGCTCGAAGCCGGGGAGCGGCAATTGGGCATCAGCTCGCGGCTTATCATGTGCTTCCTGCGTCACCTGAGCGAGACTGAAGCGCTTGCAACCGTGGACGCGGCGCTGCCGTTCAGGGATCGGATTGTCGGAGTGGGCCTAGACTCTTCCGAGCGCGGGCATCCGCCGCGCAAGTTCGAGCGCGTATTTGCCCGCTGCCGCGAGCTCGGCTGGCGGGTCGTGGCGCACGCCGGCGAGGAGGGGCCGGCTGCTTATATCGTCGAGGCCTTGGACCTGCTCAGGGCCGAGCGCATCGATCACGGAGTGCGCTGTATCGAGGACCCGGTGCTAGTCGAGCGCCTGGCGCGCGAGCAGGTGCCTCTGACGGTCTGCCCCTTGTCCAACGTCAAGTTGCGTGTGTTCGGGGATCTGCGGCAACACAACCTGAAGCAACTGCTCGCCGCGGGGCTGCGGGTCACGCTGAATTCCGACGACCCTGCGTACTTCGGTGGCTACGTGAATGACAACTTCGTCGCCGCAGAGCAGGCGCTGCACCTGTCTCGCGACGAACTCTCCCGCTTAGCCCGCAACAGTTTCCTTGCCGCTTTCATCGCCGATGCGGACAAGAAACGCTTCTGCGCGGATCTCGAGGCCTACTGCAGCACGCATTGAACGCCGGTCATGGGCCCCAGTGCGGCCCGTCGCTCACGACGAAGGGGCGCGGCGCACCATCTCCGCGATGATGGCGGTGAATTGCTCGCTAATCTCGTGCTGGACAAACTCCTTTGACAGCAAGGCGCCGGCGAGGAGGCTAGGCACGATCTCCAGGTGATAGGTCAGGCGCGTGCCCTTGCCATCGGGCTCGAGCATCATGGTAGAGACGACCCGACGCAAGCTGCCCTTGATCTGGGTGCTGTCGATGGTAGCCTTGGGTTTGAGATCCAGCTTGCGTTCGGTGTCGTAGGGAAAGCTCAAGGCGCCGTACTTGGCCACGCCGCGCTGTTCGACCGTTATCGAAGCGTCGTCACGCTTGAGCACCTTGCTTTCCGTCACGTTAGGCACCCATCCCGCCATGTGGTCGAAATCGGTGAGCACTTCCCAGGCGACCGCTTGCGCAACCGGCGCAAACATGACCGCATTGAGCACGTAGGTCTCGCCGTCGTACGTTACGTCGATACTGCGTATCGGCGAATCTGCGGCCCTTCCAGGGTTGCTGGCGAGGATAAGCATTGCAGCAAGCATGCAACCCCAGGCTTTCAGGGCCTGCCTCGATCGCCATGTGAGCATGATGTGGACTCTGATGTTGGTTGAACAGGGCAGTCGGCAGGCTTGGCGTTGCCGCAGCGCACCGGCTAGTGGATCGGGCTTGCTATCAGGGCGGCGCGCCTGGTCCTCGCGCCGCAGAGGGGGATTTTCACCGAAATGGACGCGTCCGGCAAATCCGCAAGCGCGGGACATTCGGTTTGCCGGCGGCGGTCCGCTGACCGCCCCTTCGCGGGGCCTCGCGGTTTGCGCCTGGTCCGCCGGTCGGCTACTATGGTCGCAAAGCGCCAATCTTACGCAGTGAAATTCGGCCCGCGGCCGCCGTTTTGGCAGAGGATGGAGTTGGTTGGTATGTCCGAGGCCACGCACGCGGAACCGACTCGGCGCTCCCTATCGTGCTCCGACGCCAAAGCAGCGACCGGCGCGGGCACAGTCAGCGGGTCATAACCAAGGATCGCGCCTAGCATTATGTGCGGCATTGCCGGGTACTGGAGCGCCGATCCACGGGCACGGGAAGCACTCCCCACGATGACCGCCGCGCTCGCCCATCGCGGCCCGGACGCGGACGGCTTCTACTATGACGGCCCCGTCGGGCTGGGTCATCGCCGGCTCTCCATCATCGATATCGAAGGCAGCAGCCAGCCGCTGGTCTCCGCCGACGGCGCAATCGTCGCTATCTTCAACGGCGAGATCTACAATTTCCGCGAGCTCAGGCGATCCCTGACCGCCGCCGGCCATCAGTTCACGACCAACGGCGATGGCGAAGTGCTCCTGCACGCCTGGCGGGCGCGCGGCGAGCGCATGCTGGAGTGGCTTACCGGAATGTTCGCCTTCGCACTATGGGATCGCACGCGGCAGCAGCTGTTCGTCGCTCGAGATCACCTGGGCGTGAAGCCTGTCTACTATGCGTGGCACGCTGGAAGCCTGGTGTTCGGCTCGGAGATCAAGGCCCTGCTGCCGTTCCCGGGGCTGCCGCTGGCCGTCGACCGCGAAGCCCTCGCGCTCTACCTCGAGTGCCAATACATCCCGGCGCCGTACAGCATCTACACCGGGATCCGCAAGCTGGAGGCTGGCCACTGGCTGTCCGTGCGCGATGGAGTTCTGCAAACCGGAAGCTTCTGGACGCCATCCTATGTGCCCAAGCATCAAATCGACGCCGCGAGCGCGGTAGACACGCTCGACAAGCGTCTGAAAGAGTCCGTCGAATCGATGCTGGTGTCCGACGTTCCCGTCGGCGCGTTTGTCAGCGGCGGCGTCGATTCGGGCTTGGTCGCCGCAATGGCCAACCGGCTCTGCGGCGGGATCGACACCTTCAATCTGGGCTTCACGGGACACGAGGCGGGGAGCGAGCATGAGCACGCGCAGCGCGTCGCGACGCATATCGGCAGCCGCCATCATTGCTTGATGCTTGCGCCCGAGGACGTGTTGACCGGCTTGGATCGATGGGTCGAGACCTTCGACGAGCCGTTTGGCGACCATGCAGCGCTGCCGACCATGGCGCTCGCCAAGTTTGCCCGCGAGGCGGTCAAAGTCGTGCTGACCGGCGAGGGTGCGGACGAGGTCTTCGGCGGCTACGCGAACTACGCCAAGCGTGTCCGGGAGGAGCGAATCACGTCCGTACTCGGCGCGAAGGCTTCGCCGCTGCCGTTGCTGCTGCGCGGGCTTCCCGGCCGCCTGACGCGCGATCGAATCATCAAGGCCGTGCTCGAACCGGCGCGCCGTCGCTACACCACCATTCCCAATGTCTTCGATTCCGCATTGCGGCGGACGTACTTTACCGATTCATTCCGCCTCTCCACGCAAACCACGTTGGCCGATCGCGCGGAGCTGTTCTTCACCGAATGCGACTCGCCGTCTTACCTGGATCGGCTGCTCAATATCGACACGAGGCTTTGGTTGCCCGACGATCTGCTGACCAAGGTCGATCGGGCGACCATGGCCTTTTCCCTCGAAGCGCGAGTGCCATACCTCGACCAGGATCTCGTCGCATGGTGCGCGCGCCTCGATCCGGCGCTCAAGGTGGGTGCCGACGGCGAAACCAAGGTGGTCCTGAAACGTCTGGCCGAACGCTACCTGCCGCGCGAGACCGTGTACCGCGCCAAGCAGGGATTCATCATGCCGCTCGATCGCTGGATGGCCAACGAGTTGAAGCCGGAGATCATCGCGGCCCTCGGCCCGGAGGGCCTGCAGCGGCGTGGGCTGATCAAGGCTTCTGCACTGCGCAAGCTCTGCTCGGAGCACTTTGCCGGCAAGAAGAACCACGCCACGCGCTTGTGGACCCTTTTGGTCCTCGAACGATGGCTGACGCGCTATCAACCGGATTTCGTGGTGTGATCGATGCGTCCGTTGTCCATTGTTCATACCGAGTCGTCTGCCGGCTGGGGCGGCCAGGAGATCCGCATCCTCAGCGAAGCATCGGGCATGCTCGAGCGCGGCCACCGTGTAAGGCTCGTCGCGCCGCCGGAGACGGCTATCGCGATCGCTGCAGGACGCGCCGGAATTCCGGTTATCCCGTTGCCAATCCGGAAAAAAGGCCTGCACGACTACTGGTCGATGCGGCGCTGGCTTGGCGCCAGCCGGGCGCAGGTCGACATCGTCAATACCCACAGCTCGACCGACAGCTGGCTCGCCGCAATCGCCTGCTCCACCATGCGCGCTCCGCCACCGATTGTCCGCACCAGGCACGTTTCCACTGCAATCAACGGAGGCGCGGCAACGCGCTGGCTGTACGCTGATGCGACCGCGCATATCGTCACCACCGGCGAAGCGCTCCGAGTTCAACTGACGAGCCGTTTGCGCATCCCGGGCGATCGGGTGACCTCGGTACCGACCGGAATCGATCTGGCCCGCTTCGTTCCGGGTGACAAGACCGCTGCCCGGCAGCGGCTCGGGCTGCGGCAGCTACCCGCGCTCGGATGCATCGCGACGCTGCGCAACTGGAAGGGCCACGACTACTTGTTCGAGGCGATCGCGCTGGATCGAAAGGGCTGGGGCGGCTGGACCATCGTCGTTGTCGGCGACGGGCCCCATCGTCCGAAGCTCGAAGCGCATCTTGCCGCGCTCGGCCTCGGCGATCTCGTTCAGTTCGTTGGCCAGCAGGACGACGTCGTACCCTGGTTCCAGGCAATGGACCTGGTCACGCTGCCATCCTACGGAGAGGAGGGCGTGCCTCAGGCAATCATGCAGGCGATGGCTTGCGGCATTCCGGTAGTGTCCACGCCGGTGGGGGCGATCGCGGAGGCAGTCGAGCCCGAGCGCACGGGGATCCTGGTCGCGCCTCGGTCCGCCGAGGCGCTTTCCGCCGGACTCGCGCGCCTGCGCGACGACGAGCCATTGCGGGCACGCCTCGGGGCAGAGGCCCGGGTGCGCGCCTTACGCGACTTCGGGATGGCCCCCATGCTTGACCGCATGGAGGGCATCTTTCGTCAGGTCTCGGGGGTCAACTGAAGTGTGCGGGATCGCGGGATTTTTCGGCACGCGCACCGTGGCACGCGAGTCGATCGAGCGAATGCTCGATGCGCTGCGTCCGAGAGGCCCCGACGCCGAGGCCGCCACGCTGTGGACTTCGGAGCTCAAGCCCACGGATGCACCTGCTGCAAACGGATTGCTGAGCACGCGTCTGTCGATCATCGACCCCCGGCCGGATGCCAACCAGCCTATGGCCAATGGCGCAGGAGACGTGTGGATCGCCTACAACGGCGAAGTCTACGACTGGGCCGCCGACGCCAGGACGCTCGCCGAGGCGGGCTTTCACTTTCGCACCCACTCGGATACCGAGTTCATCCTCCACGCCTACGAGCATTGGGGGCTGCACTTCATCGAGCGGCTGCGCGGCATGTTTGCGCTGGCAATCCTCGATTTGCGCCAGCGTGCCGCCTACATAGTCCGCGATCGCTTCGGCTTGAAACCCGTCGTCTACGCGCATCGCCCCGATGGCTTCGCCTTCGCTTCGACCGTACGCGCCCTGCTGCCCTGGCTGCCACCCGGGGCGCGCGAGTTTTCGGCCGAGAGCATCGATGCCTATCTTGCACACCGGACGATACCTGCACCGCGAACGGTGTTCGCAGGCATGAGCAGGCTCCCGGCGGCGCATTATCTGCGCTATGACCTCGCCAGCGGCGCTCTGACGGAGCATGAGTACTGGCGCCCCGAAGCGTCGGCCGATCCTTGGCTGTCGACCCTGGACGCGGCAATCCAGATGCGCACCGTTGCCGACCGGCCCCTCGGGCTGTTTCTCTCGTCGGGAATCGACTCCAGCGTTGTGGCCTGTCGATTGGCGGGAATGGGGCATTCTGGGCTGCAGACATTTACCGCCGGGTTTCCGGGGACGGGCTTTGACGAGAGTGGCGAAGCGCAGAAAACCGCATCCCGCCTCGGCTTGCCAAACCTGGCGATTGCAATCTCGAATCGCATCGCCGACGATTTCCCTCGCCTCGTTGCCGACCTCGACGAGCCGTTCGCCGACCCGAGCAGCGTGCCGATGTGGCAACTGTCCCGGGAAGCGACGCGCCATGTGAAGGTCGTTCTCGGCGGCGACGGAGGCGACGAGTTGTTCGGCGGATACAAGCGTTACGCCAAGCACCTGCGCACGCGCTGGCGCCGCGGAACGAGCTTGCCATGGCTGAGAGCCGCTGCGACGATCGCCGGTCGCCCTTGGCAGCGCGCGGCCGAGGAGCTCCGACTCGACTGGCGATCCGCGTATGTGCTGCGCTTCTCAGGACTGAGGCCTGGCCAGCGCAGGTTTCTGGAGCCGGATCTTGCGCCGCAACCCCATTACTGGCGCATGCCCGCGGACACCGGCCGCGCGGACCTGCAGGCACTGCTCGAAATCGACCGCTTGAATTACCTGCCCGAGTACATTCTGCGCAAGGGCGACCTCTGCACGATGGCGCATGGACTCGAGCTGCGTGCGCCGTTTCTGGATCATCGCTTTGCGGCCTGCGTGATGGGTATTCCGCCGGCGCGGCGATTTACCACGCCGGCCAAATTGTTTCTTGCGCCGGCGCTGGCGCCGATCGCCGCTCTCGACCCGTTCGCCCGCAAGAAGCGAGGCTTTAACCCGCCTCTCGACGGCTGGCTGCGCGGGGACCTTGCCCCACGGCTGGATGGGTTGGGAGAGCGGCTCTCCGCGCTCTCCGCCGGTCAGCTTGCCGCGGCGCCGGTCGACCGCTTCGTCAGCGCTTGGCGCGGCGGATCAGCAAGTCTCGCGGAGCAACTGCTTCAGCTCCTGATCCTCGACGAGTCGCTCCGCCAGCTCGGCGAACTGGCGCGGCTGGCATGACAATGCCGAAGGCTGCCGCGATCGCGCGAAGATGGGCGCTGTCGCCAGACCCGGGGCCCGCATGTCGGCGACCCGGGCAACTATCGCACCGTCAATCATCCAGAAACTGGCGCTCGTAGAGTCGGGCGTAGATGCCCTTGCGCCCCAGCAGCTCGCGGTGCGTCCCCTGCTCGGCGATCCGACCCTTCTCGAGAACCACGATGCGGTCGCAGTGTTCAATCGTCGACAGGCGATGGGCGATTACGATCGTCGTCCGCCCGCTCATCAGGTGATCGAGCGCAATCTGCACCTGTCGCTCTGATTCGGTATCGAGCGCCGAGGTTGCCTCGTCCAGAATGAGGATCGGTGCGTCCTTGAGTATCGCCCGCGCGATCGCGATGCGTTGGCGCTGTCCTCCGGAAAGCCGGACGCCCCGCTCGCCCACAACCGTATCAAAGCCATGCGGCATGGCGCGGATGAAATCGAGCGCGTTGGCCGCCTCCGCCGCGCGTTCGACGATTTCTCGCGATGTGCCGGCCAGCGCCCCGTAGGCGATGTTCGCGGCAACGGTCTCGTTGAAAAGGACGATATCCTGGCTGACCAGCGCGATCTGGCGCCGCAGGTCCTTGATGCGAATGGTCGCGATGTCCAGCCCGTCGAGAAGGACTCGGCCTTCGGTGGGAAGGTAGAGGCGCGGGACCAGGTTGGCCAGCGTCGACTTTCCGCCGCCGCTGGGGCCCACCAGGGCGACCGATTCCCCCGGCGCAACGGCCAGATCGACTCCGGAAAGCGCCTCCGCGTCGTCTGCACCATAGCGCTTGGTGACTCCTTCGAACGTGATCTTGCCGGCTGCGCGAGCGACTTCGATCGTGCCGCTGTCGGGCTCCGGCGTCTCATCGATCAACGCGAACACGCTTTCGGCCGCCGCGAGACCACGCTGGATCGTGCCGGCCACGTTGCTTAGCGTCTTGAGCTGGTTGAGCAGATGCAGGAGGGCGAACACGTAGGTCATGAACTGGGGTGCGTCAAACCCCTCGGTGGCGCTTTGCCGCAACGCCGTCCAGACAATGACGCTTACCGCGCAGGCAACAATGACCTGCGTGATCGGAGTGCCAAGCGCGGCGGCGGAGGCCTGCTTGGCAACGGCCTGCCGGAGGCGGTTGCTCATTTTCCGCATCCGTTCGCTTTCGAAGGCTTCGCCCCCGAAAACCTTCACCACGCGGTGCGCACCGATCGCCTCCTCCAACACGTGCGTCAGGAGGCCGATACGGTCCTGCACCAGCCGGCTCATGCGCCGCAGTCGCCCGTGAACCATTCGGATCGCGACCCCGACCAGTGGAAACGCGACGAACGCCAGCAAGGTGAGTTGCCAATTCAAGTAAAGCAGATAGGCCAGCATGAACACGATCGTCAGCGTGTTGCGGATGACGACGGTGATCGCTTCGGACGCCGCCGAGGAGATCTGCTGGGCGTCGAAGGTTACCTTCGACAGCAGGATGCCGGCGGAGGTGTCGTCGAAAAATGATGCCGGCAGCCGTAGCAAGTGGTCGCAGGCTTCGCAGCGCAAGTCAAACACGACCCGCGAGCCGATCCATGCCAGGCCAAATTCGCTGGCGTAGGAGCCGATGCCGCGCAGCAGAAAGACGCCGACGATGCCGACAGCGAAGTACCACCCGGGCGTTGAACCGGGCGTTTGCAAGTTCCGGAGCAGTGGTGTAAGGCCCTGCAGCAGCAGCAAATCGGTGCCGGCTACGACGAGCATGCCGACTATGGCAATCGTGAACACGCCGCGATACGGGCGCACATAGCGCAATAGTCTGCGATAGAGTTTCACGAGCGGGGCGGGGAAAGGCGCGGAACGTTCAGCGCCGCGGCACAAGGACTAGTGTACCGGGTCATCAATTCAATCACAAAAGCGCGCGCTCGGATCGGAAATCGGCCGCAGGAGGGCGGGACCGAAACGCAAGCTCGGCGAATTGCTCGCCGGACGGGCCACTTGCGGTCTTTGGCTAACGGATTTCCCCGTCACCGGGCGCCCATCCAGACGCTTAGCATCCCGATGGAGCGGATTTCGATGCCATCGACGGCGACGTGCAGCGCCTCGTCCTCACGCTGGGCGCCGAGCACATAGAGCAAGGGAAGGTAATGCTCCGGCGTGGGCACCGCCAGACGTGCGTCGTCCCCGGCCTGCTCATAGTTGATAAGTCGCTCGTACCGGCGCGTCGCCAGGGCATCGCCCACATAATCGTTGAATCGCGCCGCCCAGGCGTACGGCGCGCCGCCACCCCACCCGATCAGGCGCAGGTTGTGCACGACGTTGCCGCAGCCGACGATAAGAACTCCTTCGTCACGCAGAGGCGCCAGATGCGCGCCGAGGGCGTGATGCACGGCCGCCGGCTGCGTGGCGTCGATGGCGAGCTGCACGACGGGAACGTCGGCTCGAGGGAATGCATGCTTGAGCACCGACCACGTCCCGTGATCGAGCCCCCAGGAATGATCCAGGCCGACGTTGACCGGCGCAAGGAGCTCGCGCACCCGGGTCGCGAGATCAGGGTCGCCGGGGGCCGGGTACTGGACGTCGAAAAGTGCTTGCGGGAAACCGTAGAAGTCGTGAATGGTCCTTGGCTGCTGCATCGCGGTGACCGCAGTCCCCTGCGTGTACCAGTGCGCGGAAATGGCGAGTATCGCCTTCGGTTGGCCGGCGATCGCGCCCAAATGCTGCCAGGCTTCCGTGTAGCGGTTGCGCTCGAGCGCGTTCATCGGGCTGCCATGCCCGAAAAAGATCGCCGGCATGCGAGAGCTGGTGGCGTCTGTCATGGATGCTTACGCGCAATACGGCCGGTGCGCGCCGACCGCCGCAGAGGATGCGGGCAAAGGGACGTAATTGCAAGCCGGCTCGAATTCATGCCGGCGGCCGTCGCACGCGCGCACGCAAGCGCCCGCCAAGCACGTTCTCGGCCAGGCCGCCAAGCACGAGCGCGACACCGGCAAGCTGCAGCGGAGCCAGGCCCTCGCCGAGGAAGATCGCCCCGCTGGCGAGCCCCGATACCGGGATCAGCAGGGCGAACGGTGTGACCAGCGCCGTCGGGTAGCGGTGCAGCAGCCTCGCCCAGGACGCGAATCCGAACAGGGTTGCGCCCCAGGCGAGCAACAGCACGCAACCCCAAGCAAGGGGACTCGCGGCGGCAACCGCCTTCCAGGCGTCGGTGCCGCCCTCGAAAGCAAACGACATGAGCGCCAGCGGCAACGGTGGCACAAGGCTCGACCAAACGACCAGAGCGACCATGTCGGCGTCGAATCTCGCCGCCCGTTTCGCCACAACATTGCCGACGCCCCATGCAAGGGCGCTCGCAATCACGAGCAGGAATCCGATCAGCGTGCTGGTCATTCCGGACTGCAGCCTGTGCACGCCGAGCAGAACGACACCGATGCAGGCGATCGCGGCGCCGAGCAGGTCCTGCTTGCGCAGCCGGTCCCCGAGGAACGCGATGGCAAGGCCGACGGTGAAGAAGATCTGCATCTGGATGACGAGCGATGACAGACCCGCGGGCATGCCGAGCTTCATGCCGAGGAAGAGCAGGCCGAACTGGCATACGCCGATGGCCAATCCGTAGCCGACGATATAGGGCCACGGCATATGCGGCCGCCTGATGAAGAGCACCAACGGTACGGCGGCGAAGAAGAAGCGCAGCGCCGCGAGCGCGAACGGCGGGATCTCGCGCAGGCCCACCTTGATCGCGACAAAGGAGAAGCCCCATAGCGAGACCACCGCGACAATGAGCGCAAGATCGCCACCGGCAAGGTGCGCCTTGGCGTTCATTGGACGCCCGCACGCGCCAAGGGCGACGGGCGGGGCCGCGCGAGCCGGGCCCCGCTCCACCACGTGCGGGTCCGTCGCGACATGCGCATTCGGGCCGTCACGGGGAAATCGCCTGCGGGCGGCCCGAGGCGGCTTGGCCAGGTCACGGCTGCTTCGAAAAATCGCCGGCGAAGACGTCGACGAATGCATCGGGCTTGACGTACTTGCGCAAGGCGGCGTTGACCGCTGCCGTGGACAGGGCAGCGATCGCGGCATCGACCGATGCCGCAAACTCGAATGTTCGCTGCAGATGCGCCTGCTTCGTGAGCTCGGCCGCGAGATGCGCATCCTGCGCCCGGGCAAGCGCGCGTTCCTGGAGCAACGCCTTTTTCGCGTCCGCGACTTCCCGGCTAGTGAAACCCTGGCCCACGGCGCGCTCGAGCTCTTCGTTGAGAGCAGTCTTGAGCCGGGCCAGATTTTCCGGCGCGAAGATCGCCCCCAGCGTCAGGGAAGAATTGGGCTCGAAGCTCGAAGTCTCGAGCGAGGAGTAGACCTCGTAGCTCAATCCCTCGCGCTGCCGGATGCGTTCCCAAAGGCGCGAATTGGGGGAGCCGCCGAGGATGAAGTTTGCCACCACCAATGCCGGATAGTCGGGGCTGGTGTCGGTCACCGGCAAGTCCAGCTGCGCCGAGAACACGGCATTGGCCTTGTCCGGCGTCTCGGCCCGGATTTCCTTGGCCTGCTTGACGATGAGCGGTTCCGGCACGCGCGCGTACGGTTCGCGGCTCGACCACGAGCCGAACAGCTCCTCGAGCAGCGATTTCGCGGTCGTGGCATCGAAATCGCCGACCAACGCGAGCTCGGCGTGCGACCCGCCCGCGAAGCGGGCGTAGAAGTCCCGGGCCTTGTCGAGTTTCGCCGTTTCGAGGTTTTGCACTTCCTCGTCGACCGTCGGCACGTAGCGGACGTCGCCTCGCGCATACGGATTGCCGTAACGGCCGAGGAGCCTCTCGGCGATGTCCTGCGGGTCGTTGCGCCGCGCGTCGATTTCGGTTGCGCGCTCGCGCTTGAGCTTATCGAACTCGCTACCGGGGAACGACGGCTCACGCAGCATTTCGGCGACCAGTCGCAGCGCGGCCGGCAGGTTCTCGCGCACCGTCTGCCCGCGCACCCGCGTGCCGGTGCCCTCGCCGTCGATCGAGAGCCGGGTGCGCGAGGCGTCGAGCGCGTCGTTGATTTCCTGCCGGCTATGCTTGGTC
>Ga0074045_10003728_pt1 | contig 13684 bp, 10 predicted proteins | sample BogForMeECP23OM2_FD_94442 | JGI IMG/M metagenome (GOLD analysis project Ga0074045, IMG submission 94442) | Bog forest soil microbial communities from Calvert Island, British Columbia, Canada - Bog Forest MetaG ECP23OM2 | ecosystem: Environmental > Terrestrial > Soil > Wetlands ... | reverse complement strand
GGCCTGAACTCCAAACCGCAACCGCGTGAGTCGGAAGTCCCCAAAGAACTAAAAAACTAAAAACACACAGAGGAAAGTACCGAAGGAAAACCGCAGCGGCTACGGGACTTTTTCAACAGACACGCCTGTTAGCGTCAACTATCGGAATTAGTCACATGACGGCGGCAAGCCAAGAAGACTCAGGTCTGGGCGGTTCTCTCCCCTATGTGCCGGGTAGGGGAACTAACCCATAAGTAGTAGCTCGACACTTTACTGTTTTTGACTAAGCCACGTGGGTAGTTGCAAAGCATTCACATACGGTCAAGAGTTGCCTAAGCGCCGATAGCTGACCCTGCTCCCCTAGCACCGTGCGCCACAAACAGGAGGGTCCAAAAAATTGATCGGTCCCCTTTTTCTGTAACACTTTCAAGGTGAGTTTTCGGCAGCTTGTGAGCTTGTCAGATCGCCATTCAGAGCGATCTGACAAGCGAACTCACTCGGTGTCCGTTCTCCCAGAGACCTGTGAGGACGACTCTCATTGTATTCCCGCCTCCAATCCTCGATGACTTGCTTGGCCTCGGTCAGGGTCGTGAACCAGTGCACATCCAAACATTCCGATCGCAAGGTTCCGTTGAACGACTCCACATACGCATTGTCCGTCGGCTTGCCTGGCCGCGAGAAGTCGATCTGCACCTGGTTGTGATACGCCCACAGGTCCATCCTCTGACTGGTGAACTCCGACCCGTTGTCACAGAACAACAGCTTCGGAGTTCCTCTCTTCTGCCGAATCTGATTTAGAGCACCCACTACGTCTTCGCCTTTCAACCCCTGGCCGACTTCGATGGCCAAGCTTTCCCGTGTAAATACATCCAGAACCGTCAACGCTCGAAACCGTCGCCCATCGGCCAATTGGTCGGCCACAAAATCCAGACTCCACACCTGGTTAGGTGCGGTGGGCCGGGAACGCTCGCGGCGATGCATCGCGGCCCGACGCTTCCGGCGCGGCTTGTGCCGCAGTGCCAAGCCTTCTTCTCGATAGAGGCGATACACCAGCTTCTTTCCCACCTTCCAACCCTCCCGATTCAGCAGCACCCGGATTTTCCGGTAGCCGTAACGAACCCGAGTTTGAGCGATCTCCCGAATCCGCAGCCGCAGTGCCGTCCTCGGCTCCTGCATGCTCTTATAGCGGAAGGTCGAGACCGCCATCCGCGCCACACGGCACGCACGCCTCTCGCTCACCCGATAGGTGTCGTGCCAATAGCTCACCACCGGGCGGCGCCGCGAGGGCGTCACAGTTTTTTTGCCAGCACATCCTGCAGCATCACCTTATCCAACGTCAGCTCCGCCACTAACCGCTTCAGCCGCCCATTCTCTTCCTGCAGTTGCTTGAACTGGCGGACCTGATCGGTTTCCAGCCCCTTGTACTGCTTCTTCCACCGATACAGCGTCTGCTCCGAGATCCCCACTTGTCGGATCAGCTCCGCCACCGGCACCCCCACCTCCGCCTGCTTCAGCACCGCCACGATCTGTTCCACAGAAAAACGCTTCCTCTTCACGGCAAACCTCCCCTTCTCAGGTAGTAGATTTTGCCGGAAACTAACCCTCAATGCGTGTCAGAAATCGGGGGGCCGCTCAAAATGAAGAAGCTCGGATTGTTGCTGCTTCCGATACTGGCAATCACCCTGATGCTGGGGGGAAATACCTTCGCTCAAAACGTGGGTGACAACAGCGTCTATTTCGTCACCTACTTTTCCAATGCAAATACCACTGGTGCTCCGGATGCAACTTTGCGCATCATCAACGATGGCGACCAGGAACCTGTGTTCCTGTGGGCTGCAATTTACGTGTTCGATGACAGCCAGGAGATGCGGTCCTGCTGCGCCTGTCTAATCACACCAGACGGTCTGCTTTCGGAATCCGTGAATAAACAGCTCACGGCCAACGAATTCACCGGAAGAGGGGAAATGACCCGTGGCGTTATCAAGGTCATTTCGTCTTCGGCCAATGAACCGAGCTTCATTGAAGGGGTTGAAGGACCGGTTACCGGACTGCGGGGATGGATGACGCACGTCCAGGCAACGACGACCACGTTTCCTGGCGGTGCGGGGACCGCTGTGAACGCCGTGGAGAAGGGGCCGTGGTTCGTTACCGAAGACGCGTTAGCCGATTCGAACCTCACGGCTCTTGAAGAGTCCAACCTGGGGACCCTGTGTTCCTATGGGCTAACGATTGGCAGCGGCTACGGACTCTGCCCCTGCACGTTGGAAGACTACGACTTCTAGTTTTCCGGGCGATAAGGCAGGCTGAATAACTTGGTTGGGGATCGAACTGTCGCAGCACGCTCCTCTTGTTGGAAACGGCTGGGAAAAACTCCCAGCCGTTTTCTTTTTCGCTTTCCAATGGCAAAGAAAGGACGCACCAAACATGGAAGGTTCATCCGGCGCGCAAACACCTGCCAGCAATTCTCAGTGGTTGTGCAGCAGAATCCTACGTCCGTAAGGCTGGCCAGCCGATGAAAGCCGTGGAGTTGGCGCGATCTCAAAACGGTGGTTGGCGTAACATCTCGATTGCTCTCACTGAGCCGATCTCACCACGAAGACTTTTTCATCACAATTACCCAGTGAGCGCCATCACATACACCCATCCCGCCCGATGCGAGAATATGCACTTGAATTGGGGCAGTGACGGAATATGCCGCTCAAGCACAGCGGACGTTCCCCGCTGCCTCATTGCCATCTTCACCGTTCTTTGACAATTGATGAACTAAGTTGAGGCGTCTAGCGGGCGTGAGCGAAGCCGGGGCCCCCGGCACGTGCTTTTGCGTGACGGGGTGGAGAAGCGGGAGCCCGCTGCCGACATCCTGAGCGAAGCGAAGGATCTCGCAAGTCCTTATCCGGCAAGATTTTACATGTAACTACCTTAAGAACCAAAGATTTGGACCGTCAAAACCACCTAACCCCATGATTCCACTAGCTAGTGGGGGGAGGGGGGGTATCCGTACTAATTGTTTAATACCTTACTAGTAAATGGGAAAGACTTCATAAATTCATAGACGTAACAGGAGCTCCAAAATGCCTTCCTATCCGCCCACCATTCGTCGCTGTCAGCACATTAAAGTCAACGGAACGCAGTGCGGATCGCCCGCGCTGCGCAATAAGAAATATTGTCACTTCCACACGCAATGGCGCCAGAAGAGTCTGGAAATTAACTTGAGTGCTCAGCGCGAGCGCTGGAACGTCACGTTACCCATGCTCGAAGATGCCGATTCCGTCCAGATGGGCCTGGTCGAGGTCATGCGCCTGATGGTGACACAGCAAATCGATCACCGCACCGCGGCGCTCATGCTCTATGCGCTGCAAACGGCTTCCTCCAATCTGAAACGAACGTCATTTGAGCCGCACATGCCGACCATGGTGGTGATTGATCACGAGAGCGTGGAGCGGCGTCCGATTGGCACTACGGCCTGGTCCACGGTGGCAGGGCGCGAGTACGACGAGGTGGAGAACGACGACGAGGAGAAAGATGCATCGGACAAGAAAGACGGACGGTGCGGGGCGGACCTGATGCGACTGATCGACCTTGTGGTGTTTGATCCGGAACTTCGGCAGAAGCGGGCTAATGACTTCCGAGCCAAACAGCAAGAGGAATTGGCGCGAGCTCAGGAGCTTCTCTGAATCCCGCGAACTCCAGTCATTACTTTTGATATACGGTGGGCTGCGGACCCTTCTCGAGCGTCTCGCGGTCCCAGATCATGCCTTCGCGGTTGTAGCTCGCAAGCTCGAAATCCTGGGTGAGTTCGAGCGCATCGACCGGGCAAGCATCTTCGCACAGGCCGCAGAACATGCAGCGGCTCAGGTCGTAGGTAAAGTGCGTAAGCTCTTTGCGGCGCGTCTTTTCATTGCGCTCGCTGCCGACCACGATCAGGTTTTCCGGACAAGCCAGAGCGCACAGGTCACAGGCAATGCAAAGCGTCTCGTTGGTGTCTGGGTTGACGTTCAGCCGCGGCGCGCCGCGGTAACGCTCCGCGACCTGCGGCCGCTCCAGTGGATACTGCTCGGTATAGATTTCCTTCGGATCCTGATAGCGGAACGTCACATTCAGTCCCTGCAGCAGGTCCACCAAAAACACTTTACGGAAGATGTCGGGCATTTGCATATCCCTGCTAGGATAACACTGACCGGACACAATCCGGTATGAGAAGAGTCGCAGAAAACTGGGCTGCGAACTGGGAACCGCGCACTTGGGAAATGCGCACTAAAGACGAGCTTTCTGGCAACCCGCCACTGGTGACCGACAACTGCTCTCCTCCGACGATCTTTCTTCTGACGATCTTTCGTCTGCCGAGCTTGCCTCCGACGAGCTTTGGATGGAGGAAGCCCTGCGCTGTGCCCAGCGCGCACTGGAGGCGGGCGAAGTGCCGGTGGGAGCGGTCGTGGTCGCCGCCGGGCGCGTGCTGGGACGGGGATGGAATCGCAACCTCACCGGCTGCGATCCCACCGCTCACGCTGAAATCGTGGCGCTGCGCGAGGCCGCTCGAAACCTCGGTAACCACCGCCTCGGCCATTGCACGCTGTTTGCTACAATTGAGCCGTGCGCCATGTGCGCGGGAGCGGCCGTTCTGGCCCGCGTCCGCCGTTTGGTGTACGGTGCCAACGACCCGAAGGCGGGCGCCGTCCATTCGATTCTGCAAGTGGTGAATCACCCCAGTCTGAATCATCAGATGGAGATCCGGGGCGGGGTTCTGGCCGGACGTTCGGCGGAGATGGTGCAGGATTTTTTTAGAAAGCGCCGTTAGTCTTTGGTCGTGAGTCGTTCGCGACGAACCTGTGTCAAGAGCTTCTGCTGGCCACTGACGACTGGCCGCTGACAACTGATTTTCCGGAGAGGTGCGTGAGCGGTTGAAACGATCCGCCTCGAAAGCGGACATACCTTAACGGGTATCGTGGGTTCAAATCCCACCCTCTCCGCCATATTTATCTTGTTGTAAATACGCCATTTAGTTGCGCCCCTCCTTTCCATGTGCCGTTTTTGCGTCAGGCGGGGATACACCGATGAGCACCTTCGCCTCGTTCTGGGCCAGAACTGGCGCCGAGTGCTGGGAGAAATCTGGCATGCCTGACACTGCCTGCCGCTAGACTCCACTCAACCTCTTAGCTTGCTCGCATGCCAGCTACGACATCTCCCCGAAGCCCGTTTGGGGACCATGTCACGTCTGTCTCTGTGTTGGCAACCATCCGGGGGTTATCGCATGGTGGCTCCTAGAAGCTAGACACGCTTACGCCGGATCTCCCATTCGCGAAGCCAAGTGAAGATCACCGGAGTCACGATCAGAACGTGCAGCAGCGAGGACACCATGCCACCGAGCACGGGAGTGGCCAGGGGTTTCATGAATTCTGCGCCAGTACGGCTTGACCACATCAACGGCAGCAGACCTGCAACCACTGTCGACACGGTCATCACCTTGGGACGCAATCGCAGAAGCGCACCCTCCATTACCGCTTCGTGCAGCCCCTCCACTGTAAGTTCACTCATCGCAGCTCTTTTCCGGGCAACCGCTTCCTCCAGGTAGATGACCATCACGACGCCAGTCTGCACGGCAGTACCAAAGAGCGCGATGAAGCCGACCCATACTGCAACCGAGAAGTTGTAGCCCAGAATCTTCAGCAGGAAAATTCCTCCGGTGAGCGCGAACGGCACGGCCAACATGACGTGCAGAGCTTCTTTGATCGAGTCGTAAATCTTGTACAGCAGGACCGACATGATGAGGAACACTGCGGGGATAACTAACATCAGGCGGCGGCGTGCGCTCAGTTGGTTTTCGTACTGTCCGCTCCACTCCACGTAATAACCCGAGGGGAGCTTGATTTCGCGTGCTACGGCGCGTTGTGCTTGCTCCACAAACGAGCCCACATCTCTGCCGCGCACGTTCAGCAGAACGGAGCCACGAAGCAGACCGTTCTCGCTGCTGATCATCGCAGGCCCCATAACAACTCGGATCGAAGCCACTTGCGCCAGCGGAATCTGTGCGCCATTTGATGCCGTGACCAACACATTGCGAAGCGCTTCCGGCGTGTCTCGAAAGTCGGGCGCATAACGTACACTGATGGGCAAGCGCTGCCGCCCATCAATTGCGGTCGTGAGGTTCTTTCCACCGACCGCCGTTTCGATTACATCCTGAACATCACCGACGTTGATCCCGTAGCGGGCGGCGGCGGCACGATCGGTCTCAATCTCCAGGTATGGTGCGCCGGTGATGCGCTCAGCATAGAGGTCCACCGCTCCCGGTACCCGGCGCACCACCTGGTCAATCTCCCCAGAAAGGCGCTCAATTGTAGTGAGGTCCGACCCGAAGATCTTGATGCCGACTTGCGTCCGTATTCCGGTGGACAACATGTCAATCCGATTGCGAATGGGCTGCGTCCAGATATTCGTGACTCCGGGCATGCGCAGCTTAGTGTCCAGCCGCTGCAGGATGTCCTCTTTCGTGGTTCCGGCTGGCCATTGATCGCGGGGTTTGAGCGTGATGATCGTTTCCGTCATGTTGATGGGTGCCGGATCGGTCGACGTATCTGCCCGTCCGATCTTGCCCACCACGTTCTCGACCGCGGGATCCTGGCCAATGATGCGATCCTGCTCACGCAAGATCTCGGTAGCCTTGGTCAACGAAATCGCCGGATCGGTGATCGGCATGAACATGGCCGTCTCCTCATTTAAAGGCGGCATGAATTCCGAGCCGATGGTGGTCGCCAGGAACATGGCAAAAATGAAGAGCGCCGAAGCTGTTGTCAGGGTTGTGATGCGGTGCTTCAGCGCCCATGTGAGCGCGGGCTTGTAAAGCCGCTGCAGAAAGTGCATCACGGGGTTGGCTTCCTCTCGGTGTAGCTTCCCGCGAATCAGGTACGTGCATAGGACCGGCACCAGCGTGACGGCGATGATGGTCGAGCCGATCATCGCAAATGTCTTTGTGAACGCCAGTGGGTGGAACAGCTTCCCCTCCATGCCCACCAGCGCAAACACTGGGATGAAAGCCAGGATGATAATGGTCATGGCGTAGAAGATCGGCCGCCCGACCAGTTTGGTAGCCTCCAGAGTGATTTCCGTGATCTTCGATTGGTACTCGCCATGTTCTTCCGCGTAGGCTTCGGCGTGACGGATGACATTTTCAGTCACGACAATGCCCGCATCGACCAGCACACCGATCGCAATTGCAATTCCTCCCAGCGACATGATGTTCGACGAGATTCCGAAGTAGTGCATGAACAGGAACGATGAGGCGACTGCCAGCGGCAACGGCAGAGTAACAATCAAGATGCTCCGGAAGTGCCAGAGGAAGATGAGGTGCGCCAGCGTGACCAAGAAGATCTCTTCGATAAGCACGTGCTTTAGTGCGTCCACCGCATGATGGATAAGAGAGCTGCGGTCGTAGAACGACGTAATCCGGACTCCCTTGGGTAGGCCCGGCTGCAGGTCCGCGATCTTCTTCTTGACGGCGTCGATGACTTCGAGAGCATTCGCGCCCGAACGAATTACGATCACCCCGCCGACCGCTTCTTTTCCATCGCGGTCCAGCACTCCGCGCCGGAAGTCCGGTCCGAAATGCACGTTGGCCACGTTGCTCAGATAGACAGGCGTGCCATTACTTGCGGTGAGGACAATGTTTTCGATATCGGCGATAGAGCGGATCAGGCCGATACCGCGCACGGCCATCTCCGTGTCGTTGACCTCCATCACCTTGGCACCCACGTTGGTGTTGCTGCGCTGGATGGATTCAAAGACGGTGCGCAGCGAAATGTTGTACGCGCGCAATTTCACGGGATCGACATCAACCTGGTACTCGCGGAAGAAGCCGCCGATGGTTCCGACTTCAGCGACTCCCGGCACCGAGTTCAACTGGTAACGAAGGAACCAGTGCTGCAGGGAGTGCAGCGTGCCTGCATCGTAGGGACCATCGACCGTGTACCAGTACACCTGCCCGACACCCGTAGCGTCTGGGCCGAGGACTGGCGTCACACCCTCAGGCAAAATTCCTGAGGAAAGATTCAGCTTCTCCAGCACGCGAGCGCGTGCAAAATACAGGTCGACGCTGTCCTCAAAGATAAGGTTGATCATCGAGAACCCGAACGCCGAGGAGGAGCGAACCGTCTTGATGCCGGCCAACCCTTGCAGATTGACCGTCAGTGGGTAAGTGATCTGGTCTTCAACTTCTTGCGGGCTGCGTCCCGCCCAGTCAGTGAAAACGATTACCTGATTTTCGCTGAGGTCGGGGATAGCATCAATCGGCGTACTCAATAGTGCCCAATAGCCCCATGCTGCGAGCACCAGGTAAGCGAGCAGAACCAGGCCACGATTCTTGAGTGAGAATTCGATCATTCGCTGGATCATCGTTGCCTCTCCTTATCTCGCGTTCAGGCTGCCACGGTAGTTGGTGAGCAACTGACCGCCGCGGCTTACTACCGCTGTGACCGTCCACGTGCCGGAGGTCGGCACCTTGATACGGCCCGCATACTCGGAACCGCTGGCAGTGAGGGTTGCGGTCTCGTGCATCTCAGCCATCCCCATCGCCGGCATCGCGGGCATGAACAAGGTCACCTGGACTTGGGCATCAGTTACCGGTTTTCCCGTAGCATCCTGTACTGAGAAATGAAGCGCGGCTTCCGCACCACCCTGCGGCGTCGCCGGATCACTGCGGAAGGACACTTTGAATTGCGCGGATTCGGGAGCGGCCTGCTGCTGATTGAACTCCTTTGAGCCGCCGAACATCCCGCTCATCCCTCCGCTGATGCGCGTCTGCGAATCGAGCAGGAAATTTCCCTCGGTGACGATGCGGTCGCCATCTTTCAGACCAGCTAGGACGGGAAAGAAATCGCCGGCTACGGGACCGAGTTGCACCTCGTGAGCTTCAAATACTCCATTGCCCTTGGCCACGTACACCAGTTTGCGCACGCCCGTGTCCACGACCGCTGAGCGCGGCACTGCGAGCGCGTGTTGTCCTGAAAGTGCAAACCGCACCTGCACAAACATGCCGGGACGGAGACGCATGCCCGGATTCGGAACGTCAATTCGGGCAACGGTCGTGCGCGTCTGCGTATTGACCATCGGCTCCAGGAAGCCAACCTGACCTCGTAACTTCGCACCAGGCGCGGATTCTGAAGTGATCTCGACGGTTTGTCCCACATGCACCTGAGGCAGATCGCCCTCGTAGATATCGGCCTTCACCCAGACTCTGCTCAGGTCGGTCACGGTGTAGAGCACGTCGCCGGCATTCACGTATTGCCCCTGCGTTACTTTCCGTTCGGTTACGATGCCACTTGCGGGTGAGAAAATCATGAGATCAATTTGAGGTTTGTCGGAGGTCGCGATCGTGTCGATCTGCTGTGGAGTCAGCCCCCAGAGTTCGAGTCGGCGGCGGCTGGCGGCGATGAGTTCGTCGCCACCGGAAATCGCTTGGGATTCGGCACTGCCGGCCAACCGCTTGCGGTTCTCTATCGCGAGCTTGTACTCCTCGGCGCTGGTAAGAACTTCCGGACTATAGATCTCCGCAACCGGCTGGCCACGTCGCACGGGCTGGCCAGTGAAATCCACGTGCAGCTTCTCAATCCGCCCTCCGATCCGAGCGCTGATGCTGGCGAACTGCGTTTCGGGCTCATCAACTCGCGCCACAGCCAGGAGTTCACGGCGGATCATGCGATGCTGGACCAACGCCGTCTGCAGTCCGATGGAACGCTGCTCGTCCTCCGTCATCTGGACGCTTGCTGCTGGCTCGGTCGCTTCGGAGGAAGCGGCAGAACCGTGTTGACGTTCGCCGTGCTGGGTAGATGCATTCTCGGAACTGGATTCCGTCCCAACCGGAACCATTTCTTCCGACGTCTCTTTCGTCTGGGCCGCGCTGGCTTCGGGGCGAAGCAGGTGCGTAACGCCAAAGATCACGCCAGCAATCAAAAGACCCACTGCAAGTCCTGCAATGATTAGAACTCTCTCGCGCTTAGTCATTACCGCACCTCCGAGGCTGGCTTCACATCGAGCACTTGAGCTCCGACGGAGCCCGTGGAACCGTTGTCCGTGTTTCGGGGCAGAGGAGCGCCAACCGCTCGCTCCAGGTCCGCCAATCGTGTCTCAAGTTCCGAGGCAGCTTTGATGTAGTCGAGCTCTACATCCAACGTTGTGTTTTGGCTGTCGAGCAAATTGAGGAAGTCAGTCCGATCCGCCTGATAGGCTGCGACGGTTGCCTTGAGCACTGCCTGGGCCTGTGGTCGCAGCGTGTCGCCGTACAAGCCGACAAGCCGTTGCGCCACACGCGCTCGCACCAGCGATTCCTGTATTTCCGCGAAGATGGCGGCGCGGCGGCTTTCATAATCGGCCTTCCGAGCTGTGACCATGGCGCTGGCCTCAGCGATCTCCGCATCGTGGCGTCCGCGATTCAGCCATGGCAAAGTGAACGAGAGCTCCGCCATGTAAGTGTTGCGATATGTGGACCCCTCCGGCATCAGCATGTATCCGCCGCTGACCGTGTAGTCCGGCTTCAGCGACTTCTCGGCTAGCTGTGTGCGGGTTTCGTCCTGTCGTATGGCGGTGGAGATTGCCATCAGCTCTGGACGATTGTCCAAGGCGGTCTTCTCCAGGTCGATGAGGCCCGGCAGCTTCGTCGGTAGCGAGTAGGCGCCTAACACCTCCAGAGGCTCGTCCGGGTCGCGACCGAGGAGTGTATTCAACCGAGAGCGCGCAAGGTCGCTGTCCTGTTGCAGCATGACGAGGTGTTCCGCTAGTCGAGTGAGTGAGATCTGCGCTTTCAACATGTCCTGCTGCGGGACTTTGCCGACCACGTACTTGATGCGTGCCGACTCCAGACCCTGACGCGCGAGAGCAGCTTGCTCATCGTGAAAACGGAGTTCATCCTGATTCCGCAGGAGCTCGTAGAACGATCGACGAACCTGCGCCAGGACATCGCGCTTCCTTATTTCGAGCTCGGCTTTCGTGACTTCAACGTCGTCATCCGCCAGCCGCGCCCGGAGTTGACGCTTGCCTCCGCCCGGCAGCTCTTGGCTGAACGTGAACATGTGCTGGGTCTGATTCAGGTCCCAGGGTTTGGCAAGCGGCGTTCCCCAGCCTCGATACATGAATGACGGATCGTCCAGAGCATCGGCGCTGCCTTTGCGTGCCTCCACAACGGCCACCTGTCTTGCGGCAGCGTGAATTTCTGCATTGTTTGCCAGAGCGGCGGCTTCCAGTTCGGCTAGTGTTAGTGGGACTGTGGCCGCAGCGTGATGCTGCTGAGGGGATGGCAGCATGGCTTCGGTGCTAACCAAAGGGTCGGTGTTCGACGACGCGGCGTCAAACTGCAGTGCCTCTGCCGCTGCGGCAAATAGTATGAGCACAAGAAAAACATGAACCTTCATTTCTCTTCTCCACGATCAACGCAATGGGATGGAACATAGTTGGCCTTGGCAGAGTGCAGGCGCACTATGCCTGCACACACCAATGCCTGGAAATGAGAAAAGAAGGGTTTCTAGATCCTCAGGACAGAGGATGAAGAGGCCGGCGGTTGACCCGGCGGTGCCTCAGGAGAGGCAAGACATCTTGAAGATGTAGCAAGAACAGGGGGCAGATGAACCCCAATCGTGGTTGGAACTGCGGCGGTCGCGTTCTTCAGCGGACTAGCCTGCCCCTGCATAACCACAGCTTCGGGATAAATTGGTACTTGGCAGCAGGCATGACTGGACGGCATCCCAGATTGTCCGCAATGCTCAGCCATGTGATGGCAACACTCCCGCTCGGCTTTAGTCTGCGCGAGACCGAACAACAAACACGCCATCGCAGGCGTCCCTGCCCACAGCAGGACGGCACCCAGCACAACGGCAGCTCGTATGCGGTTCACTTTCACGAGTCTATATCCTTGTCCATTGCCCGACAACACATAGATTACACGCTGGCGGGAGGATGCGATGTGACTAGCGTCACAATAAGCTATCCGCCAGGTAACCTGAAAAAACCTAGCTGCCGCACGCCCCCGTCGATATACGCCAATTATTTGGGGCCCCGCTGCAAGGTTTCAACTACAAGAGCGGTACGGCATCAGCATCATCAAACGGATCGGTGCTTCTTGCACGGGTGGGCAGGTCACTTCTCTTGCCACTGAAGCGGGACGGTGGGGATCGTAAAAGTGCAAGTACACTGCAAAGCGCAGAGGCCCAGTCCCTTGCACGCAATGCATTCTCCGTTGAATCTGATGTTCACCGTCCGAAATAACAAGTTGGGTGTGTTGGAATGAATGCGGGAAGCTTAATGCTTCCCGCATTTTTATCACCGACTTCGCGACCGTTTTTATCTTCCGCCGGCGCAGCTAAGACGCCCTCTCCAACTCACGTTCTACGACGCGCCTTGTGCCAATCCGATCCAGTTCTTGGCAAAGCGTCCTGAGCTTTTCGGAGCGGTAGTGATATTCGTGGAGTTGAGAAGATGTTATGGGTGCGGGCTGTCGAAGGGTCTCGATTTGAACGTCAATCAGCAGGCGGACTTCGTCTTTGATGGCACTGGCTGGAGTTGTCATCATATGGAGCCCCGTATGTCATTTTAGCCTATCCGGCGAGCGACGTCCCCTTTGCGCAAGTTGACGCTCAGTTCCAGGCTGCATCCCGATGAGACCGCGTCCGGATTGTCGGCGACGCTTCCATGATTCGATAAAGTCCGCTTTGTCCGTGACTCGGACACAATCGCCGAGGTTGCTCAGTCTCCCCTTCGTCCTTGCTCGTTTGTGTTAACTGTGGTTAACTAAACAGAGTAATCGCCAGTTAATAGATCAAACCAGGGACACATTGCCGCTTTAGGGCAAATGAGTGGGGTTTTCATGGCGCGGGCAGCGCACTTTGCGTTTCTTATGTTGACGGTGGCGTGTCTTCTTCCAGTGAAGGCGCTGGCGCAAGGCGAAACCACGAGCGCCATTGTTGGCCAAGTTCGAGACACAACCAACGCCGTCGTACCGGGCGCCACAGTGACGATCGCCAACCCTGAGACCGGACTGAGGCGGACCGCCAAGACCGATGATGCAGGCCGCTTCAACTTCCCGCAGCTAAAGCCGGGTACGTATTCGGTCACAGTGGAAGCGCGAGGCTTCGATCCGGGGCAAAATGACAACGTCGTTTCCGGCCTGGGCCAGAAGCAAACCGTGGATTTTACGCTAAAGGTGGCCCGATCCACTGAGACGGTTGAGGTCAGCAGCGAGGCTCCACTGATCAATCCGGAAAACGCCAACACATCCACGACCCTGAATGCGCCGGCACTGGAGGACTTGCCGAATCCGGGCGGCGACCTGACCTACCCTCTGCAATTCGCGCCTGGAGCCCTTATCAATACGTCGGGTAGCAGCAACGACTTCGTCGGCGGCACAAACGGCTATGGCAACGTGGAGTTTAACGGACTGCCCGCCCTCTCCAACGGCTACATCGTTGACGGGCTGGAAACGAACGATCCGCTCACTAATCTAAACAGCGGCCTTTCCACCAACCTCGTCCTGGGATTGAACTCGATTGCAGAGGTGACCGTCAACACTCTTTCTTATTCCGTGGATCAAGGACGCTATGGAGCATCCCAAATCGACTACGTCACCAAGTCTGGCACGAATCGGTTTCACGGGAATCTCTATGAACTGTGGAATGGTTCGCTACTGAATGCGGCGGACTACTTCACCAATGCAACGCCGGGGAACCACAAG
>Ga0074045_10003726_pt1 | contig 13687 bp, 13 predicted proteins | sample BogForMeECP23OM2_FD_94442 | JGI IMG/M metagenome (GOLD analysis project Ga0074045, IMG submission 94442) | Bog forest soil microbial communities from Calvert Island, British Columbia, Canada - Bog Forest MetaG ECP23OM2 | ecosystem: Environmental > Terrestrial > Soil > Wetlands ... | reverse complement strand
CTAGGGCGGGTGCAGACTGGAATCGCGCAGCCGCTCCACTACCGTCACGGCCGGGCTTGGCCCGGCCATCCACGACTTCGCCGACGGTGGAAAGCAAGAAAGTCGTGGATGACCGGCACAAGGCCGGTCATGACGGGTGAACTGTAGGTGAGCACACCGCAAAGGAAACCGCTCTATCCGCCGATCTTGTCGAGTTCGCGGATCACCGCCTCGCCCATCACGTTGGTGCCGACCTTGGCGGTTCCCGGCGCCATGATATCCGCGGTGCGCAGGCCGCTCGCCAGCACGCGGGTGCAGGCCGTCTCGATCAGCGCGGCCTCCTGGTCGAGGTCGAAGGAGTAGCGCAGCAGCATCGCGAAGCTCAGGATCTGCGCGAGCGGATTGGCGATGCCCTTGCCGGCGATGTCGGGTGCGCTGCCGTGGATCGGCTCGTACAACGCGGGGCGACGACCCGTGACGTCGGTGGCGCCGAGAGTGGCGGACGGCAGCATCCCCAGGCTTCCGGTCAGCATCGAGGCGAGGTCGGACAACAGGTCGCCGAAGATGTTGCTGGTGACGATGACGTCGAACTGGCGCGGATTGCGCACCAGCTGCATCGCGCAGTTGTCGGCGTACATGTGCGACAGCTCGGTATCGGCGTAAGCGCGCTCGTGCAGCGCGGTGACGGTCTGGCGCCAGAACAGGCCCGAGCGCATCACGTTCGCCTTCTCGACGCTGGTCACCCGGTTCTGGCGCTTGCGCGCCAGCTCGAACGCGACCGCGGCGACGCGCTCGATTTCCGACGTGGTGTAGCTTTCGGTGTCGTAGCCGCGCTGCTGCCCGTTGGGCAGCGTCTCCACGCCGCGCGGCTCGCCGAAATAGAGGCCGCCCGTGCTCTCGCGCACGATCATGATGTCCAGGCCGCGCACCACCTCGGCCTTCAGCGTGCTGGCGTCCACCAGCGGCTCCAGCACCGTCGCCGGGCGCAGGTTGGCGAACAGGTCGAGCTCCTTGCGCAGGCGCAGGATGGCGAGCTCGGGGCGCTTGTCGAAGCCGATGCCCTCCCACTTCGGGCCGCCGACCGAGCCGAACAGCACCGCATCGGCCTCGCGCGCGAGCTCGATCGTGGCGTCGCGGATCGGCACGCCGAACGCATCGATCGCGGCGCCGCCCACGAGGTCTTCCTCGATCTCGAAGGACAGCGCCCGGCGGCGGCCCATCCATTCCACCACCCGGCGGGCTTCGCGCATCACCTCGGGGCCGATGCCGTCACCGGGCAGGATCAGCAGCTTCTTGTTGGCCATCGTGTCCCCCCAGACCTCGCGCGCGTCGCAGCGACGGCGCGAGAAGCGCTCGATCGACGAAGCTAGCGCGGGCGGGCGGCCACGCGCTACCGACCAGAAGGCGAATTCACACGGAGTCGTATCAAAACTCCGCGCCAACGCTCAGGCCGGGGCGAGTTCCCGTACGTCGGTCAGGCGTCCGGTCACGGCGGCCGCCGCCGCCATCGCGGGCGACAGCAGATGCGTCCACCCGCCGGGCCCTTGCCGGCCTTCGAAGTTGCGGTTGGACGTGCTGGCGCAGCGCTGGCCGGGCTTGAGCTTGTCGGGGTTCATGCCGAGGCACATCGAGCAGCCGGCTTCGCGCCACTCGAACCCGGCCTCGATCAGGATGCGGTCCAGGCCTTCGGCCTCCGCCTGCTGCTTGACGATGCCGGAGCCGGGGACCACCAGGGCGCGCACGCCCGGTGCGACCTTGCGGCCGCGCGCGACCTGCGCGGCGGCGCGTATGTCCTCCAGCCGTCCGTTGGTGCAGCTACCGAGGAAGACGACGTCGATCGGGATGTCCTGCATCCGCGTACCGGGCGTCAGGCCCATGTACTCCAGCATCCGGCGGCGCTGGCTGCGGGCCGCTTCGTCCGGCGCGTCGTCGGGATCGGGCACGCTGCCGGTAATCGGCACCACCGCTTCGGGGTTGGTTCCCCAGGTGACCATCGGCACGATCTGGCTCGCGTCGAGCACCACGGTCGTATCGTAATGCGCGCCCTCGTCACTCGGCAGGGTGCGCCAATAGGCGACGGCGGCGTCGAACGCCTCGCCCTTTGGCGCGTAGGGGCGCCCCTTGATCTAGGCGAAGGTCGTTTCATCCGGCGCGATCATGCCGGCGCGCGCGCCGGCCTCGATGCTCATGTTGCAGACCGTCATGCGGCCGGCCAGGTCGAGCGCGCGGATCGCCTCGCCGCCGTATTCGATCACGTGGCCGGTGCCGCCGGCGGTGCCGATGCGGCCGATGATGGCGAGCACGATGTCCTTCGCCGTCGCCCCCAATGGCAGCGTGCCGTCGACGCGGACGAGCATGTTCTTCGCCGGCTTCTGCAGCAGCGTCTGCGTGGCCAGCACGTGCTCGACTTCCGACGTGCCGATACCGAACGCCAGCGCGCCGAGCGCGCCGTGCGTCGAGGTGTGGCTGTCGCCGCAGACGATGGTGAAGCCGGGCAGGCTGATGCCCTGCTCGGGGCCGATGATGTGCACGATTCCCTGGCGCGCATCGAGCACCGGGAAATACGGCACGCCGAACTCGCGCACGTTGGCTTCCAACGTGTCGACCTGCAGCTTGCTCTCCGGCTCGTGGATGCCGCCCGCGCGGTCTTCGGTGGGGATGTTGTGGTCGGCGACCGCGATCGTGCAGTCGGGGCGGCGGACGCGGCGGCCGGTCGCGCGCAGGCCCTCGAAGGCCTGCGGGCTGGTGACCTCGTGCACGAGGTGGCGGTCGATGTAGAGGATGCAGGTGCCGTCCGGCAGTCGTTCGACGACGTGGCTGTCCCAGACCTTGTCGAACAGCGTGCGCGGGGCGGCGGTCTGCATCGGCATCCTCTCCGTTATTCGGCGGCGGTGCTCTCCGGCGCCTCGTCGTTGCCGTTGGTGGGGGGCGCGGCACCAGGGACGGCGCCCGGCACGGCGCGGGCGCGTTCGGCGATGCGGGCGGATTTGCCGCTGCGGCCGCGCAGGTAATACAGCTTGGCGCGGCGCACGTCGCCACGGCGGACCACGGCGATCTCGGCGATCGTCGGCGAATACAGCGGGAAGACGCGCTCCACGCCCTCGCCGTAGCTGATCTTGCGCACGGTGAAGTTGCTGTTCAGCCCCTTGTTGGAGCGCGCGATGCACACGCCCTCGAAGGCCTGGGTGCGGGTGCGCTCGCCTTCGACGACCTTCACCGACACGCGCAGCGTGTCGCCGGGCGCGAACTCGGGGACCGCGCGGATGGCGGTCAGGCGGGCGATCTGTTCCGCCTCGTAGCGCTGGATGATGTTCATCGGGGAGGGTCCTTTCGCGAAAGGCTTACGGCGCGGGGGCCGGAGTGGCAACGGAGTGCTTGGTCTGGTCCGCCATGCCGGGTTGAGCGGTGTGGCGGGACCAGAGGTCGGGGCGGCGTTCCCTTGTGATGCGTTCCGCCTCGGCGCGGCGCCAGGCGGAAATGGCAGCATGGTTGCCGGACAGCAGCACGTCGGGCACGCGGCGGCCGGCCCAGTCGGCCGGGCGGGTGTAGTGCGGGTATTCCAGCAGCCCGGCGGCGAAGCTTTCGTCCTCGGCGCTTTCCGCCGTCCCCATGACGCCGGGCAGCAGGCGGACGGCGGCGTCCAGCACGACCATTGCCGCGAGTTCGCCGCCGGACAGGACGTAGTCGCCGATCGACACTTCCAGCATGGCGCGGGCGTCGATGGCGCGCTGGTCGATGCCTTCGTAACGGCCGCAGAGCAGCACCACACCCGGGGCGGCGGCGAGGCGGCGGGCGATCGCCTGGGTGAACGGCGTGCCGCGGGGCGTCAGGCAGAGCATCGGCCGTCCGTCGTCGGCGGGGGCGAGGGCCGCGTCGACCACGTCGGGCCGCAGCACCATCCCCACGCCGCCGCCGAACGGCGTGTCGTCCACCGTGCGGTGGCGGTCGGTGGCGGCGTCGCGGATGTCGCGCGCCTCCAGCGACCACAGCCCGGCGTCGAGCGCGCGCCCGGCGAGCGATGCGCCGAGCGGGCCCGGGAACATGCCGGGAAACAGCGTCAGCACGGTCGCACGCCAGGTCATGCCGTGCGCTCGTTGTCGTTGGCGACGATCTCGTGCGGCGGCGCGACGGTCACCCGGCCGACCGCGGGATCGACGCCCGGCACGGCCGCGCGCGTGAACGGCACCAGCAACGGCGGCGCCTCGGCGCGCGCGATCTCCAGGCTCGCGCCGGCACCATAGTCGTGCACCGCGGCGATGGTTCCGAGCTTCGCGCCGCCGGTGTCGACCGCATCCAGCCCGATCAGGTCGGCGAGGTAGAACTCCTCCTCGTCGGGCGGCGGCAGGCGGTCGCGGTCGATGAACAGCCGCACGTTGGTCAGCTTGGCGGCCGTATCACGGTCGCGCACGGGGATCGGAACGCCGTGGTTCAGCTCCGAGATGTCGGCGATCCCCTTGCCGCGCCAGCGCAGCACGAAGCGTCGGCCGCGCTCGTCTTCGAGCGGGCCGTACTCGGCCAGCGCCGACGGATCGGCCGTGTAGCTGGCGACGTGCACCAGCCCCCGCACGCCGTGCGGGCGGCCGATGACGCCGAGCAGGAGCCGCTTGTCAGGCATCGCTCTCCTCGGGCATCGCTCTCAGTTCAGGCGCCCGCGGCGGCCTTGGCGCGTTCCTGCGCCTTCTTCCTCGGCGCCGACTGGATCGGCTGCTCGGGGATCACGGGCACCGGGCCGAGGCCCGCACGGCCGAGGAAGCGCGCCACACGGTCGGTCGCCACCGCGCCCTGGCTGATCCAGTGCGTGATGCGCTCGTCCTGCAGCCGCACGCGGTCGGCGTGCTCGGCCGGCAGCATCGGGTTGTAGCTGCCGAGCTTCTCGATGAAGCGGCCGTCGCGCGGGCTGCGGCTGTCGGCCACCACGATGTGGTAGTACGGACGCTTCTTCGCGCCGGCGCGGGCAAGGCGGATCTTCAGTCCCATCGACGTGGTATCTCCTGTTACGATCAGTGCGGGCGACGGCCGCCGCCGAAGCCCTGGTTCGGGTTCATGCTCTTGGGCAGCAGCGCGCCGAGGCCGTGGCGCATCAGGCCCTTCTGCCCCAGCTTGTTCATGCGCTTCATCATCGTGCTCATGTCGTCGAACTGCTTGAGCAGCTTGTTGACGTCCTGCACCGAGGTCCCGGAGCCCGCCGCGATGCGCTTCTTGCGGCTGGCCTTGATGAGGTCGGGGTTGCGCCGCTCCTTGAGCGTCATCGAGCCGATGATCGCGGCCTGGCGCTTGAGGATCTTGGTGTCGATCTGCGCGTCGTCGATCTGCGACGCCATCTTCCCGACGCCCGGCAGCATCTTCATGATGCTGGAGATGCTGCCCATGCGGTTGATCTGGCGCAGCTGCGCGGCGTAGTCCTCGAGGTCGAACTTGCCGCGCATCATCTTGGCGGCGAGCTTCTCGGCTTCCTCCTCGTCGAGCGTCTCGGCGGCCTTCTCCACCAGGCCGACCACGTCGCCCATGCCGAGGATGCGGCCGGCGACGCGTTCCGGGTGGAAGTCCTCCAGCGCCTCGATCTTCTCGCCGGTGCCGGTCAGCTTGATCGGCGCACCGGTGACCGCGCGCATCGACAAAGCGGCACCGCCGCGGGCGTCGCCGTCCATGCGGGTCAGCACGATGCCGGTGACGCCGACCGCCTCGTTGAATGCCTTGGCCGTGTTCACCGCGTCCTGGCCGGTCATGGCGTCGACCACCAGCAGCGTCTCGGCCGGGTTGGTCTCCGCGCGGATGTCGCGGACCTCGTCCATCAGCTCCTGGTTGATCGAGAGCCGCCCGGCGGTGTCGAGGATGACGACGTCGAACACCTCGCGCCGCGCGGTGTCCATGGCGCGGCGGGCGATCTCGATCGGGGTCTGGCCGGGGACGATCGGCAGGCTGGCGACACCCGCGCGCTCCGCGAGCTGCTGCAGCTGGAGCTGTGCGGCGGGGCGCTGGGTGTCGAGGCTGGCGAGGAGGACGCGGCGGCGCTCCCGCGTGGTCAGGCGCAACGCGAGCTTGCCGGCGGTGGTCGTCTTGCCGGAGCCCTGCAGGCCGACCATGAGGAAGGGGATCGGCGCGGGGGCGTTGAGGTTGACCGAAACGGCGCCGGCGCCGCCCAGCTGCTCGACCAGAACGTCGTTGACGATCTTCACGATCTGCTGGCCGGGGGTGACGCTGTCCAGCACCTCGGCGCCGACGGCGCGCTCGCGGACCTTGGCGATGAAGTCGCGCACCACGGGCAGGGCGACGTCGGCGTCGAGCAGGGCGACGCGGACCTCGCGCAGCGCCTCGGCCACGTCCAGCTCGGACAGCCGGCCGCGCCCGCGGAGGCGGTCGAAGGTGCCGGTGAGCTTTTCGGACAGGGCTTCGAACAAAGGGTCGCTCCAAAACAGAACGCGCCGCTGCGCGAGCCTTCGCGGAGCGGCGGTGTCCAGCGGACACTCGGATATGCGGCCGGGGCGGCCGGGGCGTCAAGCGGGCGGTGGGGCTTGCGGCCTAGCTAGAACCCCACGGCATGGATGGCGGGTTCGGCTGCGCTGTCCGGCCTCGTCAGGGCGGCCGCAGCGGCGAGGATGGCGGCGGCTGCGGTGGGCCAGTCGGGGTGGTGGAAGCCGTGCGCGATCGCCGCTTCCCAGGGCGTCCGCCGCGCCGGCTCGGCCATCCAACCGGCAATCGCGTTCTCCCACGCGGCCTCGTCGGCCGCGTCGAGGCAGGGGGCGAGGTTGGCGGCGACCTCCGGGATCGCGCCGCCGGTCGAGGCGATGATCGCCCGGCCGTGGGAGAAGGATTCCACCAGCGGCAAGCCGTAGCCCTCGTAGGCCGAGGGGTAGAGGCAGAACGCGGCGCCCGCATACAGGGCATGCAGCACCGGGCCGGTCGGGCGCAGATGCACGACGCGGTCGGTGGCGCGGATATCGGGCAGCAGGTCGTCCACCATCCAGCCGGGACGTCCGACGAAGACGAGGTGGAAGTCGTGCTGTTGAGGCAGGCCGGCCTGCAGCAGGCGGCGCCAGACGCGCAGCAGCATGGCGTGGCCCTTGCGCGGCTCGATCGTGCTGACGAACAGCGCGTAACGGCCGTGCTGCAGCGGCTTGGGGAGCGGGGGCACCGGCCCGCGCGGCGGCGGATCGAAGCCGAGCGGCACGATGGCGCTGGGCGGCAGCGGGATGCCGTTCGCGGCGCAGAAGCGGCGCGCGTCGGCGGCGATCGCCTCGGCGGTGAACAGCACGGCGTCGGCCATCGCGAAGGTGCGCCGCCAGTGGGCGCGGAAGTGGACGACGTCCTTGGGCAGGTAGAACTGCGGATGCGTCGTCGGGATCAGGTCGTAGCAGAGCACAGCGTAGCGGAAGCCGAACCGCCGCTTGAGCGTCGCGATGGTGCCGCCGTCCTCCTGCTGCCAGTCCGCGCCGGCCGACAGGATGGTCGTCTGCGGGCCGAGCTTCAGGGGCGGGCCGAGGGCGAGGTCGCGCGGCACCACCGCGATCCGGGCGCCATCGGGCCCGGCGAGCGGGAAGTGGTGCGGCTTCGGCCACAGGATCGTCCGCTGGGCGAGGTCGGCGAGGCGGGCGACCGCGGGGCTGCGCGCGGTCAGGCGCAGCCGTTCCAACGCCATGACGAGGGGCTGGCGGTTCAGTTGGGGGCGGTCCGGCGGCGGGTCGGCGATCGTGCCGTGCCAGCCGGCGATGGCCGCCTCCCATGCCGGGGCGAGGGTGCGGAACGCGGTGCCGTCGAAGACGCAGCGCCGGCGCGCGGCCTGGGCGAGGGCGTGCTCCACCCGGGCGATTCCGACCGGCGGCCCGGTCCAGCGCGACAGGCTGGTCATATCGAGCACGAGGTCGGGCACGAATTCGGCGGGGGGGATGTCGATATCCATGGCGGTCGGTCTGCCGGGTCCGGTCCGTTACGCGTCCGGCCGTATCGGCTCGCGCTCCGCCGACACGACGAGGCGGGCGGCGTCGCGGCCACGGCCGGAGAACGCGTTGTGCGACATGCAGGTCCTTCCCAGGCCGTTCCGCCGCCGTAGTAATCCGCGGCTTGTCGGTGCGCAACAGACATTAAAGCCTGTCCAGGAGCGATGGAACCGCCCGCGCCGCACAGGCGCCGGTACTGCCGTGGCATGCGCCAGGGGCCGATCACCGACGGCGAGCCTCGGCGCGCCGTTCCCGCGCGGCTTCCCGCAACACGGCGGCGACGGCCTTGTAGTTGCGCACGTTGTCGTGAGCGGGCGCCGCTGCGCGTGCCGCGTCGCCGATGCGCAGGCGCAGGTCGGGGTCCAGCAGCCGTGTCATGCGGTCCGCCAGCGCTACCACGTCTCCGGGGTCCGGCAGCACGAAGCCGGTGCGGCCGTCCCCGATCAGCTCGGCCGCGCCGTCCATCGCCGTGGTGATGACCGGCAGGCCGGCGGCACCGGCCTCGAGGGTCGACAGGCTGCACGCGTCCCAGCGCGTGGCATGCACCAGCACGTCCGCGGCGGCATAGAGGCGCGGCATGTCGCCGACCTCGCCGAGGAACGCCACGCGGCGCCGCACGCCGAGGCTCCCGGCCAGCTCCAGCCAGTCCGGGCCGGCCGCGCCGCCGGCGACGACGGCGCGGACGTCGGCGCCGGATGCGCGCACCCGCGCCAGCGCGCGCAGCGCCGTGTCGACGCCTTGCAGGCGCAGGTCATGCGCCGATATCAGGTAGAGCGTCGTGCCGATCGCGTGCAGCATCTCGCGTGTCTCCAGGCGCAACGGGTCCAGCCGGCTGGACGCGAAGCGGGCGACGTCCACGCCGTTGTGGATCACCTGCATCCGGTCGTCGGCCACGCCGAAGCGGGCGGCGAGGTGGCCGGCCACCATGCGCGAGACCGCGACGATCCGCGTCGCGTCGCGCAGCTGCCGGCGTTCTAGCTGCGCCATGCGCTGCCGGCGCAGGACCGACAGGGGCGACCAGGCGGCGCGCGGCCCCAGCAGCGGCGGATGCAACGCCGCCAGACGTTCCTGCGCGAGCAGGCGCGAGCCGGTGAGCGGATGGAACACGTCGGCCGACCAGCCGGTGCCGGTGTCGTGCACCGCGTCGGGGCGGAGCGCGTCGATGACGCGGGCGGCGCGGCGGGCGCGGCGGATCGGATCGGCGGCGTGCGGCAGGCGATGCAGGGTCAGCTTCAGGCCGTGATCCTCGTCGGCGTCGAAGGCGACGACGTGGACCTCGTGGCCTTGCCCGGCGAGGAACCGGGCGAAGCCGAACGACCATTGCTCGGAGCTGCCGCCGCGCGGGCTGAAACGATCGAGCACGAGCGCGATGCGCCAAGCTGGCGGAGGTGCCGGCCGGGCAGGCTCGCGGGGCGCGTCGGTGGCGATCACAGGCTGATCAGCATCGGCTGCCGGACGTCGGTGCGGTTCGGGTATGAAGCCTTGCACCCGCGCCGCACAAGCCGGCACCGCCGGGCACCGCATCGAGCAAAGCTTGAAAAGGCGGCGGCTTTCGCGTTCGCTGCTGCGGTGATGACCTTTTCCGGTCTGAAGCACGCTCGGGAGCCCGGGATCGCGCGCTTGTCGGCGGTCGCCGGCGTGACGCCGGAGGGGGCGTCGTGACCGAGGAGTCCGATCCGATGGCGGTGCTGGCCTCGGCCGTCGCGCGGTCGCTCGGGCTGCCGATCGATCCGGTCTACCTGCCCGGGATCGGCCGCAACCTCGCGCTGCTGTACGAGCACGCGGCGAAGCTGCAGGCGCTCGACATTTCTGGCGCGCAACATCAGGCACCGATCTACCGTCCGTGACCGGCGCGGCGTGGGCTGACCTCGGTGCGGCCGACATCGCCGAGGCGGTGCGTTCGCGGCGCGTCGCTGCCGTCGCGGTCGCCGAGGCGGTGCTGGCGCGGATCGGCGAGCGGAACGGGGCGCTGAACGCCTTCACGAGGACGCTGGGCGAGCGCGCGCTGGCCGAAGCTCGCGCCGTGGACGCGAAGATCGCAGCGGGTGTGGATCCCGGGCCGCTCGCGGGCGTGCCGTACGGCGTGAAGGACCTGTTCGACGTGGCCGGGCTGACCACGCTCGCCGGGTCGCGCATCAACGCGGACGATCCGCCGGCCGCACGGGACGCGGTGCTGGTGCGGCGGCTCGCGAGTGCCGGCGCGGTGCTGCTCGGCACCCAGAACATGGACGAATACGCGTACGGGTTCACGACCGAGAACGCGCATTACGGACCGACCCGCAATCCGCATGACCCGGCACGGGTGGCGGGCGGATCGTCGGGGGGATCGGCGGCGGCGGTGGCGGCGGGGCTGGGGGCGTTCGCGCTCGGATCGGATACGAACGGATCGATCCGGGTGCCGTCGTCGTTCTGCGGGGTGTTCGGGCTGAAGCCGACATACGGGCGGCTGCCGTGTTCCGGAACGTTCCCGTTCGTGCATTCGCTCGACCACCTGGGGCCGTTCGCGCGGTCCGCGCGCGACCTGGCGCTGGTGTACGACGCGCTGCAGGGGGCGGACGACGACGATCCGATCTGCACGCCGGCGGGCATCGAGCCGGCGACGCCGGTGTTGTCGATGGCGGGCGAGCTGCGGGCAGCGGTGCTGGACGGCTGGTTCCGCGACATGGCGGGACAGGAGGCGATCGATGCGGTGGAGCACGTCGCCTCGGCGCTGGGCGCGCAGCGTCAGGTGGTGCTGCGCGACGCGGCGGCGGCGCGGTCGGCGGCGTACCTGGTCACCGCGACCGAGGGGGCCGCGCTGCATCTGCAACGATTGCGCCAGCGGGCGGGCGACTTCGATCCGGCGGTGCGCGACAGGCTGCTGGCCGGCGCGCTGTTCATGGCGTCGATGGTGGTGCGCGCGCAGCAGCTGCGGCGGCGGTTCCGCGACGATGCGCTGGCGCTTTTCGGCGACGCCGATGTGCTGCTGGCGCCGGCGACGCCGTGCGTGGCGCCGGAGATCGGGCAGCAGACGATCCGCATCGCGGGTGCGGAGTGGCCGACGCGGGCGAATGTCGGCGTGCTGACGCAGCCGATCAGCTTCATCGGCCTGCCGGTGGTGTGCGTGCCGATGCGGGGCCTTTTGCCGATCGGCGTCCAGCTGATCGGCCCGCCGTGGCGCGAGGATTTGGTGCTGCGGGCCGCCGCGCGGCTGGAAGCGGCAGGGGTCGTTTCGGCCGCAACGGTCGGCTGAGCGACGTCATCGCGCGGCGCGGTCCGCGGCGGCGCGGGGATCATCGGGCGAGCGGCGCCGATCTTGATGGTGGTCGTGCCGCTGGGCGGGTACGGAAGCGGCGAGACCCGCGGCGCGGGAGTCGCGGGGTCGGCGGGTGCCGGCGCGCTTGCGGGCGCAGGCGCGGCTTCGGCCGGTCGCTCCGCTGGCTTGGTCGCATGAGCTTCGCCAGTCGGCGTCGCCGCTCGGCGGCGTCGCGAGCCGGGGGCGCGCCGGGGCCTGTCACGTTGGCCTGGGTCGCCTCGTCCGGCCGCGCCGCCTTCGGGCGGTACCCGCGATGGCTTGGGTACCTGGTCGTCGGCAGTCGGGCGGCGCACGGTGCCGCCGTCGCGTGCGAGTGCGAGGTCGCGCAGGCGTTCGCTTCGGCGCTGGGTCTCGCGGCGGAGATGGCGGGCGTGGGCGCGCACGAGGTCGCGCTCGACTTCGCGTCGGTCACGATGGTGCCAGGAGTCGTGCGAGCCGCGATGGGCGATCATCGGCCAGAGCTCGGGCTCGAATTGCGGCGGCATCGGTTCGGGGCCGTGGCGGGCGACGTGTTCGCGGTGGCGGGCCCAGAACTGCCGGCGGCTTTCGCGGTACTGCCGCCGCTCGGCGAGCAGGCGCACCGCGCCGCGCCGGGCGAGCTTGTAGAGCGCGACCTCGGCCTTCCAGTCGCCGCTGCAGGCGGCGATGTAGTGGGCGTGAGCCCGCTCGCAGTGGTGGCAGCGCGGCTTGCGGCGGCCGGTCCAGCTGTTCGGCGCGTCGCACCACGAGGTGAGGTCGCGGCGCCACGGGTTGGCGCGGAACAACTTCTTCGGCGGCGGGCGGTGCTCGCAGAACGCGTCGTAGGCGATCTCGAGCCGGTAGTGCCGCGCCTGGCCGGAGCTTGGCCGCTCGTCGTCCGGCGGGATGGGCCGGGGGCGGGTCTTGCGGGCGTAGGGACGCGCCGCGGCGAGGCGGCGGTAGAGGCGCTGCAGCGAGGCCGGGAGCCAGCGCAGCACGCGCCCCGGCTGGTCCGCGTGCGCGGTCCGGGTGGCGCGGGCGGGCGCGGGCGGCTCCGGTTCGGGGGCCGGCTCCGGTTCAGGCGGTGCGGTCAAGGGGTCCGGGTGGGCGAGCGACCATTGCCGGAGTTTGGCGGCATGGTGCGCCCAGACCCTCTCCATGACCGAGGGGAACGGCGCGCGCGGTTCCGCCGTCCCGTGGGCGCGGCCGGAGCCGGCGGTGTCGGAGGCGTCGTCCGGCGATGTGTCGCCGTCGGTCATGCCCAGAAGGGTAGGACCGGCAAGCGGCGGTGTCAAGAATAAAAGCCTAGAAAGGCGCGGTTCTCGGCAGAGTATGGTCGAACGGGTTCGGTTGCGACGGGCCCGGGTCTCGGCATCGTGGGCAGATCGACAATCTGCTTGCCAAGGCGAGGAATTTCAGCCTAGGACTATCGCCTGTTGGCTGGGCGTGTGGGACTGATGGACAAACTGGTGCTTCCCTTCGTGTTCATTCCTGACGGATCGCCGGAGGCGCTGCTCCCGCCGCGCTATGGCCATATCCGTCTCAGGGCACGGTTCATCCCGGCCGGCACCGCGGAGGCGGCGGGGACATCGCCGGCGTCCGGTCCGGACGGGTCGGGCGATGCCGGGGACGGCTGGCAGTCCGACCCGGGCCGCGGCGATGCGTGGACGGACGACGCCGGCGCGGGGACCGCGACGTCGCCTGTGGCTGACGAACCGCCGCCCGGCTCTCCCGCCGCGATCGGCCGCAGCCTGCTCCGGTTGGTTCGCGCTGACGTTCGTGCGGATGTCGGTGCGATCCGGCGAGGCATGCCGCAGGCCGCGAGCGAGCGGTTTCCTGCCGGACGCTACGAACTGGCGCAGGCCGAAGGCGAGCCGGCGGGCGAGGAGAGGCTTGGCCCGGAGGGCGAAGAACTCTCGCTCAACGAACAGGTCATCACGAGCGAATACTACGCTACACTCAGGGAGCTGCGGGAGGTTGATCCGTACAATTCCGCCCTGGGGCCATCCCTGCGTTCGCGGGATTGGAAGCCGAGCGAAGTAGATCTCATCATTCTCCGGGCTGCGCTGTCAGCGGCGCGAGCTGGACTGCCGCCGCGACTTGACTTCAGCGTCCGGCCACCCGGCAGTACGATCCCGGATGCGCAAGGCCCGGGTCGCTGGGTCCCCTACAGCCCGAAATTCCCGTACGGTCGGCCCGAAGATGCCGTGTATCAGATGAAGGCGACCGGACTGCCTTGGGGTATGGAGTACCGGGTCGAAACGACTTTGACGCCAAGCGGGGAGAAGTATTTCGACAACCGCGACCCGTTCACCGGAAACTTCATCGATGCCAAGAACTGGCAGAACTTCCCGCCGGAGGCCCTGCTTGACGAGGCCCTCAAGGATATCAGGCAGGACGCTAACCCGACTTTCGCTACTGACCCTCGATTCCAGGGATTTTCTCGCGCCGCCGCGAAGGTAAGTGACTGAAAAGCGGGGATCAGCGGCGCGGTGATTTGCCGCAACCGTCTGCGGTGCCG
>Ga0074045_10003725_pt1 | contig 13696 bp, 13 predicted proteins | sample BogForMeECP23OM2_FD_94442 | JGI IMG/M metagenome (GOLD analysis project Ga0074045, IMG submission 94442) | Bog forest soil microbial communities from Calvert Island, British Columbia, Canada - Bog Forest MetaG ECP23OM2 | ecosystem: Environmental > Terrestrial > Soil > Wetlands ... | reverse complement strand
GGCGTCTTCCACCGGCGGAGGGATCGAGGGCTTCCCCTGTGACGTGCGCTATCCCGAGGATGTGGAGCCGCTCATCGAGCAACTGTGGGCGAAGGGCCCGCTCGACGTGCTGGTGAACAATGCTGCGGGCAATTTCCTGGCGCGCACCGAAGAGCTGTCGGCACACGCATTCGAAGCTGTCATTGCCATTGTGCTCAAAGGCACCATCAACATGACGATGGCGTGCGGACGACGCTGGCTCGCCTCCAAACACAACGGCGTGGTGCTGAGCATTGCCACCACCTATGCGGATACCGGCTCGGCTTACGTGGTGCCGAGCGCGGTGGCGAAGGCGGGCGTCGTCGCCCTCATGCGCAGCCTCGCCGTGGAGTGGGGCGGGCGCGGTGTTCGCTTGGTTGCTATCGCTCCGGGCGCGATTCGCACTGAAGGTGCTTTCTCACGCCTGTTGCCGACGCCTGAGCTGGAGAAGAAGCTGCTGGAACACAATCCTCTGCATCGCTTCGGGACGCTGGAGGAGATTTGCAATCTGGCGGTGTTTCTCATCAGCGACCAGGCGGGCTACATCAACGGAGAGATGGTCTATATGGATGGCGGCGAAATGCTGGCGGGTGCGAGCACCTTTAGCCTGATCGGGAAGCGAATGCCCGACACGATGTGGGAGATGATGAAGCCGAAGAAGAAGTAGTCAATTGCCATCTGTCAGTCGTGAACCGCAGATCCGTAGACTCCATAGCCGCCCTGGGGGTGACAGACGACAAAGCCAGTTGCCAGGTGCCGTTCGTTATTTATTTATTTATTAGCTGGCGACTGACAACTGGCCAGTGTCCCTAGTTCAGCACGTGGATGTTCTTCTTCTCGCACATCTCCTGCAGCACCTTCGGCCACACCGTAACACTGACTTCGCCGAGGTGGGCTTTGCGCAGCAGTAGCATCAACGTCCGCGATTGCCCAATGCCGCCGCCGATGCTCAGCGGAATCTGGTGATTGACGATTGCCTGGTGATACGGGAACTTCAGGAAGTTCAACTGTCCGGTGAGCTCCAGCTGCTTCTTCATTGATTCGGCGTTCACGCGGATGCCCATGGAAGACAGTTCGTGCCTCCGCTTGGTCACCGGGTTCCATACCAGGATGTCGCCATTCAGCCCATGCCGCACGTGGCCGTCGTCCGACTTGGTTTCGGTCACCCAGTCGTCGTAATCGGCGGCGCGCATCTCGTGCGGATAGCCGTCCTTCAGCGTCCAACCGATGCCGATGATAAACACTGCCGGATACTTCTGCAGGATCGCGGTTTCCCGCTGCTTACGCGGCAGGTCGGGATACCTGTCGAGGATTTCTTCGGCGTGCAGGAAGGTGATTTGCTCGGGCAGATTGGGATAACGTGGGTCACACAGCTGTGGGAACATCTCCTGCACGTGCCGCTCGGCGTCGCTGATCACCTTCCAGATCTTGCTTACTACCGCTTTCAGAAAGCTCAGATTGCGTTGCTCGGGCGTGATTACGCGCTCCCAGTCCCACTGGTCCACATAAGCGCTGTGATCGTGATCGAGGAAGTAGTCCTTGCGCACAGCTCGCATGTCGGTGCAGATGCCTTCGCCGGGCTGGGAGTTGAACTGCTTGAGCGCCATTCTCTTCCACTTGGTAGCGGCTTGCACGACCTGGGCGTTGATGGGATGCTTTTCGCGATCGTTGGAGATGTGGAATCGGATCGGCGTGCGTGATCCATCGCGGTCGAGGTAGTCATTCACCCCGCTCTCCTCGTCAACGATGAGAGGGACGGTGACCATCTGCAGGTTCAATTCGTTGCAGAGGTGCTCTTCGATGTAGTTCTTCACCGCGAAGATCGCCCTCTGCGTTTCTTTGGGTGACAGCAGCGAGCTGTAGTCCTGCGGAAGTACCTTTTCCAGCTCTGTATAGTCACCAATTCCGGGCCCCGCCAGGTCTGCTTTCTTGTCGGCCATGCCGTTGTCCTCCTTAAAATGTGCAGTCGACGCGCCGGGCAGAAACCGCCCGCCAAACCGCCCTTTTGGGGCACTCACGTCGCCACCTTAATGAAATCACCGGCTGCACAAGGAGGCTGTAACCTGCGTCACCGCACCGTGTGCGATCACCCCGATTGGCGAAACGGGTATAGTTGTTGAAAGAGCGTCATCCAAAGCCATGAGGAGAACGAACTAATGGCACCTACGGCATCCCAGGAGCAGGATTCCACGCTGCTGACCAGCTACGATCTTCATCTTTTCAATGAAGGCAATCACAACCGGCTGTTCGAGAAGTTCGGCGCGCATCGGACGGAAGTCGACGGAAAGCACGGCATCTATTTCGCGGTGTGGGCCCCGGACGCCGATCGCATTTCCGTGGTCGGCGATTTCAACGGCTGGAACCCCGACTCGCATCCCATGAATCCGCGGGGAAGCTCCGGCGTGTGGGAGGCATTCATTCCGGATCTCGGCAAGGGCGCGGTGTACAAGTACCACATCCGTTCGCGGTACCACATGTACGAAGTGAGCAAAGCCGACCCTTATGCCTTCTTCAATGAAGTTCCCCCACGTACAGCATCGATCGTTTGGGATTTGGACTACGAATGGCACGACGCTGAGTGGATGCGTACGCGGCACGACCGCAATAAGTTTGACGCGCCCATCTCGATCTACGAGGTGCATCTCGGCTCATGGATGCGCGTGCCGGGAGAAGGCGACCGCTCGCTGAGCTATCGCGAGCTCGCGCCCAGGCTCGCCGATTACGCAAACAACATGGGCTTCACGCATGTCGAGTTCCTGCCGGTGATGGAGCATCCGTTCTTCGGCTCCTGGGGCTATCAGGTCACGGGCTACTACGCTCCGAGCGCTCGCTTCGGCACGCCGCAGGATTTCATGTACCTGGTGGATCACCTGCACCAGCACGGCATCGGCGTGTACCTTGACTGGGTCCCGTCGCACTTTCCCAATGATGAGCATGGGCTGGCCTATTTCGACGGCACGCACCTCTACGAGCATGCCGATCCACGCAAGGGCTTTCATCCTGATTGGAAGTCGGCCATCTTCAACTATGACCGTAACGAGGTTCGCGGTTTTCTGCTTAGCAATGCAATCTTCTGGCTGGAACGTTACCACGCCGACGGGCTGCGCATGGATGCCATCGCGTCTATGCTGTACCTTGACTATTCACGCGAGCCGGGCCAGTGGATTCCTAACCAGTACGGCGGGCGCGAGAACTTGGGCGCGGTCTCGTTGCTGCGGCGCGTGAATCACGACGCCTACCAGGAGTTCCCCGACATTCAGACGATCGCGGAGGAATCGACCGCGTGGCCGATGGTTTCGCGCCCGACCTACATCGGTGGCCTCGGCTTCGGCATGAAATGGGACATGGGGTGGATGCACGATACGCTGCTCTACATGTCGAAGAACCCAATCCACCGCAAGTATCACCACAGCAAGTTGACCTTCCGCGGGCTGTACACGTTCACGGAGAATTTTGTGCTACCGCTCTCGCACGACGAGGTGGTGCACGGCAAGGGCTCGCTGATCGGGAAGATGGCGGGAGACGAATGGCAGAAGTTCGCTAACCTGCGTCTGTTGTTCGCCTACATGTTTACTCAGCCGGGGAAGAAGATGCTGTTTATGGGCGACGAGATCGGGCAGTGGTCCGAGTGGAACCACGATGGCAGCATTGACTGGCACGTGCTGGAATACCCGATACATCAGGGTGTGCAACGTTGGGTGCGTGACCTGAACGCGTACTACCGCAGCGAGCCTGCGCTGTACGAATGCGACTTCAGCCCCGACGGCTGGCGCTGGATTGATGCCGACGATTCCGACAACAGCGTCCTCACCTACATTCGGTTCCCGAAAGACCGTAGCGCTCCGGTTGTGATCGCATGCAACTTCACTCCCGTGCCGCGGCGCGGATATCGGGTTGGCGTCCCACACGACGGAAACTGGCGCGAAGTACTGAACAGCAACGCTGCGATTTACGGGGGCACCGATGAGGGAAATTTCGGCGGCAGGATGACGGAGCCCATCCCTTGCCACGGACACGAGCATTCGCTCCTGCTTACTCTTCCGCCGTTGGCGATGGTGGCGTTCAAGCACTAGCCGGAGGTGGAGATGATCACGCGCTCTCCATTGCCGGCGATGGTCGGCCTGGTCGCGCTCGCTTTGTGCTCCCCCCCTTGCCGTGCGCAGGACAACTACGAGATCCAAGTTTATGGCGCGGAGACGGTTCCACCGAAGGCGACTATGGTGGAACTGCACAGCAACTTCCTATTCCAGGGATCAAAGACCACCGAGGTCGGCGTTCTCCCCACCGAACACGAGCTGCACGAAACCCTCGAAATCACGCAGGGTATCACGCCATGGTTCGAAATTGGCTTCTATATCTTCACGACCGTGCCGAACGGCCAAGGCTGGCGATGGGTAGGCGACCACATCCGCCCTCGGGTGCGTGCGCCGGAGAGCTGGCACTGGCCGGTGGGGGTCAGCCTGTCCTCTGAGTTCGGATATGCGCGCCCGATCTTCTCGACTTCGGTGTGGAGTCTTGAGATCAGGCCGATTGTTGATAAGCAGAAGGGGCGACTGTACTGGTCAATTAATCCAGCGCTCGAGAAAGCCTATACCGGCCCCGAGGCCCGGCGGGGATGGGAGTTTTCGCCGGATGCAAAGATCTCGTGGAACTTCACCAAGGTGGTGGCCTTCGGCTTGGAGTACTACGGCGGTTTCGGACCGGTCGGAGGATTTGATCCGTTCCCCTATCAAGCGCAGCAGTTTGTTCCAGCGTTTGATCTGGACGTGTCGCCGAAGTGGGAGATCAACTTCGGGCTTGGCGTCGGGGTGACTCGCGCCACTGATCATATGCTGGTGAAGGCGATCATCGGCCGGCGATTTGACTGGGGCAAGCCACACTCGAGCACGAGACAGGAAGGGCCGCCGCAGTGATCAGGGCATCATTAGCATGGGCTGGTTTTCGCGACTGAAATGAGGAGGAGCATTGTGAAGATTGCATTTATCGGCTTGGGAAACATGGGGAGCCACATGGCGCAGCACCTGCTGCGCGCCGGGCACGACGCTACTTTGTGGAACCGCACGCTTTCCAAGGCTGACGAGCTGCGTTCGCAGGGAGCGAAGGTCGCCAAGTCGGCGGCCGAGGCTGCCAAGCAAGCCGAAGCCGTCATTACCATGCTGGCGGACGATCATGCCGTCGAATCAGCCGTCCTCTATCCCGGCGGAGTGCTCGAGAGCCTGCCGCAAAACGCCGCCCACATCTCGATGAGCACCATCAGCGTGGCGCTTTCGAAGAAGCTGGCGCAAGAGCACACGAAGCGCGGGCAGCGTTACATAGCCGCTCCCGTGTTTGGACGGCCGGAGGCGGCAGAAGCGGGCAAGCTGTTCGTGGTCGCCGCAGGTGACAAGGATGCAGTGGAGCATTACAAGCCGTTGCTGGAATTGCTTGGCCAGAGAGTGTTTGTTATCGGCGACAAGCCTGAAATGGCCAACGTGGTGAAGCTGAGCGGCAATTTCCTGATCGCGTCGGTGATCGAGTCGTTGGGAGAAGCCATCGCACTCACTCGCAAATACGGAATCGATCCGCATCAGTACGTGGAGTTCCTCACCAACAGCCTGTTTGCCGCGCCTGTGTATAAGACTTATGGCAACTTAATCGCCGAAGAGAAGTATCAGCCCGCGGGATTCAAACTGCGCTTGGGACTGAAAGATCTGCGGCTGGCGTTGGCTGCGGCCGAGGCTGTTGATACCCCGCTGCCTTTCGCAAGCGCTGTTCGCGACCATTTGGTGACCGCCATAGGGCGTGGCATGGAAGACATGGATTGGAGCGCGACGGCCAAGCTGGCGGCCGAAAACGCAGGGTTGAAGTGAGTGCTTCCGAGGGCTGGGGTCTTCTTTGCCGTCGCGATGAGAAGACTCCCTTTTCTGGAGGCGCCATAACCAGGATTATCCGAGGGTGGGTGCGAGCTCGACGGATCAGTTCGCCTCTGGAGGCGCGGCGGGCCAAACCTTGCCCTAAATCCAGCCCCCGCCTCAGGACTCCGCGGGCGAGCGCCATCTTTGGGCTCGCTGGGTGGAGGAGGGGCCGCATTTGGGTTAGCCCAGGGCGGGTTGCTGGGTGAAAGAAGCCCGGGGGCAAAAGTGGGAAACCAAACTGAGTCCTGCAGCGACTCCTTAGCTGACACGCACACCCTTCCGTCCTGGGCTACGGTTGTTTCGCCTCTGCGAGTCCGCTTAAAAGGAGCGACTCGCGGCCGGCCCGGTTTAGTTTAATGTTGTAGTATTTATTTATGGTTTCCTATCGGTCACGCAGATCCGAGAAGCGCCGGACGCTGGGCACTTATGTCAAGCTGATGCGCGCCGCCAATGCGGCCCGCAACTTCGCCTCCCGCACTCTGGCCGCCAAGGGGGTGACCCTCACCCAGTTTGCCGTACTGGAAGCGCTTTATCATCTGGGGCCAATGTCGCTTTCCGACATCGCAGAGAAAGTCCTTACCACCGGTGGAAACCTGACCATGGTGGTGGGAAACCTGGAAAAGCAAGGGTTAGCCAGACGGCAGCAATGTCCCGAGGACCGACGGATGCTGATCGTGGTACTGACAGCGAAAGGGAAGTCATTGGTAAGGGGGATGTTCCCGCGGCACGCCGCTGCGATTGCGGAGTTTCTGGGCGTGCTCAGCCCGGAGGAGCAAGCGCACTTGGGCGACCTCTGCCGGAAACTGGGTAGGCAGGAACGATGATGGGACGCCGATCCCGGAAGAGCCTGAATCTTTCTTTAATGTTAAAGCATCTTACATACTGAATTCAGGAGGAGGCGATGATCACCATCAGGCCATCAGGAGAGCGCGGCCACGCCGATCTCGGCTGGCTCGACACCTACTACACTTTCTCATTTGCGAACTACTACGATCCGATGCACATGGGTTTCCGCGATTTGCGCGTCATCAACGAAGACAGGGTCAGCGCTGACAGCGGCTTCGGAATGCATCCACACCGCGACATGGAGATACTCACTTACATCATAGAAGGCGAGTTGAGCCATCGCGACAGCATGGGACGGGGCGCCACCATCAGGCAGCACGATGTGCAGCGGATGTCGGCAGGCACGGGTGTGATGCATAGTGAGGTCAACCAGTCCAAGCAGCCTGTGCACTTACTGCAGATCTGGCTTCTGCCTGAGGCCGAAGGGTTGGAGCCCAGCTACGAGGACCGGACATTTTCCGCAGACGAGAAGCGAAACCGGTTGCGCCTGATCGCGTCGCACGATGGACGGGAGGGTTCGAGCACCATCCATCAGGATGCGAGCGTCTACGCTTCTCTGCTCGACGGCGGCAAAACGTTGGATCTAGGCTTGAGGTATGGCCGTCATGCCTGGTTGCAAGTGGTGCGCGGGGAACTCGAGGTAAACGGCACCAAGCTAACCAAAGGAGACGGAGCAGCAATCAGCAACGAATCCAACCTGCGACTAGCGAGCACGAGCGGCAATGGTCAGGCTGAATTTCTGCTGTTTGATCTGGCGTGATCTATGCCAATTCCAAGATGCATCACCACGAAAGCGGTGATGCATCATCAGCGGTAAGAGCTAATCAGAATAAACTTTGGTGGCGTGTAGAGTGTTTCGTTTCGGTCTTGTGTCACCGGGTTTGCAGTTTGACGCACCGACATCTTCAGGAAATTCTGGAACTCTTATGAAATAAGGTATAATGAGAATGCGTTTGTACGAACGGCGCGTCTAGCAGCCATCCCTCCTTTTTGTCGAGCGATCTCTGCGTGCAACCTTCCGATCTTTCAGCGCAACATCAATAACAAGGATAGTCAAAGAAACAAATGGAACAAGGAACAGTAAAATGGTTTAACGATGCCAAGGGTTTTGGCTTCATCTCAAGGCAGAATGGCGAGGATGTATTCGTTCATTTCTCGGCCATCCAATCTAACGGCTTCCGTTCGCTGCAGGAAGGCCAGGCGGTCAGTTTCGACGTGAAACGCGGCGCCAAAGGGTGGCAGGCTGAGAACGTTCAGGTTCTCTAAAACCGGGAGCACGAAAGAGGGCGGCGAACGCTGCCCTCTTTGTTTCACACAGCTACCAATCAGTTGAGTCTTTGGTCGTAATACCCAACCCCCGGCCGTACGTGCGATCGATGTCGGTCCGCAAGTCGGCCCCAGCCCGGAGGCGAGGAACTATGAAAAACATCTATGTTGGGAACTTAACTTTCGATGCGACTGAAGACCAGGTTCGCTCGTTGTTTGAGGCCTATGGCCCAGTCGAAAAGGTCAGCATCATTACCGATCGCGACACGGGTCAGCCGCGCGGATTTGCCTTCGTGGAGATGACCGATGATGAGTCGGCAGGCAAGGCGATGGAGGCCCTGAACGGTACGAATCTCGGAGGGCGCAACCTGACCGTCAACGAAGCGCGTCCGAAGATGGACCGGCCTCGTCGCGAGGGCGGCGGTGGCGGACGGGGCGCTTACGGAGGGGGGCGCGGTGGTGGCGGAGGCGGCGGCCGTGGCCGCTCGGGCGGTGGTGGTGGTGGTTACGGACGCTACTAGCGTTCTCCTGCTACGCAGCTGTCAACAGTAAAGCGCGAGCCCGTGAAACAGTGCCGGTGCTGGTCGTGTAGAGACCGGCTCCGGCATTCTTGCTTGGCGGCGGAGGGGGAACGAGCAAGACTTCTGGTACGCTGGAGCGGCAGCGACGCGCCTTCCATGAGCAGCCTATCCAGCAGTGCGATCGAGTTTGCTGACGTAACTTTCCGGGTTTCGGACGACCGGACACTGTTATGCGGCGTGAACCTGTCGGTGCGTCGCGGCGAGACGCTCATGCTGCTCGGCCGAAGCGGCTCAGGGAAGACAACCTGCCTGAAGATGATCAATCGCCTGCTGATGCCGACCCGGGGCGAAGTCAGCGTGGACGGAGTTCCGGTTATGCTGTGGGAAGCGATCAAGTTGCGCAGGCGGATCGGCTATGCCATCCAGGATGTCGGCTTGTTCCCGCATTATTCGGTGCGTGAAAACGTTGCGCTGGTTCCCAAGCTCGAGAAATGGGAGCCGAGTAGAATCGGAGCGCGCGTGGAAGAGGTGTTGGCTCTGGTCGGACTGCCCATCAGGGAATTCGCCGAGCGCTATCCGCATCAGCTCTCGGGGGGGCAACGGCAGCGAGTCGGTCTCGCGCGTGCGCTGGCTGCCGAACCGCCCATTCTTCTTATGGACGAGCCCTTCGGCGCACTCGATCCCATCACGCGTGCCGAGCTCCAGATGGAATTCAAAAAGCTGCAGCAAAGGTTGGGAAAAACCATCGTCTTCGTGACCCACGACGTCGGAGAGGCCCTGCTGTTGGGTAACCGCATCGGGTTGATGGAAGGAGGCAGGCTGCGCGGGGTCTACAACAGCGACCAGTTCCTGCAATCCTCTGATGATTCCGTGAAGGCCTATGCAGATGTTTTCCGGGCCGGACAACAGATGTTTCGCGACTGAAAAATTGCTACCAGCCACGGATTTGCACGCGTCGAGCGGATGAATCGAATGCTTATCGCGCTAAAGCAAAACTCGCCAGTTTTGACTACCGGCGGAAAGAAATCCGTGCAAATCCGTGGGCTCAAGGGTTGAGCTTTGAACTTTCTGCTTACCCATAAACACGAAGTCGCGATCCTTACGGCTGAACATCTTTGGCTGGTCGGGATTTCTATGCTGCTCGCCATCGCCATCGGCGTTCCGCTCGGCATTTTGCTCACGCGACGGCCGAGGTGGAAGGCACTGGTGCTCGGGAGCACGAATGTCATCCAGACGATCCCCAGCCTCGCGCTCTTTGGATTGCTGCTGCCGCTGCCGTGGCTGGGGGCGCGCGCCGACCGGCTGGCAATCGTCGCTCTGGCGCTCTATGCGTTGCTTCCCGTGGTGCGCAACACGTACGTCGGTATAGCTGGCATCAGCGCGCCGGTGAGGGAAGCGGCGATTGCCATGGGTCTGACTTCGGGCCAACTTCTCTGGCACGTTGAGTTGCCGCTGGCAATGCCCGTGCTGCTCTCCGGAATTCGCGTATCTGCCGTGATCACCATCGGGGTTGCGACCATCGCGGCCGCCATCGGCGCGGGCGGTCTCGGAGAATTCATCTTCCGCGGCATTGCGATGGTGGATAACGGCGTCATTCTGGCAGGCGCGATTCCCGCCGCGATGATGGCTTTGGCGGCTGACTTGACCCTGAGCGGTATTGAAAAGCTGCTGCTCCGCAGGACCCACTGACATGGATCGCCGTGGCTTCTTATCCGGGGTTTTGCTGTTCTCAATGGCATGCGCGCCTCGAAAGCACAGCATCACGGGCGGCTCGAAGAACTTCACCGAGCAGCTCGTCTTGGGCGAACTGCTGGCGCAATACCTGGAGAGTGTTTGCCACCTTGCGGTTGATCGGCGTTTCTATCTTGCCGGGACGTACATCTGCCAGCAGGCGCTGCTCGCCGGACGCATCGATGTGTACGTCGAATACACCGGGACGGCGCTGGCGGCGATCCTGAAGCAAAACGCTTCGGGCGCTCCTCAGGCGGTGTACGAACGGGTGAAGGAGGACTATCGCCGCAAGTTTGGTCTCGATGTCATGTCGCCGCTCGGCTTCAACAACAGTTTTGCCATGGTGATGCGCGGTGACGATGCCCACCGGCTGGGGGTGAGCAAGCTGTCGCAACTGGCCAAAATCGCGCCGCGGTTGCGCCTCGGGGTGGGGTACGAATTCCTTGAACGGCAGGATGGCTACCCGGGATTGGTCAGTACTTACGGATTGAAGTTTGCGGAAGCGCCGCGCGTGATGGACCTCGGGTTACTCTATCGTGCGCTGGAGAACAAGTCGGTGGATGTGGTCGCCGGGAACAATACGGATGGATTAATCGCAGCGCTCCGACTCGTGGCTCTGGAGGATGACAATCACTATTTCCCGCCTTACGATGCGGTGCCGATCGTGCGTCCGCAGCTCTTTCAAGAATGTCCACAGGCGCGAGTTGCGTTCCAGTGCTTGGCTGGCCGCATCACCGCCGACAGCATGCGAAGGATGAACTACGCGGTTGACGGTGAGAAGGAGGACGCCACAGAGGTGGCGAGGCGGTTCCTGCTAGAGGAGAACCTGATCTAGCGCTAGGCGGTGATCCGATCGACTTCTTCCAATTCCTCCGCCATCAGTGTCCAATCGCCGGCCTTCGCGTTCTTCGCAACCTGTTCCGGCTTGGTCGCCCCTGCGATGACGCTGGCCACCGCGGGCCTCGCCAGCAGCCAACTGAAAGCCAGTTCCAGCAGCGTGTGACCGCGACCCCGCGCGAACCGTTCGAGCCGCTCTACTTTTTCCATATTTGTGGCATGCAGGTAGCGATCGGCCAAGCTTTGCTTGTTCGCCAAACGCGAGCCCTCCGGAGCAGGGTGTCCCCTCTTGTATTTTCCTGTTAGCAGGCCGCTCGCCAAAGGGAAGTAGGGCAACTCGCTCATACCGTATTTCTCTACCAGCGGCAGCAGTTCGCGCTCGATGCCGCGTTCCAGCAGGCTGTATTCATCCTGGCTGGAGACGAATGGGTGCAGCTTGTTTGCGTCGCCGGTAAACTGCGCTTCCGCGAGGTGCGCTGCCGAGAGATTGGAGCATCCGATGTGCCGCACCTTGCCTTGCTGGATGAGATCATCGAGCGCGCCCAGCGTCTCTTCCATGGGCGTCTGCGGATCGGGACGGTGCAGTTGGTAGAGGTCGATTACGTCGGTCCGGAGACGCCGCAGGCTGGATTCAATGGCTGACAAAATATAGGCCCGCGAAGCTCCTTTGCGTTTGCCTTGCGGATCGAGCTGCGAGCCAAACTTCGTCGCCAGTACAATTTGCTTCCGGCGCTCGCCCAGCACCTCGCCGAGAATTTCCTCTGAGCTGCCGTAGCTGTCAGAGGTATCAAAAAAATTGATGCCACACTCGATGGCGCGGTCGACGACCTGGCGCGATTCCTCAACTCCCATTGCGGCCACGAACCCGAAGTTGTTACAGCCCAGCCCAACAACCGAGACGTGCAGCCCCGACTTTCCCAGCTTTCTCTGCTTCACAACGCAATCCTCACTGGCGATATAGATTGCAGGCGCCGCAACAGGGTTCAATCCAAATCAACGCAAGATTGATATCGCACCGCCAGCTGGTAAGACATGGAACTCAGCTCCAGGAATGGCTACACGTTGCTGGCCAGCCGAGTGTCGTCGAGCTGGTCAAACCACGAGAAGTTGTAAATCGGCTTGCCGCCGAGCCTAGGCCTATTCCCATGTGCCTCGTCTACGCCCCTGATGGCGATTGCCGAATCGGGCCTCACTCCCGATACCAGACCAGATTCGCGAGCTGCGTGAAGGGTGGAAATTGCCTGATCCTCAGCACGACGCGCTGAGGGGAGGGAAGCTATGCCTTCGAGTTGCTGTTGAATGAACTTGCCATGATACAGGTGCGAGAAAAGAGTAATACGTGAAGCCAGAAGGGACAGAACGCGTTTCGAGCCATTCTCTGGTTGCGTTGCTTCTGGCAACAAATAGACTTCCCAATCACTGCCATGGCCTGCAGGGGCCCTCCCCGCGCTGCTCTGCAACGTTTTGCGTTACCGCTCACTGCGGCGAAGGCCGGTTGCCTGCGAACCTTGCATTTGGCTGCGCCTAACTTCCCCAAGCGGGGGAGAACTGCGATACTTGAAGCAGGCCATGAGCTCGTTTTCATTCTCATCGGTCCCAGTGAAGGGATCGGGCGTGGAAGAAAGTGAGCAGGCGGAACATCCTGTATGGGTCCTTCGACTCGCCCACGTAATACTGGCGCGGGGTTCAGGATGGCCACGTACCGTGGTCAAACCTGCATCCCGACGAGACAATCGGCGTGGCCTAACAACCGGCTTTCTTCTTTACCCGGAGCGAGCACGTCGGCCATCATCGTGCATCATCCAGCGGCGAAATACTTCGTGGCGTAAGCTACGGAATCGCTACGTGTTCCAGGATCGCGTTCTGCACCCGCCTGATCTTGTTCTGGGAATGGGGCGACGGGGGTTTTGGCCGGTCCCGGTGCGCGACATAGGTCCCGACTCCAAATCCAATCACTGAGCCCGAAAAGACATCAGCGGGAAAGTGCACCCCTCCGGTCACGCGGGTGGTGCTGACCGCAGTGGCCACGCCGTACATCAGCAAGCGCATCGGCCAGTTCGGGTATTCGTGGGTCATCACTGAGGCCAGCGTCCAGGCAAGGGTGGCGTGTCCCGAGGGGAAAGAGCCAGCGGTCCAATTACCCGCAAAGAACCTTCCTTCGCCCTGCCCGGTGTAGGGACGTTGCCGGGCCAGAACGGCCTTCAGCGCAGCGTAAAGGATGACGCTGTCGATGCTGGCCTCCGCGCTGCGTATGCCGGTGTCGAGGGCATGTTCGTCATGGGTGATCAATCCGGTGACCAAGATGCCTCCCGCGGTAGCACCCAGACCGTACAGCCCGGCGTTGGAGATATTGAGGCTGGTGCTGTGCCAACTTGCCGGAACCTGGTGCAGCACGCTTTCGTCGTTCGCGATCAGGATCCCGGTGGCACCGACGACCAGGGCATCCCACTTCAGCGCGCCTGGCGAAAATGGCGACTTGATGAGGTGGAGTTCGTCCTCGCCGATGGTCTTGACTGCCGTTCCCAGGGAGCCGGTAAAGGACTTCGATGAACGCTTTTGGGGCGTGGGTGGCGCATCAGGAAG
>Ga0074045_10003723_pt1 | contig 13699 bp, 10 predicted proteins | sample BogForMeECP23OM2_FD_94442 | JGI IMG/M metagenome (GOLD analysis project Ga0074045, IMG submission 94442) | Bog forest soil microbial communities from Calvert Island, British Columbia, Canada - Bog Forest MetaG ECP23OM2 | ecosystem: Environmental > Terrestrial > Soil > Wetlands ... | reverse complement strand
TGAAGCCGCGGAAGTTTCCGCCGTAAAAATCAAAGGTTTCATTGATGATCCCTTCTTTGACAAGCCCATAGCTAAGGAGGCTATACTTCTCAGTCAGCGCATTGGTGTTCCTTTGCATCCCAGCTTCACATTCTTTTGGTCGAGCTTAACCACGGTTCAAGAGGTTGAACAACTGAGATGCTGGTTATGTTCCTCAGAAGTCACTATGAATGATGGCTTTGCTTGCAAAATCACTGGTGAATGCCAACCTGACGTAGTGGCGATGTTGAGGAAGATTTTTGCTCCACATAGAATAATAAACGGTAAAATCGTTGTGGATGGGGAAGACGCCGCTGCCTTCGCGTTCAATCTCGGTTACGGCTCCACTGGACTGCTTGATGCTGCTCAACCTTTCAGTGTGACGGAAACCCTCAGCAGGGCTTCTGGCGTGCGAATTAAAGATAAGGCTCCAACTTACGTTGGTGGGCGTATGGGTCGGCCTGAAAAGGCAAAGCGGCGCGAGATGAAGCCCTTGGTTCATGTTCTTTTCCCTGTAAGCCTGCAGGGCGGCTCGCACAGGGACCTTTTGGAAGCTGCAAAGCAAGGGCACGTTTTTGTTGAAATAGTAAAACGCAAGTGTCCTAACTGTAAGACTTACACCCGAATGATAAAGTGCCCTAACTGCGGCGACGAAACCTGTGAAGAAAAAAGCTGCCCGCGTTGCGGAAAAGTGTTGAAAGACAATGCTTGCCCCGCCTGCAAGGCAGATGCTATTCTCTATCAACGGCAAGCAATTAACTTCAAAGACCTAGTTAACGACGCTTGCAAATCGCTCGGTTACCCCTCGCCGAAACAACTGCGAGGCGTTAAAGGTTTAACAAACTTGAACAAGACGCCTGAAATAGTTGAAAAAGGCATTTTGCGCGCAAAGTATGAGTTGTCGGTTTACAAGGATGGAACAATTCGTTTCGACGGCACAAACGCCCCTTTAACCCATTTTACCCCTGCAGAAGTTGGGGTTCCCATTGAAAAGATAAGGCAGCTTGGATACAACTGCGACACACACGGCGCGCCTTTGACGGACCCCAATCAAATTTGTGAACTCAAAGTCCAGGACGTAGTAATTCCTTGGAAGGCAGGAGACTACTTCCTTCAAATCGCCGCTTTCATCGATGATTTGCTCATCAGAGTCTACAAGCTTCCCTCCTACTACAACGTTAAGAAGCCTGAAGACCTTGTCGGACACCTTATCTTTGGTTTAGCCCCGCACACCTGCGCTTGCATTCTTGGGCGGGTTGTCGGTTACACGGATCGCAACGTGATATATGCCCATCCAATTTGGCACTCGGCTAAACGCCGCGACTGCGACGGCGACGAAGACGCCATCATGCTCGCACTCGATACCCTTCTAAACTTTTCCCGTGTTTATTTGCCTGCTCAAATAGGCGGAATCATGGATGCCCCAATCCTGCTGATTCCATTCGTTAATACTAAAGAAGTGCAGAGGCAAGCCCATGACTTTGACGTCGACCAAACATACCCCGTAGAGTTCTACCTCAAAACCTGGGATAAAGGCGAAGCTGCACCTGTAAGCTCTATCATGGATACTATCAGCCACCGATTGGGTACCGAAGCCCAGTTCGAAGGCTTCCAGTACACAACACCCGTCACCAATATCAACCTAGGCAACGCAAACAGCTCCTACAAAGAATTCAAATCAATGATCGAAAAACTGAACATGCAACTTGGGCTGGGAGAAAAAATCGATGCGGTAGATGTCAAGCGGGTCGCATTAAAAGTTTTAACCACTCATTTCTTAAGAGACATAGCAGGCAACTTGCGGGCCTTCTCCACACAGGGCTTTAGGTGCAAATCGTGCAACAAAAAGTTTCGACGGTTACCCCTTAAAGGAAAATGCCCCTTCTGCGGCGGAAAGCTCACCCTAACCGTCTACCGAGGTGGCATAGAGAAGTACTTAGAGGCGGCGCAGAAACTCGTCGACACTTACGGTTTGCCTAACTATTACACGCAGCGTCTCGACCTGATAAAAGAAGAGATAACTTCAATGTTCGACAACAAAAAACCAAAACAAGCCAAACTCTTCGATTTCGGTAGCTAAAGCTTTTCAACCCAGAAGACTGAGTATCTCTTAACGGTGACTTTATGCATCCTAATGCTTACCTCAAAAACGTAAGAAACGTCAAGAACGGTCTAAAGGCAAGAAGCAAAATCTTGGAAACTCTGGAAACTGGGCAATACGATGCCCCCAAGATCGCGAAAACAACAGGTCTTTCCTATAATGTTGTAACGCATCATCTTCATCTTCTCAAAAACGAAGGTATTGTCAACCGAAATGGTCGCCGACCCTTCTGTTGGGTAGCTACTGGTTTAGGGCAGAAGCGCCTTCAGAGTTAGAATGTGCATTGGCAGGGCGAATGCTCGCATTTGGGGCATTTGTGATTGTATTTGTCGATAGCTGCCTGCTCAAGGTCGATTCCCATTATGTTTGCTAAGGAAGCAAGCCAGGCGATAACGTCCGCGAATTCTTTCTCAGTGCTTTTCCTGTCTGTTCCTTTTTTGATTTCTTCCCCTAACTCAGCGACCTCATCAACGAGCCAGTTGAAAGTTCCGTTTACCCCTCGTTCGGAGTCTCTTTTGAAGTAGAGGTCACGCATCATCTTCTGAAATTCACTTATTTGCGTATGCATCCACAGGTTTTAGTGTCTAAACAAAGTGGACTTTAAACATTTCTAACCTTGTTAAGGCGGATCTTTCGGATAGCTGGTCTGCACAACATTAATTAATGGTTACGGTTACATGGAAGGCAGGGATATTAGTGAGTAGCAGAAGGAAAAAGAAAGATACCGGTCCAATGCCTGCAGCAAGCGCAGGCTTGCTCAGATTCTTCGAGGAAGAAACTGAAGGAATAAAGATGAGGCCTGAGCTACTTGTGGTTTTCTCGGTTTCACTGATTGTATTATCAGTGATGATAAAGGTATTCTTCCCTTAACTGTTGCTTTAACGTCTCGGCACTGTAGCGTGTAGAACTTCTATTCTTTGAACAGAGTTAAGATGTAGAAATATCTCGCTCCTTTCTTCCCGGCTGGTAATCTGCGGGATCGGCTGAGCGATGGTTGATCTCAAAACAATGGCTTCTGCCTCAGATAGCCAGATTCCCGACGGCTCATGAGTTACCGCGGCTAAGGTTCCCTCGAAACCGTACGCTGGGTCAATTATCACCCTGATTTTCTTGCCCACGTTTCGCTCCAGCATGTGAAATATCGAAGGGGGCAAGTCTCGTTCTGACATGGCCATCGCAAACTAACACATAAGTCAAGTTAGAGATAAAACAATTACCTCTAAGTGGCACGTTAATTTTTTGGGTCTTGAAACAAAAGAATCTGTTTTTCTCTCTTGGCTTTAACTGCTCTATGCCAAAACTATTGTTGTCTCCTTCATTTATTGCAGAAAAAGTGTAACTAGTGTTAAGCACCGGCGTTTAACTTCGCTAAATTTTAATAAGGCACATCGCTTCCATAAGAGACTCAACCTTGAGCTGAAAACATGGATGATACAACCACTCTTAACCGTTCTATAGACGACGCAAAGAAACATTACACATCCATGTTTACTCTTCCATCTCTCAAGAAAGCACTCGTCGCAGTCGCTGCTGTGTGCTTGGTTATTGGTCTGTTATCTTATGCCGTTCCATCTCAGAGCTTAATCAGTGCCCTTCTTCTTGCTCTTTCGCTTTTTGTCCTTACGGTTATCGCGGATCTAACAGTCAGTAAACTGGTTCTTAGAAAAGACCCTATTTTTCAGCTACGACGCATTCATGTGCTTTCGTTATTCAGTCTGGCTTTCTGGATAATCTTCGTAATAGTTGGTGTCATCTTAGGGTCCGGCTTCGGTTGGCAACTGTTGGAAAAGCTTACCCTGGTAGGTTTCGGCGCAATCGTCACCTTAAGAGTCATAGTGTTTATGGCAACCTCAGAGGCCGACGTATGGCGTAGAGGATTGTCCGTTTTGCTTCAGCCTACGCTCTGCTTGGTTCCCTTTTTTGTTTTTTGGGTTTCAAGCAGCATATCACTTTTACAGGTCCTGCCTTTCGTTATTCTCTCCCCCGTAGTTGCTTTGCTGACGGCTCTGCTGTTTTTTTACCCAGTTGAGCGTTTGGGCAGGGCGTATTCAATTTCCTCGCTTCCTCTCTTCAAAGCCTTCATAGCCAACTGGGTGACAAGCGACAATGCGCCTTTAGAGAAATTCTTTGAAGACATGGGTGAAGACACAGACATTGAAGTCAACATCTTAAAGTTTGAATCATCTAGACCTAAGGCGGCACTCATCGTTCCATTCGTGCATCCTGGTCCATTCAAAAACATAGGCAGCAGCCTCTTGCCTTCGATGATGAAGCATGAATTTCAAAGAGAAATCAACTGCGAGGCCTGCACACCTCTGGGGATTTTGGGGCATGAGCGTGACTTAGCGTCGCAAAAGCAGAATCGCAAAATCATCACTAAAGTGATATCATCTGCTGGATTTAAGACATCAGCTGATTCGGCGTCACCTTTCATTCGAGTTTCAGATGGGGTTGCCTCGGCTTCATGCCAACTCTTCGGGGACACAGCCTTTCTTAGTTTTACGCTTGCTCCAGAAACAACTGAAGATTTGCCTCAGGACTTAGGACGCATCGTAGTCGAAGAAGCCGCAAAATATGGGTTAAAACACGCAATAGTGGTAAATGCTCATAATAGTATCACAGACATAGTGGACGTTGAAGAGCACTTGGAAGCATTGCACAGTGTCGCTTCAAGCTGTCTCCAGAAAGCAACTGCACAACCAACGAGCCGCTTCAGGGTCGGCGCCGCTAGCGTTTATCCACCAGAGTTTTCTTTGAAATCAGGAATGGGAAGCGGCGGAATCACTGCGATAGTAGTTGAGGCGCTTGATCAAAAAATTGCCTACGTAGTAATTGACGGCAACAATATCATTTCTGGTTTGCGAGAGAAGCTTCTTGCCGCTTTGGGTGCAGCAGGTTTCAACGAAAGCGAGGTCTTCACTACGGACACGCATGCTGTGAGCGCAATAGTCACTGGCCGTCGTGGCTATCACCCTGTTGGGGAGGCCATGGATCAGGCGCTGCTGACGCGAATCATTGTTGATGTCGCAAAAAGGGCAGAGGAAAACTTGGAGGCAGCGACGGCGGGTTGTGCGCAGTTGGTTGTTCCGCAGGTCAGAGCCATCGGGGAAGCACGATTGAAGTCAATGACGACACTGGTTGACCGGGCGATTCAAAAGATTAAGCAAACTGTAATTCCCGTTTTTGCGTTAGAAGGCGTAATTCTGCTCTTGATTCTAACGTTTCTTTGAGCCAAACGCCGCTTTTCTAATTGGCTAAAGGTTAATATTGCGTGCCCACTAGTCTTTTTGCTGGAGTTTTCTTCAAATGCTTTATCCAAAAATTGTTGTTTCCCCGCCTGGACCTAAGGCTAGAGAGCTTATTCAGAAAGATGAACAGTTTGTCTCCCCTTCTTATCTGCGATATTACCCGCTTTGCATTGACTCGGCGAACGACTGTATAGTTAAAGATGTTGATGGAAACGAGTATATCGACTTTAACGCGGGTATCGCCTGCATGAACGTAGGTCACAACAACCCGCTTGTGGTCGAGGCAATAAAAGCGCAGTGCAGCCGTTTCCTGCATTACTCTAACACAGACTTCTACTACAAAGAAGCCATCACCTTGGCAGAAAAACTGTCGGAAATCACTCCTGGCGAATCTAGGAAAAAAACGTTCTTCGGCAACAGCGGCACCGAAGCCGTTGAAGCCGCGATCAAGCTTGCAAGGTGGCATACTCGAAAACCTTTGTTTATCGGTTTCATCGGTGCTTTTCATGGTCGCACGATGGGTTCGCTGGCTTTCACTTCCAGCAAAGCGGTCCAGAGACGATCCTTCTCTCCTTTGATGCCTGGTGTCGCGCACGTTCCGTACCCATATTGTTATCGTTGTCCCTTCAAGTTAACGCGTCCAAACTGCAACTTTTGGTGCGCAGACTTTATCGAAGAACAAGTCCTTCACAAGTACATGCCTCCTGAAGATGTGGCTGCGATTCTTTTTGAGCCTATACAAGGCGAAGGCGGCTACGTAGTTCCTCCGCCCGAGTTTTTCCAGAAACTAAAGAAAATTAGCGACGAATACGGGATCCTGCTTGTCGACGATGAGGTGCAGTCGGGCATAGGCAGAACAGGCAAATGGTTTGCTATCGAACACTGGGGCGTTGAACCCGACATAATTTGTTGCGCTAAGGCTTTAGCTTCAGGTTTACCTATCGGTGCAGCCGTTGCTAAGGCGTCCATTATGGATTGGACGGCGGGTTCACATGCAAGCACTTTTGGCGGAAACCCAGTATCCTGCGCCGCGGCCCTTGCGGTCATAGACTTTATAAAAGAGAAACGTTTGCTGGATAACGCGAACAAGCAGGGAGACTACCTCAAAAAGCGACTAGAGGACTTCGCTGAAACCAACGGCATAGTTGGAGACGTACGCGGCAAAGGTCTGATGATCGGGGTTGAACTTGTTGAGGATAAGGAAACAAGAAAACCTGCGGCGAAGAAGGCGTCTGAAGTTATGCTCCGTTCGTGGAAGCGAGGAGTTGCTGTTGTTACTTGCGGAGTTTCAACGCTTAGAATAGTTCCGCCTCTTACCATACAACCTGATCTGCTGGAATCTGCACTAGCAATCATAGAGGATACAATCACTGAGGTCTCAAAGGAAACCTAAGTCGACTACTCGCGCACTTTTTTGACTGTTCTGCGAGGCTTTCTTTTTAGTTGTGTTCCGCAGACCAAGCATTCTTTGGATGAACAGTTAGCCGGATACTCTTTGTGGCAAGCTGGACAGTATCTTAACCACTCTAAGAGGCGTTTGATGCCGAAAGTGGCAAGCGCCAAAAACTCAACCCTCATCTGCGTCGCGACGTTCTGAATCGAATAATCGTCCGTGACGATTTGTGGTACGTAGCCTTCTGCTTTCAACTCCAGTGCCAAAGCCAAAAGCTCCATATCCGCCTTGGACAGCAGATACGAGTCACCGAGTTTACTCGCAGAAGCCTTCGCGCCGTCGAGGAACTCTTGGCTGGGGACCTTGACTTTTAGTTTGCCGCTTTCGATGGCTGTCCTAAAACGTGTGATTATAATTGAATTCCTTTTTATTTCCTCTTCAACTCTGGAAACAGTTACTTGCTCGACACTTGAAGAGAATGGATCATAGCCTGCTAGAAAAGCAGACGTATCTAGAACGATTATCTTTCTGCACGGGCTGCCGTTTTGGGCTTTCATTGTGTTCCCTTGAAAAGAAGCCGGCTTCGCAGTCGGTCGTAGAAGTCTTCTTCAAACCTGATAAATGACGTCGTGTTCTTCGACACTGTTACTTTTAGCATCAGCTCCTGGTCACTTACAAGTTTACGGTATTTTCCGTCAATCGAGACAAGCACTTCTTTGGGGCTGGAGATGTTGAAGGTCACGTTTGAGTCCGCGGGGAGGACAAGTGAAGGAAATACGGTTAATGGGCAGATAGACGTGACGACGAAGGCATCTAGTGCGGGATCCAAGATGGGTCCTTCAGCTGAAAGAGAATAACCCGTCGAGCCAGTTGGGGTTGCGACTATTAATCCGTCGGCTTGGCATTTAAGAATGGGTTTTCCATTCTTGCATATCTGCGCTTTAAGGATGGTTGACGGTTCGCCCGCAGAGATGACGACGTCGTTTAAAGCATCTGGAAACGGCTTGCCGCCGGTTGAAACACAGAGCTTGGTGCATTTCTCTACTCTGTAGTTACCCTTCAAGATTTTGTCTGCTGCCTCTAAGGCGTTTTTGGGTTCTACCTCTGTTAAGAATCCTCGTTCACCCATGTTAACGGTTAGAAGAGGCGGTTCGGGTTTTGGCACCGTTATGCAGGTGCGAAGTATTGTTCCATCTCCTCCAATTGTGATTATGAAGTCAGTTTGCATTTTTGCAAGAGAAACCGTCTCGGCCTGGGGCGCACTTATCTTTGCTACCAAGCTATCTTCAAGATAAACCTTCAATCCTTCCTTTGCAAGATGCTCTGCCAACTCCTCAGCAAGTTTCAAAGCTGCTTTCTTATCATAGCGGGCAACCAAACCAACGGTTTTGAACACGAAATCCACGGCTCAGTAAAATACCGTCGCCTCAGTCTATATTAACCCTTTCAGTGGAGAAATCTCCCTTTCCGCATTTTCTCTCTTTTTTTGTTTCAAAAGAGGTCGCGCTAGTGGGTTATCCTATGCGGAAGGCTCGCATTGAAACTGAACCATTCTGAAAACCTTCATGAATGAACTCCAACTTCTCCTCTCTCTTTTGTAGCGCAACCGAGTAAATCATTGGCAAATAATGATCGAGATTTGGAACCGCATAAACCGCTTCTTTTCCAATGCTGCGGTAATTGATAAGACCATCATGATCGCCTGAAACTAGCAATTGTTTGATTTCTGCGTCAAATCTGACGGCCCACTCGAACGGTTTAGCGTCAACGTCAAAATCGATAAGACCTAAGTTATGGACAATGTTCCCGCTTCCGATTATAAGAATACCGTTCTCTCGTAAAGGAGCAAGCTCTGAACCTACCTTGTAATGAAATTCCAAAGATTTCGAGTTCCAGTTGTTGTATGGTGAGTAGTCCAAGCTCATTTCAAAAACTGGGACATCGGCCAGGGAGTACATATGCTTTAAGACAGCCCAGGCCGCGTGATCTAATCCCCAGTTTCCGCATTTTACATGCGTCGATTTTACGGTTCTGATTGCCAGTTCAGCGTCTCCTGGCGAACCGGGGCTTGGATAGCTTAAGCGGTACAGTTCATCTGGGAAACCATAGAAGTCATAGATGGTCTTAGGATTGCTATCGCATGTCACACAAGTACCATCTGTTAGCCAGTGCGCAGATATCACAAGTATCGCCCGGGGCTTGGGAAGCTCCTTGGCCGCTTTGACGAGGCTTTTGGTGTAGCTGTTGTTTAACACTATGTTCATAGGTGAACCGTGTCCAATGAAAAGAACGGGCATAGTGGTCATCAAATCAACCCAAATTGAATTAGACATCTTGAACTACTTATCCATTTTCTGGACTGCTTAGAAGAGTGTTGTTTGATTATGACGGCATCAGTTTTACTGGTTTCCCTTCGACAAGATTGTAGACGTCAAAGATTTCTTCGATTACCTCGACTCGGTTTTTCTATCAATAATTCTTTGAAACTTTTTGCATTTTAAGAATTAGCTAGTTGGATATTTGACGCGCGCCACCTTGAAAACGTGACCGCAGTTATCGCAGGCATAATATTTTACTGAAAAATAAGGATTCTCTATTTTTTTGAAGAGCTTTGTAAACTCAATCCTGCATTTGGGGCACTTGACCATTTCGAACGCACATTTCAAAGGAGTTTGAATTGCACGATAAAAGGATTATGTGTTGTTAACTGAGATTTCATGCTTGATTTATTCAAAAATGTTGCATCTTCAAGTGACCCCCAAATTTATTCTATTCTCAACTTAGCCCGTTGAATTAGTCCACCGCTAAAAAATGCGCCAATAACCTTGGTTTTTCATAAAATGAGCCGGGTAGAATAGACAAATCATTGTTTATCCTATGTTTCTTATATCGGAAGACCTAATCCCTCATTTAAAATGTCGATAAGCAAAAGATAGAAAAAAGACTTTCTCACATATTTTACTGTCTTGGTGATTGGGTTTGGCTTTGGACTGTTTTCTTCCTGGGAAAACGATCTTGATAGATTCTTCAGGGTGGAGTGATCTGTTATTAGGCGTGGTTGTAGGTGCTCTTAAGCCTCCACATGCGATGTTGATGGAGCGCAGAATTCCCACGTCTTCTTTTCAGCCGCCAAACTTCAAGAACAAGAAATACTTGGATGATGCCATAAAGATTGCAGATGAAATCATTTCAGTTATGCAGCCTGACAGTGAAACATGCTTTAAGGTTTGCCAAGAATACGTTTTATCCAGCATTATAGAGCACTTGGAAAAACACGGCTTTACAGTCCAAAAAATAGAGTCACCACCTGAGCTTAAACAAATGGTTGAAAATGGCTACATTCGATGGTGCGAAGAAAAAGGAGTGCCCAAGGAAATTCTTAAAGACAAAAGACGCTTTTGGACATTTCTGAAGTGGGTGGCTGAAAAACCCCATTTAAGAGAAAGTCTCGTGAAGACAGGTTGGGCGAGCTGGGAAAACAAATGGAGAGAAGAAATATTCAAAAAACCTCTTAACTTGCACGAAGGGCAGATCCATTAATAGCCTTACACAAACGTCTTTAGGTTGCATACCTACAAAGTTAGAGGAAGAAGAAACTTTTTGACTTGTAGGAGAGCGCCAAAGGCTTGACAGAAGATGGGAAAGACACAGTGAAAGTAATTTATTGTGAGTACGCCTTAGCTGAGACAGGTTTAGGCGAATTTGAATTAAGCACTCGTGAGTGCGCAGGTTCCCCTTGTCCTCAATCAATTTTCCGTGACCCCGCAATCTACGTGAAGTGCCCCCAACGTTTGAAGTACAAAAAAGAGGGTGTGTCGGCGAGTCAAATTGAACCGAAGAAAGTTTTTGTTCGAGTCCACTCCAAGCAAGAGTCTACGCCTAAATTCACTGGTGTTTCCTGCAATGGCTGTCAATACAAGGGTGGTTCATACTGTTGGGGTCAATGCACATACAATATTTGGAAAAGAAAATCTGATTGGTAAAGCAATTTTTTTCAATGTGGTTCCAGGTTTGTGCTAAGAAGCCTACGGTTCAAATCTCATAGAGAACTAAAAGTTCGTCGTGCTATTCCTTAACAAACTTTCTCATTTGGTTGTTGTGCCAGCCGGTTTTGTCTTAATCGGCACGTATCTTTGTTCAAGAAGGTAGGCGAATCGTTTGGTGAACCATTTCTTGACGAATTCGACCAAGAAGATGTAGGCAATTATCAGTGCTGCTAAGGCTGGGTAGAATGTTGCAGGGGGCGGCACAAACTGGAATATGGCTCCCAAAGGTGTGTAGGGCAGTGCAAACGCTGTTGCGACTATCGCTAAACTGCTTATTAGCAAGTATTTGCCTGGTTTGCTCTTGTAAAACGGCGTCTTTCTGGTTCTTAAGACAAAAACTACTAGAGTTTGTGTTGAAAGAGATTCTACAAACCATGCCGTTTGAAAGACATGAACTGATGCCTGGAAGACAACAAGCATTATGAAGAAAGTTAGAAAATCAAAGATGGAGCTTACGGGTCCCATAACCAACATGAACCTTCTTATGTAGGATATGTCGAGCTTTTTGGGTTTTTCAATGTATTCTTCGTCTACGTTATCTGTGGGAATAGTGGCTTCGGAGAGATCGTACATGAGGTTGTTCAGTAGAATTTGAATAGCTGTCATAGGAAGAAAGCTCAAGAACAAAGAAGCGCCGGCCACGCTGAACATGGTACCGAAGTTTGAACTCACGCCCATCATTATGTACTTCATTGTGTTGCCAAAAGTTTTCCTGCCTTCCAAAACACCTTGATCCAGGACAGTCAGATCTGATTGCAGAAGGATGAGGTCCGCAGATTCTTTCGCCACGTCAACAGCGTTCTCAACCGATATTCCCACATCTGCAGTTTTCAGGGAAGGTGCGTCGTTTATGCCGTCCCCCATATACCCCACAACGTGCCCGTTTGAGCGTAAGGCCTTGATAACTCTGTCTTTCTGAGCGGGATTGACGCGTGCAAAAATGTTGTTGTCCTCAACAACACGAGATAGGGCATCGTCTTGAAGATGAGCAATGTCGTTTCCGAGGATGATGCCTTTAATGTTAAAGCCTAATTGTTCACAGGTGGTTTTTGTGACTAACTCGTTGTCGCCAGTGACTATTTTGAGTTCTACCCCGTCTCTTGCTAGCAATCTGACAGATTCTTTAGCGCTTTCTTTAGGCGGATCAAGGAAAGACAAGAAACCTAGGAAAACCATGTCGGTTTCATCGCCTATTGAGTAGTGCGTTTTGTCGTCTGTGACTTTTTTGTACGCGACTGCCAAAACTCTGTATCCCTGAGCGCTGAGGTCCATATATTTCTGATTAAACATGCTTTGGCAAACATTGGCGAAATCGCTTACTTTTTCATCAGTTTCGCAGTTTGTGCAGATCTTTTGGATTTCTTCAGGTGCGCCTTTGGCGATCAGGAGTCTTTGTCCTTCATGTTCAACGACCACCGAAACGCGTCGTCGGATAAAGTCAAATGGGATCTCATCGATTTTGTTGATATTGCTTACGTCTAAGGGTTTATACTGGAGGACCGCATCGTCTAATGGGCTTTTGAGCCCTGCTTCCAAAATGCTGTTAATGTAGCCGTAAGTCAATACTTTCGGAGCTTGCTTTCCTTCTAAATCTTCGTAATTGTTCAAGGTCAACTTATTTTCAGTTAGCGTCCCCGTTTTATCCGTGCATAAAACGTCCATGTTGCCAAAGTTCTGTATGGCCGCCAACCGTTTTACGATAACGCCTTTTTGGGACATTGCTACGGCGCCTCTGGACAGGTTGATGGACATTATCATGGGCAAGAGCTCTGGCGTGAGACCTACCGCGAGTGCAACTGCGAAAAGAAGTGAATCTAGTATGCTGCGGCTGCCCAAATAGAAGAAGGCGTTAACGAAAAACACGAAAAGCACTAGAAAAAGAGTGACTTCCGTCATTAAAGCTCCGAAACGCCGAAGTCCCTTCTCAAACTCGGTTTCAGTCGCCTTGCCGACAAGTTCTTTGGCGATTCCGCCGTACTGCGTGGAGCTCCCAGTCTTCACCACAACAGCGGTTCCAGTCCCGCTTACCACCGATGTTCCCAAGAAAACATAGTTGCTCCAACTGGTTAGCTCAGCTGTGGTTGTTGAAAGAGGATTGGCGTTCTTTTCAACTGGAAAAGCTTCACCAGTCAAGGCTGATTGGTTAAGGTTAAAATCTTTCACGCTGATAAGCCTGGAATCAGCAGGGACAAGGTCTCCCGCTATCAGATACACAATGTCTCCGGGAACGATTTCGGAAAGTTTTACTTCTTCCTTAAGACCGTCACGAAGAACCGTCGCTTTTGTAGTTACTCTTTCTTTGAGTGCTTCAGCGGCGTTTTGGGCTTTAGTTTCTTGGTATACATCAAGGATGATACTGAGAAGCACAATGAAGAAAATTATGACGGCATCCGTTACTTGACCTACAAATCCAGAAATCAAACCTGCAATCAGAAGGATAAGCACGAGCGGATTTCTGAGGTGGTAGAGGATTTCAACAAGCCCTGTACGCTTCTGTTTCTCGGCAAGTTCGTTTGGGCCGTACGTTGCGAGGCGGCTTTGAACTTCCTGCGTGGATAATCCAGATTGGGAAGTCTTAAGCTGCGCTAGAACTTCGTCAACTGGCAGAGTTAGGATTTCTTGGTTTTCCGTCATCAAGTCAACAGCGGTCGAAATGGTCTTAAAAGAATTAGTTCAGATTCGCTTATTAAATCTTAAATATATTGGCAATACCCTTCTTCTCATTTCTTCTCGACATTCGGGGCATTTAGGCTATGAAGGCAAAATCCAGACCACTAACGACAAATCTCATATACAAAAAAAGCCATCTACGAAACAGATGAACTCTTCACTCTAAGATGCCAAAAGAACCACAATATAGCAACTTTCTTAAATTACTGAGACTCGAGTAGTT
>Ga0074045_10003722_pt1 | contig 13701 bp, 6 predicted proteins | sample BogForMeECP23OM2_FD_94442 | JGI IMG/M metagenome (GOLD analysis project Ga0074045, IMG submission 94442) | Bog forest soil microbial communities from Calvert Island, British Columbia, Canada - Bog Forest MetaG ECP23OM2 | ecosystem: Environmental > Terrestrial > Soil > Wetlands ... | reverse complement strand
TGGTTCGGCGCGGGCACAGGCGAGGAGCGCATGCTCAAGGGGGCGCTGGCGATGCACGATGCGCTGGAGAAGGCCGGCATCAAAAACGTGTTTTACCAGTCGCCGGGCACGGCCCACGAGTGGCAGACGTGGCGGCGTGATCTCAACGAGTTCGCGCCGTTGCTGTTCAAATAACCAGCGGGAAAGAGGGAGAGCAATGAGAAGTGCCGTCTGTGCTGCCCTGCTCATGGCATGGCTTGTCCCGGCGGGTCATGGCGCATCCGGCCGGCCCGCGTTGTCCGTGGATGAACTGAGGGTGGAGCATTTGGTGAACCCACTGGGCATCGACGTAGAAAAACCGCGATTGAGCTGGATGCTATCGGCTGGACCGCGCGGCCGGCGGCAGAGCGCCTACCAGGTGCTGGTGGCCAGCAGTCCGGGGCGTCTCCGAAAAAACAAAGGCGACCTCTGGGATTCCGGCAAAATCAGCTCCGACCAGGACACGTTCGTCCCCTACGCAGGACAGCCGTTGGCCTCGGGAACCCAGGCGTGGTGGAAAGTCCGGGTATGGGACCAGGATGGCCGCGTAACGCCGTGGAGCACCCCGGCCCATTGGTCGATGGGATTGCTCCACGAGGAGGAATGGCACGGCCGCTGGATCGGCCTGGCGCGTCCGGCGGATGTCAAAGAGGGCACACCTGGGCCAGCCCCATGGTTCCGACATACCTTTACGCTTCCGAAGAAGCCGCATAGCGCCACGGCGTATGTGAACGCGCTGGGCTACTACGAACTCTACGTCAACGGGAAGAAGGTGGACGACTACGTTCTGGCCCCGGCGGTGGTGGATTATTCCCGGCGCAACTGGTATGTGACGCACGACATCACGGACCTCCTGGTGAAGGGCCGTAACACGGTGGCGCTGTGGCTGGGACGCGGATGGTACGTGCGGGGCCATCCGGGCGTGGTTTATGACGGGCCGCTGGTGCGGGCGCAGCTGGACATCACGCTGCCGCATGGCCGCGTCATGACGCTGGGAACCGACGGCACGTGGAAGGCAAAAGCCAGCCCGATCAAGCCGCTCGGCCGGGGCACTGCATTCGGCGACTATGGTGGGGAACATTATGACGCCAGGTTGGAGGTAGAAAACTGGAATGGCGTCAGGCTGGACGATTCCGGTTGGGAGACGGCCGCATTGTTCGACCCGCCGCAGGTGACGACCTCGGCGCAGATGGTCGAGCCCAACCGCATCATGGAAACGCTTCAGCCGGTGAAGATCGAGCAGACGCCGGCTGGCGGCTGGCTCATCGACATGGGGAAAAACTACACTGGCTGGCTCGAATTGCGCCTGCCGCCGGACACCATGGCCGGCACTGTCCTGAAGATCGAGTATGCCGACAACCCGCCGAGCGGCGGCCGTTACAGCACATTCAACCAGCGCGACGAGTACGTGACGCGCGAAGGAGCGGGCCAGGTGGTGTGCTCGAGATTCAACTACCACGCTTTCCGCTTCGCTCATGTCACGGGGTTAAGCCAGGCGCCCGCCGCCGAAGACGTCCGCGGCTATTTCATGCGCACGAGTTACGGGCGCGCGGGCGAATTCGAATCGTCCGACGAGCTGCTGAACCGCATCTACCGCCTGGTGACATGGACCTACGAGTGCCTCACGCTGAACGGGTACGTCGTGGACTGCCCGACGCGCGAACGCCTGGGCTACGGCGGCGACGCCGGCACGTCGATAGAAACGGGCCTGTTCAACTTCGACACCGGGGGCCTGTACAGCCGCTGGGCGGCCAACTGGCGCGATGCACAGGATCCTAATTCCGGCGATCTGCCGTACACCGCCCCCAATTATCCCGACCAGGGCGGCGGTGGGCCGATGTGGAGCGGCTTCGTGGTCACCATGCCGTGGCAGGTTTACCTGAACTACGGCGATAAGGGGGTTCTGGAGACCAACTACCCGATGATCCGGAAGTGGCTGGCCTTCGCCGAATCGAAGACGCAGGACCACATCCTGGAGCCGTACATCAGCATCGGCATCCGCATGCCGGAGTGGAACTACCTCGGCGACTGGGTAACGCCGCAGCGTCGAGGGTCCTACGGCGGGGACCTTTCCCGGAACCCCATCAGCGGGCATTTCATCAACAACGCGCACTACCTCTACACCTTGCAACTGGCCGCCAAGATCGCAGCGATTCTGGACAAGCCCGAAGATGCCGCGATGTACGCCGAACGGGCGGCCACGCTGCAGCGCGCGCTGCACGAACGCTATTACAACGCCGCCACCCACAGCTATGCCACCGGCGAGCAGCCCTACCTGGCGCTGGCGCTCCTGCTGGGCATCGTTCCGCAGGAATTGCGCGCCGCGGTGGCCGAGAACCTCGAATCGACCATTCTGGTCAAGGACGGCGGCCACATTGACGCCGGCATGCATGGCGCCTACTTCCTGTTGAAGGATCTCATGGAGGACAATCGGAACGACTTGATCTACCAGATGGCCAGCAAGAAGGACTTTCCGAGCTGGGGCAACATGCTGGAGCGGGGCGCCACCACAAGTTGGGAGAGCTGGTCGGGCGGGTCTCATATCCATGACACGCTGATTTCGATCGGGGCATGGTTCATCGAAGGCATTGGGGGTATTCGCGCGGACGAGAAGGCGCCGGGCTTCCGGCATTTCTTCCTGGAGCCGGCGCCGGTGGGCGGCCTGAGCTTCGCGCGAGCGAGCTACAAGTGCCCCCACGGGACGATCGCCAGCAACTGGCGAATCGAAAACGGCGTACTGCGGATGGACGCAACCGTTCCGCCGGGGACGAGCGCCACGCTGTACCTGCCCGGCGGCGCCGCCGAGGGAGTGACCGAGGGTGGACGGCCGGCAGCCGAGGCCGCGGGCGTGAGGTTCAACCGGGTTGAGAAAGGCAAAGTGGTCTTCGATTTGGATTCAGGCAGCTATCAGTTCACCTCGAAGCTGGCACCGTAGAGTGCAGCGCAGGAACCGGTGAGAATGCGAAACCGGCATCTGACGCCCACCCTAACAAACCTCGCCGCGGCCGCGGGTTGAGAGCAGTGGGCGCGCCCGCAACAATCAGCGCAGCGTCTCCGCGCGCTCCTGGTGCCATCTTCGGACCGCCCGGGGAATCTCCTTCAGATTCTCCAGCGGGGTCACCAGCGGCAGGGCGCACTCCGGGCCGATCAATCGTACGCCGGCATCGAGGTTGAGGTAGACCTCGCTGCGCACTTCCGCCGGCCCTTTGGTGAACAGCGTGACGGGATTATTGACGTTCCCCACTAGAGAGATGCGCTCTCCCACGATCGCCCTGGCTTGCGCCGGAGGGTTCTTGGAATCGAAGTGAAACCCCGCCATGCCGGTCTGCGCAATGTAGTCCATCCGGTCGAGCGTCTTGCCGCAGATATGGAGGATCAGCGGTACCGGCAGCCGTTGCGCCATCTCCTTATGGATGTCCAGCAGGAATCGCTTGTAGTACCCGGCGCTGACCAGGTCTCCGGTTGCATGGTCCGGGAGCGTCAGGACGTCGGCTCCCGCCTTGATCTGGGCTAGCCCAAATGCGACCGTAACTTCCTTCAGTTGATTCAGGTAATGCTTCGCCCGGCCAGGATCATCGACCGTCATCAACAGGAATTCCTGAAGGCCGAACACGTGGTAGGCGAGCGTCCATGGCCCCATCACTTTTCCGAGGATGGCCACCTCGCCGCCGAAGCGTCTTCGCAGGATGCGGATTGCTTCAAGGACACACTGGACATCCGGATGATCCAGAAAACCGGCAGGGATGGTCAGCTCATCCCGACCGTTCGAAATCGGCTCCGACGTCCTCACCGTGGGCCAACTGCCCTTTTCGCCCCAGTCGATCCGGCATCCCAGAGCCGAGGACTCTTGAACGATTGAGAACACCGGCATGATGGTATCGAAGCCCAGTTCGGTGTAGCCGGCCGCAGCCAGGCGGGCCATGAGTACCGGGACCCTGTTGGCATCGGGAAACGCCGCGCCGGAGATGTCCATCAGTTCCGTGGTCGCGATGGAGGTCGGAGTGCACAGCGCCGCCCGATCAATCGGTTCGCGGCGCAGCGCCGCGAGCACCCGCTGGCGGCTGTTCATCGGCGGGACGGCGAATGCGTCGGTCATGATCGGTGTGTCCGATTCATTATGTCATCTCACTTTCATGCCAACCATCCGGTCAGTGGATCGGGTTTGTTGCCGGGTCCCGGCAAGATATAATGAGGTCCGCCCAAGTGAGCGATCATTTTTCCCGCCGCGAATTTCTGGTCCGCTCCGGCGCCGCGCCCGCCGCACTGCAGGCCCAGCCGGGCAAGAAGCCCAACTTCATCTTCTACATGCCTGAAACCCTCCGCGCCGAGAGCCTGGGCTGCTACGGCCATCCGCTGGTGCGCACGCCCAACTTCGACCGCCTCGCCGGCGAGGGCGTCCGCTTCGAGCGGTGCCACGCGCAGAACAGCGTCTGCGGTCCCTCGCGCTGCAGCCTGATGACCGGCTGGCCGGTGCATGTGCGCGGGCACCGCAGCCTGTACTATTTCCTGCATGCCGAGGAGCCCAATCTGTTCCGCTATCTCAAGCAGAACGGCTACGACGTTTATTGGTACGGCAAAAACGACCTGCTGGCGCCCGAGAGCTTCCCCGAAAGTGTGACCGAGTGGGGACCGCGCCCGGCGCATGGGAAAGATCCGGCCGGCAATCCGTTCCCGCGGGACGATCCACATTACTATTCTTTCCTCTACAGCCCCGGCGGCGATCGCCGCGACACCGGCGACTGGGCGCAGGTGGAGGCGGCCATCAAGATCCTGGAGCGCGATTCGCCGCGCCCCTTCTGCATCTATCTGCCGCTCGACTTCGTGCACCCGCCTTTCACCGCCCCCAGGGATTTCTATGGCATGTACGATCCGGCCCAGCTTCCGCCGCTGCGCCCGCCCGGCCTGCCCAACAAGCCTGACTTCTACGCAGCCATCCGCCGCACGCGCCACCTGGACCGGCTCACCGACGCCGACTTCCGCAAAATCCAGGCCGTCTACCTGGGCATGATCAGCTACAGCGACTGGATGCTGGGCGAGTTGCTGGCGGCCGTCGAGCGCACGCACCATGAGGGCGACACCGCGGTGTTCGTCTTTTCCGATCATGGCGAATGGGGCGGCGATTTTGGCCTGGTGGAGAAGTGGCCCAGCGCCTGCGACGGTGTTCTCGAGCACCTCCCGCTGATCGTGCGCGCCCCGGGCGTCCAGGCTGGCCATGTCTCCCGGGAAATCGTCGAGCTCTATGACGTCATGGCCACCGTGCTCGAGATGGCCGGCATCGAGGCGCAACACACGCACTTCGCGCGCACTCTCGAACCCCAGTTGCACGGGCAGCGCGGCGATCCTTTGCGCGCCGCCTTCTGCGAGGGCGGCTACAACATTTACGAGCCGCAATGTTTCGAGCCGATGCAGCTCGTCCCCAGCCCGTCCAACATCTATTACCCTAAGGTCAAACTGCAGAACGAGCACCCTGAAACGATCACCCGGGCGGCGATGATCCGCACGCTCGATTTCAAGCTGGTGGCCCGGCCGGATGGGTTGAGCGAGCTCTACGACCTGCAGGCGGACCCCCGCGAGCTGCATAACGTCCACGGGAATCGCGCCTATGCCAGTCAGCAGGAACAGCTCTACAGCCGCATGCTGGAGTGGTATATCAGGACGGCGGATGTGGCGCCGAAAAAACACGACTCGCGGGGTTTCCCGCAAGCCTGATCCGCACCCGCGCCGTCAGGCAGCGAATGGGATTCGACCGCGGAAGCAGTCAGGAATACGGGAACCAGCTGGGGTCGATAGCGGGACTGACGCCGCTGGCCTCGTGGATGCGCTCGAGCAGCCGTTGCCGCAGCTCCTCAGCGATCTTCCGGTATGGCACGCGGCCGCCCAGGTTGACCTGCTGATACGGGTCCGCGTAGTTATCGTAGAGCGCATATTCGACGTAGCGCTCCGCCGCCGCCGCGCTCTTCCAGCCCGGCTGCTTCGGCGCCATCGCCGCATAGGTGTACTGCGGTGTCCGCAATCCACGCCCCGTGACGAACTCGGACATTTCGAAGTACACCTCGTTGCGCCAGCGCTCCGTCCGCCGGTCCAGCAGCGGCAGGAAGCTGCGCCCCTGCATCGCATCCGGAATCGCGCAACCCGCTGCATCGAGGAGCGCCGGCGCAAGATCCACCTGGCTCACCAATTCCGGGATCTGCAGTGCGCGGTTGAACCCCGGCCCTTCGATGATCAGCGGAATGTGAGTCGATCCGTCGTGCGGGCTGCGCTTGTATTCCGAATTGCGCGTCTTGAAATGATTGCCGTGATCGCTCACGAAGACCAGGATGGTATTGCGCTCCAGTCCGGTCTCCGCCAGCGTTTTTCTGATCCCGCCCACCGCGTCATCCACCCTGGCCACGCAGGCGAAGTAATCCCCGATCTGGCTGGGCCACGATCCCGGGAAAGGCCGCAGATCGTGGGGAATGAACGGATTGGGATAGCGCTGCGCGTACTCCGTCGGTGGATCAAACGTGTCGCGGTCGTTCTGATGATGAACTTCCAGGTACGACACCGTCAGCAGAAACGGCGTCTTGGCCGAGCGCAGAAACTTCTGCGCCAGTTCCGTCATGAAATCGACGCGATACTGGCCCGCGAAATGGATCGGTTTCCCGGCGCCGTCGTACAAATCGCCTTCGTAAGCGTGCGAAGTCAGCTCCAGCACGTTGGCCGCCTGCCACAGGTCCAGGAACCCGCCGCGGTTGGCCGGAGGGACCGGGCCGGCGGAGCTCCCGCGCGTGTCAGGCGCAAGGTGCCATTTGCCGATATAGTTTGCCGAATAGCCTTGCGCCCGCAGCACTGTGGCGAGCGTGGTGGCATTCTCGGCCAGGCCGATGCCGTTCCTCCACACGCCGTGCCGGCTGGGGTATTGCCCGGTGAAAATGCTGCCCCGTGCCGGCGCGCAGACCGGCTGGGCGCAGAACGCCGAGCGGAACACAACGCCGCGGCCGGCCATGGCATCCAGGTTCGGTGTCAGACCCATGGGATTCAGGCCCATTGCGCCGACGCAATCCGCGCGGAACTGGTCCGAAATGATCAATACGACGTTGGGCCGTTCGGCTGCGCCGGCGGTCTGGGCCGCGGTTCCGGAAGCAGCCATGGCCGCTGCGGCGCCCGTCAGCAACTCCCGCCGCGATGATCCCCAACCTTGCGATGCCATGTGATCTCCCGTCCAACATATCGCAGACGCGCCGCGCGCAGACGACCGCCTGCCGCCGCGGTATCCTCCGTGATCCAATCCGGCAGAGCGCCGGATCACACCATTTCCACCGCAATCTTGTTCACGGAGCCGGGCGGCTGCGGCGGAATCGGCAGCTGGATCTCACGCCCGTTCAGCTTCACACTGCGGATGCCCTTTTGCGCGCCGTTGGGGTTGCTGACCCTGATGTGGTAAGTCGCGTTGCGCCACTGCCGGGTCACCTCGAACTGCTCCCAGTCGCTGGGAATGCAGGGATCGATGATCATCCCGTCAAAACTCAGGCGGATCCCCAGAATCCAGCGCGTAACCGCAGTGTAGTTCCAGCCGCCGCTGCCCGTGAGCCAGGGATGACGGGCGCGCCCGAAGGCCGTGTGGTCCCGGCCCATGACGAACTGGCAATAGGAATACGGCTCGGCCTCGCGGACCTCGATCTGGTCGTTCTGGTTGTAGGGCAACAAAGAGTCGTAGAACTTCATCGCCCGGTCGCCCCGGCCCAGCTTGCACTCGGCGATCACCGCCCAGGGATTGGGATGGCTGAAGATAGCGGCGTTCTCCTTGACGCCCGGATAGACCCGGCCCACGAAGCCGATGTCGTCGTCGGGTTTCGTAAACGCCGGCCACAGCAGGTGGATGCCGTATTGGGAATACAGGCGCTTGTCGACCGCATCCATGCACTGTCGCGCGCGCTCGGGCGAGGCGGCATCCGAAACGACGGCCCAGGTGTTGCTCTCAATGAAGACCTGGCCCTCGGCATTCTCGCGCGACCCGATCTTGCGCCCTTTGGCCGTGATGCCGCGCAGGTACCACTCGCCGTCCCACAGCTCTTTCTCGCAGGCCGCGCGGACCTTGTCCGCCAGCGCCGAGTACCGCGCCGCATCCTCGTCGCGGCCCAGGTACAGCGCTGCCTCGACAAAAGCGCGCAGAGCCCAGTGGTGCAGGAACGACACCATGGCGCTTTCTCCACCGCCCAGGTTGAGACAATCATTCCAATCCGCTCTGAGGCCCTTGCAGATGCCCGTCGGCCCCACCTGTTCAGCGGAGAAATCCAGCGCGCGCTTGAGGTGTTCGTAGACCGTCGCCTGGCCCTCGTCGGCGAAGGGCAGGACCTCGTCGAGCAGCGCGACGTCGCCCGTCTCCTTCACGTACTCGCACACTGAGACCACCAGCCACAGCACATCGTCCGAACATGTGTCCGCCAGGCCGTGGATCACGCTCTTGCGATCGGGCGCCGGCGTGATGGTTGGCGATTTGAACCGCGGCGCATTCTGCTTTTCCGGGTCGAACCAGTCGGGGTCAAACAGGTGCAGCCCGTAGCCCATGCTGACCTGCGCTTTCATCAATTCGACAATGCGCTGCCGGCACTTGCCGGGATTGGTGTGCACCACGCTCATCACGTCCTGCGACGTGTCGCGATAGCCCAACCCGACGCGCCCGCCGACCTCGATGAACGAGGCAAAGCGCGACCAGACGACGCACGTTTCGGCCTGGTACAGCGTCCAGATGTTGACCATCGTGTTCAACCCCTCGTGGGGGGTCCGGCACTGGAACACCGCCAGCTTGCGGTCCCAATACGACTTCAAATCCGCGAACGCCCGGTCCACGTTCGACGAATTCGAGTACTTGGCCCTGATCTCGTTGCCCTGGGCGCGCGTGCCGACTCCCAACAGGAACACCAGGCGGACCTCCTGGCCGGGGTCGACGCTCAGCCGCTTATGCAAAGCGCCGCAGTGGTTGCCGCCCAGTTCCACGCTGCCGTGGCAATGGCCCCGTTCGACCGCGATCGGATTGGTCTCGGTGCGATAGCTGCCCAGGAAACTGTCCCGCATGCTGTCGAAACTGTCGGGATCGAAACTCGCGGTGAAGTAATGGAAGGTCGAAGGTTCGTAATAGAAGTCGTATTCGATGATCCCATCCTGGTAGCTCGACCCGCTGGCGTACAGGCTCATCTGGAGATTCTGATTGTCGATCTCGATGTGGTGGAAGCTGAATTCGACGTATCCGAAAACACTGAGACTGCGCTTCGTGGAGCCGTTGTTCCTGATCCGGACGTCCCACAGCTCCACGTCATCTTCGGCCGGAATGAACACTACCTGCTCCGCATCGAGGCCTTGATAATCGCAGCGGAATCTGGAGTACGACAGCCCGTGCCGGCACTCATAGCGGGCCTTCGCGAGATCCTTGCCCACGCTCTGCCAGGACACCGTCCAATACTCGCCGCTCTCCTCATCCCGCAGATAGACATAGTGCCCCGGCCGGTCCAGCGGAACGCCGTTGGCGCGGAACCGCGTGACCCGCTTATGCTCGGCATTCTGGTAAAACGAATAACCTCCCGCGTTGTGCGAGATCACCGTGCAAAGGTCCTTGATGCCCAGGTAATTGGTCCAGGAAACCGGCACGTCGGGCCGCTCGATGACGTATTCCCGCTGCTCGTTGTCGAAGTGACCGTAACGCATGTCTCGCTCCGCAATGATGAATCGCCGCTGCGCCCGAGAGCCTCTGGCGGATAGCTCCTACGAAGCGGCTGCAGTTTCAGCCACGGGTTGTTCCACCGTTCTCGCATGGATCGGGATCAGCCGCGCCAGGATCAGCGCCGGGATGGACGCCAGCAGAACCCAAATGAAAAAGTTCCGGTAGCCCAGCGCCATCTGGATCTTCCCGCTCACGGTGCCCGGAATCAGCAGGCCCAGATTCATCAGCGAATTGGCGAACGCATAGTGCGCCGTCTGGTATTTCCCTGGTGCGATCTCCTGCATCATTAGCAGGATCACGCCCACAAATCCGAAACCGTAGCCGAACATCTCGGCGCTCAGCGCCGTCGTAACCAGCGCGACGTTGGCAGGCAGGGCCGTGCTCAGGTATACGTAGGCCAGGTTCGGCAGGTTCATCACGATAATCAGCGGCAGCAGCGCGCGGCGCAGCCCGAGCCAGGAGGTGAAGTACCCGCCGCCGATGCTGCCCGCGATGAAGGCGACTGTGCCGAAGGTGCCGTAGATGGTCCCGAACTGTTCCGTCGTGAGTCCCAGACCGCCGACGGCCCGATGGTCGACCAGGAATAGCGGCCCGATTCGCACCACCTGCCCCTCGCCGGCGCGGTAGAGCAGGATAAAGACCAGCAGCCACCAGATGTTGGGCTTCCTGAAGAAGCTGACGATCACATCCTTGAACGTGACGGCCATCTCGCGCAGCGACTCCGAGCGCCGCTCGGATCCCCCGGTCGGCAACATTCTGGCGTGGTACAGACTCAGCCCCACCAGGGTCAACCCCATGGCCGCGAAGATCGCCATCCACGCATGGCGCACGTCGGTTCTCATCTCCAGGTAGCCCGCCAGGATCACCAGGGCGCCCTGCGAGAAGAACCGCGCCACATTGAAGAATCCGCCCTGCCAGCCCGCGTAGGCCGCCTGCTCCTTGTCCGAAAGGCTCGCGATGTACAGCCCGTCGGCCGCAATGTCGTGCGTCGAGGAGCAGAATGCCACCAGCACGAACAGCGCCAGCGTGTACCGGAAGTAGTTGGGCAGCGGCAGGCACACGGCGATCAGCGCGAGGCTCAAACCGACGATGAACTCGAACGAGACGACGAAGAACTTCTTCGTCTTGAACATCTCCAGCAGCGGGCTCCAGAAGGGTTTCAAGGACCATGGAAGCAGCAACCAGCTGGTGTATAAGGCGATCGCGTCGTTCGGCATCCCGAGCCGCTTATACAGAATCCCGGCGATCAATGATATGGCAAAGAAGGGGATGCCTTCGGCGAAATAAAGCGTCGACACCCAGGTGGCCGGGTGAACATGCTTGGACCGCTGGTCAGGTTTCATCACGCACGCTCATATCTCCGGCTGGCGCTGGAATCGGATCGGAGAGTCGCCGGCAGCGCGATCAACCCATCGCCGCCGGTATAACGTTCTCACCCTCAATCCCTCCTCGCGTATCGTACCCGCGCATTGAGATGGTGCGGCGGCCCCAAGCTCTGCGTCCAGTGCGCAACCGTTGCGCAGCCGTTGTAAACCGGACCATCACAAGACCAGCAATGAGCTCCAGACTCGTCGGAGCGCGCAGCCGCGCCATACACTGGCCGCAGTACTTCAAAGAAGATTGCCGATGGTTGCAGGACGAGCGACTGGGCACAATACCAGATTCATCGCGCCACGCCCGGCGCTGTCATTCGCTCCGCCGTGTCAAACAAGGAGGCCGGCCCTCGCTCTACAAAGGAAAGCCGGCCTCGATTTCAAACCGTCAAGCGTTGAGGCTTGACGGGCCGCTCCGCGTCAGAACGAGTACTTCAAGGCAAGCTGGATGTTGCGCTCGCCCTGACCGCTTTGCAACAGGCCCATGCCGGTCCCGACACCCATGTTCGGGGCGTTCAGGATGGGAGTGTTGAACAGGTTGATGAATTCACCCCGCAGTTCGATGTGCTGGCGCTCGGTGAGGGCGAATCTCTTCATCAGGTTGAAGTCGATTGTCTTCAGCCCCGGCCCGCGCACGGTGCCGATGCCGCAATTGCCGAACGTGCCGGCGGCGGCGGGAGCAAACGCGTCGGGGTTGAACCACTGATAACCGCCGAACGGCGAATTCTGCATGCCGTAGTAATCGACCGCGCTGACGCAATCGGCGCGCGGGCCGCGGCTGCCGGTGCCGGAAGCGTCGGCCCAGCTGTTGCCGGCGCTCATGGCGAAACCGGTGTGGAGGGTCAGAATGGCGCTGGCCTGCCAGCCGCCCAATACTGCGTCGGTCACTTTGTTCGCACCGTTGCCGAACTTCTGGCCGCGACCAAAGGGAAGGCTGTAGACGGCGTTAGTGACGAAGTTGCTCTTGGCGTCGTACTCGCAGAGCCCCCACTCGGCAGCCGCGTCGTAGATGTTCTGGTAATACCAGTTGACCTGCGAGGTCTGGCCGCCCTGGCCGTAGTAGCCGATGTTGTCGGTCATGCACTTGGAGAAGGTGTAGTTGGCGGTGAATTGCAACCCCTCGGACAGCCGCTTCTGGGCGGTGATCTGGAGGGCGTTGTAGGACTGGTTGCCGATCGTAGCCGTGCCTGAGATTTGGCCGACTTCCGACAGCAGTGTGGGATTGCCGGCCAGGTACCTGGTGGGCGACACGGTTCCGTCGGCGTTCAACACACCCTGGTCGTAAGGCATGGGCACCATCAGGTGGGTGGTGCGTTGGCCGACGTAGGCGGCGGTGACCGTCATGCTGGGAGTGAACTGCTCCTGCAGGGTGAGGTTCCACTGATTGGCATCGGCCGGCCGGATGTTGGGATCCCAGACGCGCAGGGTCACTCCCGCAAGCTCGTTGCCGCCGCCCGAGAGGAATGGCGAGAAGCCCTGATCCAGCGTCGAGGCGGGCAGCAGATTGCTGTAGGCGGCAGTAGTGTAGTTGTCGTCGTTCTCATGCGCGAACGGCGGGTTGATGGGCAGCCGCAGATTGGTGCCCGTGCCCTCGAGGTAATTGGAGAGCGAATAGCCGGTGCGCACGACCAGCTTGCCGTTGCCCGGAGTCCAGGCGATGCCGATGCGCGGCTGGAAGTTGGTGATGCCGTTGTACTGGTTGTAAAGCGCGTTGCAGTTGTTCCACGGGCAGGCCTGTCCGGAGATGTACTCCTTGCCCGTCACCAGGTCGCCATTGGCCTGGCGGTTGTCGACCTCGTCCCACGGCGTGTGTAGTTCCCACCGCAACCCCAGGTTGACTGTCAGGTGCGGAGTGACGCGCCAGTCGTCCTGGTAAAAGGCCGCCAGCGAGTTGGAGCGCTGGCCCCACGTGCCGCCGTTGACGCCGCCCTGGATCTCCTGCGGCAGACCCAGCATGAAGTCGGCCTCGCCCGAACCGCCATAAACGCCGCCGGGGGAATTGCCGGGCGTTGAGGTGGTGTAGAAGCCGCCGAAAATGAACGTTCCGGCGCGACCGTTATTACCGGAGTAGAAGGTATCGACGCGGTAGCGGAAGCCCTGGAAACCAAAGTGCATCGTGTGATTGCCCTTGGTGTAGATCAGAGTATCTTCGTAATGGATCACCGTGTCGGCAAAGAGCTGATAGATATCGCTGTTGCCGATCCCGTTGATGCCACCGATGCTCATGCTGGGCAGGAAGCTGGACGGCACATCCGGAATGCCCACGGTTTGAGCATATCCGCTGAGCCCACTTCCCGCGGCGCCGTTGTTGATGAACACATAGTTCACGCCGAACCGCGCTTCATTGACCAGCGACGGGCTGAACGTGTGCGTCAAATCCATCACGCCGGTATGCGTGGGCGCCTCCCAGAAGGAGTTATAGAAAATGGGGACCGTGTTGGTGCCGGGGTTATTGACCGCGCTTTGTGAGTAACGCAGGAAGTACCGGTCCTTGTCGGAGATGTTCCAGTCGAACTTGATGTCGCCCTGATCTCCGTCGATGGCACTAGCCGAGCCGTACGAGAGGTTGTTGATCAAACCGGGGAGATTCGCCTGCGGGTAATACTGGGAATT
>Ga0074045_10003720_pt1 | contig 13704 bp, 10 predicted proteins | sample BogForMeECP23OM2_FD_94442 | JGI IMG/M metagenome (GOLD analysis project Ga0074045, IMG submission 94442) | Bog forest soil microbial communities from Calvert Island, British Columbia, Canada - Bog Forest MetaG ECP23OM2 | ecosystem: Environmental > Terrestrial > Soil > Wetlands ... | reverse complement strand
TGGTGATCTCGTCGAAATGTTCGTAGAGGAAGTTCTGCTTGTGGTGGTGGGCCATCCATTGCGCAAGAATCGCGCCGCCGCGGCTGACGATGCCGGTGATGCGACTGGTAATCAGCGGCAGGTACTCGACGAGCACGCCGGCGTGAATGGTCATGTAATCGACGCCCTGCTCGGCCTGCTCTTCGATGACTTCGAGCATGACGTTAATGTCGAGGTCTTCGATGCGCTTGACGCGCGAGACCGCTTCGTAAATCGGCACGGTGCCGATGGGCACGGGCGAGTGGCGCAGGATAGCTTCGCGAATTTCGTGAATGCCGCCGCCAGTGGACAGGTCCATCACCGTGTCGGCGCCGTAGTGCACCGAGGTGTGCAGCTTCTTCAGCTCTTCATCAACGTTGCTGGTGATGGCCGAGTTGCCGATGTTGGAATTGATCTTGCAACGCGACTCGATGCCGATAGCCATCGGCTCCAGTTCGGGGTGGTTGACGTTGGCCGGAATGATCATGCGGCCGATGGCCACTTCGTCGCGGATGAGCTCCGGCGCAACCTTTTCGCGCTCGGCGACGAAGACCATCTCTTCGGTGAGCAGGCCCTTGCGCGCAAAGTGCATCTGCGACATGTTGGTGTCGCCGCTGCGCGCAGCCTCTTCGCGGCGCTTGGTGATCCACTCGGCGCGCGGTTTCAAAACGCTCGTACCATTGCCGTTGCTGACGTTGTTGTTGCTCATAAACTGGGACCCTTCTGGCGTAAACCGCTATTATACCGCCGCAAAATGAAGTGCAGGTGACCGGATAAGGAGCGGACTCGGCGCGGACTGGAGATCGTGGTAAGAGAATCGAATGGTTTTCCCGCTTTGCTCCGTTTTCCCGAGATGTTAGCCTCAGTGCGACACCGGAGGCAGCAGGAATGGCGGAGAATAAAACCAAGCCCACCGAAGTAAGCGCGGCGGCGTTTGTGCAGGCGATCCCGGACGAGAGCAAGCGCGCCGATGCAAAAGCCCTGGTCAAGATGATGCAAAGCGCGTCGGGCGAAAAGCCGAAGATGTGGGGGCCGTCCATCATCGGCTTCGGTAGCTGCCATTACAAATACGAAAGCGGGCGCGAGGGAGATGTGCCGCTGGTCGGGTTTTCTCCGCGCAAGGCCGCAAACGTTTTATATGGTGCGATCGGGTTCAGTGGCGCTGAGGCGTTGCTGGCGAAACTCGGCAAGCACACCACCGGCAAGGGGTGCCTCTACATCAGGAAGCTGAGTGATGTGGACCTCAAGGCGCTGGAGGCGATGCTGGTGAAGTCGCTGGCGGCGAAGAGGGGGAAGTACAAGGCATAGGCAAATTTCCTTTGGCCCTTCGCGACTGGAACTCCATCGACCGCATAGAGCAGCGCCCTCAATCAACAGTACGTCAAAAGATCATTCTCGCAACGACCAGGATCTTGCTGGGCTCGCTGGCGTCTGAGTCCTCCAAGCATGCTGCTTGGACTCCCAAAAAATGCGTTGCGCATAACTATAACGCTATACCATAGCACTAAAACGATTGATAATAGGTAAGTTATGATATTTACTATAGATACATATTTGTGTTATATATAACCAGTTCACTAAATCAGTACTACGCTATCTCCCGGTGATGGGAAGCACATTGGGATTTCAAAGAACAATCCAGCCGGGGCAAGAGACACCAATCCCTTCGCCGCACGAAGCACGAATAACACGACCAGTATCAAGGCGATAGGACGCAGCGCACAGCGGCTGGTGATAAGCGAGACTAGCCAACTAATCGAGCCTGGCGCGCCTTCTTCCCACCGCGTACAGCAACATACCCCCACCTATCAGTAGCACGCTGAAGAAGACCACCTTCGCCACCGCCAACACCTTGTTCGGCTCGGCGGGGTCCGGGACGACGGAGGCGACAATCACAGCCGTCGTCGTCATCATGGCCAGAACTGCAAGGCCGATGGCAACCGGCTTGCCTCCGGGAACGCGAATTACCCCTGATTCGACCGGCTCGCCCTGCAGACGGATCATCGCGGCGAACATGAACAGGTAGGGCACGAAGTTGGTGATGATGGTCATGGTGACCAGCACCTGGTAAGCGCCGTGGACCGTGCTGCCCGCCTGCCCCAGCAGGATGAATACCACGCAGCACACGGCCTGCGTGACCAGCGAGACGGCTGGCGTGCCCCACTTGGGATGCACCCGCCCGAACGCGGGCGGAAGGTAGAGGTCAATGCCAACGACGAACGGGATGCGCGCGAGCGCCGCTAGGTATGCGCCGACTCCGCCGAGATTAGCAAGGCAGATGAGCAGCGCAACCGCGGGGCCGATTCCATACCAGCCGACGCGCGCCGCGGCACTCGTGATGGCCTGCATGATGCCTTCCATGTTGTTGACCTGCGACTGGGGCAGGGCAACGAGGATGGCAATCGTCCCGAGAATGTAGCCGGCGGTGATGATGAATCCCGCGACTATCAGAGCGCGAGGGACAATGCGGCGCGCGTCCTTAATTTCGTCGCCCATGAACGACGCGGCCTCGGCGCCGCTGAAGGCGTAAAGGAGGGTCGCCCATACTCCGAACATTCCCGGGTTGAGCGAAGGTGTCATGCTGGCCGCGTGGAAGCTGGTGGAAGAGCCGAATTTCATCCACGCCACTGCGCCAACAACGCACAGCAGCCCGACGGGCAACCAGGTTCCCATCGAACCGAGGTTGCTGAGCCATTTGCCGATGTTGAGGCCGACGACGTTAAGCGCGAGCGCGAGGCCTACGCCGAAGAATGAAAACGCTATGAAATACAGCGGGCTACGCTGCCAGGAGTTCCAGCGCGTGCCTCCGATGTAAAGCGCGTTGCTGGCGGCGAAGTAGAGCACGGCGGGAAAGTAAGGCAGGTTGCTGGTCCAGTAAATCCAGCCGGTGAGGAAGGCAGGGAAATCGCCGAACGCTCGCTTGGTCCAGAGGTAAAGGCCCCCTTCCTGCGGATAGCGCGAGGAGAGTTCCATGACGCAAAGAGCAAGTGGAATGAAAATAGTGAATAGGCCGACTACCCAGATCACGATGGAACTGGAGCCGACGCTAGCGGCGACAGGGATCCAGCGGAGGCTCAGGGTCGTCACCACGTAGAACATCACAAGGTCGCGGAAGCCGAGGACGCGCTTGGGGCGCGGGGAGTCGGGTGGTTGTACCGGCGCCGGGGCGTTCATGGATGGAAAGGATTGTTTCATACAGACGAACGAACCGGACTGTCTACTGTCCCTGCGGGACTCCCGGCTTGTAAAACGCGCTAGAGGTCAGACCGCCAGGAAGTACCGGTAGAACTCTTCGTCGCGCTTCCAGCCGAGGCGTTCGTAAAGGCGTTGTGCGGTGAGATTGCCGGTGGCGGTCTCGAGCATCAGTCCGTCAGCCTGCGTGCTCTCAGCGAACTGGCGGGCGCGGTCCATGAGAGCGTGGGCCACGCCGTGCTTGCGCGCGTCTGGAGCCACGTACAGGTCATTGAGGATCCACTGGCGGGTGAGGTTGGTTGAGGAGAAGACCGGGTAGAGGTGCACAAACCCAACGGCATCGTGATCGTGGAGGGCGAGGAAAAGCACCGACTCGCCTTTGCTCAGGCGCGCAAACAGGAAACGGCGCGCCGCCTCCTGATTGGGCGGCTTCTTGTAAAACTGCCGGTAGGCGTCAAACAGGGGGGCCACCACGCCGACATCAGCGGGCGTGGCCTGCACAATCTCGATCTGAAGAGCTTCGGAGTACATTCCGACAAGGAAACACGGCAGTCCCGCTGCGTCAACTATTTTGTGGCGGCCGTCTCCGACCGGGGATAGTAGGAGTCCAGCTTGCCCGTCACCGCGCGAACCATTCATTTTGTTTTTCGGCGCGAGTCTATCGCAGAAACAACCCTTATAGTTTATGATTCGCGCAAGAATGAAAGTTTGCGCGAGCTACGTCCGCGTCCGCGGATCGCGCAATGTTTGGGGCCACCGGGAAAATCAAAGCCGAAGTCACTCCCCATCGCAAGGCCATAGGAGTCCGCATGCCCGACCACTCGATGAACGATGGCACGACTGCCGTACAGGCGCCCGTGAAGCGCTCTGTTCAGAAGCGCTCGCTCATTCTCGATACCGCAATGCGTCACTTCGCGGAAAACGGTTACGAGGCGGCCCACATGGGCGACATGGCGAACCAGTTGGGCATCGCCAAGGGCTCCGTGTTTCAGCACTTCGGCAGCAAAGATGCGCTTTTTTTCGAGGCCTACAAGTCGGCGCTGCGGTCGCTGCCACCGTATCTCGAGGTCGCGGCTGAGGTCAGGGATGAGGGTTTCTTTGCCGTGGTGCGCCATCGCTTGTCGTTGGCCCCGGAGTTCCTGGAGAAATATCGGGTTCCCTACCGAGTGGTTCTACTGGGCAACTATGGGTCGGATATTGCTCTCAAGAAACGCATTGTCGGCTTTGTCGCCAGTGAAGACCCGCTTGGGATGGCAGCGTTTGTGCAGATGGGAATCGATCGCGGTGAGGTGCGCACCGATATCGATCAATCGCTGGTCAGGTCAATTCTCGAGTGCACCTTCGAACATATGCATGACTTCCTGCTGACCGAAGAAATCGATCCGGAACTCTTTCATCGCACCTCCGCCCTAAACGGCAACAAAGAACGGATGATCGACCAGTTCGTTACCGTGTTGCGCGGCGCAATCGGGACTCCACCGCGGGCTTAACTCGCCACGGCACGCCTGTTATCATGGCCTTCCGCGAACGTCCCGGGAGGCCCAATGGACTTGCCGCTGCACGAAGTCCTGCATTCCTACAATGATCAGAGCCCGCTGGCGGAGGCTTCTGCCATTCCCGCCGCGTGGTATGTCGATGAGCGCATCGCGCGGCTGGAACGGGAGTACGTATTCGGCGGGACGTGGCAGGTAGTGGCACGGGTTGACCAGTTGCAGCGGCCCGGACAATTCGTCACAACGCAGCTTGCGGGTGAACCACTGGTCATTGTGCATTCGGCTGACGGCGAGTTGCGGGCGTTCTACAACGTGTGCCGGCATCACGCGGCGGCAGTGGTGACCGAAGCGGCGGGCGATACGACGATCTTTCGTTGTCCCTATCACGGGTGGAGTTACGGCCTCGACGGTGCGCTGAAGGGGGCTCCCGAGTTCGAGGGCGTGTGCGGCTTCGATCGCGCGAAGAACGGGCTGGTTCCCGTTCAGTGTGCCGGATGGGAGCAGTTTGTCTTCGTGAATCTTGATCCGCGTGCTTCTCCGCTGGCGGATTTTCTCGGCGGGTTGGCTACGCGGGTCGCGCCGCTGAATCTGGCGTCGGTGCATTTCTTCGAACGCCGCGTGTACTCACTGGGTTGCAACTGGAAGGTGTTCGTCGATAACTATCTCGACGGCGGATACCACGTGCCGCATCTGCACAAGGCGCTCAACAGCGTGCTTGAGTACAAGCAGTACACCATCGAGAACGAAGACCGTTACTGCCTGCAGTCGAGTCCGATGGTTTCATCTGAGATGGATGCGGCGACGTCCGCTACGCGCCAGGGTGATCGCGCGTGGTACTTCTGGCAGTATCCCAACTTCATGATCAATCTTTACCGGGGATACATGGACACCAATTTGGTGCTGCCTTACGGCGTAGACCGGTGCACGGTGATCTTCGATTTTTATTTTGACGATGTGAGTGAAGCGGCCGCCGAACGCAATCGTCAAAGCATCGCGGTGGGTGAGCTGGTGAACGACGAAGACGTTGGGATCTGCGAGTCGGTGCAGCGCGGGCTACATTCGCGAGCGTATGGCGCAGGACGGTTGTCGGTGCGGCGCGAGGCGGGGGAACATTTGTTTCACCGGTTGTTGGCAGGGGATTTGAAGCGGGGATTGTAGTTCCCTCGCCCAGTTTAGCGCCTAAACGACGGCGCCCGGCAATGGCACGTTCGAGCCCCCTGCGACGAGTCCCGTGCCAGCCAAAGAAAAATTATGTGTGCTGGAACTTCCGAATAGGCACATAATGTGACGCCTTTGGCAGCTATTCCGAAAAATTCGAAATATTTCTCAACGCAGGAGAGAATCATGACCCAAATCACTTCACCCGCAACCGCCCATCGAGTGGCGAGGTCATTCGCATTACGCCTACAGGCTGCTGGACACGATGCCTTCGTTCCCGCGCCGCCGCAGATTGACAACGGAGACGAAGCGCTCTATGCCGATAAGTGCGGAACCTATACGAAAGGTATTCTGCAATCAGGAATCGGGCTCGTAGATCCGGCGGCCTATCAGAGTTTCAAAAAGGCACTGAACAGCGGTAACCCCGCAGATTTTGAGGCGATGGTTCTAGGTGGACCGCGCACCGAGAATGGGCCGCAGGGCGGCCTGGCGTTCGATCTGGAATGCCTGGACGGCAGCCAATTCGCAGCACCACCGGCGCCAACCCTTGCGAGCGAAGAATACGCCACAGAACTGGTGGAACTCTACTGGGCATCACTGCTGCGGGATATCGCGTTCACAGGCTACTCCGCGAATTCGGTGGCCACGGCGGCGGCGAATGAATTGTCTGCAATGCCCTACTACGAGGGGCCGAGAGATGGCACCAACAAAGTCACTCCAGACTTGTTGTTCCGGGGCGGCTTCGCCGGTGAAACAATTGGACCTTATATCTCACAGTTCCTCTTACAGAACACAAGCTTTGGTGCTCTGCCGATTGTTCAGAAATACACAACGCTGAAAAAGAACCTCGATTACATGCTGGACCCTACCACCTTCCAGCAGGTGCAGAACGGGATTTCAACCGGATTGCAACTGCAGAAAAGAACGCAGTTGATTCTGCACAACGGCCGTGGGCTAGCCGCCTATACCCACGAAGATGTGCTTTATCAGGCCTACTTCATTGCGTATCTGGTATTGAACACGATCAACGGCGGCATGCCTGCACCTTTGAACCCGGGTAATCCGTATAACGGATCCACAAAGCAAAACGGATTCAACACGATGGGACAGTCGGACATCGCAGCGACACTTGCCGCAGTGGCCAGCGAAGCGCTCAAGGCAGTGTGGTACCAGAAGTGGTACGTGCATCTTCGCCATCGTCCAGAATCGGGCGGCGCGATCGTATATCTGAACAAAACAGGCAAGGGCAACACGATCCAAGGCCAGCTTAGCGGGACGGTGCTGAACTCAAAGGCGGTGAAGAGCGCCTTCACAACCAACGCCAGCTACTTTTTGTCTCAGGCCTTTCCAGAGGGTTCGCCGACGCACCCGGCGTACCCAACGGGACACGGTACTGTGGCGGGCGCCTGCATCACTGTTTTAAAGTTCTTTTTCGACGGCGGTTTCGTCATTCCAGACCCGCAAGTGCCGTCGAAGGATGGAACGACGCTGCGCAAGTATATGGGCGGTGATGCCGGACAGATCACAGTCAATGGCGAACTGCATAAGCTGGCACACAATATCAGTTTTGGTCACGGTATCCACGCCGGCATTCACTGGCGGAGCGATACCGATACATCGATCCAGTTGGGCGAGGCGGTGGCGTTAAGCGTTTTGCAAGACAGGGCCAACACATACAACGAGAAGTTCACAGTAAAGCTGACGAAGCTGAATGGCAGCATCGCCACCGTCTCAAATCAGTAAGAGACTCAATGCCGCTTTGCTCGGTGCGACGAGCCAATACCGAGAAACGCAGGATGCTCCAACGTAAACGTCGGGACATTGCCCTGAGGATCTATTTTCGCAAATGCTTGACGATCTCACGTGCGGCGTTGGCCCCCGATCCGCCAGTCAGGCCGTTGCCGGGGTGCGTGCCGGATCCGCATAAATACAGGCCTGCGACGGGGGTGCGGTACTGCGCCCAATCCAATAGCGGACGCATGGTGAAGAGCTGGTCGAGCGCCAGTTCGCCATGGAAGATGTGTCCGCCGGTGAGACCGTAAGTTTGCTCCAGGTCCTTGGGCGTGATGACCTCGCGGGCTTCGATCTTGCCGGGCAAGTCGGGCGCATACTCCGCCAGAGTGTTGACCACAACATCGCCAAGTGCGTCACGCTGCGAATCCCAATCTGCATCGCGCAGTTTGTATGGCGCGTACTGCATGTAGATCGACATCACGTGCTTGCTGGCGGGAGCGAGCGAGGGATCGTGCAGCGACGGAATCGTGGCTTCGAGATACGGGTGCTGGGAGAACTCGCCATACTTCGAGGCATCAAAAGCACGCTCCAGATAATCCACGTCAGGCGATACTTGGATACGGCCTCCCAACAGAGAGGTGGCATCTCCGCCCAGACCTTTGAAGGTGGGCAAGCCGCCCAACGCCAGGTTCACCTTGGCGACGGTGCCGTTCATGCGGTAGTGCTGTAAGCGCTGCAGAAAGCTGGGCGCGAGATGCTGCGGATCAACCATGCCAAGAAGTGTGCGTTTGGGGTCGGCGTCGTAGACGACCGCGCGCGCGTCAAACTCGTCGCCATTGCTCAGCACGACTCCCACGGCTTTGCCGTCCTTCACCTTGATTCGTGCTACGTCGGCGTTGGTGCGGATTTCCACACCCGCAGCTTGCACCGCGATCGCCATGGCCGTAGTGAGCGCGCCGGTACCGCCCATGACGTAGGTCGCTCCACCCGCAGGGTTGCCGTCAGAGGCGGCGCGCAAGAGCAGCGACGCGCTTGACCCCGCCGACCAGGGGCCGAGAAATGTCCCAAAGATGCCTTGCGCTGCGATGGTTCCGCGCAGCAGATCGTTCTCGAACCACTCAGCCACCAGATCGGCGACTGCCATAGGCGCCCAGCGGAAAATCCGATACAAGTCCTTGTCGCCGAGGCCGCGAATTTTGCGGCCCGTCAGCAGCAGGTCCCAGACGTTGGCGGAAGCGGGATCGTCGATGTCGGGCGGAGTCATCTGCATCAGGTGGTCGATGACGACCGCGATGTTCGCGAGCGCCTTCTGGAACTCCGCATAGTTGGCGGCTTCTTTCGTCGAGAACTTCGCGATCTCCTGCTGGGTGCGCCCGGTGTCGGAATACAGCGCCAGGTTCTGCCCCGACGGAGCAAGAGACAGCACGCGCACGTCGGGCATGTAGGTGCGCAGGCCGTGGCTCGCGAGCTTCATGTCGGCGATGATCTCGGGCCGTATCGGTCCAGTAGAATGCGCCAACGTTGAACAACCGAAGCCGGGATAAAACTCGTTGGTGATGGCGCATCCGCCCGTCTGCGCACGGCGTTCAAGGATGAGCGGCTTGAGTCCGGCCTTGGCGAGGTAGAAGGCCGCGATCAACCCGTTGTGTCCACCGCCGATGATGACGACGTCGCGAGTCTCCGCCATGGCCTACTTGCTTCCCTTCGAATGTTTCAGGATTTCCTGCGCGGCGAGCCTGCCGTTTGCGCCCATGATGCCTCCACCGGGATGCGTGGCGGAGCCGCACATCCAGAGGTTCCTGATCGGCGTTTTGTATTGCGCATAGCCCGGCACCGGACGCAAGAAGAACAGCTGCTCGAGCGTGAGTTCGCCCTGGAAGATGTTGCCCTCGGTCAGTCCCCACTCGCGTTCGAGGTCCAGGGGCGTAACGACTTGCCGGCCGACGATGATGTCTTTGATATTGGGCGCGAATTCGGCAATGGTGTTGATGACGTTGTCGCCGAACTCCTCCTTCTTCTCGTCCCACGTGCCTTCTTTCAACTTGTACGGCGCGTACTGCACGAAGCACGACATCACGTGCTTTCCCGGAGGCGCGACGGACGGATCGGTGAGACTGGGAATCACCATGTCGATGTAGGGGCGGCGGGAGTAGCGGCCATACTTGGCGTCATCGTAGGCGTGCTCCATGTAATCGACACTGGGAGAAATCGAGATTGCGCCACGCAGATGCTTCCCTGCTCCCGGCAGGCAGGTGAAGTTCGGCAGCGCATCGAGCGCGAGGTTCACTTTGCCGGACGAGCCGCGGAATTTGTAGCGTTTCACTTCCTGGCGGAAGTCGTCGGGCAGATGCTGGGCGTCGATCATCTTCAGGAACGTGAGGTTGGGATCGACGCTCGACGAGATGATGGGCGCGTAGTACTCGTCGCCATTGGCCGTGGCGACGCCGACTGCCTTACCGTCTTTGACCAGGATCTGCGCGATCGCAACTTGCGTCTTGATATCCACTCCGGCTTCGCGGGCGGCATCGGCGATGGCGTTGGAAATCGCTCCGGTTCCACCGCGCGCAAAACCCCACGCACGAAATGCGCCATCGATTTCGCCCATGTAGTGGTGCAGCAGCACGTAGGCGGTGCCGGGAGAGCGCACGCCAAGAAACGTTCCGATGATTCCCGAGGCCGACATTGTCGCCTTGAGCACGTCGGTCTCGAACCACTGGTCGAGAAAGTCGATGGCGCTCATGGTCATGAGCTGCACCTGGTTGTACTTGTCTTCGCCGTTGAGGTCTTTGAAACGGCGGCCCAGGAACAGCAACTTCATGAGGTCTTTGGGATTGAGCGTGGTAGGGTCGGGCGGAACCATGGCGAGAATGGGCTTCACGAAGCGGCACATCTGCAGCATCGCCTTGCCGAATTCTTCGTAGGCCTCAGCGTCGAACTTGGAGTGGCGGGCAATTTCGCGGCGCGACTGTCCGTGATCGTTGACGCGCCAGAGATAATCGCCGTTGGGCATCGGCGTAAAAGTGCCATCGAGCGGCAGAATCTCGAGACCATGGCGAGGAAGATCGAGTTCGCGAATGATCTCAGGCCGCAGCAGCGAAACGACGTAGGAGCAGACAGAAAACTTGAAGCCGGGGAAAATTTCCTCGGTGCAGGCGGCACCGCCGAGAATGTGACGGCGCTCGAGCACCAGAACTTTCTTCCCCGCCCTAGCGAGGTAGGCGGCGTTGACCAGGCCGTTATGTCCGCCGCCGATTACGATGGCGTCATATTTCCCGGATGGGTTGGAGACCATAGGTTTCCTGCGAGACAGATGGTGGTGCAATAAAAGAAGCGCCATTCTAAATGGCGCACAACGGGTTTGTCTGTAGCACGGCGGATATGCAGTGATTATGGCTCGGCGTTCACGTCCTTGCCGCCGCCTTGCGCGCACCGCTATAATCCGCGCTGATCCACTGTTGCGAGGAATTCACTTGCCCATCGGTACCGCGGTCCATGAACGCACGCTTCCGCTCTGCACCAGCCTGAACTACCGCGAGTGGTCGGGCTTTTACGCGGTCAGCGTTTACGAGATGCATCATGAGCATGAGTACAACGCGATCCGCAATGCGGCGGCGCTCATTGACGTGTCGCCGCTTTTCAAGTACTTGATCAGCGGGCGCGACGCCACGCGCTTCGTCAATCGCCTGCTGGCGCGCGACATCAATAAGGTCGCGGTCGACCAGGTCATTTATTGCTGCTGGTGCGATGAGGAGGGCAAAGTCATCGACGACGGGACGATAACGCGTCTGGACGAAAACCGCTACCGCTGGACCGCCGCCGATCCTAACTTGCGATGGTTCCGGCAGAACTCGATTGGCTTCGAGGTGCAGATCGAAGACATCACCGAACAACTCGCAGCGCTGGCGTTGCAAGGCCCGACGTCCGGCCGGTTGCTGAAGAGCCTGGCGGACGCGGACATCGAGAACCTCAAGTACTTCCGCAAGACGACCGCCAAGATTGCAGGCGCGCCGGTGGACATCTCGCGCACCGGATACACCGGCGACCTCGGCTATGAGATTTGGATACCATGGGAGGACGCGGTCAAAGTGTGGGACGCGCTAATGGATATGGGACGAGGTTTCGACATTCATCCTACCGGCATGCTGGCGCTTGACGTGGCTCGCATCGAGGCGGGACTGATTCTGGCCGACGTCGATTACGTCAGCAGCAAGAAGGCGCTGATTGCGTCGCAGAAGTACACGCCCTATGAGATCGGGCTGGGCAAGCTGGTGCACTTGGAGAAGGATAACTTCATCGGAAAGCCGGCCCTCCTGAAGGAAAACAAGCACGGGCCGGAGCGCGTGCTGGTGGGCCTGGAAATCGACTGGAACGAAGTCGAGTCGCTGTTCGACGATGCCGGGCTTCCGCCGCAAACGCCGGCAACGGCATCGCGCGTCCATGTGCCCGTTTATCGCGGACGCGAGCAGGTGGGGAAAGCGACTTCGACCACTTGGTCTCCACTGCTGAAGCAACTGATTGCACTGGTTAGCGTCGAGCCAGAGTACGCCAAGCCGGGCACCAAGTTGCAAATCGAGCTCACGGTGGAGGCGGTGCGGCATCGCGCGATGGCAACGGTGCGACAGTTGCCTTTCTTCAATCCTCCGCGCAAGACCAAGACGCCGATTTGAGAAGACGACAAACGCTCGCGAACCCACGAGGTCACTCTCCCGAACTACATGCGGAACGCGTTTCGCGAGCCGCAATCGGCTAAAAAGCGGAACCGCCGCGACCTGAGCGGCGGCGAGGCTGTAAGACCGGACTTTATGGGCGGGTAACTGCTGCGGGTTTGGCTTCCGTCTGACGGCGATAGAGCAGCCGCTCAACGGTTTGGTCCATGTTGTCCAGCAGACTCTCGGCCGAAGGGGCGCTGCGCGCATCTTCCAGGGCATAATCCCATTTTTGCGATGCGGCAGCGGTCGCTTTAACGGCACTGCGTTCCTTCATGGGAAGCGCCGTGTAGGCCAGCCAAATCAGCATAGTCGTGGCGTACCCAACGCCGCTAACCCTGCTTAGCACGTGCCTCGAGAAGACTGTGTGATGAGCCAGAGCGGCCGCTACGAGCATGTGGACGGCAGCAAATAACCCGAATCCCACAGAAATTCCGAACAGTACATTTCGGCGTGAAATTCCCAGGTACTCGCTGAACAACAACATGAAGAAAACCAGCCCGCACTGCATCATCCGCATCGTGCGGTCGATCAAAAGGATCGCATTCGTGACATTGTCCATCTGAGTTCCCTGCCACGAAGTGATCGCCCACATGCCGCCGACCAGCAGGACCACCAGCGCACACCAGCGAAACAGAATGACGCTCAAGTCGCGCAGCGCCTCATAGGGGCGGAAGGCGTCTTTGAAAATCTCCTGTAGCACCGCGAAGGTCACGATGACGCTAAGCGCGCTGAACGTCCAAAACACATAGTAATAGTTGACCCAATTGCGGAGCGAAAACTCCACCGTGAAAGTCACGACTTGAAACACGGCGTAGTTGAAGAAGAACGGAAATTGGCGATGCAATCCGCGCCGGTACATCGATGCCACGATCGCCGTCATGAAGACGGGAGTGAGACACCACAGCACATAATCTATCAAGTGCATTCGCATGGCAGCATCCCCATGGTATAGCCGATGGCCACGCGAAACAAGATCAATTGTTATTTCAAATTTTCGTGACCGTCAAAGCTGCAGACTTATCTCAGCTTAATGACCTCTTTCGGCCACAACTACCCCCTCTTTGGGCCAGTCGATCCGGCACGATCAGGATAGCTCGGCAAGAAACCTCTCATTACTCCCAAATAAACCTTCGAGCTGCACGCGCACGTCTCCGGCTTGAGCCGCGATCTGCCGCAGATCGTCATCCGGCTTGCAGTTGGTGCCGGGACGGCAGGTCGGAATCGGTCCCGTGCCGTCGCCCGCGATCTGCCGCAGATCGTCATCCGGCTTGCAGTTGGTGCCGGGACGGCAGGTCGGAATCGGTCCCGTGCCATCGCCCGCGATCTGCCGCAGCTCGTCATCCGGGTTGCAATTGGTGCCGGGACGGCAGGTCGGAATCGGTCCCGTGCCGTCGCCCGCG